>Ga0187771_10000877_pt1 | contig 19339 bp, 10 predicted proteins | sample 0116_SJ02_MP15_1_FD_133139 | JGI IMG/M metagenome (GOLD analysis project Ga0187771, IMG submission 133139) | Tropical peat soil microbial communities from peatlands in Department of Meta, Colombia - 0116_SJ02_MP15_10_MG | ecosystem: Environmental > Terrestrial > Soil > Wetlands > Peat | place...
CCGCCCACCGAAGGCCCCCACGCCCAGACGCGGTCCATTCCGTACTGGCAGAGGCTGAACACAATGGGGCGGCCCGTGTTCACGAGCGCGTCGTGCATTTTTTTGTAGGCGGCAATCTGCGCCGGCACGTCACCCTTGAAACTGCAATAGTCGTACTTCAGGTAATCGATGCCCCACGCCGCGTAGGCCTGAGCGTCCTGTTCCTCGTGCCCGAAACTGCCTTCGTAGCCCGCGCAGGTCTTGGGGCCAGGCGAGGAATAAATCCCCAGCTTCAGTCCCTTAGAGTGAACGTAGTCAGCCAAGCCCTTCATGTCGGGGAACTTCTCGTTGGCCCTGATCTTTCCTTGCTCGTCTCGCTTCCCTTCCCAGCAATCGTCGATGTTGACGTACACGTAGCCCGCCGCCTTCATGCCGCTGGAGGCGATCGCATCCGCCGCCCCGCGCACCACCTGATCGTTAACTTTGCAGGCGAAGTGATTCCAACTGTTCCATCCCATAGGCGGAGTGGCCGCGATGGTCAGATCCTGAGCCACGACAAGGCCAGGCAAGAAGCAAACGACAAAAGTGGCGACGACTGACAATCGAAAGGTTCGGGTATTTGAATGCATGGCTTCACTCCTTTCTGGAAGCACGAGCCGGGTGACGAGTCAAAAGGAAAACGAAAGCTGACAGTCAACAGTCGGTAGCCAACCAGGGGGCGTATTGTGTAGTTTCGACTGTGAACTGTCAACTGCCTGATTGCTTTTTGCGCCGGGCCGTGCTAATCCGCTTACTGTGGGAGCAAGAAGTATTAGCGTTGTCTTCCTGTGGCTGATGGGAGCGAGTGTCGCGCTGCAGGGGACGGATGCGCAACCCAATGTCATCTTCATCACCATTGACACCTTGCGAGCCGACCATCTGGGCTGCTACGGATACGGCCAGATTGAAACGCCCCGCATTGATGAGCTGGCGGGGTCCGGAGCGCGCTTTGCCAGCGCTTTCACGCCGGTGCCCATCACCCTGCCCTCCCACACCGTAATCTTCACCGGCGCATTTCCCATGGCCACCGGCATGCACGATTTCAGCGGCAACAAGCTGCCCGCCGGCACCGCCACCCTTGCCAAGATCCTGCAAGAGCACGGCTACTCAACGGCGGCGTTCATCGGCGCGGCCGTCCTGGATTCGCGCTTCGGATTGAACCAGGGATTCGACACCTACTTCGACCACTTCGATTTCAGCCGCCTCGACGAAACCAGCCTTGACCTGATCAAGCGGCGCGGCGACTTGGTCATGGATGAGGCGCTCGCTTGGCTCCGCACGAATCCGCGGCAGCCCATTTTCCTCTGGGTCCACCTCTACGATCCGCATTATCCCTATACGCCTCCCGAACCGTACTCGACCCGGTATAAGTCCCGCCTCTACGACGGCGAAATCGCTTTCGACGACGCGCAAGTGGGCCGCCTGATTGCTTTCCTAAGTGACACGGGAGTCTTTCAGAAATCCATCGTGGTCCTTGCCGGCGACCACGCGGAAGGACTGGGCGAGCACGGCGAAAAGACACACGGATTCTTCGTCTACAACTCCACCCTGCGCGTGCCCCTGCTCATCAAAATTCCGGGCGCCACCCCCCGCGTCATTGCCGACGAAGTTTCGCTCGTGGATGTCATGCCCACCATCCTGCAGGCTCTGCGGCTTTCCGCCCCCGCCAGCGTGCAGGGGCGGAGCCTGCTAAGCGAGGTCCTGGGGCGCCCCGAGTCCGGACCGTCCAACCTCTACAGCGAAACTTATCTCCCCTTGCTGCACTTTCGCTGGAGCCAGTTGCGCGCCCTTCAGTCCCACGACCTGAAATACATCGACGCGCCTCGGCCCGAACTCTACGACCTCCGCGCCGACCCGAAGGAATCGAAGAATCTCTACTCGACCCGGCGTGCCGAAGCCCACGAAATCCACGATCGCTTGTTCACGCTCTTGCAGCGTTACACTCCGGCGGGCGGAGGCCCGGCCGAAAAAGAGTTAACCGACCCCGCCCTGCTCGAGCGGCTCCGTTCGCTGGGGTACGTGGCGGTCAGCGGCGGGAGCTTCTCAGATGCGACGGGCAAGCCGCTCCCCGATCCCAAGGACCGCATCGGGGTTTATGAGTTGTTTTCGGAAGCGATGGCGGACGGCCAGCACGGGCGCTACGAGGACTCATTGCGCAAGCTTCGCGAAGCCGAGAAAACCGAGCCAAGTTCCCTGCCCATCCGATACCTGACGGCCCTGGATTATTATCGGATGAAGAATTATGCCCAAGCGCGCGACGCTTTCGAGCAGGCGCTGTCGCTCGACGCCAAATTCGCTTTGGCCACTTATTACTTGGGCTTGACGTACGTCCAACTCGCCGACTACCCCGCCGCAGCGCAGGAATTCCAAAAAGCCTTGGAGCTCGATCCCACCAACTTCTCCGCCGCCTTCGACCTGGGGGCGGCAAACCTTAAGTTAAACCGCGTGGACGAAGCAATCGCCGCCTTCGAGCGCGCGACCCGCATTAAACCCGACTTTGCCCAGGCGTACGAAGCCCTCGGCGAGGTCTATCTCTACCAGAAACGTGCCGATCGGGCCGTGCAGGCGCTGGAGCACGCGGTTTCCTTGGCTCCCCAGATGGCCAAAGCCCACTATCAGCTCGGACGCGCCTACGAGGCCCAAGGTCTTCACGATAAGGCGCAGCAGGAATTCCAGCGCGCCAAGTCGCCGTAATCCCCTACCGTGGTTGTAGCTGACACGCGCGTGGTGTAGACTTTGTGCGATGCGCGCAACTTGGGGCAGGTCCTCGAAGAAGCGGAACCTACGCGGTTGCGTGCCGTAAGGCCGCCGAGGAGGGAAATCCACTTGGCGCAGCAGAGTGCACCGAGGTATGGCCGGTGGCTGAAGATTGTGGGGCGCTCGGCAGGAGCGGGAATTCTTCTTGCCGCTAGCGTTCTCGCCCAGCAAGATGTAGGCGTCATTTACGGCCGGGTGACGGATTCTCGCGGCCATGCGCAGCGCCTGATGGTCCGTTTGCTCGCAGCCGGCGACATACCCGCGGGCGAGGTTTATACGGACGCGGAAGGACAGTACGCCTTCGAGTCTCTACCCAGCGGGGAATACAAGCTGGTGGTGGAGGCCGAGGGTTTCGAGCCTGTCCGCCAGTCGGTCAGGCTCGACACGCGAGTGAGCGCCAAGATGCAGGTTTACGTCACGCTTGAGGCAATCACAAAAACCGGCGCCGAGCCCAGTCAGGTTATTTCGGGCAGCGACGCCAGCCACAAGGTGGATGCCAAAAAGCCGGCGCCCGGCTTCGACGCCAAGGCGCTCCGTGAGTTCGATCGAGGGGCTTCTCTAGAAAGGAAGAGCGATCTTTCAGGTGCCCTTGCCCACTACCAGAAGGCGCTTCGCATCGAGCCGGATTTTTATCCTGCGCTCAATAATTTGGGGGCGATCTTCGAGCGCCAGGGCGACCATGCGCGCGCTGAACAGGCGCTGCTCAAGGCGATCCAACTCAACCCGGAGGACGGGGAGGCCTATGTGAACCTCGGCCATGTTCTGTTTGAAGAAGGCCGATACCCCGAGGCTGCCGCGCGTCTCCATGACGCGCTGAAACGCTCGCCGAACTCGGCGGCCGGCCACTTCTTCCTCGGATCGACCTACATGAAGCTTGGCAGCGTGGATCAAGCGGAATCCAATCTCAAAGAGGCGTGCCGTCTTGACTCCAAGGGGATGCCCGCCGCCCACTTGCAGCTTGCCAACCTTTACTTGCACGCCAAGAATTTCGCCTCGGCCGAGTCGGAACTAGAAAGCTACCTTCGGGCAAATCCCGCCGATCCGCAGGCGCCCGCTATACGGAAAATGCTCGCAGACATTAGGGCAATCCATAACTGAGGCATGTTACGCAAAAGGCGATTTCGATTAGGCGTAATACCGTTCTTGGAATTTCTCCTCAGCCTAGCCGCAGGCAGGCTGGCCGCGGGACAAGTCGCTGGCAAATCCGTTCCCTCACCCATTCATCCTAGACCCTCCCTGGTGCTCATCACGCTGGACACGGTGCGCGCCGATCGCCTCGGCTGTTACGGCTACCCGCGTGCCGAGACTCCTGCCCTTGACGGCCTGGCTCGCGACGCGGTGCGATTCGAGAACGCCTACACGGTGGTTCCGATCACGCTTCCTTCTCATGCGGTCATGCTCACCGGCACGTACCCAATTTGGAACGGCGTGCGGGATTTCACTTCCGCGGGCCTGCCATCCCGCATACCGACCCTTGCCGAAGCGCTGAGACACCATGGCTACGCGACCGCCGCATTTGTCAGCTCCTTTGTCCTGAACTCGATGTGGGGGCTGAATCGCGGTTTTGAGGTGTACGACGATGAGATAACGCCAGGTACGGCGCGGGGAAACGATCTATTCCTCGTGATGCGCCCGGGCAACGTCACGACCGACAGGATGCTGGCATGGCTGAATGGAAATACGCAGAAGCCTTTTTTCGTTTGGCTTCATCTCTACGACGCCCACAGTCCTTACCGCGCGCCGCAGCCGTATCGCAGCCGGCACACCGGGCGGCCTTACGACGGCGCGATCGCTTTTGACGACGCCCAAGTGGGCCGCGTGCTCGACGCCCTTCGTCAGCGAGGGCTGTATGATCGCACGCTCATCATCGTCGCCAGCGATCATGGCGAGTCGTTGGGTGAGCATGGCGAGGCGGAACACGGTTTTTTCATTTACAACGCCACACTCTGCGTCCCCTTGTTGGTGAAATGGCCCTTGCAGAGTGACCGGGGGCGCGTGGTCTCGGATCCTGTTTCCACTATTGACATCGCCCCCACCCTCGCCCAGGCCTCGGAGCTGCCCACGGCAGAGGATCGAATCTTCCAAGGGCAGCCGCTCTCCCGATGGATGGCGGCTCGCACGCCGCCGCCCGAGCCCGTCTACGCGGAGTCCTACTACGCGTGCAACTCTTTCGGCTGGCATGAGCTTCGCGGACTTGTAACGTCAAAGCTCAAGTACGTCGACGCGCCCGAGCCTGAGCTCTACGACCTCGCGCGCGATCCGAGTGAGTCTTCGAATGTGATTGCGACGCACCAGGCGGATGCGGCGGCGTTGCAGGCGCAACTCGAAGGAGTCGAGCGCAAATTCGAGGGGGTCGCGGCGTCTGCTCCGGAGGCACGACTCGATCCGGAGACAATCGAGAAGCTCAAGTCGCTGGGCTATGTTGCATACGAGGCTGGATCTCGCCCCGACAGCGAAGCAACCCCGCGCGCCGATCCAAAACAGAAGATCGCAACATTCAATCAAATCCTGCGCGAGGGCGACCTGAGGCGGTCGGGGAAGTATGCCGAGGCGGCTCAACTGCTCGCCGAGCTCAGCGCACGCGAGCCGAAGCTCTACGTGATCCCCTTTGAGGCGGGAGAGAATGATCTGGCCTGGGGCAAGCCCCAGGAAGGGATTCGAGAATTCCGCGCCGCTCTCCAACTCAATCCCGTATTCGATCAGGCCCTGTTAGGTTTGGGCCGGGCCTGCTTCGAGACCGGGCAAGACACAGAGGCGGCGACGGCCCTTCAGCTTGCGCTCCACTTGAATCCCCGCAACTCCCTGGCGCGCCTGGGTGTTGCAAAGGTCTACGTTCGCCTGGCGGCGCTCGACAAAGCGGAGGCCGAACTCGCGCGTGTCGTATCCGAGCAGCCTGGCTACGCGGAGGCGCACGCGGACTATGGTGTGGTGCTCGCCCGAAGAATGAAGTATGCCGAGGCCGAAAAAGAGCTCGAGCTAGGCCTGAAGCTTGGCTACCGCGACGCTGCCACCCTCAATTTCCTGGGCATCGCTCGCGCGCAGCTCGGCAAGCCGAAGGCGGCATTAGATGCCTACCAGGAAGCAATCCAGATCGATCCTCGTTATGCCCCTGCTTATTTGAATTTGGCTCTTGAGTATCGCCGCCTTGGCCAACCAACTGAAGCTCTGCGGTGTTACCGAAAAGTGTGCGAGCTCAGCGATCAGTTTTGCCGTCAATACCAGGCGCAGTTCCCCGAGCGTTAGGGCTCACGAATTCCACCCTCATCATTTCCAGGACAAAACACGAAGGCGGCCCCCCAAAAAAGAGGCCGGGAACGATCTCCCGGCCTCGGCGACACAATAGTGGATCTTAAGCCTAAAAGATAAACTTCATCGCAAACTGGATCTGCCTCGGGAAGAAGCTGGCTTGCGACAGCCCGAAGAGAGACGCCGCACCGCCAAACTGGTTGTACGGCTGTTGGAGATTGGTGCGGTTAAAGATGTTGAACCCCTCGGCCCGGAACTGGAACTTGGCACGCTCACTCACTTTAATATCCTTGAAGAGCGAGAGGTCAACCTCCCGGAAGTTCGGTCCGCGGAAGGTGTTCCGTCCCAGGTTCCCGTCGAAGGGCACGAAGCCCGCTGAATTATTGGGCATCGAACAGCCGGGAACAACCGCCGCGCCGCCCGCCCCGCAATAGAATGAGCCGGCCTGCAAGTTGATATTGGGGTGGTTCGGCTCAAAGGCCGCGTTGCTCGTATCCGAGGCATGGTTGCCGAAGGCGGGGGCGTTCGGCCGATCGTTGGAAACCCCGTCCATATTAAAGTCGCAGGGGGTTTCGCCGGCCGTGTTTTGGCAGTAGGGAGTCCACGGGAAGCCGCTGTGGAGTTGGAAAATGGTATTCACTTGCCAGCCGCCCAGCGCGTGACCCACAAACCCGTGCTGGCCGGCGTACCAAGGTAGAGTATACATGGCGCTGATCGTAAACCTGTGCCGAACATCGAAAATGGAATTCCCATAATCGAGGCCGGGAAGGGCTTGATCCTCGCTATATCCTTCGGCGGCCCCATTCGCCGTGGTGGCCGCATCGTGCCAACTGGAACGCGTATCCATGGAGTGGGACCAAACGTAGTTGGAGTTCAAGCTGAGGTTGTGGCTCAGCCGTCTTTCGAGAACTACCTGAAGAGCATTGTAGTTCGAGTTGACCGAGTTCTCCCAGGTGCGGAGATGGCCGAAAATGCAGTTGACAGCACCAGGATCGGACGGGCAGTTTGCGTTGGTGTAGAGCCCTATACCGTTAAATTCCCGATTGATGTCTTCGGCCCGAATGAGCTTATGGCCGAAAGTCCCGACCCAAGAGGTCCTGAGGACCGTATTTCCTGCGAATTGATGCTCGAGGCTCACCTGGCCACTGTAAACGTAAGGGTCGCTAAAGTCGTTCGCCAGGATAATGCCCGTCAGGTACGCCAAGTTGGCATTGTAGGGGTTCCAGCCCTGAATGTTGCCTGCGAAGGCATTAGCGGTTGATCCCGCCGGACCCCCGCCGACGTTCGAGGGAGCACCTGTATAAGTGGGCGCGGCGCCGTTAGTCGGTCCAAATATGCAAGTATCTGTATTGCCCGGCCCCGGATTGTTAACCCCTGTGGTGCAGAAGGACAAGTTGAAGGAATAGAAGGGTGGCTGCCAGCGGGAGTTGGAAATCGGATTGTAGATCTCGCCCTGATAGGCAATGCCGAAGCCGCCGCGCAGCGATGTCTTGCCGTCGCCAAAGATATCATACGCAAAGCCCAGTCGGGGGCCAAAATCGTGGTAATCACCTGGAGCAATGGCCCCCTTGGTCGCTGCAAAGCCTCCGTCACACGGTTGGCCGTTGGATCCTATTCCGCCGGCGACATCTGTCCAGCAGTTGACGGCACGAAGTCGCTCCGTCAAGTTCGCCCCAGACGGAAGGTTGAACAACGTCCCGTGACCGTACTTTTCCGTGTGGCGGGTGTAGAGATCGTAGCGCAGGCCCAAATTCAGCGTGAACCGCGGGGTTACCTTGTAGCTGTCATTAAAGAACCCGCCGAACTCCCAGTTGCGCCAAGCGCGAATATTGCTTGAGAGGGCGGCTTGGCCCGTGGAAATGCCCGTGGCAGGGTCGACGGTCCCGGGGTTGGTGCCGGCGATCTCCACCGTGGGCAGCCCTGCGGCAAAGGCCACGGCGTCTGTGAACTCGTAGGACGGGCGGCCCACATTGAATTCGCTGTTCTCATAGTTACGCTGCACGTTGCCCCCGAACTTTATTTCATGCTTGCCGTGGCTAATCGTGACGAGATCCGCATATTGGTAAACTTCCTCGTGAAAGATCTGCGGATAGCCCGAATAGTTGCCGAAATCCACTTCGCCGGTAAAGAAGATAATCTCGGGAACCCCACCGTTGTTGGCCCCGATGTCGCCCACGTTCCGGTTCCAACCGGCGCGCATTTCGTTCAGGATTGTGGGGCTAAAGCTGTGTGTCCAATTCAGCGCCAAGTGCGGGAAGGCGTCGTGGGTGGGGCTGGCAAAGCTGCGGACGCCCACCAGCGCTGCCGCTGCCCCGCCGTTGGCAGCCGGAGTATAGTAGGGGTCGGCGTAGTCGTCGAAGAAGAAGCTGCCGAAAACCTTATTCTTGTCGCCCTGATAGTCCAGCCGGGTGGACCACTGATTGCCATCATAGAATTGGTTGGAGGTCTGCACCAGGGCGGCTGTATCCACCAAACCGGATGTCGGGAGATTGGGATTCGCGATCATCGCCGCGCCGAGGCCGGTGGTGGGATCAAGATGGTAAGACTGGACGCAGGCGGCACTCGCTGCCGCGCTTGACCCTAGAGCTGGAGCAGCGGCAGTTCCACATGCGCCAGTATTATTTGGGCTAGTCGCCAAGTACTCGCTCAGCGTCGAGATGCCGGAAGTAGGCGCCGGTCCAGGAAAGTTGTTGTAAAGGAGAGCGGCAACCGAGTTGGGAGCGGCAGCCTCAATCAGGCTGTGGAATTGCGGTGTTTCCATTACCTCCAACTCGGGAACAAAGATACGCGTGCGCTCGCCTTCGTAAGACCCAAAGAAAAACCATTTGCCCTTCTTAAGTGGCCCGCCCAGGGTCCCTCCAAATTGGTTCATCCGGAAGGGGTTGCGGTTGGGGCCCTCATAGAAACTGCGCGCGTCAAACTTGTCGTTGCGCACGAACTCATAGGCGTCGCCGTGAAATTGGTCGGTCCCGGCCTTTGTCGAAATCTGCGTCATGGCCCCAACCGTGCTCCCGTACTCAGCGGAAAGCACTTCCGTGTCCACCCGGAACTCCTGCACGCTGTCAACCGCCGGCTGGGTATTGCTGCCGCCGCTCAAACCTTTGTCAGAGATTCCGTCGATCTGGTATCCGTTCATGTTCACGCGGGCGCCGTTGACAACCGTCGTGAATCCACGGTTGCCCGGCTCCGTAATGAGGTTGGTGGTATTTACCGCACCTGGCGCGATCTGGATCAGTTGGAAGATATTGCGCCCGTTGAGAGGCAAGTTTTCCACTTGGCCAGCCGTAACCAGTTCTGACATCCGGTTGCTTTCCGTATCGACCAAGGGCGCCAAGCCTTCAACAGTTACCGTCTGGGTTACCGCGCCGACTTCCAGCTTAAGGTCCACACGCTGTGTGTAGCCGACTGTAAGCTCGATGTGCTGATCCACAAGGACCCTGAAACCTTTGGCCTCCGCCTTCAAGGTATAAAACCCCGCCAGAAGATTGGTGACGGTGTAAAGCCCTTCGGCGTTGGTGTGTACCCTGACCGCAACGTTAGTGGCTTCATTGATGACCGTTACCGTCGCGCCGGGAATAACCGCACCACTCTGGTCCGTAACGATTCCGGTAAATGCCCCCTGTACTACTTGGGCGAGCGCCGCAGGGGGCGCCAGGCAGACCAACCCAAGCGCAAGCAGGGCAAAGCCTAGACCACAACGCAAGTTCCGCAGTTTAGGCATGGATCTTCTCCTTCACAAGGGAATGAGCATTGAGTTTGTAATCCGAATGACCACTACACCTTTAGCGCAGGGAGCATGGTTGCCCCTCCGAAAAGAAGCCTACCAGCTCACCGCTGCCAATTTGGACTGTTAGAAATACTCCACCCCATGAAACAAATTGGATCCAGGCAGAGTCTAAGCGAGGGGCTGGAAACCAGGCAACCGCGCCAACGATCCCAGCCAAGTTGCCCCTGCAACTCATAAGCCAAAGTGTGCTGTCCAGTAGAACGACAATTCTATTGAAAACAAAATAGATAGAATATGACTGCTTGGCCACCTAACCATATCTACAATTTGTCATATACGGAATTTGGGAGTTTCAAATTCTTATGGCAGGACCGTTGTCTACAACCTCTTTGCCGACGGGTCCCAACCACGAACGGTAGATTGGTGCCAGGGGCCGGCTTGGCACGTTCTCATTTCCCTCACGGCCGCTGGCCTGCGATCCCTGAACTCGTTTTCTGGCTTTGCGCGTGCAGCGCCGCACAGACTTGGAACTCCCGCTGGGCTTCGTCCCGCTTCCCCATCCTCTGGTAAGCTCGCGCCAAAGCATAATGGATTTCGCCCTTGCTCGGCGCAACCTCCAGAGCTTGCTTCAGTTCGCTCACAGCATCCTCCGTTCGCTTACTCTGAAGCATCACCCGCGCCAAGCCATAGTGCGCCTGATAGGCCTCGGGCTTCACACTGATGCCCTTGCGAAATAGTTCCTCCGCGCGCTCCAGGTCACCCTGGTTAAGGTTGATGTCCCCCGCCAGATAATAGGCATCGTAGAACTGCGGGTTGTTTGCGATTTCCTTCAGGAATTCCGCCAGGGCCGCCTTGGAATCACCCTGACTTTGATATGCGTACCCGAGGTGGTAGTGGAGAAGCGGCAGGGTGGGGGCAAGCCCCAGCGCCCTCTGGAACTGCAGAAATGCCGGACCGGTGCGGTTCAAGTTGTGATAGGCCCGACCCAGCAGCAGGTGCGCCTGGGCATTCTCAGGCTCGAGGCGAAGGAAGGTTTCGAGCGCCGTAGCCGCATCGGCGTAACGCTTATCACTCAGGTTCACCAACGCCAGGTCATAGTAATTCTGGGGCACACCATGATCGAGCTCGATGGCTCGCCCGAATGCCTTCCGAGCTTCCTCATTGCCTCCCTGCTTGAAAAGCGCCGCCCCCAGCAATTGATAGAGGGGCGAAGATCGCGGGTACTGCTTGACCGCCAGCCTCGCTTGCTCCACGGCCGCATCGGTCTGCCCCGCGGAGAGTTTTGAGGTGATCTCGTCCCGAAGCGCGTCTTCGGAAGCCTGCCCCCATGCCAGCGGAACCGAGGGACCACCCAAACCCGCCGCGATCACGAGCGAAACCACGCAGGCTTGCAGAATGCCGCCCACCTCCTGATGCTACTCGCCGGCCGAGGCGCAAGTCAACGCGAGCCGGGCGACTCATGAACCGCCCTACCACTAATGACAAGCCACGACCAGGCCAGTTTGCAAAAGGTGTGCCATGTCGACAGTTTATCTCACAACCAGGAAAAGGGATTATTTTGATTTTCATAAAGTGAAATAGCCTGCTACCTTGCAAGGCAGTAGGACGACGTCTAGTGGCCGAGGTAAGCAACGAACTGTCGCCTGAGTGAATGCGGTTTTTTCAACTGATGACTCGTGCCGGGTTGGTTGCGCTACCGGGAATCGAACCCGGGTTTTCAGATTGAGAATCTGATGCCGTAAATAGACGGTATAGGCAGAATAGACGGTATGGACACCGGGGCAAGCAGGCGGTGTCCTGGCCCCGTCACGGGGTGGACGGTCCCCCTTCGACTCCTAGGAGGTCTTCGTAGAGGGCCACGTCTCTGCGGGCGAAACAGACGAAAGCCGTTGCCAACAGGATTCCGCCTGCTACGTAAACAAGACATGCCAGCGAGATCGCTAAGCTCAAGCTCGCTCTTTCGGCGATAAACCCGATCGTCACCGGCGCCAGGCCTCCACCACCAAGCCATCCCACCATGTTCATGAAGCCCGCTCCGGTTCCGCGAGCGCCAGGGGGAATCACGTCAAAGATAGAGGCAAAGATGTTGGCATCATAGAGGCCTTTGAACAGTCCCCAGGCCGTCAGCGCTACAACCACCCAGGCCATGGAACTGGTCCTTCCGCTAAGAAAGACGAAGGGTGCACCGCAGAACAGGGCGATCGCTTGAACGAGCATTCGCCCCCCCGCCATCTTCTTGCGGAGGAGGTCGGCGAACCACCCGCCGAGCGGCGAGCCAACCATGCTGGCGAATTGCACGAAGACCGTCGCCGACAGACCGGCCATCGCCAGGCTCATACCAAACTTGTCATAAAGAAACTTCGGCATCCAGGAGAACAGAACCAGAGCGACGAAGTTGGCACATACAAAGGCGCCCATGAGCATCAAGACGCTAGGCGTTTCCCATGCAATTCTGAGAAACTCGCGGAGCAGGACTCTTTTCCCTATCACCACGCGTTCGTTCGCCGGTATGGGCTCCAGATCTGCAGCGCCTCGTTGAGGCTCTCGCAGAAGCCGGACCAGCAGGGAACCAAGCAGAATTCCGAGACTTCCAAAGAACACAAAGGACCAGCGCCATCCGTGGCGTTCTCCGATCCAACCCGCAAAAAAGCCGCCAGCCATCGTCCCCACGTAGACGCTGGTCTGGTGCAAACCCATAGCGCGCGAGCGGGTCACTCTCCCGTGATAATCACTAATCATCGACATCGAGGCGGGAACGTAAAAGGTCTCTCCCAGTCCCTCCAGAGCCATGAAGGAAAACAACTGGCGGAAGGTGCGCGAAAGGGAGGTTGCAATGGCGATCGAACTCCATGCATAGAGCCCGCCCAAGATCGCGGTTTTGCGCCGAACTTGATCCACGATATTCCCTGCGAAAGGCGCACACAACCCATACACCCAGGCAAACGCGGAACCCAGCAATCCCAACTGAATCAGGGTGAGGTGCATTTCCTTTTGAAGCAGGGGGAAAAGCGAGTAGATCGCCTGGCGGTCGGCGTAATTGAAAAAGGAAATGCACCACAGCATCCCCACCACGGACCACTTGTAGCGGCTGGTCTTTGCCAGGTCAAACCTCCTCGCTGCTACTTTGAGGGAGGCCAGCAGTTCTGCGGCCTGTCGTTTGGCCCGCCACCGGAGAATCGGCTCGCGGAGCGAACGGATGACCCCACATTGCACGAGGTGTTGCTAACTAATAAAGGCCGCCCAGGCAGGATCGACATTCTCAATAAAGGGCCTTAGCCTGAGCTCCGGTGGGAGTTTTGCCGAACGGCTCGAGAATTTGTCGGGCTCCCAATGCCATCAGCCCCAGCTCCGTGCGGCTCTGAAAGAACTGGAATCCCTGGTCAATGAGCTTTCGAACCTGATCGGGATCGCCAGCAGGCGCCCCCAGCACCTTCCCATGCGCCTTCCCGGCCTCAGCGATCTTCGCCATCGCTTCCTGAACTTTAGGGTGGTCCTGTTGCCCGCGCAACCCCAAAGAAAAGGCCAGATCGCTGGTCCCGATGAAGAGGACGTCGATACCGGAGACGGCAGCGATGGCTTCGATATTCTCCGCAGCTCGGGCTTCTTCGATATTGACGACGACAAGGACGTTTCGATCCGCGAAGTCATAGTAGCTTTCCGGGGACGGCCAGCGCGACATGGCGAGCCCCGCACCGGAGCCTCGCCGCCCGAGGGGCGGGTACTTGCATGCCGCGACAGCTTGGTGGGCCAGTTCCGCAGTGCTCGTGAAGGGAAAGATAACTCCCAGTACGCCCGCGTCCAGGACGCGCTTCGCCGTCCAAACCTCATTTACAGGCACACGGGCAAAGGGGATGGCTTTCATCCCGCGTGTCGCCAGCACCATATTGCGAAGGGTCTCAAGGGTGATGGGGCTGTGCTCCATCTCGATCCAGAGAAAGTCGAAACCGAGACGCGCCGCCTGGGCGGCTACCTCCGGACTCGCGACGGTCAGAGAAACTCCGATGACCGGCTTGCCTTCCCGCAGAGTCTTCTTGACGGGGTTTTCCCAGGACATCTCGCGGTTCAAGTTTGATTCAGGCATAGGTCTTCCCGCTCTGAGTGGACAGATTATTTCTTCATCAGCCAAACCTCGGCGACTTGGCATCCCCGGCCGTTTCCGCCTCGTCCCTTCTCGCTGTGCCAGACCAGCCTGAGTTCACCCATCCGTGTCGCCTCGACCGGGATGTCGAATTCCCGCGGCCTGGGAGGCCAGGGCTTTGCGATCAGGGGATGGATTTGCTGGTCTCCGTTGCAGTCGAGGCGAATCCTGGTGCCCGGACCATCGCCACTATACACCACTCGAAGCCTGTACTGAGCGCTCCGGTCGAGGTCTGCGTAGTGCATCTCGAGTGATGCATCGTACAACGACTCCGCCCAGCGCTTCCATGCTACCGGAACAGCCGCTCCGGACCATTCCGGGTAGCCGTGTCCCACTAAAGCGGAAGCTCGGAACTCAGGGTCCCCGAGCGGCCCGAGGCCGGGGACCAGATGCCGCTGTTGCGATAGGTCCCCGAGGTCGTCGTAGAACCCGCCGGGGCCGGGATTGGTGCGCTCGAGGATTTGCTCGATGCCCCGGCGCCTCTCGGCGTATGAGGAGATTGCGCGGATTTTTGCGAATTGCTCTCTCAGCCACGGAGCGTCGTTGAGAGGTGCGTCCAGCGTATCGAGATTCGCCGCGCGAGAAACAGCCTCGGCTTGATAACGCTCGACAGCCAACTGCATATGAATGCTTTGAAACAGCGCTTCTCCCAGTTCGAGGATGCGGGTTCGCCACCCCTGCGCAACCTGGTTGGCCAAGGGCTCGTTCAGGATTGATTCGGCTTCATCGAGCAACTCCAAAGGCTCGACCTCGCTCGTCGGCCCCCCGGGAGGCTCTCCGATGTCGAGCGGATTGAGTGCGGCGCCGAAGCTGCGAATTCTGTCGAGCTTTTGAAGCGCCCTGCCCTGCGCGTCCACTTCATGGATGAGCCGCGCCCGGACGTATGCGTCATAGTAGGCGCGATAGAGGCCCATCTGGAACCGCCAGTTGAGCAATTCCCCGGGCGTGACACGTTCCTCCATGCTCCGGAACTGCTCGAGGGTCGTGATCACATTCTCATTCGCAATTAGGGGACCCTTCCAGTTTTCCTCGAGACTCAGGATCGCCTGGGCGAAATCGTCCCGCAAGCGGTCGGAAATGAAGTACCCGCTGTACTCGCGCAGGATTTCGACGACCGGCTTATCGGGGTCCCAACCGAGCGAACTCCAAATGAATTTGTTAACGTCGTCGTTGCACCCCTCCGAATAGGTCAGGAAACCGATCGAGTACGGTGCCTGCAAACGGAAGATGCTGCCATAATCCAGGGGCCGTGGATTGATGACTTCCCGGCCTTCCGTCAGGGCATAAGCGACGTCCCAGTCGGGAACCGGGAACTGGCATTCCACGCTGTGCGTAATGTCGGGATAAAGACGAAGGGGATAACGTCCCGGCAGCTTTTTCCGCAGGGAGGATACATCGATCCGCGTCTGAGGCCCATAGACGATCCCCGCAAGCCAGGCCGGCTCACCAGCCATGATTTCGAAGAATTCACTCATCCAGGCTTCGTCAAAGGACTGGGGCGACATCCACATCTGGGCCCGCGGATGGTAGCGCTGCAGGTTGGCAGTCTGCTTCTCGAGCAACGCCATCATATATTTTGGCTCGGTGTGACCAGGGTCGCCTCCAGGAACAAACACCGCGTCGATACGAGGCAACGCCGCGAAGACCTCTCCCCACTCGTGGAGGGCATGCTCCACCGTGTTCGGATCGGAATAAGACCTGTCCATGGCGGGGTACCAGATCCAAACGTCCAGCCCGTACTCGTCCGCCAGGCGCGACATCTCAACCATCATCCGCATGGGGGAAAGAGGAAAGTGAGGGCTGTTCGGGTTATCGTCGGAGCGGGGCGGAATCAGTTCAATCGCGTTGGTCCCGAAAACCGCCAGGTCGCGGAAATACTGGTCCCACATCGGCACGGTCCAGGCGTCGTAGGCATTGGTCTTGGGACGGTAGCCCACCTGATGACCGCGCAACCGATATTTCGGCGCGGTCACGACCTCCAGGGAATCAGGCAGACTGACCTGCCTGCTCGACATCCGAAGCGCGCGTAGCAGACCACCCACTCCAAACAGCACACCTCGTTCGTCTGCTCCTTCGACCAAAACCAGGGAGCCATTCGAACGAGCAGCGGTGCGGAGCCGGTAGCCCTCTGCCGGCGTTGCGGGACCGGACGCAGAAACCAAACCTTCAGGCAAATTAGGATGCATCTCCCGCAAGGCTTGCCAGGAGCCCACGAGAACAGCGGAGGATTGCTCCGCTGTCAATTTCTCAACCACCGCCCAACGGAGTTGCGTGCGCCTCTCGACCTCTTCGACCAATACCTGCACGGCCTTCCGCTCCCTGGACGAAAGGGCTCGAGGCGCGACGACCACGGCTTTCCCGAGGTCAAGCACACCTGCGAGGGGAACCTGGCCTTCAGAAACTGAAGAAGTAACGCCTTGTTCCAACATCTTTAGAGGGGAGACACCCGTCAAACTGGCGGAAATCAGGCTATCCTTCAAGAACTGTCGCCGATTCATCTTTACCTCAATCCGGAAAGCGTCCAAACCGGTTGCTGGCATTGAAGTCCGCTCTTCGGACGAATTCCATCCATCCCGCGATTACAGCCGCGCAGCAGTGGCTCTCCTACATTACCCAGGCGCGCATGCTTTTGTAGGCCATGATCCGTTCGGGGAGCCACTCCCTCAACTGAGGAGCCATATAAAACCGGGGCCAAAGTAGGTCATCATCCGGTTGGATCATTCCCTCGTCAAGCGCCGTGGCGGCGAGCGGAGTCTTAGGGTAGATCCGCAGCCCGACCGTGATTTTCAGAGCGTCCAGGTGCAGTGAGTCGGCAAACTCGAGGCTCTCCTCGACGCTCTCCCGCGTTTCGCCGGGACCTCCCAGCAACAGGAACCCTCTGCGGAAGATGCCGGCGTCCGCAAACATCCTCGCTACCGTTCTCACCTCCTCCGGCGTGAACCACTTGCCAAGGCTGCGCAGCATGCGGCGGCAGCCGCTTTCGAACCCGAGGCTGATCTCGCGGCAACCGGCTCGCTCCATCAGGTGGACCAATTCGCGATCGATCCACTTGGGGTAGATGATGCACCAGAAATTAATCGCGAGGCCGTGTTCGACGATTCCCCGGCAAAGGTCCTTGGCATAGTAAGGGGGAAGGTTGAACGTGTTATCAACAAAATTGAAGTTGATGAGCCCGCTCGACACGAGTTGTTCGAGCCAGTCCACTACGGTTTTAGGAGAGTGTCTTCGAAGTCCGCGCCCTTCGATGGTGCTGGTCGAGCAAAAAGTGCAATCCAGGGAACAGCCGCGACGACTTTGAACGGGGACCCAGAATTCGGCGCAGTCGGAAATCGCGGGGATCCAGAGGCCGGGGTCAGGCAGGGGGACGCAGTCCAGGTTCCTTAGGAAGGTTCTGTCAGGAGATTGTTGGCCCGGCAGGTAGATGTCAGGCAATCCACATACCCGAGCGCCTTTCGCTAAGCGTTCGAGCAAGGCCGGGAAGGCTGCTTCCCCTTCACCCTGGATTCCCATGTCAGCGCCGAGATAGCGCAAGGCACTCGCGGGAAAAATGCTGTACCCTGCCCCGCCCATAACAATCGGAGCCTCACACACGCTGCGGCACGTGCCCACGACGTCCCGGACCGGAGGCAGGAGGAACTTGGGTTTGGCCATGTTCTGGTCATCGATGTTGCGCACCGAAATTCCGATGATCTCCGGCCGGAATTCTCCGATGCGGGCTTGAAGGGCTGATTTTGTGTCCCCCTCAAACATTAGGTTCAGCAGGCTCACGTCGTGCCCGGCGCTTCGCGTCGCCGCAGCTACCATGGCCGGTCCAAGAGGCAGCGGAACGATGTTCATCCTTTCGGTGTTCGCAGAGACCAGGAGAACTCTCATAGCCTGACCCGAGCCGTGCCTGCCGGCTCGTCTGCAACGCCGGGACCCGACGGTGGCAGGAGAGACGCCAGAAGGTGGCTCTCCGGCTTGCGAGGGCTTGGATGCTGGGACCAGTATACATCGGAGAGGAACGGAATGATTACTCGATCCGACACATAGGAGAGCAAACGCCACGAAGCTCCGCGCTTGCGAGGCGCGGGCTTGCAGTCGAAGGAACCCATCCAGGTAATGCAAACGGCCAACTCCGGGGCCTTGCCATGGGCCGCATAAGGTGTACATTACCTTCGTCCGAAGCCGAAGACAGAGATCTTGGTTGAGGTGAAATTCCAATGGCCAAAGTGCGAGTCCGCTACACGGATCTATTTGCCCAGACGATCCAACGGATGCGAGAAGATGGGTTGCTACTCGTCACCTTGGGCACGGACGGAAAAGCCAATGTCATGACGATTGGGTGGGGAACCATGGGATCCATTTGGGCGCGGCCGGTCTTCATCGTGCTCGTCAGGCCCTCGCGCCACACCTACAGCCGGCTGGAACAGGTGAATGAGTTTACCGTCAACGTTCCTCCTGCGGAGCTGGCCGCGGCAGTGAGCCATTGCGGGACCGTTTCGGGGAGAGACCACAACAAGTTTCAAGAGATGCACTTGACACCGATTCCCGGCCGGGAAGTGCGTGCACCGATCATCAAGGAATGCGTCGTGCACTATGAGTGCCGAACGCTGCATCGGAATGACGTGGTGCGGGACGCCTTAGCGGAGGCGGTACGCGAGGAGTTCTATTCCACCGGCGATTTCCACCGTGTTTTCTTCGGAGAGATCGTGGCGGCGTACGCCGAAGAGGACGCAGCCCAACGCCTGCGCGCTCAAGCGGTAAACCGCTAGTAGGGCAACGCCTCGATTTGTCGGGGCGCGACCCGCTTCTCCCGTGCCCGCACGTTAAGCGGCGGCCGAGCGTGGGCGAGTTGCCTTCCTCATGAGGAGCACCAGGGGCACGGTGGCCAAGAAAAGGAAACCCATAATCCGGAAGACCTCGATGAAGCTGATCAAGGCCGCCTGCTGCCGGAGCATGCCATAAATGACGCCTAGGGCCCGCCGGCCCGCCGTGCTCCAGTCGAACCCCTGGTTAAAAAAGAGCCCCCTGGCCATGCTAAGAAACTGTTGGCTCCCCAGGTCATAGCGTGTTACATGAGCGGCCAGGATCGACTGATGGAACTGGGACCGCCGCGCCACCCACGTGGTCACGAACGAGACGCCTATGCTAGAGCCGATATTGCGCATCACGCTGTACAAGCTGGTGGCGTATCCGGTCTCCGCTTTTGGGATCGGGTCCATCGTAACCGTCGTCAAGGGAACGAAGACGAACGCCATGCCGGCTCCCTGGTTGATCTGGTACATGAAGATGTCCCACGTTCCCGACTGCAAACTCATGTGGGAATAGCCGAAGAAAGCCATGCTGGCGACGACAAAGCCAAAAACCAGCATCCAGCGAGCGTCCCAGCCCCTGCCCAGAAGATAACCCACGAGCGGCATGAACAAGGCGGTGGCGATACCGCGCGGGCTCGTCCAGATGCCGGCCGTGAC
>Ga0187771_10000878_pt1 | contig 19338 bp, 14 predicted proteins | sample 0116_SJ02_MP15_1_FD_133139 | JGI IMG/M metagenome (GOLD analysis project Ga0187771, IMG submission 133139) | Tropical peat soil microbial communities from peatlands in Department of Meta, Colombia - 0116_SJ02_MP15_10_MG | ecosystem: Environmental > Terrestrial > Soil > Wetlands > Peat | place...
ACATCAGGCCACGTTCGGGGCAGGCCGCGTGATTCGCATTAGGAGTGGACATTGGGTCGGGTGTTTGCTAGGCTAAGTCAATCTCCAGACCCATGGGTCTCAGATCCTCGCACTTACTCGGTGCCTGGAGGGCCGGGGAGGTTCTTTTCGGGCAGTCCGATTCCGCCCAACGGGGTAAAGGCGGCAGGACGACATGAAAATCAAGTTTTGGGGTGTCAGGGGGTCGACGCCCACTCCCGAGCGGCGAAACGCGCGTTACGGCGGCAATTCGCCCTGCATCGAAGTGAGGCTCTCGAACGGCACGCTCATCATTCTGGATTGCGGTAGCGGGCTTCGTGGCCTCGGGAAGAGTCTTCAGCAGGAATTCGAGGAACGCCCCATTCACGGCTATATTTTTCTCACCCACTTCCACTGGGACCACATTCAGGGTATTCCATTCTTTCTTCCGCTCTACAAAAAGGGTAATACGTTTCTCTTTCACTCCATCATGCGTAAGGGACTGGAGCTGAAGGGCGCGATCGAGGGCCAGATGGTGAACCCATACTTCCCCGTCGACATGGGTGTCATGGGATCGACACGCCATTTTTATGACCTGGCCGAGCGCGCCATCAGCGTAAACGGCGCAATCATCAGCTCCGCTCCCATGAATCATCCCCAAGAGTGTGTGGGCTATCGCATCGAGGCCGACGGCGCGTCGGTTGTCCTCGCCACGGATACCGAGCCGGGGTCTCCCAAGCACGACCATGCGGTCCGCGAACTGGCCAGAGGCGCGGACGTTCTCATTTACGATTCCCAATATACGCCCGAAGAATTGCGAGGCGAGAAGAAGGGTTGGGGACACAGTTCCTGGCTGGAAGGCACTCGGATCGCTCGCGAGGTCGGTGTGAAACGGCTCGTTCTGTTTCACCATGACCCGGACCACGACGACGTTTTCGTCGACGGCCTGGTCGAGAGGGCGCAGCAGGAATTTCCCGACGTGCACGGCGCCTCCGAAGATCTGGAAATCGATCTGCCCGAGGGCCGGGTCTTCCGCCCGGCTCCCGGCGAGGGTTCCGAACGGCGCCAGTCTCGCCGATATCAGATCGAGCTGCCCTTGCGTCTCGGTTGGCGAGGTCCGAATGGAAAAATCCTGAGGGCGGAGGGCGTCGCTCGTGACCTGTCGAAATCGGGTATCTTGTTCATCGCCCCGAGCGAATTCCGTTCCGATGAGCCGGTGCAGATTGACATGGTCCTTCCCGACGAGTTGACTCACCGCGGCGACGTGAGTTTTCGGTTTACCGCCACTCCCGTGCGCGCGAGACGAGTCAACGGATCGTTCGGCGAGCATCAGGCGGCTCAAGCCGTGGCCGCGCGCCTCCATGTTCCGAAGAAAGCTCCTTTGAAGCGAAAGCTCCTTGCCCGCAAGAGAAAACGCTAATCCTCATTCTGCGGTCCTCCTGCTTTGGCCCGCCGTGGGGTTCGCCGGGCTGTAGTCTGTCACCCCTACGCGTCAAGAGGTCTGGGGCGACGGCTGTCTGGGGAAGAAGGGGGCGAGCTTGTCGTAGGTGGTGATCAGTTCTTCGGGTAGAACCCTGGTTTCGCCAACGACGGTCATGAAGTTCGCGCTGCCTGCCCATCGCGGAAGGAAGTGGAGGTGCACATGGTCCGCCACACCCGCGCCGGCAGCTTTGCCAATGTTGATTCCCAAATTGTACCCGTCGGGGTGGTAAGTTGCCTCAATGGCGGAATTGAGTTTCTGGGCGAGCGCCATCATTTCGCTCAGAGTATCCGTCCCCAGCTGAGACAACTGGGCGACGTGCGCGTGAGGGACGACGAGCGCGTGCGCAGTCGTATACGGGTAAAGGTTGAGGATCACGTAATTGCATCGGCCGCGATGGAGGATCAGACTTTCCCGGTCACGCGACGGGTCGGCGCTCGCCATCGCGCAGAATACACAGGGACCGGGGTTATCCGCCTCGCTGACATAGCGAAAGCGCCACGGACTCCACAAATAATCCATAGGGCTAACGTCGGCCTCGCGGCGGCCTTTCAGCCGGCTCAGGCTCCGGGACCACCGGTGGCGGGCGACGGAGGCTGGCTCGGAGCTGTCGAGGGCGCCGCCGGAGCCTGCACACCGTTGACGAGATCCTTCAACTCTCGGCTGGGTTTAAAAAAGGGGATTTTCTTAGCAGGAACATCCACGCGCGCGCCGGTTTTGGGATTGCGGCCAATTCTCGCGTTACGCTGGCGTGTGCGAAAACTCCCGAAGCCGCGAATTTCAATTTTGTCGCCCTCGCGGAGGGACTTCACGATGTTGTCGAAGATGGTATCAACGATGACCTCGGAATCCCTGCTACTCATCTCCACGGCTTTTGCCACGTCTCTGATCAGATCAGCTTTGGTCATGGCTCACTCCTCGGACAGGATCTCGGATTCACGAGCAAATTTCGCCGCGCGTTCACTTAGCATCATACCATCCCCGGCGTCTCTCGGACGCGGAAAGGAATCGCCGGCGCGGTTCAAGTTTGGGACTGGCCTCCGGTGGCGGCGGCCGCCGGTTCGGCTTTCACCGCGGTGGCCTCGGCAGGCTCCGCCTTGGGTGTGTCGCCCGAGGTGATTCCCGCCGCCGACAGGGCTTCCGCCATCGCCGTTGCGCTTTCGGTTTTCTTCTTCGCTTCCGATGCGCCAAGAGGTGACTGGGTTGGGGCGCCTTCGGTTTTTCTCTCGTTTTTGGTCGCCGCAGCCGGTTGAGACGGAGCGGGCTTCAAACTCAAGCTGATCTTCCTCTCCGCCCGGTCCAAACGGGTGACTCGAAATTCCAGCTCGGTGCCCACCTCGAGCTTTCGTCTTCCGGCTGAGCCGGGGACCTCGCCGAATTCAGAAGTATGGCAAAGTCCCTCGACACCTTGCTCGATCTCAACGAAAGCGCCAAACGGTGCGAGGCGGGCCACCTTACCCTTCACCATCTCGCCCACCCGGGTCTTGGACATAAATCCTTCCCACGGGTCCGGCTCGAGCTGTTTCAGGCCCAGCGATAGACGGCGCTGCGCCGCGTCCAGACTCAAAACCACGGCTTTGATCTTCTGCCCTTTTTTCAAGATCTCCGACGGGTGCTTCACTTTCTTCGTCCAGGAAAGGTCCGAATTGTGAATTAATCCTTCGATCTCCGAATCGACTTCGGCAAACGCGCCAAAGTCCGTCAGATTGGTCACCGTGGCTTCCACCTGTGCGCCTTCGCGATACCGCTCGGGGACGGCGTTCCAGGGGTCCGGCATCGCCTGCTTCAGGCTGAGCGAGATGCGTCGTTGGGCGAGATTGACGTCCAAGATCACCACTTCGGCGCGGTCGCCCGTCTTCACAATCTTCGACGGATGCCTCAGGCGCTTGCCCCAGCTCATCTCTGAAATGTGGATCAAACCTTCAACCCCTGGCAAAAGCTCCACAAACGCGCCGTAGTCCGTGACGTTGGCCACCCGGCCGGTGACGCGATCGCCCACATGGTAAGTCGAAGGCACCTTCTCCCACGGATCGGGCTGGAGCTGCTTCAAGCCGAGCGAGATCCGCCCTTTTTCCGCGTCGAACTTCAACACCACCACTCTGAGTTCCTGTCCCACGTGGACGACTTCGGAAGGCCGGGCGACTCGGCCCCACGCCATGTCCGTGACGTGCAGCAAGCCGTCCATGCCGCCCAGATCCAGGAAAGCTCCGTAATCCGTCAGGTTTTTCACGCGGCCGACCATCTGCACGCCTTCCTTCAGTTGCGCCACGAGCTTCGCCTTGCGCCGGTTCGCTTCCTCTTCCATCGCCAGCCTGCGGCTCACCACCACGTTGCTGCGCTTCCGGATAATCTTGATGACCTTGCACTCAATTTCCTGACCGAGGAGCGATTCCACGTTGCGCAGCGGGCGAATGTCCGCTTGTGAGCTGGGCATGAAGGCTCGGATTCCCACGTCCACCGTCAGCCCGCCTTTGATGCGGTCGAGCACCCGGCCGGTGAGCGGGGTCTGGTCGCGGAAGGCGCGTTCGATCTTCTCCCAGACTTCCAATCGCGCCGCTTTCTGGCGCGAGAGCGTGACCGTGCCTTCTTTTGCGTTGTAAGCCTCGACCCAAAAGTCGACCTCGTCGCCGGGGGCCACCGTGAGTTGGCCGTCCATGGACAGGAACTCGCTGAGCGGGACCGTGCCTTCCAGACTGGTTCCCACATTTACGCGAACTTCCGCCTCCGTCACCTTCAGCACCTTCCCCCGAACCACTTTTCCCTGGGGGATGCCGGCGGCCTTCTCCATGTCGGCCAGCAGAGTGTCAATTTCGGCGGGTTCAGGCGCTTCCTCCGTGATGCCGGGCAACTCAATCTGAACTTCGGGCGTTGCCTCGGCGCTCGGAGAAGACCCAGCAGTCTGCTCGCGTGGTTCCGGTGCGGTTTCTTCCGGGCGTGGAGCGGCAGTCTCCGCGTGCACTTCGGCGGCGCGCTCGGCATGCAGTTCGGGCGCAGGCTCGGCCGTTTGCGGAGAACCCAAGTTCTCTTCCTGAACCTCAGAGACAGTCCCGGTACTTTGGGAAGATCCCTGGGTATCGTCCAAAGCCATTTCCTAGCCTCCTGCCCCTCACGGCGACGCGAACTTGCAATCGGAAGGCCCATTCTACCGTTATGCGAAAACGGAAGTCAATGCGCTGGTGGCGATCTCCGGCGTATAATGCAGGCGTCGTTGGCCGAGGTGAACTGATGGACCGCCAAGCGGCGTGGGAATTATTGTGTGAATACACCAAGAACGAGAACCTGCGAAAGCACGCGCTCGCCGTCGAGGCCTGCTTGAGAGCGTACGCCCGCAAGTTCAGCCAAGACGAAGATCAGTGGGGGGTCGTCGGACTGATTCACGATTTCGATTATGAAATCTATCCCAACGCGCCCGACCATCCGCTGAAGGGAAGCGAGATTTTGAAAGAGCGCGGCTTCCCGGAGGACTTGCGGCGCGCCATCCTCGGTCACGCGGACTACACCGGAGTGCCGCGAGACACTCAGCTTGCCAAAGTGCTTTTTGCCTGCGACGAGGTGGCGGGCTTCATCACTGCCTGCGCGCTGGTCCGGCCCGACCGGCTCATGAGCCTTGAGGCAAGATCGGTCCGGAAGCGGATGAAGGACAAAGCCTTCGCGCGCTCCGTGAGCCGCGAAGACATCACCCAGGGTGCGGAAGAATTAGGCGTGCCCCTCGACGAACACATCACCTTCTGCATTGATGCGATGCGTGGGATCGCGGACACTCTGGGCCTGGCGGCAGGACAGTAAGCAGAAAGCAGTAGGCAGAAGGCCGTAGGCAGTAGGCAGTACCCACAAGGATGGCATCGTGAAGAAGGTGACATTGTGGAAGGATATCAAGCGCCCGCTTCGCCATCCCAACCCCACGTGGAAACTTGGTAATGCGGCGCGTTGGTTTGAGAGATTGTTGGTCATTCCACCAGGGAGCGTTCTATTTCTAAAAGCAAATGGTGAGCGCGCAAGTCTGTCCGCCACAGTCCGCTCTCTGCAAACGAAGAAGAAATGAACGAAGGGCCCGCTGCGAGGGCGCGCTCGCTGCCTGCTGCCGACTGCCTTCTGCGTACTGCCTACTGCCTTCTGCCTACTGCCTACTTTTCGATATCTACAGCGAGACTCTTTCCAGGTAACCCGGCGCGCGGGCTTTCCAGTGGAGTCGTGCGGTGATTTTTTCTTTCAAGGCGTTGGCGGGGCGTGGCTCGCCGTGCGTGATGAATGCCTGGCGAGGTGCCCGGGGAATTCGGCCCAGCCACCTGAGGATTTCTTCGTAGTCGGCGTGACCGCTGAGGTTTTCGATGGTTTCGATTTGGGCGCGGATGGGAACCATCGCTCCATGAATTTTGACGAACTCCGCGCCAGACTGAATGATTTGCCCGCGCGTTCCGGCGCCCTGAAATCCGACAAACAGGACGGTGTTGCGGTGGTCCGGCAAGCATTGAGCCAGGTGGTGGAGAATGCGTCCGCCCGTCGCCATGCCACTTGCCGAGATGATGACGCACGGATCGTGTGAATCGTTTAACGCTTTCGATTCCTCCACGGACTTCTCGAAATGGACATTGGGCGGGGAAAAGGGTTTGTCGCCGTGCTCTTCAAGTGTAGAGGTCTCCAGATTATCGTCCTCGGAGTGATGTCGATAAATGTCGGTGACGTCAATCGCCATGGGGCTGTTGACGTGGATCGGAACCGGCGGCATCAGACCTTGCTCGATCAGTTCTCGAAACACGTATAGAAGTTCCTGAGTGCGGCCGATGGCAAAGGACGGAATCGCCACCTTGCCGCCCCGCGCGACCGTCGTTTGCACGATTTTCGCCAACCGGGACCGATAGTCGTCGGTCGGATGCAAGCGGTCACCGTAAGTCGACTCGCAAAGCAGGTAGTCGGCGCCCTCCGGCACAGCCGGTTCGCGGATGATCAACTGATGATAACGGCCCAGGTCGCCTGAGAAAAGCACCTTGCAGGTGTTGAGGTTTTCTCGAATGGTTACCGCAATGCTGCGCGCTCCCAAGATGTGGCCGGCGCCGAAAAATCGGAGAGTGAAATGGGGCGATAGCTCCAGAGGTTTCGAGTCATCGATGGCGCGCAATGACTGGAGCGCCTTCACCGCGTCTTCATACGTGTACAAAGGTAAAGCCGGCTTGTGCTTGCTGAAACCTTTTTTGTTGGCGTAAGCCGCGTCTTCTTCCTGGAGGTGGCCGGAGTCCGGGAGAGTCAGCTTAGCCAGCTCCACCGTCGCTGCGTTCGCCAGAATCTCTCTTCGATATCCGTCCTTGACGAAGCGCGGAATGTAGCCGACGTGATCCAAATGCGCATGTGTCAGCACCAGCCAGTGGATGCTCGAAGGCGGAACGGGCAGCGGGTTCCAATTGCGCAGGCGAAGCTCCTTTGGCCCTTGAAACAGGCCGCAGTCAATCATCAACCGCTCGCCACCTGCTTCGAGCAGGTATTTCGAACCGGTGACGGTTCCAGTAGCGCCGAGAAATTGCAAGGTGGCCATGAACTCCTTGTTCCAACTTCTGCGAGGTGATCAAATGACGACCGACTCTTGATACTCTCCAAAAATTTTGCGCATCGTATCAGAGATTTCACCCACCGTCGCATAAGCCTTCACGGCTTCGAGTATGGCGGGCATCAAGTTCTCGTCGGTGCGCGCGGTCGCTTCCAACTGCTGCAGGGCTTTTGCGACCTGCGCGGCGTCGCGCCGCGCTCGGAGCTTTTGCAGGCGAATGACCTGAGCGCGCTCGATCTCCGGGTCGATCCGCAAGATGGGAGGAGAAGCAGCATCCTCAGTGGTGTAGCGGTTAACGCCCACCACCGTCTGTTCGCCGGACTCCACTTTTCTTTGATAGTCATACGCTGCCTGCTGGATTTCCTTGGTCACATATCCCGTCTCGATGGCGCGCAGGACTCCGCCCGCGGCGTCGATCTTGCGCAGATACTCCTGCGCGCCCTGCTCGATTTCGTCGGTGAGTTTCTCGATGGCGTAAGAGCCGGCGAGCGGATCCACCGCATTCGCCACGCCGCTCTCATAGGCCAGAATCTGTTGCGTGCGCAGGGCGATGAGAGCAGAGGCCTCGGTGGGCAGTGCCAAGGCTTCGTCACGCGCGTTGGCGTGCAAGGACTGCGTCCCTCCCAGCACGGCCGCCAGCGCCTGGAGCGCGACGCGCACGATGTTCACGTCAGGCTGCTGCGCGGTGAGCGTGGAGCCGCCGGTCTGGGCGTGAAAGCGGAACATCCAGGAACGGGGATGGGCTGCTTTGAAGCGCTCGCGCATGATGCGCGCCCAAAGCCGGCGCGCGGCGCGAAACTTCGAGACTTCTTCCAGCAGCCCATTGTGGGAATTCAAGAAGAACGAAAGCCGTGGGGCAATGTCGTCGACGGCAAGCCCGCGCTCGACCGCGGCTTCGACGTACGCGATCGCGTTCGCGAATGTGAATGCCACTTCCTGAACCGCCGTCGAGCCGGCTTCACGAATGTGATAGCCGCTGATCGAGATCGTGTTCCATTCCGGGGCGCGTTCGCGGCAGAAGGCGAAGATGTCGGTGACGATGCGCAGCGCCGGCCCGGGCGGATAGATATAAGTTCCTCGCGCGATGTATTCCTTCAGAATATCATTCTGAACAGTTCCGGAAAGTTTCGCGAGCGAAACTCCCTGTTTTTCCGCCACGGCAAAATAGAGCGCCAGGAGAATGGCCGCCGTGGCGTTGATGGTCATGGAGGTGGAAACGCGGTCGAGCGCAATGCCCTCGAACAACGTTTCCATGTCCTCAAGAGAATCAACGGCCACGCCGGCGCGGCCCACTTCGCCGGACGCCAGGGGGTGGTCCGAGTCGAGTCCGATCTGCGTCGGCAAGTCAAACGCCACCGAAAGGCCGGTCTGGCCTCGCTCTAACAGGTAGCGATAGCGGGCGTTGGACTCGGCGGCCGAGCCGTAGCCCGCGTACTGCCGCATCGTCCACAGCCGGCTGCGGTACTGCGTGGGATAGATGCCGCGGGTAAAGGGATACTCGCCCGGAAAACCCAGTTCGCGCTCGTGATCCCAGGCCACCAGGTCCGCGGGTTTGTAAAGAGCCTTCACTTTATCGAACGCTCCGCGCTTTCAGGAATGAGTAAAGCGAAAGAAGGGTCAAGAGAAGGGTGAAACCGGAAACCAAACCGAAATGTGTCAACCCCACTGCCGGGTCTTCGCGATATTGCCGCCACTCTGAAAACGAGAGTACGGCGCCGGCACCAGCCAGGAAAAGGAATGCCAAGCCAACCAGCGTATGGAGCGCCCGTTGAGCCTGACGAAACCATCGCGCCATCAGTTCAGCGAGCTTACCCAAGTGATCCCTCACGCGCCCGCAGGGCCGCCAAAAGGAGAACCTCGTCATCATAAGGACGATCGCGAACGCAGTCAAATGCAAGTCCGACGTTTCGCCTTGACAAGGCTTCAAGGCCGGTCATAGAATCGCTGTGGAGCGGGACCAGCCTCACAGACTCAGGTGATTCTTGGACCTCGACGACGACTTCAAGCGGCTGATCAAAGAATTGGGAAGCGCCATCAATGATTCGCTCTCCGAATCGGATCGAATCGCGGAGGTCATGGCGCGAATCCGGGCCGCCGGCTACGATCTGTTCCTGGTGCTGGAAGTCACCATCGGTTTCAATCGGCGAGGCGAAGCCAATCTGGTACACCGGCAGAAGCTGGCGCCCGAGCAGCTCCACGATGGCGAGTTTCGGCTCACCAACCAAGACGCACAATTCCTGCGCGCGCTAAAGATCAGTGTGGAAAAAGAGAGCGAGTAGGCCTGCCATTTGTTCGCGCTCCCATCGTCTTCAGCGTATACTCTTATTCATTCCAGGCTTAACACAGACTGGACCACCCTCCTCGCTGGCTGCGCTGAGCACCGGCGGCCGGGAGACGCGGAGGTTCTTATGGAAAAGCCCGTGGTCCGCAAGCCCGCTGTAGCTGGGCGGTTCTATCCTGCCCGGCCCGAAATCTTGAGCCGAGACCTTGAGCGGTATTTAAGCCCTGCCGGCGAGCCTTCCGCGACGGTGGAAGGAGCGCTGGGATGCGTCGTGCCTCACGCCGGCTATATGTACTCCGGCCATGTCGCCGGGGCGGTTTACCACAAACTGCCCCCACGCGCTTCCTATCTTATCCTCTGCCCGAACCATTTCGGAAGGGGAGCGCCACTGGCGACGATGTCGAGTGGCGCGTGGCTCACGCCCTTGGGCGAGGTCCCCGTTGATCACGACTTGGCGACCGCGGTCCTCGACGCTTGTCCCATGGTCACCGAAGATCGCGTTGCGCACTCCGAGGAGCACGCCCTCGAGGTCCAGCTCCCGTTCCTGCAACACGCGGTGAAGGGATTCCGCTTCGTTCCGGTGGCCGTGGGCGTGGGAACGTACCTGCCGCTCGAAGCGTTGGGCCACGGAATAGCCCGCGCCGTGGCGGCGGCGCCGAAGCCCGTGATGATTGTCGCTTCGAGTGATATGAACCACTACGAACCCGACGGCATCACACGCATCAAAGACCGCAAAGCGATCGATCAGATTCTAAATCTTGACGCCCGCGGCCTGTACGACGTCGTGGGTCGCGAGGACATCTCCATGTGCGGTTACGGGCCCACCGTCGCCCTGCTCACGGCCGCGAATGACCTGGGGGCAAAGAAGGCCGAGCTGGTGAAATATGCGACCTCGGCGGACGCTGGCGGCGATGCTGATGCCGTGGTTGGATATGCCGGTATCATCATATCTTAACCCAGATTTCCCTTTTGAACCTCAGTTACGAATCTTCGAATATTCGCCGGCATCCATGGCTCTTTGGGGCCATGGTGGGGCGGATCGAGTCGCTGCCCTTGCCCCGGGGGTAGAGTCCGCAACCAGCCGAAGAAAACCTGGGGAAGCAAGAAGGGAGGATGGCGAGGTGTTCGAAAAATCGTGTGTGAAACGGGCCAAGGTGCCGGTTGACTCCATCCCGAGGGCACACCGCTGGCTGCCAGATGGCGCGCCGCCGTCTGGGGTGAAAGGTTTTGGTTCCAAACGGGCTGGTGGGGTGTATGCCGCCGTGGTTCAGGAGGCCAAAATGGAAACCCTGGGTTGAACGTCGACGGGCAGAAAGATAGAATCACGCGCAGTCAGTCAAAGGTGCAAGGATGGCCATTCCACCGAAGAGAGGGACAAGGCGCCGGGCAAGAGCGCGATGTTACATCCTTCTTGGGTTGGCGATTGCGCTTGGCGCTTGCCACAGGGGCGCGAAGCGGAAGGTTCACGTCCGTCCTCCAGTCGTTGGCGTACCGGCCTTCCAATACGGAATCTTTTCGGAGGGTGACCTCTCATTCTTCGGAGGCGGGCCCTTCAACTTCGGCGGCCGCGTTGCCACCAACGGGAACCTGTTTCTCGCCGCAGGAACCCGAAACTTTCTGATCCTCGGCGACCAAGTGACTGCTTTCAAAGACGTGGTTCGAGCCCAGCTCTCCAACGGGGTGGGGATTTCTCCGGGCTCTGCCTACGATGGCGAGGTCGATGTGCCGACTACGGCTGGGGGTTGCGCCGGAGCTCCCCCTCCCCCTCCAGGCGCTTGCCGGGCGCTGGCGATCAACGAAGGGAGCGTGACCGGCGGCCCAGGAAGTCCTCCCAACCCGAACTGGCGGGCGATTTCACTGACTACCTATAACGGATATATTCGCAACGGACAGACAGGAGCCAGAAGGCTTAATCTGGCCATGGCGCCGGCGGGCGCTTCACCGATCGCGATGATTCAGCGACCGGTTTCCGTCCCTCCCGGCGCCTTCGAAGATCCCGCCGGGATCATCGGTCGCGGCCGCTTCTTTAACCAAGCTAGCTTGCGTGTTTTGATTTCAGATACGCCGGACGCTCTTACCAACTTGCCTGGCGCCACGGCTTCAACGCCGTTGCGTCTGGACGCGGCGTTGAACGCCGGCGACACGCCTACTCTTCCCACGGACTCTTGCCACCCGCCGGTGGCTCTTTCGCCGGGCTTCACAGCGGATCACGATTACATGTCTCCTGTGAACACCACCTTGCTGGGGGGAAATATTAAAATCGAGATCCAACTCGCCTCTTCGCCCGGAACTTGGCAGGATGTGACCGCGGAAATCCTGAATCTTGGAATCTCGCGCGACGTACAGTTGTCGGGGGCGGGAAGTTGCGCCAATAACATCTCCATCCTGCACCTGGAACGGGTCAAACCGGGAATCACACTCAACACGACGGCGAAGGCTACGGCCGCGCGGAATTTTGTTCCCATCAACATGTACGACCCGAGAGAAGGAGAGGTGCGGGACATCCCTGGGCCGAGGACGGTGTCCTTGAATGGGGTCATGAACATTGTCGAGATCGACGTGGGCAACCTGCAAAAGTGGTTTGCGAACACGCTTTGCCGGAGTGCCGACCTGCCTACTGTCCCACCCTCCTGCTCCAGCGGCGCTCTGGCGTACGCGAACTCGGGCTACATCGTTTACTTTTCCGACCGGCGGGGCAATCGAGATCTCGGAGCAAATGAAACCGGCGAATATGGCAATGAGGACATCATCAATCCGGACTCGGCACAAGGTGCGCCGAACGGACTTCTCGACCCAGGTGAGGATGTCGATGGCGACGGTGTCTTGCAGACGTACGGCGCGACGCCCCATCCGATCGCAATTGATAACAGCCTCAGAAGTCCTTGGCCCGCGTTTATGACCACCGTGACCCCTCTGACGCGCGTCTCGGGCCGCCAGGGGGAGAAGAACAGCGTGGTCTTTTTCCGCCGCGCCTTGCGCCTGGTGAATGGCACGTTGGGGAACCTACCTCCTCTGGCTCGTGCGAATTGCACCACGGGTGCGACGGGTGGCTTCACGGTGGCGGCGGAGAACCCCGTCTATGTCCAGGGGGATTTCAACGCCAGTGTGGCCAGTAAGTTTAATGACGCGAGCAACGCTGTCCCGCCTTTGTGCCACGTCCCGGCGGCAGTGATCGGCGATGCGGTCACGCTGCTGTCGAATTCTTGGTCCGACGCAAACAGCTTCGCCAGCCCCACCGACGCTTGGGGCCGCCCGGTCACCGGCGACACCTGGTACAGGATGGCGGTGATGGGCGGCAAGAACAATTCCTTCCCGAAGCCCACCACTTGGGGCCATGACGACGCCGGGACCGATGGCGGGGCTCACAACTTTCTTCGGATGATCGAGGACTGGGGCGCAGCGACGCTGAATTATCGCGGTTCCCTGGTGAGCTTATACGTCTCGCGTCAGGCCACGGGGATTTACAAATGCTGTCGGACGGTTTATAACCCGCCCCGGCGCGCCTACTCGTTCGATACGGATTTTATGGATTCCGGAAAGTTGCCGCCGGGCACTCCCCGCCTTAGGGACTGACGCCCAGGCCTACCCGTGAGGGTCTGAGTAACTCGGTGTCACCCTGCTGTCAGATAAACCAAATTAGCGGGTAGAGCCTGGCGGAAGCGCCGGCCTCCATGACTTGCAGCAACACCGCGAGGTTCTCCGCCAAAGATTCAAGGGACCTTGCCAGCGTCAGTGTCGCCGAACTGTCGCGAAACTGTAAAGTTCTTGTGACCTTAAATTGAATAATTGCCGGAAGAAAGGATCGCCGGCATGAGCAGCGCGGCGATGCCCATGCCGGACCAAGAGAATCGCCTTACTTATGACCGCCGCCCGAGCCGCCGCTGTGGCCACCGCCTCCCGAGGAGCCCATGCTGCCGCCGCCGCTGCTGTGGGATGATCCCCAGCCCCCACTCGATGTCCCTCCGCTGCTATGACCCCAAGCGGATCCGGATGATCCGGAACTGGAACCCGAGCGCGACCCGCCCCACGCCTGCGAGCTCGACGGTCGAGAGGATGGTGCCTCCGAATGCGAGGGTCGCGCAACAGGCGCTGCGGATTCATGCCCGCTCCAAGCCGGCTTTCCGGCTGGCGCCACAGCGCCTTGAGCATTCGAAGGAGCAGTCGATGACGGCACTGCTGACAAGCCAGGTTTCGCAAGCGCCGGCGCCCCGTGATCTTCATTGGCGTTCTGAGGCGCAGTCGCCGCCACTGGCCCGCTGACCTGTGATGGCTTTACCTGTGGGTTGTTCTCATAGCGACCAGTGTCTGAGTTGAAGACGACACCTGATCCGGTAAGGGACGCGGGGCCTACTCCGAGCGCGTTGTTGACCGGACGAGGCTCAGATGTCTTAGCTCCGGCCGGCCCGCCTACAACGACGGTGTTGCTGCCGCTCGTAACCTGGGCTCTTGCGATGCCCGGAAGTCCTTGACGGACCGCCAAGGCCAGCGCTGGCGCCGGAGAAGGCGCGCCGGGCAGCATCCCGCCCTTGCCGGGCTGAATATCCAGCTTGGGAACCAGCTTAGCTGCGCTAAAGTCAGCACTCACCAATCCTGCCTTGACGGGCCTGCCTTCTTGAACTGTTCCGGGCCTCACAATAACTCTGCCGCAGGTCTGCCCGTTCGGGCAGTTAGCGGTGCCAACGCCGGGCCTCCCGCGCGGAGGCAGGGGGGACCAGCCGACCCAGCCCGGGCCTTGCCACCAAGCAACGGTGCCTGGCGACCACGCCCCGAAGCTGCCGGGGAACCACGCCCATCCTAGCCCGGGATAGAACTGCCAGCCGCCAAAATGGTAGGGCAGCCAGCCCCAGGGCTCGAACGAGATCCAGGTGTAACCCATCCCGGGGTACCAGCACCACTGCCCGGCCATAAACGGCGACCAGCCTATCCCCGCGAAAGGACTCCATCCGTAACCGTAACCGGGGAAATAATTCCAATCACCGTAATTGGAAAGATCGTTCCAACCGTAGTACGAGCCACCGTTGTTGGGCCCGGGGCTGTTGCGAATCATCGACAACTGGTTTTCGCGCTCGTCCACCCATTCGTCCCAAGCGTCTTTGGTAATGCCCTCCGTCACATTGAAGGCCGGCTGGGCTCCCGGCCGAATCTCGACCACCATATCCTGGGTGAGTGTTTGCTGGCCATAAGGAGAGGAGACATCCGCTGCGCCCTTGAAGACCTCGACGCGGACCGCGCCGTCATCAATGTCAATGCGAAACCGGGTTGGGGTGGCCGCTGCGAAGGTCACCGTCGTGTCCTGTGCTTTCGCCTCGAACGCCTCGACGCCTTCCGGAACCACGTTGAACGTTGCGTAACCCTGCTCAAGGACCAGGCGATTCACTTTGCCGCCACTCGGCGTCGCGGCCAACTGATCGAAGTCAAGCAACGAAAGCTGGCCGAGGCGCGCCGTGGACGTATTTTCAAATTCGACTTCGGCGAAACTCTTCTCGGCCGTCGAGAGCTTGAAGCCCGCCTGGATCGGTGTGTTCACAGGCGAAGCGGCCCAATCGGCCATGTCGGGCCGCTTCACCGTGACGGTTCCCTCGACGAAGCTCAGGCGAACGATGCGTACGTTTGAGAGATTGCCTTTCGCCGGTGAGTTATCTTGGCCGCGTGCAATGAACGAGACGGGTAGTAGGGCTAACCCCAGTCCCAGGAGTGTGAAAGCGAAACGCGCGGTGGGCCTCATGGCGCACCTCCCCTGCCGGAGACGAAGGTCGGCGGCACTTCTATTCTACATTACACTAGACGAAACCGCGGGCGAAAAGGTTGCAGGCCTTTCGCCACTCTTACTCGTTGGCCGCTCGCGTCACAACTTCGAAGAGGACTTTCGTGCCGCGCTGAATCTGCTCCACCGGCACACGTTCGTTGGCGGCGTGCTCGGTTTCTTCGACCTCGGGCGACACTTCGACGGGAATGAAGCCGTAGCAGTGGATGCCGAGCTGGCGGTACATCTGGCTCTCCGTGTAGCCGCTGCCCAGCGTCGGCGCGATCAGCGCTTGCGGATTGTGCTCGTGGACAACTTGCTGGATGAGACGGTAGAGCGCGGTCGAGGTCGGCGAGGAGTTGGGCATGCGAAAGCGGCTGATCGCCTCGAGCTTGATTCGATCGTCGCCCACTGCCTTACGAAGCTGCGCCAGAAACGCCTCCGGGTCTTCGCCGGGCAAGAGGCGAATGTCCAAATCGCACGAGGCGGTATCGGGGATGACGTTGGTCTGTTGCGATCCCTTGAGCACGGTGAGTGAAATGGTATCGCGCAGCATGTAGTTGAAGTCCTCATCCGCGGATAGCGCCTTCGCAAAGACCGGGTCCCTGAGCGCTTGGCGGATGTCGCGAAACTGGGTGGCGCGTGGCTCCTTTTCAAGAGGCGCGATGTTGTGGAAGTACTCTTCAACCGAGGGCAGGAGACGGATCGGAGTCTCCCAATCCACCACGCGGTTCATCGCCCTCACCAGACGGTCGGGCGCCGAGTCCGCAAGGGGAATGGAGCCGTGACCGCCGCGCGCGGTCGCCGTCATGCGAATCCAGAATGGCGCCTTTTCCGCTACGCCAATTTCATAGAGAGTCTTGCCATTCGGATAGACGAGGTTCGCGCCGCCTTCGGTGATCAGGTATTCCGCCTGGCGCACCAGTTCGGGGTGATTCTCGATGATCCATGCGCTGCCGGTGTCGCCCACTTCCTCGTCCGCCGTGGCGAGAAAGATCAAATCGCGCTTCAGCGGTACGCGCTCGCGAGCCGCAATCAGCATCACCATCGCCTGGAGTACGCCTTCGTCCTTCATGTCCTCGGCGCCGCGGCCGAAGAGCTCGCCGTTCACGATCTCGCCCGAAAATGGCGGGACCTTCCAATTCTGGGGATCGGCTCTCACCACGTCCATGTGATTGAGCAGCACCAGCGGCCGCAGGGTTCCGTCTCCCTTCACGATGGCGTAAATGTTGGCGCGCCCTGGCGCGTAGGGATAAACCGTGTTCGGAATGCCGGCCTGGTCAAACAGCTGATGGAAGAATTCCGCCGCGGCGATTTCGTTCCCGGGCGGATTCGAAGTATCAATGCGAAGATATTCTTGCAGAAGCTGCACGGCTTCGTCTTGATAGGAGTTCCAAGGGATGTGGTCGGATTGGGCGTCGATTCCGGTCTGAGCTATGGCCATTGAGCACACGCCGCGCGCCACAGCAACGGTAAGAAGTGCGCAGAAGCCGACGCGGAGTTTCATCCCGAGACCTCAGGGCTGGTGGACTGGTTCGGGACGCGGGCCAGCAGTGGCCTCGGGGCTCGTCCCGCGATTCTTCGCGAAGGAGAGATCTCGAGGGGCACGCGGTGAAAGTGCTCGGATGCCATTTGCCTCACCACTATATCAGATGTTGGGTGGTCGACGGTGCTCAGCAAGAACACCCGAGCCAGCCCGCCGGGTTCGCCGGATGGCCGGCGGCAGCTTGTAACTTACTGAAATCCAAGAATATGATTGCCAAGCAGAACTCGCGACGGGCTTCACCCGCAAGGCCTCGACATCTCAAAAGACTTGCCTTTCTCGCCTTAGAAGCTCTACATTCAGGAACTTGAAAGCCTGGGACGGTTAGAAGCCGGCGAGGTTTCTCCTTGTCAAAGCCCATCGTTCCCCACATCTTCGTCACTCTCGCGGCGCCTACGGTCGGCGCCATCGAGGCGCTGGCCGGGCGCGTGAGCGGGTCCGCGGTCGGTTACGAACTCAGGCTCGATCACCTGAAGGAGACGGCTGATCTCGAAGCCCAGTTGCGCCAAATGCTCGCGCGGCTCCATTTGCCTCCTACCATTGCCACCTGCCGCCGGGTGGAAGCGGGCGGACTGTTTGCAGGCTCGGTGAGCCAGCAGGTGGCTCTGCTGATAGCCGCTGTGCGCGCCGGCTGCCAGTGTGTGGATGTGGAGATCGAGTCCGTGAAACATGAGGGGATTGCGATGCTGCGCAGGTTGCGGCCGGCGAAATTGATCGTGTCCCATCACGATTATCGCAAGATGCCCGAGCTGGGGAGTATCTACCGTCGTCTGGCGCGGTTGCCGGTCCAAGCGGTGAAGGTGGCAGGGCACGCCCGGTATTTGCGAGACAATCTCCGAGTCTTTCGCCTGCTCAAGGCCCACCAAGGACAAAGGCCGAGACTGGTGGCGCTGGCGCTGGGCGCCTCGGGCATCCCTTCACGCCTGCTCGGCTTGCGATGGGGAAGCCGCTTCATTTATGCCTCGCCCGGCAACCATTTCGCCGCTGCGCCGGGCCAGCTCCCTTCGGACGTCATGCGATCGACCTACCGGGTGGAGCGCCTGAACCATCGCACTCAGCTCTATGGCGTGGTGGGTTCGCGAGCCTCCGTCTCGCTCTCGCCCGCCATGCAGAACGCGGCCTTTCAAGCCAAGCACGTGAACGCGGTCTATCTTCCGTGTGAAACGGACCGCTTAAGTGACTTCCTGGAATTTGCGCGCGAACTGGGGTTCCTGGGGTTCAGCGTCACCATGCCCTTCAAGCGCGGCATCATTCGCCGTCTCGACTGGCTGGACCCGCTGGCGGCGAAAATCGGAGCGTGCAACACCGTCGCCGTTCGGCGCGGAAAGTGGATGGGATGGAATACGGATGCTGCCGCCGTGGTCGAAGTCCTCACCAAGCGCTTGCGGCTGCCCGGAGGCCGCATTTTGGTTCTGGGCGCGGGCGGAGCGGGACGAGCCGCCGCTTACGCCTTGCGGGCCGAAGGCGCGGAGGTCATTCTCTCGGCCCGGCGCGAAGCCTCGGCGCGACGGCTGGCGCGCTCCATCTCCGCGCAGTCCGTGCCGTGGGGCAATGGGGAAGGGCTGGACGTGGATGCGGTCGTCAATGCCACCCCGCTCGGCATGGTGCCTTACGCGGACTCCCTGCCCGTTGATCTGTCTCGCCTGCGCGTGCAGGTGGTCTTTGACATGGTCTATTACCCCCTCGAAACCCGGCTGCTGGCCGAAGCGCGCGGCCGGGGATTGACCACCATCTCAGGTCTTGAGATGCTGGTCGCGCAAGGCGCCAGGCAATTTGAAATCTGGACGGGCAAGTCCGCGCCGCGGGCGCTGATGGAACAGGCCATTCGCCAGGCGCTCGGCAATTGACGAAGATGGAAACTCGAAACTCGAAATTGGCCAACTGCCTGACCGATCGAGTTGCGAACTTAAAGCCTTGAACTTCGAGTTTCGATTTTCGAATTCCCAGTTCCTTTGAATGGCCAAATGGCTCAATGACCCAATGACTCAATTCTGCCAACCCGGTTTCGCTGAGTTCAAGCGTCTCGCCGGACGAGGGAACGTGATACCCGTCTCGCGAACCATTGTGGCGGACCTGCTGAGCCCGGTTGCCGCCTACCTGAGACTCGCACCTCGGACGGTGCGCGCCTCCGCCGCGCACCCTTATAGTTTTCTGCTCGAAAGTGTTGAAGGCGGCGAGCGCGTGGGACGATACACTTTCTTTGGAGTGGATCCCTTTCAGGTCGTTTCGTGTCGCGGGAATCAGATCGCGCTCCAGCGAGGCGCCCGGCGCGTCCACGAGACGGGAAATGTTTTCGACTACCTGCGTCGGTTGGGCGGCCAATACCAGACCGTCCCGAGCCCGGGCTTGCCCCCCTTCACTGCCGGCGCCGTGGGTTACCTTTCCTACGAGACGGTGCGAATGCTCGAACGCCTTCCGCCCCGCGTCGAACCGGACGTGGAACTGGACGACGCGGTCTTCATGTATTTCTCGAACCTCGTCGCCTTTGACCACGTCCAACATCGCCTCTTCCTGATCGCCAACGTGCTGACCGAGCAAGGCCCGGGCAATCTCAAGACGAAGTACGACGCTGCGGTTCGCCAGCTCGAGCGGATGGAACGGCTGCTTCTCCAGCCGCTCCGGTTGCCGCCTGTTCGCAGGCCGAGAGGACCCTTGAAGTTTCGAGCCAACATGCGGCGGGAGAACTACGAGGCGATGGTCGAGCGAGGCAAGGAATACATCCGCGCCGGCGACGTTTTCCAGGTGGTGCTCTCGC
>Ga0187771_10000879_pt1 | contig 19331 bp, 18 predicted proteins | sample 0116_SJ02_MP15_1_FD_133139 | JGI IMG/M metagenome (GOLD analysis project Ga0187771, IMG submission 133139) | Tropical peat soil microbial communities from peatlands in Department of Meta, Colombia - 0116_SJ02_MP15_10_MG | ecosystem: Environmental > Terrestrial > Soil > Wetlands > Peat | place...
GAAGACGCCCAGCTCCAGCCGCGGCTCGAGCCACGTGTAGTCGCAGCGCCCCAGCAGGCCGGAAACGTAGATTTCGTCTCCTGCCCGGGCGCCGCTGCGCAGCAGGGCCTTGCCTCGCGGCACCGAACCGCAGACGGTCACATCGCAGATGAACCGGTCGCCGTGCGAAAGATCGCCGCCGGCCAGCACGGTTCCGGTCTCATCCGCCAGCTTCAGCAGGCCCTAGAAGCCGTCGATCCAGCGGGTATCGGTCCATTCCGCCGCACACAGCGCCACGAGGCAGAACTGCGGTTTTCCGCCCATGGCGGCGATATCGCTGAGGCTCCGCGCCAGCGCCCGGCGCCCCGCCTGCGGGGCTTTGAGCGAAGTGCGCAGGAAGTGGATGCCTTCGCCGAACAGATCGCAGGTAAACAGCAGGTCTTCGGCGGATTTGCCACGCGATCCCCGCGGCCGGTAAATCGCGCAATCGTCGCCGATTCCCTTGCGCACGGGCGACCCCGGCGGGATCCGCGCCGCCTTCCGCAAATGCTCGGTAAGACTCCATTCGTCGCGCAAGTCCAAAAATACCATTGACTTGCCGCTCTTGATATCACCCCCTGGCCTGTGAGATACTGCGAGACGCAGTACACATGTCGTCCGGGGCGTTTATCGGTGAAGAGTAAATCGAAGCTGCGGCCAACCTGGTCGTAGCTTTTCGTTTTTGGAGCCGACCCATGTTCCGGGCTCAGTATCAGGAGAAGGTCTGTGAAAGAAAAAGGTACAGTTAAGTGGTTTAATGCTGCGAAGGGCTACGGCTTCATCCAGCGCTCAACCGGAGACGACGTGTTCGTCCATTTTTCAGCGATCGAAGCCACTGGTTATCGCACGCTCGATGAGGGTTCCCAGGTGGAATTCGAAGTGAAGCAGGGTCCGAAGGGACTCCAGGCGGAGAGCGTCACCCGACTGTAGCCGGTCGGTCAGCCTTATCCATCAACTTGAATTTCCAGACCGCGCTCCGGGCAACCGGAGCGCGATTCATTTTGGGCCCTCCTATTTCTGCAGCAGTCTGTCGATTTCAGCCGAGAGGCTGCCCACCGTCAGCGCCCCTGCGTCGTCACCGCCGAAATCGTTGCGAATCGCACCGTAGCGGTCGATCACGAACAGGTGCGGGAAGTGCACGTTCATGTTGCCGGTCGGCTTGAGCTGCAGGTAGGACATCATCACCTGGCCGGAATCGAAAACGATGGGCCATCTGGCGCCGTGCGCCGCGGAGAACTTCGCCGCGGTATCGAAATTATCGGGCTGCGTGACGACCGAGAGAACCGCGATCTTTTCCCCGTACTTCTTTTCCACCTCCGCCAGCGTATCCGCCAGAGAATTGCACACCGGGCAGGTGGTCTGCATGAAATCGAGCAGAACCACCCTGCCGAGATAATCCTGCAGATCGTGCTGCTGGAAATGGGTATCCATCAGGGAAAACCCCGGGGCGCGCCGGTTCGAGTTGGCGCCTGCCGCGACGAGCGAAATGGCGGCGAGAAGCGTGAGAGTGAGAGTCTTCATCTGGCAAGTGCGAGCAGTGAACTCGTGTATGGTGCGCGAGCCACGCCTTTCTCTGTAATGATAGCCGTCACGTAACGGTTCGGCGTGACGTCGAACGCAGGATGCCGCGCGGGCGTGCCTTCGGGCGCCATGCGCTGGCCGTTGACGTGCGTCACTTCGTGCTCGCTGCGTTCCTCGATCGGGATGTGCGCACCGTCGGGAATCGTGAGATCGAGCGTCGACAGGGGCGCCGCGACGTAGAACGGAACATTGTTCTCTTTGGCCAGCACGGCCACCCCGTAGGTGCCGATCTTGTTGGCGACATCGCCATTGGCCGCGATGCGGTCCGCGCCGACGATCACGCAGCCGATCTTGCCGGAGTGCAGGAAATGGCCGGCCATATTGTCGGTGATGAGCGTGGCCGGAATGCCATCGTGCTGCAGTTCCCAGACGGTGAGCCGCGCGCCCTGCAGAAACGGGCGCGTCTCATCCGCGTAGACGTGCAGGTTCTTGCCGCTCTCGACGGCCGCGCGGATCACGCCCAGCGCGGTGCCGTAGCCGGCCGTCGCCAGCGCGCCCGCGTTGCAGTGCGTCAGGACCGTGGCATCGTCCGGAATCAGCGCCGCGCCGTTGCGGCCCATGGCGCGATTGATCTCGATATCTTCTTCGCGCACGAGTCTGGCTTCGGCAATCAGGCGCGCGCGGATCTCTTCAATGGGCCGGTGGCGAATGGAAGCGTAGAGCTTCTTCATCCGCTGGATGCCCCAGAAGAGGTTCACGGCCGTCGGGCGCGTGCCGCCGATCTCGGCGCAGATGCGGTCGAATTCGGCATCGAGACTGGCCGGGCCGGCCTGAGCCACACCCAGTGCGATACCCATGGCGGCCGCGACGCCGATGGCCGGCGCGCCGCGGATGATCATGGTGCGGATGGCGTCGGCGACTTCGTGATAGTTGCGGCAGGTGACATAGGTTTCAACCAGCGGCAGGCGCGTCTGGTCAATCATGACCACGCCTTCGTCGGTCCATTGAATCGTTTCAATCATGAGTTATGTGTGTTTGCCCGTGTCGGCGAGCAGCGCGAGGAAGGGCAGAGAGTTGTAAGCAATGTGTGTGAGGGCGGAAGCCCTGGTCGAGCCGGAAATGTGGCGGATGACGCCGAGCACGAAGCCGACGATCGCGATGACAACGCCGCTCTGCCAGATATTGGCGTTCTGGATCAGATGCATGCCGCCGAACAGGATCGAGGTGGCGAGGATGCCGGGAAGCGCGCCGAAATGGTCCACCAGCACCGGCTGCAGAAAGCCGCGGAACAACAGTTCTTCGACTACCGGCCCCAGCGTGATGCCGAACAGCGCAATCACGATGCGGCTGAGCCGGTCGTTGAGCAGCTTCTCGAAAGGCGTCTGGATATCCGGCGTCTGCAGAATCCAGCCGAGCAGAACCATCGCCACGGCAAGCAGGAAGCCGGTGATGACGAGATGGAGGGGCCGGAAAGAAGGCTGGCGGATCCAGCCGAGCGACGCGAGCAGAGGCTTGTCATGCCGGAGGAAGAGCAGCTTCAGTGCGAAAAACAGAACCGCGTAGCCGAGGAACTCGGCGAGCACCAGCAGAAACCCGCTCTGCGGATTGAGGTGAAAAGCGTCCGCCATCTGCCCGACCACGAGCCCCGCGGCCACGATGGCCACCACGAATGCCGCCACGGCGAGAAACACCTCGGCGAATCCCCAGAAGGGGCGTTCACGTTCAGCCAGAATCACGGGCGGGTAGACAGGTGCGGGAGTCAGACAGTTCTCTCAATCAGTGCCGCGGCGAGCAGCGGAATCATGATTTCATGATGCCCTGTGAGCGCGTATCCCGCGCCGCCCGATTGTTCGTGCGGGCGCTGGACCACGTTGACGCGCGGCCGGTAGTGCTGCAGAAAATCCAGATTGACGGTGGTGAAATCGCGCAGTTCGTGGCCCAGATTGCGCACGCAGGAAACGGCTTTGAGGAAGACCTCCGGCATCACCACGGCGGAGCCGGCGTTGATGTAAACGCCGCCGCCATCGAGCGCGGCGACGAGCGAGCAGAAGAGCCGGAAGTCGTGATGGGTTGCCGCGCCGAGCGTCGGGGCATCGACCGCTGGATGCGTGTGCGGCGTATCGGTCCCGATCGCCACATGAACCGTAACCGGAACGCGCGCCCGCCACGCTTCAAGCAAGAGGCTCGCCGGCGCGTATTCCTTCGCCGCCAGCCCTTCGAGCGCGCGGCCCAGGGCTTCGCCGATTCCGCAACCGACCGATAACGCGCGGTTCCATTCGCGCCCGGTTTCTTCCGCCGCGCCGAAGCGTCCATCGGGGAGCGCCGCTTCCACGTCTTCGCTGGTGTGGCCGGCGAGCGCGATCTCGAAATCGTGGATCGAGGCCGAGCCGTTCATGGCAAACGCCGTCGCAAAGCCGCGCCGCATGAGATCGGTCAGGACGGGCGCAAGACCGCACTTGATCACATGCCCGCCCATGCCCCAGATGATGGGCTTCTTCTTTTCCCGCGCCGCGGCGATCGAGTCGATTACCGCCCGCAGCGCATCGCCGGCAAGAATGTGCGGCAGGCTCGCCATCAGCCCGTTGATGCCCGAGCCCGGCCGATAAGGCGAGGCGAAATCCGCGTGTCTGACCTTGCCGCCGCGATCCTTCAGCGAGACTGTCCGGAGGCCCCTGAGATCGATCGGCTCGATGCCGTAACCGCTCATGCCGCTTTACCGGGCTGCAGCACTTTGCGCAGCGCCTCCGCAGTGAAGCTCTTGCGCGAGCGCATCACCTGTTCCGGCGTTCCGGCGACGACGAGCCGGCCGCCGTCTTCACCGCCATCCGGGCCGAGATCGATAATCCAGTCCGCGCTCCTGATCACATCGAGGTTGTGCTCGATCACTAATACAGTATTGCCGAGGCCGACGAGCCGCTGCAGGACTTCGAGCAGTTTTCTCACGTCTTCGAAGTGCAGGCCGGTGGTGGGTTCATCGAGAACGTAGAACGTCCTGCCGGTCTGGCGGCGGCTGAGTTCCTTCGCCAGTTTGATGCGCTGCGCTTCGCCGCCGGAAAGGGTCGTCGAGGACTGGCCGAGATGGATGTAGCCGAGCCCGACATCGAGCAGGGTCTGCAGCTTCGGACGGATCTGCGGATTGTTTTCGAGAACCGGCAGCGCTTCCTCGATGGTGAGCTCGAGAATATCCGCGATCGAGTAGCCCTTGTACTTCACCTGGAGCGTTTCGTGGTTGTAGCGCCTGCCGCGGCAAACGTCGCAGGTCACGTAGACATCGGGCAGGAAATTCATCTCGATGCGCTTCAGCCCGTCGCCCTGGCAGGCTTCGCAGCGACCGCCTTTGACGTTGAAGCTGAAGCGGCCGGGCTTGTAGCCCCGCTCGCGCGATTCCGGTAGCAGCGCGAAGAAATCGCGGATGGGCGCGAACAGGCCCGTGTAGGTGGCCGGGTTCGAGCGCGGCGTGCGGCCGATGGGCGCCTGATCGATGCGGATCACTTTATCGATGTGGGCGATGCCGGAGATCGAAGCGTGCGCGCCCGGCGCCTCGTGCGAGCCGTAGATTTCCTGCGCGAGCGCACGGTAGAGGATGTCGTTCACGAGCGTCGATTTGCCGGAGCCCGAAACGCCGGTGACGCAGATAAACCTGCCCAGCGGGAATTCGACATCGATTCCCTTGAGATTGTGCTCCTTCGCTCCGATGACCTCAATCGATTCGCCGCTGCCGGCGCGGCGGACGGCCGGCGTCGGGATGGAGAGCGTTCCCGCCATGTACCGGCCCGTCAGCGAGCGCTCGCTGGCGCGGATCATGTCCGGCGTTCCCGCCGCCACCAGTTCACCGCCGAGGCGCCCCGCGCCGGGTCCGAGATCGATCACGTAATCGGCGCGTTCGATGGTTTCGGCATCGTGCTCCACCACGAGCACGGTGTTGCCCATGTCGCGCAGCGAAGTGAGCGTATCGAGCAGCCGGTTGTTGTCGCGCGGATGCAGTCCAATCGAAGGCTCGTCGAGCACGTAGAGCACGCCGCGCAGTCTGGAGCCGATCTGCGTGGCGAGACGTATGCGCTGTGCCTCGCCGCCCGAGAGCGTCGACGCGGCGCGATCGAGGCTCAGATAATGCAGCCCGACGGATTCGAGGAATTCGAGACGGCGCTGGATCTCATCCACCACTCGCCCCGCAATCTGCTGCTCGCGCGGCGTGAGCGACCAGGAGCGCGCCGTCAGCAGAGCCCGCGAGAGCGGCATCGAGGTGAATTCGTCGATCGAGATATTCTTCACCCGCACCGCGAGACTCGAAGGCCGCAGCCGCTTGCCCCTGCACGCTTTGCAAACGACGGGCGACATGTAGCCCTGCAGCCATTCCCGGTAGAGGTCCGAGGCGTCAACGTAAACTTCCTCGAACGCGGAGATCACGGCCGTCAGCAGTGCTTCGCGCGTGGCGCGCGGCAGGCCTTCCCACGGCTGTTTGATCTTCGCTTTCAGGTTCTTCGCCGCTTCCTCCAACCGTTTCGCCACCAGCGAGGGCCCGGATGCGAGCGCCAGAGCGCCTTCGAGCAGCGGCTTCGACGGGTCGGCAATCACCTTATCCGGGTCGAACGCCCACGTGCTGCCGATGCCGGCGCACTCTTCGCAGGCGCCGTACGGGCTGTTGAAGGAAAACGACCGGGGCTCGAGCTCGGGAACGCTGGTGCCGCATTCGACGCAGGCCAGTTTCCGCGAGTAGAGTTTCTCTTCGCCCCCGACCACCGAGATCAGAACCAGGCCGCCCGCCAGCTTCGTCGCCGTCTCAATGGAGGCTTCGAGCCGTTTCTCGATTCCCGGCTTGACGATCAGCCGATCGATAATCACTTCGATCGTATGATTCCGACGCTTGTCGAGATCGACGGCTTCATCGAGCGATCGAATAATGCCGTCGATCCGTGCTTTCACGAAGCCCTGGCGGGCGAGCTTCTCCAGCTCCTTGCGAAACTCCCCTTTCCGTCCGCGGACGATGGGAGCCATAACGAGAATGCGATCGTCGGGTTCGAGCGAGATCACGTTCTTCAGAATCTGTTCGGTCGTCTGGCGTGAGATCTCGCTGCCGCACACGGGGCAGTGGGCGACCCCGATGGAAGAAAAAAGGAGCCTCAAATAATCGTAAATTTCCGTGATTGTGCCGACAGTACTTCTGGGACTCCTGCCCGTGGTCTTCTGATCGATCGAAATGGAAGGACTCAGTCCGTCGATCGAGTCCACATCCGGCCGTTCCATCTGATCGAGGAACTGGCGGGCGAAGGTGGAAAGTGTTTCCACGTACCTCCGCTGGCCTTCCGCGTAAATGGTGTCGAAGGCGAGGGATGACTTGCCCGAGCCGCTCAGTCCCGTGATTACAGTGAGCGAGTTGCGCGGAATGCGCACACTGATATTTCGAAGATTGTGCTGGCGGGCGCCCGATACTGTAATATGATCTAGCATTCGGGGCTATTTACCGAATTCAGAACGTTATCGCCGGCTGACAACACGTGTCTTTCAGAGGAGCGCACCCGACTTGTCCGGTATGCAGGAAGCCTTACGCTCGCAAGAGCAGGGGATACATTGGCAGGATTTTTCGTGTAGCTGCGTTTCACTGTACTACCTGTGGCCGGAATCTGTATTATTACCGCTCGGTGTTTGCGATTCTCAGTCTGTATGTGTTCTGCCCGCGTTGTGGCGGTTATGAGCTCAGCAGGCTCAGAAAGACGGACCAGATCGATCCGATGAGCCGGAACCCCGTCCGGTTTCTACTTTACCTCCTGCGCTTCCCTCTTTATTATTGCGGGCTGTGCCGGCTGCAGTTTGCGGACTGGCGCAACCGGCATCCCGATTTCCGGCGGCAGAATTCGAGGCAGGCGGTCTCCTGAGCATCCGGTTCGAAGCAGCGCCGGGCGACCGGGGCAAGCGCCTCGACGCGTTCCTTCACGAGAAACTTCCGGAGCACAGCCGTTCCCGTCTGCAGAGCTGGGTGCGCGAGGGGCGGGTCGTGGTGAACGGCCAGACGGCCAAAGCTTCGCTCACCATTCGCGGCGGGGAAACGGTCGAGGTGGAGCCGGGCGAACTCCCGCCGCTCAAGGCCGAGGCCGAGGACATTCCTCTCACGGTTCTCTACGAGGACGCCTCGGTGGTGGCGATCGACAAGCCCGCGGGCATGGTGGTCCACGCGGGCGCGGGGATTCATCGCGGAACGGTCGCCAATGCGCTCGTGCATCGCTTCGGGGCGCTCTCGACGGTGGGCGGCGAGCTGCGGCCCGGGATTGTCCACCGGCTCGACCGTTTCACGAGCGGCGTGCTGCTGGTGGCGAAGACAGACGCGGCGCACCGCGATCTGGCAACGCAGTTTGCTTCGCGTGAAGTGGAGAAGACCTACCTGGCGCTGGTGGAAGGCGCCATGACCGGGCATGGCAGGATTACGAAGCCGATCACACGCGATCCCGGGAACCGCGCGCGCATGACGGCGCGGCTGGAAACCGGCCGGAGCGCGCTCACCGACTGGGAGGCGAAGCAACACCATCCCGGCTTCACCTTCCTCGAAATCCGCATCGGAACCGGCCGCACGCATCAGATTCGCGCCCACATGGCGGCCATCGGACACCCGGTCGCGGGAGACCGGCTGTACGGCGCAAAAGCCTCGCCGTTCCATCGCTACTTCCTGCACGCGCACCGGCTTTCCTTCCGCAGCCCCGCGACCGGGGAACGCGTCACGGTCGAGTCGCCGCTGCCCGCCGGACTTGTGGAATGGAGGAAGTCGATAGAATAAGGCAGATATGAAATGGCAGCACGTAACGGGTTCCTGCGCGGTGATTTGTCTGGCTCTGACGCTTTCGGGTCAGAACCCTCCCGCCCAGACCACGCCTGAATCCGGCGAAGGGACGCGCATCGTTCTCGACGTCACCCGCGTCAACCTTCTGTTCACCGTGACGGACAAGAAGGGCCGGTTCATCACGGACCTCAACAAGGACGATTTCGAGGTGATCGAGAACAAGAAGCAGCAGACCATCCAGCAGTTCACGGCCGAATCGGATCTGCCGCTGCGCCTTGCCCTGCTGGTGGACACGAGCAACAGTATCCGCGACCAGTTCCGCTTCGAGCAGCAGGCCGCGATCCGCTTCATGCAGGCCGTGATGCGGCCGAGACAGGACCGCATGATGCTGGTCAGCTTCGATACGGCGGCGGAACTGGTGAGCGACCTGACCGACGATATGCGCGCGCTCGAACAGGGTGTGCAGCGCATGCGGCCCGGCGGCGGGACGTCTTTCTACGACGCCATCTACTTCGCCTGCAAGGACAAGCTCATGATGGATCAGCCGCGCGACAAGTTCCGGCGCGCCATGATCGTGATCAGCGACGGCGAAGACACGCAGAGCCGCGTCTCGCGGGATCAGGCGCTCGAGATGGCCCAGAAGGCCGACGTGGTGATCTACGCGATCTCGACCGACATCAAGCGGGACGACACCGACGGCGACAAGGTGCTGCGTTATCTGACGGAAGAAACCGGCGGGCAGGCGTTTTTCCCGTTCAAGATCGAGGATCTGGATCAGAACTTCGAGAACATCGCCAACGAACTGCGCCACCAGTACAACGTCTTCTACCGGCCGGAGCCGCTCAAAACCGATGGCCTGTACCATCCGGTGACGGTGCGGACGAAGAACCGCAAGGACCTGGTGGTTCGGGCGCGCAAAGGCTATTACGCGCCGAAGTTTTAGAGCGGCGTCCAGGGGCGCGTTTCCGTGCCCACGCGCACCGGGTGCGTTTCCACTTGATCCGGCGCAAGCGAGAGCAGATGAGGCTTGATGGCGATCAGGATCTGGCTGTCCTGCTTCTGCAACGTCGTCTGTTTGAAGAGATTGCCGAGGAAGGGAATCTGCGCGAGACCCCAGAAACCGCCCACGGCTTTTGACTCCGAGGGATTGATCAGGCCGGCGATCACGGCCCATTCGTTGTCGCGAAGACGGACCGTTGTGGTGAGCTGACGGCGGCCGATGACCGGGATTCCGTTCACGGAATCGCCGGTCAGGAGCTGATAACTGGTATCGACGGCCAGCGTGACTTCGCCGAAGCCGTGAATGCTGGGCGTCACCTTGAGCTGCACGCCGAGATCCTGGTACTGGAAGACCGGCGGCGGCGCATAGGTGGTGCCGGTTGTGACCGTGGTTTGTCCGGCGAACTGCTGGGTGATGATGGGATACCGCTCGCCCACGTGGAACGTGGCGGGCTGGCCGTTCACGGCGCGGGCCTGCGCGCGGAAGAGTGTCGTGGCCGACGAGAGCGTTTCGTTGAACAGCGCCTGCACCTGCGCCACGCTCAGGCCGATGAGCGTTTTTCCGTTGCCGAAGGTCACCAGGTTGGCGACGCCCGCCGGGGCCGCGGTCTGGTTGTGCAGGATGTTGCCGAGCGCGACCGCCTGAAAGCTGTTGGTGACGTTGAAGCCGTAATTGATGAGGTCGGAATCGGAGACTTCGAGGAACTCGATGTCGACCAGCACCTCGGGCCGCCACGAGAACAACTGGTTGAGGAGATCCTGCGCCGGCGCGACGCGGGAGATGCGGTCGCGCAGCACGATCGTGTTATCGACGTTATCGACGGCGACCTTTTCCACGTTGAAAGCCTGACGGACCACCTGCATGACTTCGGTGAGTTCCTGCGACGTGGTGGCCTGCGGGATCGGGACGGATACCGAGACCGTTTGCTCGATGGCGTTGCGTTTCGTGGGATTGTCCTGCGCGACGAGGAGCAGATGCGCGGTGAGCGGCGTGACAAAGGAACCGGTGACGGCTTCGAGGTCGTGGATGGCTTCGCGGTAGTCAGCAGCCGTGAGGCGGAAGCGGTAGCTGGGGCCGTCCGTGGGGTATTCGGAATCGTAGACGGCGGCGAGCGAGAAGTGCTGGGCCAGCTGATCAAAGAGAGTGCGGGCGTTGCCGGAAAGATCGAAATCCTGGCGGCCTGAGCGCACCATCAGGACGGGCGGCTCCTGGGGCTGGCGGGCGGCGGCGAACTCGCGGGCGGTGAGGCTGTCGAAGTGCTCCGGGGGTTCGGTGATGGCGGGCGCGGTCCGGTTGCGCGCGGCCTCGCGGTCGGCGGCGGCCTGCATCGATTTCATCAGCGAGGTGTACTTGCGCGGCAGGATGGCGGCGGCCTCGGACGAGAGGATGAAGGCTTCCGAATCGTGGCCGGCTTTGCTCGCCTCCTTTGCCTTGCGGGCCAGCGCCATGGCCGTATCGCGCGGCGAATCCTGCTGCTGGGCGCAGAGGAGAGCGGCGGCCGCGAGCACAGTTGAAATCAGACGCACCGGCATCTGTAACGACTGACGTGCCGGGACGCGTGTCCGTGCATGACAATAAGAGGCTAATGGGCATCAACCAAATGCGCCGGATGGTGGAGGACCCGTACCTTCTCATCGTCCCCGTGCTTCTGCTGGGCCTGACGCTGCTCGTGGGGCTCTTCGTCCGCAGGATTCTGATCTCGACGCTGGGGGCGTGGGCGAAGCGGACGAACAGCCATCTGGGAGACCTGCTCAGCGGGACGTTGCGCGGTTCCATCCTGCTCTGGTTCGCCATTCTCGGGGTGCATCTGGCGACCCAGAGCTCGCGCATTCCGCCACGCTATCTGCACTACATTCCGAAGACCCTCGCGTTCCTGTGGATTCTCTCGCTGACCATCGCGTTCAGCCGCCTTGCCGGGAACGCGGTGCGCTACTACGGGACGCATGTCGCGGGCGATGGCGAGATGCGGGAAGTGGCGAGCCTGACGCAGAAGCTGGCGCAGCTCATCGTGGTGTCGTTCGGGATCGTGCTGATGCTGAAGATCGTCTTCGACATCAACCTGACCCCGGTGCTGGCGACATTGGGTGTGGGCGGTCTCGCGGTGGCGCTGGCCCTGCAGGATACGCTCTCGAACCTGTTCGCCGGATTCTACGTTTCGATTTCCGGGCTGCTGCGCATCGGCGACTACATCAGGCTGAGCACCGGAGAAGAAGGCTACGTGAGCGACATCAACTGGCGCTGTACGACGATTCGCGGGATGACGAACAACATCGTCGTGATTCCGAACAGCAAGCTGGGGCAGGCGATCTATACGAACTACTGTCTGCCGGACAAGCGGACCGATCTTTCGTTTTCGATCGGCGTGGCGGTGGACTCGGACGTGGACCGCGTGGAAGAGATTCTGCTCGAAGAAACGATTGCCGCGAGCAGGCAGATTCCGGGAATGGTTTCGGACCCGCAGCCGTACATCCGGTTCGTTCCGGGGCCGTCGGCTTTCTCGCTGGTGTACGAGATCAATTTCAGCGCGAGCGAGTTTGGCGTGCAGGGGCAGGTGCAGAGCGAACTGCGCAAGCGGATCTTCAAGCGGCTGAGGAAGGAAGGCATCGTGATCCCTTACCCGACCAGCATGGTGATCAGTGAACCGCGCGCCGGCGCCTGAGCTGGTTGCCGCGCTCGCGGGCCGGAAGCCGGCGAAGGCGCTCGATCTCGCCTGCGGGGCCGGGCGGCATACGGTCTGGCTGCGGGAGCGCGGATGGGAAGTTACCGCGGTTGACCGTTCGGGCGAATTTCCGGGCACGGTTCAGGCGGATCTCGAACTCGGCGAGTTTGTGATCGAACCGGAAGCCTGGGACCTGATCGTCTGCTGGCTCTACTGGCAGCCGAATCTCGTGCCGGCGATCGCGCGGGGCGTGCGGCCGGGCGGTGTTGTCGCGATGGCGGGCAAAACCAGCGGGCGCTTTGCGGTAGGGCTCCATGAAATGCGCGCGGGATTTCCGGGCTGGCGCGAACTGGCCTCAGGCGAGAACGAGGTCCGCTGCTTCCTGATTGTCGAAAAACCGGTCGACTAGTTCGAGGATGCGGCTGGCTTCGTTTGCCTGGTAGATGGAAGCGCGCAGGTGGGCGCCGCCGCGGACGCCGTGCGTGAAATACGTGGCGAACTGCTTCATCTTGCCGACCGAATCGTCTTCGCCGCGCTCGAGCAGCATCGAGTAATAGCGGCGCATGATTTCGTAACGGCCCTGATGGGTCGGATGCTCGTAAGTTCCCGTGGCGAGATACTGCCCGATCTGCCGGAAGATCCAGGGATTGGAGGCAGCGGTGCGGCCGATCATGACGGCGTCGCAGCCGGTTTCCCTCACCATGCGGACGGCGTCTTCGGGAGTGACGATATCGCCGTTGCCGATCACCGGAATCTTCACTGCGGCCTTGACGGCGGCGATGCGGGCCCAGTCGGCTTTGCCGGAATAACCCTGTTCGCGCGTGCGCGGATGGAGAGCGATGGCGTCGAGGCCGCAGTCTTCGGCGATGCGGGCCATCTCGACCATCACGAGTTCGCGGTCGCTCCAGCCGGCGCGGAATTTGCAGGTGAAGGGAATCGAGATGGCTTTGCGGACCGTGCGCAGCAGCGTTTCGACGAGCGGCAGATCGCGCAGCAGGCCCGAGCCGCCGTTGCACTTGACGACCTTGTTGACCGGGCAGCCGAAGTTGATATCGAGAATGTCGAAGCCGAGATCCTCGCAGACGCGGGCGGCGCCGGCCATGATTTCAGGATCGGAGCCGAAGAGCTGCGCCGAGATCGGGTGCTCTTCGGGCTCGAAAGCGAGATAGCGTTCGATGGTGCGGGTCGGCTTCTTCGCGTTCATGGCCGCGCTGACGCCGTGCGAACTGGTGAACTCGGTCATGATGAGACCGCACCCGCCGAGGCCGCGGATAAAGCGCCGGAAAACCGTATCGGTGACGCCAGCCATGGGCGCCAGAACGGTGGCAGGCGCGATCGAAATGTTGCCGATCGCCAGTTTTCCGGGGAAATTCACACTTTCAGTGTAGCGATCCGGCTGCTGCAATCCGATGGTAGACTGAGCTCAACGAACGGGGTCAGGTTTTCAGTCGATGAGCCGCATCCTGATTCCGTGCCTGCTCGCCCTGTCTTCCCTGAGCGCTTTCGCTCAGACGTACACGATTTCGAGGCTCGCCGGCGGCCCGTTTCAGTTCCCCGCCAGCCTGACCGGAGCCACGATCCCGATGCTCTCGCCTTCGCGGGTTGCGGTCGAACCATCCGGCAATATAGTCTTCACGGATTCGAACTACGGCGCGGTGCTGCGGCTCAATACCGCGACTGGCGCAGTCGCGCTGGTTGCCGGGGGAAAGACCGGGAGCGCGGCGCAGCCAGACCCATTTCCCCAAACGCCTTCTTCCGGGCCGGCCGGCAGCCTCGTACTGGCCGATCCTCTCGGCGTCGCGGTTGATCAGGCGGACAACATCTACGTCTGCGATTACGGGAACTACCGGGTAGTGGAGATTTCCGGCGGCGCTTTCACGACTCTGGCGGGCCCCACGGCGCCGGGCGCGCAGTACCCGATTCGCTGCGACGGCGTGGCGGTGGACGCATCAGGCAACGTCTATTTTGCCGACTCGAGTAACGACGTTGTCTGGGCCGTATCCGGCGGAGCCGTGAGCGTCTTTGCGGGAAGCGGCCCGTCAAAGGAACCAATTACGACCGGCATGAGCATCGGTGACAACGGCCCTGCTTTGCAGGCGGTCCTGCGGCTGGCCGCTCCCGCAGGCGTGGCCAGCGTCGCAGTGGATGGATCCGGCAACGTTTACATCGGCGACGCCGGCAACCAGCGGGTACGCAAAGTATCCGGCGGGACGATCACGACAGTGGCTGGCGGCGGCACAATGACGCCGGGAGACGGCGGCCCCGCCACGAGCGCTCAGTTCAGCGGACAAATCGCAGGGGTAGCGGTCGATCCAGCGGGCAATTTGTATGTTGCAGAGAATGGCGGCCGCATCCAGGAAGTTTCAGGCGGCGTGATCAACACAATCGCGGGTGCAGGAACCATGGTCCCGGGAGATGGCGGCCCGGCAGTGAGCGCCAATCTGGGCACGGACCTTTCGCAGCCGTTCGGTCTGGCCGCCGACTCTTCGGGCAGTCTTTATGTGGCGTCGCCGTCTCGTATACGGAGGATCTCGGCCGGGCAGCTCTCCACGCTCGCGGGCGGCGCGGCAGCGACTACTTCCGGCTCGAGCGCTATGGTCGCATGGCCGGCTTCGATCGCGATCGACCCGGAGGGAAATCTCTATTCGGCCGCAGCCGGATTCAGTGGGCCTGGCTGGTTCGGGCTGCAGAAGATTGCCAACGGCGTGGTCACCGCTGTCGCCGGCGACGGTATTGAGCCCTCTTTTATCGGGGTCTCTCCGGTTCCGTCGTCCGGTGCGCCCGCGACCAGCGTGCCGATTGAACCCACCGGCATCGTCTCCGATGTTGCCAGCAACATATACATCGCGGACCGCGCGCATCGACAGGTTTTGAAGTTCTCGGGCGGCACCGTCTCCGTGGCCGCCGGGACCGGGGGCTCCGGAAACACCGGCGACGGCGGACCGGCCACCAGCGCCACAATGGAGGACCCGGCGGGATCGCCATCGACTCCAGCGGCAGCATCTATTTCTCTGACAGCTTTTTCCACACGGTCCGGAAGATCTCAGGCGGAATCATCACGACCGTCGCCGGGATGGGAGGCGAGCAAGGCTACAGTGGCGATGGCGGGCCTGCGACGGCGGCGCGGTTGAATCAGCCGACGGGGGTCGCTCTGGACGCCGCGGGCAATCTCTTCATTCTCGATTACGGCAATCAGGTTGTCCGGAAGGTGTCCAGCGGCACGATTTCGACAGTCGCTGGCGGCGGATCGCCGGATGTGCTCTATGCGGATAATATTCCGGCCACGTCCGCGTATCTTTCCCGGCCCGCCGGCATCGCCCTCGGCCCAGCGGGCAACCTCTATATCGCGGATACGGGCTGGAACCGCGTTCAGAGAGTTTCGGGCGGAATCATCACAACGATCGCGGGTAATGGCAACTGTTGCGATTCGGGCGACGGCGGGCTTGCGACTGCCGCTGCGATCGAACCGGAATCACTCGCCTTCGACAGCAAAGGCAACCTCTATGTCGGATCGCTCGACGCGTTCACGCAGCCCGCACAGGGAGTGATCCGCGTTCTGACGCCGGTCCCGCTTGCTGTTAGGGGGCCACCGGCCGAGCCACCGGGCGCCGTCGGATTGCCGTATTACGGTACGGCTCCGGGTGCGACGGGCGGCGTTCCTCCTTACACATGGTCGGCGAGCGGTCTTCCCGCGGGCATGACTCTGAGCAGTGGTGGCATCCTTGGCGGCACGCCTTCCGCCCCGGGTATATCGAGCGTCACTTTCACCGTCACCGATTCACTCGGCGCGACAGCCGTCACAAACCTTTCCCTCGAAATCGACAGCGCGACGCCAATTGCAGGACTGCAGAACGCGGCCAGTTTTGCATCCGGAGCCGTCGCACCTGGCGAGATGATCGTTATCTATGGCACGGGGATCGGTCCGGGTTCGCTTGCCCTGGCCGACGCGAGTTCAGGTTCGTTCCCGGTGGGTGTCGCCGGAACGCAGGTGCTTTTCAATGGCATCGCCGCCCCGATGATTTATTCGTCGAGCAGCCAGATTGCCGCCATCGTGCCATTCGAAATGGCGGGCCTCACCACGGCTGAGGTCCTGGTAACTTATCAGGGCAAGGCGATCGAGGCGGGGATGGTCAGTTTCGTGCCAGCCGCTCCCTCGATTTTCACGGGAGGTTCCGGCACCGGTCAGGCGGCGGCACTCAACCAGGACAACAGTTACAACAATTCGTCCACCCCGGCCGCCCAGGGCAGCGTGGTGACCCTGTATCTGACCGGCGGTGGCCAGATGAATCCCGGTGGTGTCGACGGACTCATCCGCACGGCAGCACCATTCCCGGCTCTGACACAGAATGTCACGGCGACAATAGGCGGCCAACCCGCGACGATCGCCTGGATCGGCCAGGCGCCGGATCTCGTTGACGGTGTGCTGCAGCTCAACGTATATGTGCCGCAGGGAGTGACCGGGAACGTGCCCGTTTCAGTCGCTATCGGCAACGTGACAACGCAAGCCGGGGTCACCATCGCGGTTCGGCAGAGCGGCGCTAATTGGAAGGGTATCGGAGTACGGTGAAGTTCACCAGCTGAACCGTATCGGCGGTTGAAGAACCGACGGATGCGGCGAGCGAAACTTCCACGCCGTTCTGCGCGGGGACGCTCAACACCGCGGGCAGAAATTGCAGCACCGTGCCCCAGCTCTCTTCAGTGAGCAGCGCGCCGCTGGCGCCGATGGCGGCATCGACGTCGCCGACCAGCGCGGAATCGGTCACGCCGCCGTGGCGCGCGAATGCGAGGGTCGATCCCCAGTTCATCCGGACGTCGAAGCCGGTGGAGCTTCCGTTGTGCCGGAAGGTGAAGCGGACTTCGATGCGGTCGCCGGTGCGCAGCTGCGAGGCGGGAATATCGCAGGAACCGAGCGTCGTCCAGAGTCCGAGGCCGGTGGTGATGCCGGGCGCGTTGCAGAGAACCTGCGCGGAGGTTGCAGTGCGGACGGCGGCGGACAGAGGGGCTGCTCCGGAAGTGCCCGCTGATGCCGGGTCGACGCGATAGGAAGCAGTGAGCGTATCGCCCGGCTGCGGCATGGCGCCGGCGGCGAAGGCGATGGTCGAACCGGTGAGCGTGTAATCGAACCCGACGGTCTGATAGAGGCCGTTGCGATAGAGCGCGAGGCTCGTGCCGCTCGGCGTGTTGGCCAGCGTGAAGGTGGCATTGACACCGTCGAGAGTGCCCCCGGGCGTCTCCGCGTCAACGAACGTCGGCGCGCCGCAGGGGCCGGTGGTGCCATCAACCATCACACAGTCGCCCACCTGACCGACCGCGGTCTCGAGCACGCCGTTGTTATCGACGATGGCGACGGCATTCGAACCGAAGGCGGAGCCTTTGGTCGGGCGAATCGCGAGATCGGAAACGAGGCCGGTCACGTCGGATTCCGGTATGGGAAGAGTCGTGTTCGGCGAAGCGGATGTCGTTGTGCTGGTGTTCAGCACTCCTCCGGTGCGGACCTGGCGCACGGTGAGAGGGGTCGAGGTCACAGGCACCGTCCAGGTTTCCGTGTACTGCTGATTGCCGCCGGACTGGTAGGTGACCGTGTAATAGTTGGCCGGCGGCGTTGCCGTTGCATTGGGCGTGAGCTCGACGAGCAGATTGCCGTTGACGACCGGGACCGTTTTGCTTTGCTGGACGATGGTGTTGCCGTTGCCGGCGTCGAACGTGTTCCACTGGATGGTCAGGGTTCCGTTGAAGCGCGTGCCATCGGCCGTGAACAGAGTGTCCTGAATGGTTGTGAGCCCGGTCTGGCTCCAGCCTGGCGCGCACAGCACCGATGCGCACAACGCGGCGAGCGCGAGAAATTTTTTGCCTGCTGGCATGAATGCCTCCACGCCGAAACGAATACCATCGGGAGTGGAAAAACCGGGACGCCGCGAACCGCCCGATTCGCGCTAACCGGAAGAGAAAACGGGACTTGAAAAAATTTACGGGTTCTGTGACCGATACAGCCCGTGTTCGCGAATGTAGCGCAGCACGGGCGCGGGGACAGGCACGCTGGGGGCATGCGCCATGAGGCTGGCGCGGACGGCGGATGACGAGACCGGGGAAGAGAGCGTGGGCAGTTCGTGCACGGTCGCGCCCGGCGGCGCCGTGCAAAACGAACCGGGCCGCGCTACGACGATGAACTCGACGCGGCGCACCAGTTCTTCCCAGCGATGCCACTTTCTGATATCGGCAAAGGCATCGGCGCCAACGATGAAGCTGAGCGGTCCCGTTCCGCCGCGCATCAGCGCCTCGACGGTCAGGATGGAATAGCTGCGGCTGCCGCCGTGAGCGGAAGGATCTTCGACGCGTGAAACTTCGAAGCGCGGATCGCCTTCCGCCGCGACCGCGAGTTCCAGCATGGCGACCCGATCTTCGAAAGACGCCATCGCGCCCGCTTTGAAGGGCGGATTGCCCGCCGGAACGAACAGAACCTTCTTCAGGTGAAAAGTGTCCGCGGCCGCGCGCGCGATGGCGAGGTGAGTATTGTGCACGGGGTCGAACGTTCCGCCGAAGAGCGCCGTCGATGGCGGCACGGGCATCAGCTCCGTTCGATGGTCAGCTTGTTGATTTTTACGTCCTTGTTCGGACGGTCCATCGAATTGCGCGGCACCTTCGAGATCTTCTCGACCACGTCATAGCCTTCCACCACTTCACCGAAAACGGAGTGGCGGTTGTCGAGCCACGGGGTCGCCGCCACGGTGATGAAGAACTGGCTGCCGTTGGTGTTCGGTCCCGCGTTGGCCATGGAGAGCACGCCGGGCTTTGAGTGCCGGAGCTTCGGATGGAATTCATCGGCGAACTGATAGCCGGGGCCGCCGCGGCCAGTGCCCTGCGGGCATCCGCCCTGAATCATGAAATCCGGAATCACGCGATGGAAGATGAGCCCGTCGTAGAACGGTTTGCCGGTCTTCTTCCCTTCGGCCAGATCAGTGAAGTTCTGTACTGTTTTCGGCGCTTCGTCGGCGAACAGCTTCACTTTGAAGCTGCCTTCCGTTGTATCGAACACCGCCCAGGTTTGATTTGCCATTCCCCGATTCTACCGGTGTCACGCCTTTTCAGCAGGACGCGAGCCGTGAGCGCGCGGTTTTCAGGATGACGCGAGCCGTGAGCGCGCGGTTTTCAGGACGACGCGCGCTGTTCGCGCGCCGCGAGAGAGGCCAGTTCGTCGGCGCGATTGTTGTCTTCGTGCGAGGCGTGGCCTCTCGTCCAGCTCCACGCGATGTGGTGCCGCGCGGCCTGCGCATCGAGCTCTTCCCAGAGATCGCGATTCACCACGGGCTTCTTCTGCGACGTCATCCAGTTGCGCTTCTTCCAGTTCGCGATCCAGGACGTGATGC
>Ga0187771_10000880_pt1 | contig 19329 bp, 19 predicted proteins | sample 0116_SJ02_MP15_1_FD_133139 | JGI IMG/M metagenome (GOLD analysis project Ga0187771, IMG submission 133139) | Tropical peat soil microbial communities from peatlands in Department of Meta, Colombia - 0116_SJ02_MP15_10_MG | ecosystem: Environmental > Terrestrial > Soil > Wetlands > Peat | place...
CCTATCGCGCCTGTCCGAGGGGAAGCGCCGGAGAGGACGTTGACGGAGCTGTTGTATCGGGTCACGGAGGATGACCGGGTGGTCGGCTCGGTCGACCGGGAGACCGCCCACCGGGACGGGGTGCTCCACCGGTCCGGGACGGTCTTCGTCCGGCGCTCCGATGGGCGGCTCCTCCTCCAACGCCGCAGCCCAGCGAAGCGCATCTTCCCGGACCGGTACGAGTGCTCGGCGGCGTTCCACGTTACCTTCGGGGAGAGCTACGAACAAGCCGCCGAACGCGAGCTACGGGAGGAGACGGGCCTCTCCGCCCCCGTTCGTTGGCTCGGCAAGTTCGTCCATCACGATCCTCCCGAACACCAGGTCGTGGCGGTCTTCGGATCGGTCAGCGACGCACCCGTCACGGTCGACCCGGCCGAGGCCATCGGGCATCTCTGGTGCGCCCCCGACGAGGTGGACCGGATCCTCCGGGACGCGCCGGTCACGCCGTGGCTGCGGGACGGCTGGCCCCTCGCCCGGCTCCGGCTCTGAGCCGAACGGCTCCGACGGGAGGGTTCCCGCCGGACGGCCGACGCCGGCGAGGGCAGGCCGTCGAACGGGCGGGGGGACAGAGCACCGCACCTATCGCGACACGACGGTTCCGCAACCACGGGAGTTGCGGGCGGTCTGAAGGCGGAGGTAGAGGCTCCGCAACGAACGTTCCAAGAACGGGGCGCCGCGGACGACCCGCTCCCAGCTCCGGCCGAGCGTGAGCCCGACCAGCGGTGCGACAAGCTCCCCGCCCGAGCGAACCGCCCCGCCGGAAGCGAGGTGGGCCGAGCCAAAGCGGGTCGTCTCGGGCAGTCCGCCCAGAGCCGTGTCGGCGGCGGGACCGACCAGAGGGGTCGCGACGACCCGGTGCCGGCTTACGCTCTCCGTGGTCCGCGCCAGGAGCCGACAGGGCCCGCAGGCGTCGTCGTAGTACAACCGCGCCGCACGGTCCGCGAGGTACGGCATCGTCGACCGCCCGGGGTACGTGGCCGGAGCGCCGGCGCCCCCGCGTTCGGGTTACCCCTTGGGCGTCTTTCCCTTGGCCGGCGGGGCCGACTTCGACTCAGAGTAGCCGCACCGGCCGCACGACCGGCGGTCGTCGTGCTCCGCGAGGAACGTGCCGGGCCCACACTTCGGGCAGGTGAGGTGCGTCCGGCGCAAGGCGTCGCCGCTCGTCTCGTAGAGGCCGACCCTCGCCTTCGCCACCGGACCTCACTCCTTCTTCGGGTGGGCCTTGCCCTTCTTCGCGGTATCGCCGGCGGAAGGGGCCTCGCCGGAGGGTTCCTTCGGCTCGGCCGCCGGCGCTGCGGGAGGATGCTTCGGCGGGTGGGCAGGAGCGGGCGGCGCCTCGGCCGGGGGGGCGGCGGGGGCGGGGGCGGCGGCAGGCTCCGCCGGGCCCGCGGGCGCGGCGGCCGGAGCCGCCGCCTTCGCCTGCTTCTCCTTGAGACCGTTCCGTACGAGGATGTGCTCTCGGGTGATCGACTTCGCGGCGTCGGCCGAGTCGTAGATGTTCGCTTCGCCGCGCGTCACGGCCGTGCCGAACCGGGGATGCATCCGCTCGATGATGACGCGGTCCTTCGGGGCGTGCACGACCTTGGAGAGCTCCGTGCGGACGCTCTCCCGGGTCGGGGTCGCGGCGGTAGCGTGGGCGACCTCGAAACGGATCTCGTGGCGCTGGAGGAGCGGGTTCGTCCGTTCCTCGACGATCTTAATCTCCATTACCGGTCCTTCTCAGCTCCATCTGGGCGACGAGGTTGCGTACGTGGGCCTTCGCGACGTCGTCGACGAGGACGAAGGAGACCCCCTCACCCGGGATGCCGTATATAACGGTCGCTCCGAGAGGGAGCGACTCGACGAGCGCGAGCGAGCCGAGGTCCTCTTCCCCCTCGACCTCGAGGAGGCCGCCGCCGGTACTGACAAGCTCCCGCACGGCGGAACGGAGGGCCTCCGTGAGCTGCCCCGGAGGGTTGGTGACGCGGACGGTGCGCCGCGCCCCGAGCGTCCGGAACGTCTCGCGGGACACCGGCTCCCCTCGCCGGGTCTTGTAGTCGACGATGCCGACCAGCGGGGGGTGACCGAGCTGCAGGGACCGGGCGACGACGAGGTCCCCGCACGCGCCGAAGACGCGGAGGGCGCGGATCCGCCGGTCGGCGTCCTCGCCGGCGTAGACCGGCCCGTACTTCTCCGCCAGGGTCGGACGGAGGGCGTCCGGAACGACCCAGACGCGGCCGTTACTTGACGCGGAGCGCGTACCGGCCCGCGTCACGGATCCCCATCTTCTTCGCGATCTCGCTGCGCTCGGGGTCGATCACCACGAGGTAACCCTGCCACTCCCGAGAGACCTCGCCGCTGCAGCGGGGGCACTTCGCCTGGTCCGTGATCGCCCGGCAGTTCTTGCACGCCCGGAGGTTGATCATCGTCCCGCCCTCAGCTCGCCGCCGGTCCCTTCGCCGTCGCTTTGGCGGAACCCTTCTTCCCCGGCGGCGCCGTCGTCTTCTTCCCCGCCCGCTCGTCGGCCTTGCGGTGCGCGTCGGTGATCCACTCGAACCGCCCGAGCGCCGGTTGGCGCATCGTGAGCCCGATCCGGCTGTCGCGAGGGGAGATCTCGGAGAGCGAGAGCGAGACGACGCGGGCGCGGACCTTGTAGCCGACCTTCAGGTCGCGCTTCGACTCTACCCCGACCAGCCGCTGGTTGTGCTCGTCGATGTTCACCCGGTCGTCCATGATCTGGGAGACGTGCAAGAGGCCGTCCAGCGGCCCGAAGCGAACGAACGCCCCGAACTTCCGGATCTCAACGACCGACCCTTCGACGACCTCCTGGATCTCGGGCCGGAAGAGCAGCGCCTCGTACTCGACCTCCTGGTAGACCCCGCCGTCCCCGTGGATGATGTGGCCTTCCCCGACCGGCTTCACGTCGCGGATCGTCACGGCGAGGTTCTGCCCGTCGACGAGCTTCCCCTCGAACTGCTGTTGAGCGAGCTCCACGAGCACGCCCGCCAGCTCGGGCCCGAGCCGCGCCGGAGGGATGCGAACGACGTCGCGTCGGTGGTCGAGGTAATACATCCTCGCCGCGCGAGAAAGGTCCCCTATAAGATGGTTCGGGGCGCGGGCTCGCGCCGGAGCTAACGCGCCGGGCCCCGGGCCGAAGGGACCGGGGACCCGGCGAGCGGTCCTCGCGGCGAGCGACCGAGGCCGAGCGCCCGGTCGGTCGCCGCGATCGAGGTCGGACCGTCGGCGAGGTCGAACATCGCCCGGATGGCGTCGATGTTCTCCGGGACGACGATCGACTCCTGGTGGATCGCCTGGAAGAAGTAGGCGTCCTGGCCGTCGACGCGGATCCCCCGCTCCCAGAGCACGTTCTCCATCATGTCCGCCGTCGTCCCCCCCACGCGGCCGGCGCGGTCCCGAGCGTACTCCATCACCTGGGGGGTGCCGTCCGCCCCTTCCCATGGGGCGAACAGGTGGAACCGCGGCGTGGAGCGGAACGCCCCGACCAGCTCCGCCGAGCTCGCGGGGGCCCGGAGGAGCCGCACGTGGTTGACGTGGACGTGCATCAACGTCGTGGGGACGACCACCGCCGTGGTCGTGATCGGAAGCTCCGGGAGCACCGTGCGGGCGTCCGGCCCGTGATGGGACGGCATGTCGAGCGTCGGCATGATCCCGTCGACCGGCCCCCGCTTCGACTCCCCGGGGTCCGCGGCCCGGCGGACGAGGGTGACCTCCCAGTGCGCGACCCCCCAGCGGGGGAGCAGGACGGCGGCGGCCCGGGTGATCCCGGTCGTGTTGCACGAGACGACGCGGAGGGAGCGCTTGCCCCGGCACGCCTCATAGTTCGCGAGGGCGTTGAACGACGCGTCGGCGACGTCGGCGTCCTCCCCGCCCTGGAAGATCGCCCGGACCCCCGCGGCGTCGTAGAGCTTGCGGTTCTCGCGCCCGACGTCCTCCGGTGTGGCGTCGACCATCACGTCGACCTTGGCGAGGAGCTCGGCAAGGCGGCCCGCGACCGGAAGGCCGAGGGAGGCGAACTTCTCGGGAGCGCCGGCCCCGGCGACGTAGAGCGGGTAGCCCCGGTCGACCGCCCGATGGGCATCGAACGACGGGCGGGTCTTCGCGACCCCTACCAGCTCGAGGTCCGGCTGGCGGACCACCGCGTCCGCGACCCGCTTGCCGATCGTGCCGAAGCCGTTGACGCCGACCCGGATCGTCACCGTCGCCCTCGACCGGCCCCCGGGTAATGAAGCGTTCTCCCCCGCGGACCCGCCCGGGGGCGCGGCGAGGCTAAATCCTCGGGGACCGGTCGCGCCGCCGATGGAGTTTCTTCTATCGGACGAGGAGCGGGCGTTCCAGGAGGCGGCGCGGAAGTTCGGCGACCGGGTCCTCCGCCCCCACGAGCGGGAGATCGACTCCCGGGGATCGATCCCTCCGGAGGTGCTGAAGGCGATGGCGGAGCTCGGCCTCCTTTCGATGATGGTCCCGGAGGAGTACGGCGGGATGGGCGCCTCCGCGGTCCTCACCGAGATCGCGGCGGAGGAGGTCGGTCGCGGGGACTTCTCGATGGCGACGGCGGTCTTCTTCCTGCTCGAGGCCGGCTGGGGCTGCGTCCTTGCGCGCCACGGGACGGAGGAGGCCAAGCGCGAGGTCCTCCCGGCGGTCACGGCCGGCAAGGCGTTCCTCGGGATCGCCTCCACCGAGCCGACCGGCGGGAGCGACCTCGCCGGCATGCACACGACCGCGAGGCGGGACGGCGACCGGTTCCTCTTGCATGGGGAGAAGGCGTTCGTCTCCGGGGTCGAGGAGGCGAAGCGGCTCGGCGGCGGTCACCTCACCCTCGCGAAGTCCGACGGCGGCGGGTTCGACTTCCTCTACGTCCCGACCCGGAGCGAGCGGATCTCGACCCAGAAGTTCGAGAACATGGGCCGGATGGGGATCTCCACCGGCGGCCTCACCTACGCGGACACCGAGGTCCCGGCCCGGTACCTGGTCGGAGCCGAGCACCACGGCTTCGGGGTCGCGATGGAGGGGTTCAGCGTCGCGCGCACGTTCGTCAGCGCCGCGTGCGTCGGCGCCGCCGAACGGGCCCTCGAGGCGGGGATCGCCTACATCCGGGAACGGCACGCCTTCGGCCAGCCGCTCGGAAAGTACGAGGGGATCCAGTTCGAACTGGTCGACCTGTACACCCAGGTCGAGGCCGTCAAGTGGCAGTGCCGGCGGGCCGCTTGGCTGCTCGACCGCTACACGCTCCGAGGCGACGCTTCGCACCGCTCGGAGGTCGACCTGGCGGTCGCGTCGGTCAAGCTCGCCGCGCCCCAGGTCGCGTTCGAGTGCGTCAAGCGCGTGATGATGTGGTACGGGGCCGCCGGGTACACCAAGGAGGCGGGGCTCGACCTCGGCTTCCGCGGGGTGATGAGCTACCTGGTCGGCGCCGAGGGGGGACTCAACATCATGCGGATCATCCTCGGCCGCGAGCTCCTGGGCAAGGAGTTCGTCCCCTACAAGTGACGGCTCCCCGACGGCGAGGGGCTCCGGCCGTCGCCGGGCTCGAGGAGCGGTCGTTCCATGCGTGGCTCGCGCGGGCGCTGCCGAGCGGCGCGAACGGTCGGCTCCCGCTCGGGGACGACGCCGCCGCCGTTCCGCTCCGGCCCGGAGAGGTCGCCGTCGTCTCCACCGACGCCGTCGTCGAGGGGACGCACTTCCTCCCCGGCTCGCCAGCACGGTCGGTCGGCCGCGCCGCGAGCGCGGTGAGCCTCTCGGACGTCGCGGCGAAGGGCGCCCGACCCCTCGCGGTCTTCCTTGCGATCGTCGTCCCACGGGGCACCCCGGCGCGATGGGCGCAGGAGCTCGTCCGAGGGGCCGAGGGCGAAGCGGCCGAGTTCGGCGCCCACGTCCTTGGAGGGGACACCAAACCCGGCCCGGTCCGGACGGTCGTTAGCACGGTCGTGGGCGGCGCCCGGCCGGCGGAGCTGGTCGGGCGGACCGGCGCGCGGCCTGGCGAGGTGCTCGTCACGACGGGACAGGTCGGGCGGGGCGGTGCGGCGGCCGCCGGGCTCCACGGTCGCGGTCCGCTGAGCGCCCGGGCCGTCGTTGAGCTCCTCCACGTGCGCCCCCGCGTTCGAGAGGGCCGGGCGCTCGGTCGGTTCGCCTCGGCGATGCTCGACACCTCGGACGGTCTCGCCGAGAGCGCCCGGCTCTTGGCGGCCGCGAGCCGGGTCCGCCTGATCGTGGAGGAGCGGGCCCTCCCGCTCGTCCCGTCGCTCCGACGGCTCGCCCCCGGCCGCCGGCGGAACACGGCCGCGTTCTACGGGGGGGACTACGAGCTCCTCGCAACGGTCCCGCGCGCCCGGCTCCCGGACGCCGCGAGGGCGGTGCGGGCAGCGGGGGGGACGTTGACCCCGGTCGGCCACGTCGTCCGGGGACGAGGAGCGCTCCTCCTCACGGGTCGGCGGCTCGAGCCGATGCCGCGCTCCCGTTGGCGCCCGTTCGGCCGACCCATGCCGTAGCGCACCTCGGGCCGGGTCCCTCTCGGAATCGGACCTTGGGGTTTCGCGGGGTCCACGGCACGTTCAAGTAATCCCGACCGGGTGCCCTGAACGGTTTGAGGTAGGCGATGCCGCAGGCAGGATCCACCGCTAACCCGTTCGAGACCGCGAAGCAACAGATCGACATCGTGGCCGACCTCATCGGCCTGAACGGTGGGGTGCGCGAGATGCTCAAGCACCCGAAGCGGGAGCTGACCGTCAACTTCCCGGTGCGGATGGACGACGGCACGCTCCGCGTCTACACCGGCCACCGTGTCCAGTACAACATGGCGCGCGGTCCGTGCAAGGGCGGCATCCGATACCATCCTCAGGTGACGCTGGACGAGGTCCGTGCGCTCGCCGCCTGGATGACCTGGAAGTGCGCCGTCGTGAACATCCCCTACGGGGGCGCCAAGGGCGGGGTCATCTGCGACCCGAAGGCGATGACGAAGGGCGAGCTCGAGCGGCTGACCCGCCGCTACGCGAGCGAGATCGCCCCGATCATCGGGCCGGAGATGGACATCCCGGCGCCGGACGTCTACACCGACAGCCAGACGATGAGCTGGATCATGGACACCTACTCGATGCAGAAGGGCTACTCCGTCCCGGGGGTCGTCACGGGCAAGCCGATCGCCCTCGGCGGGAGCGAGGGCCGCGGCGAGGCGACTGGGCGGGGCTGCGCCTACACGATCCGCGAGGCCGCCAAGGACGCGGGGGTCCGCGTCAAGGGCGGGACCGTCGCCGTCCAGGGGTTCGGTAACGCGGGCAGCGTCGCGGCGAACCTCCTGCACGACGAGCAGGGCGCGACGATCGTCGCCGCCTCCGACTCGAAGGGCGGGGTCTACAAGGCCGACGGGTTCAACCCGCACGCGCTCGAGGAGTACAAGGCGAAGCACGGCTCGGTCGTCGGGTTCCCGGGGACGAAGGCGATCTCGAACGAGGACCTCCTCGAGTCGAAGGTGGACATCCTGGTCCCCGCGGCGCTCGAGAACGTTCTCACCGGCCGGAACGCCGACAAGGTCCAGGCGAAGATCGTCGCCGAGGCGGCGAACGGCCCGACGCTCCCGGACGCGGACACGATCTTCTTCCAGAAGAAGATCACCGTGCTGCCGGACATCCTCGCGAACGCGGGGGGCGTCACCGTGAGCTACTTCGAGTGGGCCCAGGACATCCAGGGGTTCTTCTGGCCGCTGGAAGAGGTCAACCAGCGCCTGGAGCGGGTGATGGTCCGTTCCTACCAGGACGTCCGCAAGGTCGCGACCGAGAAGAAGGTCCACAACCGCACGGCCGCCTACGTCCTGGCGATCCAGCGGGTCGTCGACGCGATCAAGACGCGCGGCATCTACCCGTAGGGGGCCCAACGTCGCCCGGATGGCCGACCTTCCCAAGTGCCGCCGGGCGACGTGGCCTGACGTCGAGCGGTGGGCCGACGGTGTCGCCGAGAAGGTGCGCCGCTCCGGCTCCCTGCCCGAGGCGATCGTCGGTCTGACCCGGGGGGGATGGGTCCCGGCCCGCCTCCTGGGCGACCGGCTCGGGGTCCACCGCCTGGTCTCGCTCCGCGTCCAGCACTGGGGCGTGACGGCGGCCCGGGACGGCCAGGCGAAGCTCACCGAGGCGCTCTCGGGCTCCGTCGCCGGGGAGGCGGTCCTGGTCGTCGACGACATCACCGACACCGGAGAGAGCCTCCGCCTCGCGAGCGAGCACGTTGCGGCCGCCGGCCCCCGCACGGTCGAGACCGCCGCGTTCGTCCACATCGCGCACTCGAAGTTCGTCCCGACGTACTTCGCCGAGGAGATCCCTCGCGACGCCTGGGTCTGGGTCGTCTTCCCGTGGAACTACTGGGAGGACCTCCGGACGCTCGCCGGCCGGGCCAGGGAGCTCGCCCCCGGCGTGGAGAAGGTGCGGGCGACGCTGCGGGAGCGCTGCGGTCTCGAGGTGACGGCGGGGGACGTCCGTCGCGCCCTCGCCGGAGAGCCCTAGCCGACGAGCGTCGGTTCGGTCGACGAGCGCGCGACCGAGCGGAAGTGCTGGTGGATCATCCCCGCCCCGATCACGAGCCCGAGGCCGGTCACGATGAGCCCGGCGAGGAACGGGACCTGGGCGATCCCGGTGAGCCCCTGAAGGTACCGGACCAGGAAGACGATCCCGTAGCTCACGAGGCCGACCCCGACGATCGACGTCGTCGCGACGGCGAACGAGCGAGGGAACGCCCCGCGCGCGAACATCCGGCGGAGCGCGCGACCGGTCTCCCAGACGAGCGCCCCGCAGATCCACCAGATGAGGCCGGCCTGGAGGAACAAGAGGACCCGGTCGAACAGCGGAGGGCCCCCGGTCGCCGCGATCTGGTTGTATCCCACGAGGAACCCGAGCCCGACCAGCGCGACCGAGAACAGGCCGAAGCCGAAGGCGACCGACCCCTGGCGGGTGTCGGCCGACGCGCTCCGGACGGCATCGATCAGCGCCTCGTCGATGTCGAACGTCCAGAAGATCAGGTAGACCCCGAGGACGATCGCCAGGCCGATCACCCCCCAGAGCAGGACCCCTCCGGCGGCGGCGAAGCCTAGGATCAGGAGGACGAGGGCGAACGGCAGGACCGTCTTCGCCCGGAGCTTCGGGTCCTTCAGGGCCCGGACCAGCGTGTAGTACGTCGACTCGAGGCTCGGGCTCTGCCGGACGAAGACGCGTCGGACCCCGTCGATCCGCACCCGCGAGGAGAGGATTGGGAACAGGTACTCGTCCTCCGCGCCGTCGCTGACGAGGTAGGCGGAGCTCGCGTGGACCCGGCCGAGGACCTGGTCGAACTGCTCGGCGACCCGTCGGTCGGAAGCGATCCCAACCTTCGCCGAGCCGGTCAGGACGCAGACCTCGCACTCCTCTCCGGAGCCTTTGAGCTCGTCCTGGAGCGCCACCGCCGCGAACAGCGCGTTGGTGTCGGAGTCCTCCGGGTCCGCGGTCCCGAGCCGGACCGCCGCGTCGACGACCTCGGACCGACCGACGATCGGACCGTCGAGCTGGGCCTTCCGACCGAGGTCGTCGTCACGGTCGACGCAGACGACCAGGCGCATGGCCCAGGGACTAGAGCCGGCCTGCACCATAATCCCTTAGGCCCGACGCGCCGCGGTCCGGTGTCCGTCGGGCCGGACCGGCCCGACGCGCGCTTCGGCCCCGGGACCGGCGGTCCCGGCCACCCCGGAGTGATATACTCCCCGGGACCGGTCCGCCCCGGCGCGATGGTCGACCTACCGGACAAGCGCGCGGAGTTCATCGACTGGTACCTCGCCGTCGTCGAGGCGGCGAACCTCTCGGACAAGCGCTACGGGGTCAAGGGGATGAACGTCTGGACGCCGTTCGGCTTCCAGGCGCGCCGGAACCTGGACCGGGTCCTCGTCCGGGAGATCGAGGCGACCGGCTCTCAGGCGGTCGAGTTCCCGGCGCTGATCCCAGCGAACGAGTTCGCGAAGGAGAAGGAGCACATCAAAGGGTTCGACGCACAGGTCTTCTGGGTCACCCGCGGCGGGGCGACCGAGCTGGACGTCCCGCTCGTGCTGAGGCCGACGAGCGAGACCGCGATGTACCCGATCTTCGCCCTCTGGATCCGGTCGCACCGGGACCTCCCGCTCAACGTCTACCAGATCGTCAACACCTTCCGGTACGAGACGAAGACGACCCGCCCGTTCGTCCGGGTCCGGGAGATCCACTTCTTCGAGGAGCACACCTGCCAGGTCGACGAGGAGCACGCGACGGCGCGGGTCCGGTCGAACCTCGAGGCGTTCCGGAAGATGGCCGGGGCGTTCGCGCTGCCGTACCTCGCACTCCGGCGGCCCGACTGGGACAAGTTCGCCGGGGCCCACTACACGATCGCCTTCGACCTCCCGCTCGCTGGGGCGCGGACGCTCCAACTGGGGAGCGTCCACCATTACCGGGACAACTTCGCGGTCCCCTACGGGATCCGCTACGAGGCGCCGGACGGCTCGGAACGGCACGTCCATCAGACGACGTTCGGGCTCTCGGAGCGCCTGCTCGGGGCGATCGTCGGGACCCATGGGGACCGGCGGGGTGCCGTGTTCCCCACGGCGGTGGCGCCGGTCGAGGTCGTGGTCGTGCCGGTCCCCGCGGGCCCCTCCGCGGAGGCCGTCGGGACGACCTCCCGGGAGCTCGCCGAGGAGCTCCGCCGCGCGGGGCGACGGGTCGTCCTCGACGACGGGGAGGAGCGGCCGGGCGCCAAGTACTATCGCTGGGAGCTCGCCGGGGTCCCGCTCCGGCTCGAGGTCGGCCCGCGCGAGGTCGAGAGCGGCCGCGTGACGAGCGTCGACCGCCTCGGTCGGAAAGGGTCGGTCGGCCGGAGCACGCTCGAGGCCGACGTCACCGCCCGCCTCCTCGACTTCGACCAGGAGCTCTCGCGGAGGGCCGCGGAGAACTTCCGCGGCTCGATCCGGCCCGCCTCGACGCTCGCCGACCTTTCGGGCTCGGAGGCGGTCCGCTTCCTCGGCTGGTGCGGTGAGGAGGCGTGCGGGCACCAGATCGAGCGGGCGATCGACGGCGCGCTCCTGGGGGCGCTCGAGGAACCGCTCCCGTTCCCCCTGCCGGACCCGACGGCATGCATCGTCTGCGGTCGGACGGAAGGGATCCGAAAAGCGCTCGCCGCGCAACCGATGTGACGGGACCCGACCTCTACGGTCGGACTAGCGCGGCGGGGTCGACGGCACCGGTGGGTTCGGGAGCACGAGCCACATGCCCGCGAGGCCGAACAGGAGCAGGGTGATCGTCACCGCGTACACCCCGTTGTCGATCCAGACCCCGAACTCGAGCCCCCACCAGAGGTAGAAGGCGACCGCGAGCACGACGAGCATCGCGAACCCCCAGAAGCTGACGGCGCGGGGGAGCGACATCGGTCGCGGCGAGCCGGGCTCGTAGGTCTCGGCCGCCTCCGACCCCTCGACCGCCATCGGCCTCGCCGAGCCAGGGTGCGCGTGATAACCCTTGCGGCCGGCCGGTCGGTTCGGACGACCAGGGCGCGCCACCCCTCGGTGCAACCGCGGACCGAACGGTTCCTCGCGCACGAGGGCTTAATCCTCCGAGCGGGCTAGAACGGTGGCGATGGCCGTGGTCGCGACCCCCGAGGCGCCCTCGGCACGGCCGTCGCGCGCGCCGCTGTCGACCCTGCCCGCGGACCTGGTCCGGGTGCTGGCGTACGCGAGCGCCATCGGCCCGGAGTTCCCTTTCGAGCTCCTCCGGGCGGCGATGGGAGCGGAGGAAGAGCCGCTCGCCGAGCGCCTCGAACGGCTCGTGGACCTCGGGCTCGTGCGGGAGCGAGCGGGAGGGGGGCGGTTCACGTTCACCGAGGAGGAGGACCGAGCGACGGTCTACCGGTCGATGACCGAGAGCCGGTTGCGGGTCCTCCACCGGAAGATCGCCGAGGCGTTGGAGGGGGCCTACCCCGAGCCGACGGACACCATCGTCGCCGAGCTCGGACGGCACTACTTCCTGGGGAAGGTCCCGGAGAAGTCGTACGGGTACAACCGTCGGGCGGCCGAGGCGGCCCGGGCGGCCAACGACCCGGCCGGGGCGATCCATCCGCTCGAACGGGCGCTCGTCGACCTCGCTTCGCTCGACGCCGGCCGGGAGCCCGAACGGGCCGAGATCGCCGAGACCCTCGGCGACCTCTCGTTCTCGATCGGCTCGTTCCGCGCGGCCGACCGGCACTACCGCGAGGCGCTCCGGCACGTCGAGCACGAACAGCCGAGGATCCGGGCCCGCCTCATTCTCGCGCGCGCGGAGGTCGCTCGGGAGAACCTCGAGACCGACCGGGCCGTCGAAGGGGCCCGCGAGGCGCTCCAGCTCTTCCAGATCGACCCCGACCCCTACGGCGAGGCGCAAGCCTACCGCCTCCTCGGCAGGGTCGCGTTCCAGCACGGACGTTACCGCGAGGCGCTCGACGAGACGATGCGAGCGTTGGAGGCACTCCCGCCGGGGGCCGACCCGGCCGCGCTCGGCCGCCTGTCGATCGACCTCGGCAACGCCTTCACGCTCCTCGGCGAAGAGGTCCGACCGATCGCCGTGGAGTGGTTCCAGCGCGCCGTCGAGCGCCTCCGGGCGGCGCGGAACTGGTCCGAGCTCGCCCGAGCCCTGCATCACCTTGGGACGACGGTCGGGGAGACCCGTCCGGACGAGGGGCTCGAGCTCCTCGAGCGGGCCCGCGAGGCGGCGACCCAGGGACACGACACCCGAGCGGTCGGTCGCTCGTTGCTCTCGGGCGTCGAGCTCCGGATCGCCCTCGGCCAGCTCGAGGAGGCCGAACGCGATAACGACCAGGCCGGCCGTCTCCTCGAGGGGCTGTCGGACGCGCTCGGCTCCGAACAGGTCACCCTCAATCGCGGGCGGATCGCCGAGAAGCGCGGCCGCTGGGACGACGCGGCCCAGGCGTACCTCACGGCCGCCGCGCTCGCGAGGAAGCTCGGCCTCTCCGCCGACGAAGCCGACGCGCAGCTCTACCTCGCCCGGCTCCGGTTCAAGACCCGGGACCTCGCGGCGGCGCGAGCGGCGTTCGAGCGGGCGACCGAGCTCAAGGTCACGGAGCTCTCGCCCCGCCTCGAACGCCCCTACGCCGAGCTGAAGCACCAGCTGGCGACGGCGCCGGACGACACGGGCTCGCGGCCCCCCGATCCGTCGGGGGCGACGGAGCGCTCGGGGGTCTCCCCGGAGTGAGGAGGCGCATCGGGCCGTGATCGGACGTACCCACGACCGGAAGGCCCCCCGGCCGTTGTTCGGGCGCTCGGAGGTCGTCGAAGAGGTCGAGAGGGCCCTCGATGAGGTCAGCTCTCCCCGGGCGAAGGCGCTCCTGCTGGTCGGAGGTGGGGGGAGCGGAAAGACGGTCCTGCTGGAGGAGGCGGTCACGAGAGCCGAGGCCCGCGGGTTCGTTCCGGTACGGGGCCGTGCGCTCCCGGGGGAGCTCGCCGAGCCGTTCCGCCTCCTCCGCGACCTCCTCACCGCGAGCGGGGGCGGGGAGGCGGAGGAAGGGGGCGACCCCCTGCTCGCGTTGCGACCCCCCCGGACGGGCGGACCGACGGACGGAGCGCCGGCGGGGGACGACCTCGAGCGCATGCTCGCCCCGGTCGGGCGGACCAACGTGGAAGGGCTCGGCGCCGCCCTTCAAGGAGTCCGGGTCCGCTTCCTCGAGCGGTTCGGCGAGCTGGCCAAGCGGCGACCCCTGGCGGTCCTGATCGACGACCTCCACCTCGCCGACCTCGGCTCCCTCGACTTCCTGGAGGGTCTGGCCCGCGAAGGGCCGACCCATGGCGTCGCGTTCGTCGCCACGATCGACCCCGGCCCGGCGGTCCCGAGCCGGGTCCGTCCCGTCCTCTCGCGCTGGCGGACCGACGAGGCGTTCAAGGTGATCGAGGTCCGGCCGTTCTCCTCGACGGAGATCGCCGAGTTCGCCACCTGGCTGCGGGACGGGGTCCCGCCGTCCCCGCAGGACGTCCTGCGCTGGAAGGCCGAGACCGAGGGCCACCCGCTGTTCGTGGAGACCCTCGTGCGCTCGACCGCGGGCGGTCCGCCGCCGGGGGGCCGGGTCCCCCCCTCGGAGGACCTCACCGAGACGCTGCTCGCGCGCTACCGCACGCTCGACGAGGTCGACCGACGCGTGCTCACCTACGCCACCGTCTTCGGCCGCGAGTTCGATTTCGCCCGGTTGAGGTCGGTGGTCGACCTCCCGGAGGAGCGGCTCTCCGAGGCGGTCGAGCGGCTGGTGCGCGAAGGGATCCTCCGGGAGCGCGGCGGCGAGGTCTACGAGTTCGCCAGCGAGGAGGTGCGGGCCCGGCTCTATTCGAGAGTGACCGAGACCCGGCGGGCGATCCTCCACCGCAAGGTCGCGAAGGCGACGGAAGCGCGTGGGGGTGCGAGCGACTTCGAGCTGGCCCGTCACTACTACCTCGGACGGGACGACCCGAAGGCGATCGAGTTCGGCGTACGGGCCGCCGAGCGGGCGGCCCGCGCCTACGCCTTCGACACCGCCCTCTCGCTGCTGCGCCAGGTCCTGGAGGCCGAGCACCGGCTCCCGAAGCAGGACCCTCGGCTCGAGGTCCGCTTACTCACGGAGGTCGGACGGCTGATGGACGAGGCGGGGGACCTCGCGGGGGCCGAACAGGAGCTGAGCGAGGCGGTCGCGCTGGCCCGGGGCGAGCCGGAGTTCGACGTCGGGCTCGGGAGGGCGCTGCTCGGGCTCGCGTGGGCCCGGGTCGAGCGGAGCGACTACGCCGGAGGCGAGCCGCTCGCCCTCGAGGCGGCCTCGCGCCTCGAGCGGGCCGGAAGTCCGCGGGACCTCCTGGCCGCCCACCGGGTGCTGGGGACGCTCTACTGGCGCCGCTCCGACCTCGACCTCGCCGAACGCCATCAGCGCGCGGCGCTCGCGATCGCCGAGCGGGAGGGGACCCCGCACGAGCACGGCCACGCGCTGATCGACGTCGCGAACACGCTGCTGGCCCGCGGGCCGGAGTACGTCGAGCCGACCCTCGCGCTCTACGAGCGGGCGGAGGCGCTGTTCGCCCAGGAGGACGACCCGAACGCGTCGACGCGCGTGCTGATGAACCGCGCCGTGCTCGAGTACCGCATCGGTCGGGTCGACGACGCGATGCGGGACATCGGGCGCGCCCTCGACACGGCCGAGCGGTCGCGTTCGCCGATCTGGATCGGCTACTGCCTCCTCAACGCGGCCCACTGGCACGCGGAGCTCGGCCGCACGGAGCTCTCCGCCCAGATGTGCGAGCGCGCCGAACGGACGCTCGAACCGACCGGGGACCGCCTGGCGCGCCAGCAGCTCCAGATGATCCGGGGGATCCTCGCCGAGAAGGAAGGCCGGTTCGAGGACGCCGAGCGCGAGTACTCCCAATCGCTCGCGAACGCCCGCTGGATGGGGATCAAGGGCGAGGTCAGCGAGATGCTGTTCCGACGCGCGCGCCTCGCCTGGACCCGCGGCGACCCGGGAGGGGCCCGGACCCTCCTTGCGGAGGCCCGGGCGAACGGCCTCGACACGTTGAGGACCGACTTCGCCGGCGAGGTCCGCAAGCTCGCCGCTGCCCTCGAGCGCTCCGACGACCTAGCGTCTTAAAGGGGCGGCCGGCTCGCGCCCGGCGTGACGGCCGGCTCGAGCGTCCCCACGGCTCCGGACGGTTCGCTCCACCCGGACCGGCGCCTGCCGACGTTCGAACGGGACGTCCAGCGGATGTTCGCATCAATCGCCGACCGGTACGACGCGTTCAACCACGCGGCGACGTTCGGCCAGGACCTCCTCTGGCGGCCCCGCGCGCTCTGGGAGCTCGAGCGGTTCCACCGTGGGCCGGTCCGCAGCGCGCTCGACTTCGGCTGCGGCACCGGGGCGCTCGCCCGCCTGCTCACGGTCCGCTTCCCGGAGGTCCGGGTCGTCGCGGTCGACTTCAGCCGGGCGATGGTCGAGCGCGCGGACGATCTCTCCAGGGGTCCCCGGGACCGGTCGCGGATGCGGTTCGGGGTGGCGAACGTCCACCGGTTGCCGTTCCCGGACGGGACGTTCGACGTCGCCACGAGCGCCTTCGTCGCCCGGAACCTGAAGAGCCTCTCCGGCGCGTTCCGCGAGCTGCGCCGCGTGCTCCGGCCCAACGGCTCCCTCCTCACCCTCGAGATCTCCGAGCCGACCTCTCCGGCGGTCGGACGCCTGTTCCACGCGCATTTCGACCGGGCCGTGCCGCTGCTCGGTCGGGCGTTCGGACGCGAGGGACCGTACCGGTACCTTCCGGAGTCGCTCCGCGAGTTCCCGTCCGGCGAGGCGCTCCTTGCGGCCCTCGCGTCCGCCGGCTTCGCCCGGCCCCGTGCGTTTCCGATGTCGCTTGGCGTGGTCACCGCCTATCTGGGCGAGGCGTCGACCGCGCACGACGCAAGGCGTTAAGCGACCGCCGGCCCTCTTTGGTCGTGACCGCGGCGTTCGACGCGTTCCGGTACGCCCACGCGCACCGGCGCGAGATCGTCTGGCTGAGCCAGAACACGAACCACCTGGTCCCGCCCGAGGTCGTGCGGGGCGCTCTCGAGGAGGCGATCGCCGAGCGACGGTACGAGGGGTACCCTCCGGCCGCCGGCGACGCCGAGCTCCTCGAGCTGATCCAGAACGACCTCGGCCTGCGCGGTGCCCCGCCGTTCCTGACCGCCGGGGGGACCGAGGCGCTCTACATGATCATGCGCGCCCTCCTCGCCCCGGGGGACGAGGTCGTCGCCTCCGACCCGAGCTACCTCATCATCCACAAGTTCATCGAGCTCGCCGGCGCCCGGCCCAACTGCGTCGACATCTATCGCCCCCCGTTCCGGCTCACGGCCGACGCGATCGCCGAGCGGATCGGGCCGCGCACGAAGATGGTCCTGCTGATCGACCCGCTCAACCCGCTCGGCTCGGGCTATCCCCGGGACGAGGTCCGGGCGATCGCCGAGCTCGCCCACGACCGGCACCTGACCGTCGTCAACGACGTCACCTACCGCGACTACTCGGACGGCCACGCCCTCGCCGCCGAGTTCGCGCCGGAGGAGACGATCACCGTCTGGTCGGTCTCCAAGAACTGCGGGCTCGCCGGGATGCGGCTCGGAGGGTACTCCGCGCGCCCGGAGCTCTCCCAGCGGATCGCGCGGTTCAACACCAACGACCTCGGGGTGAACATCCTCGCCCAGATGGCGGCCCGCGCCGCCCTCCGCACGAAACCCACGTGGATCGGCGGCGTCGTCCGCACGTCCCGGGAGAACTGCCGCCGGGTCCACGACGCCGGCCGCGCCGTCTCCGGGGTTACTGCCCCGATCGCCCCGTCCCGCGCGAACATGACGATCCTCGACATCGCCGCGACCGGCGTCGCGCCGCCGGCGCTCCAGGAGGAGCTGCTCGTCCACCACGGCGTGTTCGTCCGGGCCGGAAGCTACCTCTCGCCGAGCCATGGCTCCCGGTTCGTCCGGGTCTCGTTCTCCAACCCGCCAACCGACATCGACCGGTTCGTCCGCGCCTGGCCCGAGGCGATGCAGGCCCTCGCGGCCCGGGCCCCTCCCGCGCGCTAGGGCGGCCGCACGGCCGCGTCGACCACGACGTGGCTCCGTCCGGGCCCGTACGGCTTGACCTCGCGGGCTCGCGGCGGGCCGAGGAGCTCGCCGTGGCACCGCGCGACAGCGCCCGTGACCTCCTCGATGCCGTGCTGGACGGCCTCCCGGGCGTCGACCGTCAGGTGGACGTGGACGACCCCGCCCCGGGGGCCGAGGAGCCGGACCGCGAGCGGGACCCACGGTACGGCGCTCGGGAGGTAGCCGAGGACGACCCGGTCGAACGAGCCAACGGGAAGCTCGACGTCGCGATTGTCGCCGAGGACGGCGCGCACCCGGCCGTCGACCCCATTGAGTCGGAGGTTCTCCGTGAGGTACCGGAAGGCGACCGGGTTCTTCTCCACCGCGACGAACCGGGCCCGGGCCTGCGCCCGCGCGGCGGGGATCGTGAAGTAGCCGATCCCCGCGAACAGGTCCGCTACCTCTTCCTCCGCCCGGACGAGGCGGGCGAAGCGGAGACGCTCGGTCCGGTTGCCCGCGGCGAACATCACCTGCGCGGCGTCCAGCCGCCAGCGGGTGCCGTGCTCAACGACCTCGGTCTCGGTCCGGTCCCCCCGAAGGCGCTCGACCCGAGGACGGCGGAGCTCGCCGGCGATCGGTCCTTGATGGTTCAGGACCGTCTCGACCCCGAGCTCCTGGCTCCACGCCTCCCCGAGGATCGCGCCGTACCGGGCGAGCTCCGGCGGGAGGCGCAGGAGGAGGACCCGCCCGAGGCGCTGGTACCCCCGGGGCATCCGCTCGGCGACCGAAGCACCGGCAACAGCCCGCAGCCGCGCTCGGACCCGCTCGGCGGGCGGACGCCGGGGGGCCGTCATGCTCCGGCTCCGCCGGGGCCTACGCGGGCGGCGGCTCCGGGCCTTTGTCGAGCACGACCTCGAGGAACTGCTTGAGGTGGGCGATGAGGATCGGGTTGTCGGTGAACCCGCAGGCGTCCAGGCCTGGGGCGGCCAGGAGCGCGTGCTCTCCGTCGGCGAGGACCTCCGTGGCGAGGAGGTTCTCCCGGGGGACGTGCTCGACCCCCTCCGGCAACCGTTGGAGGGGCGCGGTGACGAACGTCACGTGGACCCCGCGCTTGACCGCGTTCAGGATCTTCTTGCCGAGCCCGTCCCGGAGGTCGGCGACCTGCGGCGTCGTGAGGATGAACGTCCGGCTCGACTGGTCGAGGAGCTCGGCGATCTTCGCGATCACCTTCTCCCGGTCGGAGAGGAGGTAGACGAGCTGAGGCTCCCCGTGCTCGGCGACGACCCGGTGGAGCTGAGCGAGCTGCTCGAAAACCTCCTGGATCGCCGCCTTGAGGTTCTCCGCGACGTCCAGCGGCGGCGTCGGCCGGAAGAGGATCGGCTTTCCCCCCGTCGGGACGGCGTACCCCTTGCTCGCCAGCGACTCCAGGACCTTGTAGGTGCTCGTCCGGGGGATTCCCGCGGCGGCGGCGAGGCCGGCGGCGTCCCCGACGCCCCGCGCGACCAGCGCGATGTAGGCCCGCGCCTCGTACTGGGTGAGCCCGACCTTCCCCAGGACCCCCGCCGCGCGGCGGAACTCTTCGCTCGTGGGGTTCCCGAGCGCGACCGCTGTCTCCTCGACCGAGGTCATCGTACCGGCCGGGGGCAGCGCGGCCGGCCGCCTTAACCCCTCGGGAGGCCCCTCAGGGGACCGGCTCGGCGAGCTTGCGGAGCGCGGCCTCGCCGAG
>Ga0187771_10000881_pt1 | contig 19327 bp, 20 predicted proteins | sample 0116_SJ02_MP15_1_FD_133139 | JGI IMG/M metagenome (GOLD analysis project Ga0187771, IMG submission 133139) | Tropical peat soil microbial communities from peatlands in Department of Meta, Colombia - 0116_SJ02_MP15_10_MG | ecosystem: Environmental > Terrestrial > Soil > Wetlands > Peat | place...
CTCGGAATCAAAGAGTTGCCCGAAGCGTGTCCGCAAGCGGCCTGATGCTTCTTGCGGCGCGGAATCAAGGACGGATCTGCCATTCGCCTTCCTCGAGGGTGCCGCGAGAATCGAAGGAGTGGCCGGTGACGAGTCCAAGAATGAACCAGCCAAGGACCAGAACGCCGACGGCAAAGATCGTATCGCCGATCATGCGCATCCAGCGAAGATGGTTCACCAAACCGGTCTGCAGGAACTCCGAGGAGCGCGCGTACCAAGTGCCATATTCCACCGAAGCCCAAGCCTGCATCAAGCCAATAGGCAGCAGGCTGAGAAGGACCATGAGCACCAATCCGATGTTGATGGCCCAGAAAGAAAAGGCCAGCGGGCCGTTCTTCCAGGCTTTGCCGGGGCGCAGGGCGCGGAAGCAAAAGAGCATCAGCCCAATTCCCAGCATGCCGTAGACGCCAAATAGCGCGGTGTGTGCGTGGACGGCGGTGGTGTTCAACCCCTGCATGTAGTAGAGGGCGATGGGGGGATTGATGAGGAAACCGAAGAGTCCGGCGCCGACAAAGTTCCAGAAGGCCACGGCCACGAAATAATAGATGGGCCATTTGTACGCGGCGACCCAGAAGGTCCCGCGGTCCTTGGCTTTCACCAGGCGGACATTTTCCCAAGCCTCAAAGCCGATGAGGACCAAGGGAACGACTTCCAGGGCGCTGAACACGGCGCCCAGGCCCAGGACAATGTTGGGCGTGCCGGAAAAATAAAGATGATGGAAGGTACCGATGATGCCGCCGGAAAGAAACACAATGGAAGAAAAGAGAACGGCCTTGGTGGCCGTGGGAACGGAGAGCAGCTTGAGGCGGGTGAAAAGGAAAGCGATGACCACGGTGGCGAACACCTCGAAGAATCCTTCCACCCACAAGTGGACCACCCACCAGCGCCAGTACTCGGCGGTGACAAGATTGCTGCGCTGGCCGTACATGAGTCCCGCGGCGTAAAACAGCGGAATGGCGATGCTGGCAATCACGAACAGCCAAAGCAGGGAATGGTCTCGGGCCTGGCTAGGGTCTTGACCCGCTCCAGCGGTTTGCGCGGGGCCGGCATGCGCCAAAGCGGGGCGAAGCGCTCGCCACATCAGCCAAAGCCAGAAGAGCAAGCCGATGAAAAGCAAGAGTTGCCAGAAACGCCCCAGGTCCAGGTACTCGTAACCTTGCGTGCCGAACCAGAACCAGTGGACACCCAGCTTGTGCTCGATACTCATCCACTCCCCGGCCAGCGAGCCAACGACCACAGCGAGCAAAGCAGCGAAGAGGAGATTCACGCCCAGGCGCTGGCCGCGAGGCTCGATTCCGCCCACAACCGGAGCCACGTAGAGTCCCGTGGCCAGCCAAGACGTAGCGATCCAGAAGAGTCCGAGCTGCAAATGCCAGGTGCGGGTAACCGCATAGGGAAGAATGCGATCCAGGGGAATGCCGTAGAAGCCGGAGCCTTCCACGCCGTAATGCGCGGTGATCGCGCCGAGTCCCACTTGTACGACGAGCAGGGCGGCAACCACGAAGAAGTATTTCATGGTGGCGCGTTGCGAAGGCGTAGGGCGATAACCGAGGAGCGGATCACGCTTGGGCAATTCACCCTGAGCCGGTTCACGGTCCTGCGAGCCGAAGTACCAGACCATGCCGCCAATCCCGGCCAGCAGGAGGACGAAGCTGACCACGCTCCAAACGACCGCGCCGCCCGTGGGACGATTGGCCACGAGGGGCTCGTGCGGCCAGTTCTCGGTATACGTAACGCTCTGGCCCGGCCGATTGGTCGAGGCGGCCCAGGCCGTCCACCAGAAGAACGCGGCCATTTCATGCAGCTTGTGCGCATCGGTCAAAGCGCCGCGAGGAATAGCGTATTCCGGGCGGCCGCGGGAGAAGACGTCCGCGAAGTGGCCAGCCGTCTGAGCGATGGCGGCTTCCTGATCGGGACTCACGACAATGCGGTCGCGCGCGGGATCGTAGGTGTTTGTGCGCAGTTCCTTCCGCAGGCGGGCCTGGAGCGCGGCTTGCTGCTCGACGCCGAGGGCGGAAAAAGCCGCGGCACCCGCCTCGCGCGCCCAGTGGTCGAGCATGAACATGGCTTCGCGGTGCAGCCAGTCGGCGGTCCAGTCCGGGGCAACGTACGCGCCGTGGCCCCATACCGTGCCCACTTCCTGCCCCCCGATGGATTGCCAGACATTTTGCCCGTTGACGATGTCGTCGTGAGTGAACAGCACGCGGGCGTCTGGAGTCACGACTTCCGCGGGCACGGGGGGCGCGCTGCGAATCACCTTCACGCCCACTCCGCCAAGAACGGCGAAGGAAACAGCCACCACCAAAACGAAGGCAGCCCAGAGCTTCGTGTATTTCATAATCTCCTTCCCCCCGGGATAGCCGGGTAAGGCTATGGTACGCGATGGAAGCGATGGAATGGTATTGCCGCCGGCGGCGCCTGCCCAGGACTAAAGTCACTTGGCGGGGGGACGGGCCGTGGCCGGCCAAACCTTCAGGGGAAAAGACCGGCCTTCACCCCGCCATAGACAGCAACGTTGTAGTACTTCCAGGGCACGTCAATGGCTTTGAAGCCGAGCTTACTCAGCCACTCCAGCTGATCCCAAAGCGGCGCTGGGTGGTCCTCCTGGCGATACTTCGGAAGCCAAGTCCTCTCGATCTTCTCTTCGGACAGTTTCCTTCGCATGTAGGCTTTCCACTTGGCCAGATAGGCTTCCTGCACGTGGGCGCTGGAAGCTAGTACGATGTCCGCGTTATAGAAGCAGCCGCCGGGTTTCAACGCCGCGTACACCTGGCGATAGAAGGCTTGCTTGTCCTCGTCGGTGACCAGGTGATGCAGCGCCAGGCAGGAAACCACAGCATGATAGGAAGTGCTCCACTCGAACTGGCGGAAGTCTTTCACCACGAAGCGTACCTGGGAGTACGCGGAGAGTTTCCTGCGGGCCGCGGCGACCATATTCTCGGTGAAATCCAGGCAGGTAAGCTCGGCCGAAGGGAAAACGTCTAAGACGCGCCGGGCAATCGTTCCCGTGCCGCATCCCACGTCTAGGACGCGGATGGCGTCGGTTCGGTGAAAGGGGATGGCCAGAATTAGCGCCTGAACCATCTCCTGGTAATAGGGGATGAGCTTTTGGATGATGCGGTCGAAGTCGCGCGCTTCGCTCTGAAAATGCTCCTTGACCTTGTCCAGCAGAAACGTTGGGTTGGCAATGGACATGGGATCGTCCCTTTGCTCCAGGCGTTCGCTATGCCGGGACCTGCAGCCGGAGTTGGCCGGATTAAACATCCAGCCGCTGCGCCAGTCAATGCCTTTGATGGAAGATAGCCATCACGACTTCTTTTCCGGCTCTGTGCCATAAGGCCGGCCAAGGAGGAACGTCTCAGAAGCGCGCTCCCCCCGCCAGGACTCCGGCCCCGGTGAGTTGGGCGCACGCACCCAATTCCAGTGGTTCCGTCGCACCTGCCGATCGCTCAAGCGCAGCCGCCGGGCCGCCTCGACCTGCTTCAAATGACCTTCCTCGACTTCGTGCAACACCTTCAACCGCTCCCGTTCTCTGCTGCTCCAGGCGATCCGCTCCGGTTCCATGCCTCCTCCCGCCCTGCATGGAACCGGACATTTCTACTTTGCACAAACCGGACATTCTCACTTTGCGCCGACAGGTTCCGGGGTTCCCTTGACAGGCACGGTATGCGCGCCTACACTTTCTCTTTTTGAAAGCGGCCGGCAACGCCGCTGTCAAGGGCGCACATGGATAAGAAGCGGCTGGAGTACTACAAGAAGAAGCTCCTCGCCCGGCGCGAGGAACTCCTCAGGAACATCGCCCGCGCGGAAGAGGAGGGCCGTGCCGCGGATGACGATCCCACGGTGGATCTGGCGGACAAAGCGGCCAATTCTTATACCAAGGAATTCCTCTTTGGCCAGACGAATACCGACCGAACCAGTCTCCAGTTGATTGACGAGGCCCTCGAACGCATCAAAGGCGCCGACTTTGGGCTTTGCCTGAACTGTCAGGGAGAGGTCCAGCAAAAGCGCCTGGACGCTGTGCCTTGGGCCAAGCATTGTATCGCCTGCCAGGAGAAGCTCGAACAAGGCCTTCTGTGACGCCTACCCAGGTTGGGGAGCGTCTCTGCGGCTTCGTCTATTTCTAGTACACTTATCAGTGATAAACTCGCGCGCCAGTGGGCCACGATCGTTCATCGCCGTGGACGCGTGCGGCCGGTTGGCTTGCCAGCGCCGGGAATGCCTTCGCCTCGGTTGTTTTCCCGGCTGATTGCCGCCTGTGCCAGCGAGTCCTCGTCACCGGGAGCCGCGTGCCTATCTGCCCGGAGTGCCTCGATTCCATTGTGCCCCTTCCACCGCCCATCTGCGCGCATTGCGGCCGGGCGATTCTTTCCGAACATGCCCTGGATTCCGCGGCAACTCTTTGCCGGCTCTGCCGCCTAGGCGTGTACGGGTTTTCAAGAGCCCGCAGCTATGCGCTCTATGACGGACCAATGGTCCGGGCCGTGGTCCTCCTCAAGCACGAACCCATCCTGCCTCTGGCCGGCTGGTTCGCTTATCGGCTGGCCGAAGTCTTCCGCCGCGACGCGGCGCTGGGACAGGGTGATCTCCTTGTGCCCGTTCCGCTCCACCCGGACCGCCAGCGCGAACGTGGCTACAACCAAGCTGAGCTGATTGCTCGTCCTTTGGCCAAGCTGCTAGAGCTAAGGTTCCGTCCCCATCTCCTGGAACGCACGCGGCCCCGTCCAGACCGGCTGCGGTTGAGCTTCCGGCAGCGTTGGAGCACGGTCCGTGGAGCTTTCGTCGCTCGCCCAGGCAGCAAAGTTGACAACCTCAGCGTCTTACTGGTAGATGATGTAATGACCACCGGCGCTACGCTCGATGCGTGTGCCCGAGCGTTGCGTAAAGCTGGAGCTGCGCGAGTCGATGCCCTTACGGTGGCGCGGGCCCAGCATATCGGCCCCATCACGCCGGTGCGGGTTTCCGGAGAGCAGGGAGCTGGCCGTGAACGGAGTGCAACCGCAACCGAAAACTGTGTCGGCCCTGCCGACGGTGCCAGCGAGTCGTGAAGCGGTGCCTGGCCAGTCCCCATCCGCTGCGGATGAAGCGGGGAGACGTGTCCGCCCCGTTTCCGCTAAGCGCGCTGCTTTGATGCAAGAGCCGGTCCTGGTTCTCAATGCCACTTATGAACCCATTAACGTGACCGCGGTGCGCCGCGCTCTGGTGCTCATGCTGAAGGGTGTCGCTCAGGCCGAGGAGCTGCAGCAGAACGAAGTCCATTCCCCTTCCCGGGCCCACCGAGTTCCCTCGGTGATTCGCCTTCTGGCCTACCGCCATATCCCGCAGCAAAGCCGCGCTCTCTCGCGCAAGAACATCCTTCTTCGGGACAGAAATACTTGCCAGTTTTGCGGCAGCGTCTTCCCCAGCGCTGAGCTAACCCTGGACCACGTCGTGCCGCGCTCTCGCGGAGGAAGTTCCTGCTGGGAGAACCTCGTGGCTTGCTGTTACACCTGCAACAATACCAAGGGCGACCGCACTCCCGAGGAAGCTGGCTTGCAGCTCCAGCGGCGTCCTCGACCCTTCACTCTGCATACTTCACGCCAACTCATGCGCCTGATCGGCCACCGCGACGAACGTTGGCGCAAGTACCTCTTCTACTAAGCCTGCGGCAGACGAAGCCTCCGCCGCTGCGCGCAATGGCGCAAGATGCAACTTTTCCTAGCTCGACGCATCTAAATGAGCAAACCACTTCGAGGACACACCCCGGGAAGCAGCTTCGGCCTCAACCGAGGCTGCTTCTCTCTTTTCTCGCGTTCCTCTTCCTGCCCGCCGAGTGCCGTTTCCCGCTCATTGCCGCAGAACCACGCGCAGCCCGCGCCGCCAGCTCTCCGCCAGACCCACGCGCACGACTTCCATCTCCGGCGTAAGAAAACGCAAGAGCATATCCGTGGCTGGATGGAAACGCAGCCCCGGAGCCACTAGGAAAAGCAGCGGGGCCTTGGATTGCAATTCCAGGCCGCTGAAATAACCGTAGCGTTGCAGGTCCCCTCGCTGCTGATGCCAACGCACCCGCAGCCAGTAGTCGGCTGCCTGTAGCGGAAGGTGCAAGTGCTCATCGGCCTTTAGTTCAATCACCGCCAGGCGCCCGTCTCTGGTCACGCCCAGGAGGTCCATCACCTCACGGTCCCCTGCCGCGATGGCCGGCACCTGCGTATACAAGGGCTCCCCGCAAAGCCGCGCATCCACTCGCGCCGGGTCTTCGCGCACTAGAGTCTCCAGCCAGCGCTCCGGTTGCGCCCGGTAGAACGGATGGCGCGTGTCGCTGGCCAGCGGATGACGGTAACTCTCCAGCTCGCTCACAAGCTTCCGCAGCGCCGGCCCGCTCGACGGAGTCAATTCCTGGCTGTTCTCCCCCACTCCGAAATGCACGCCTCCGTCGGCCCAGCGCGCGAAAGCGAGGCCCCGAAAACGCAAGACCACCTCGCGCCCGCCCGGCACGGCGCTCGCTGCGATAGCCTCCGGCGCCAGTTGGACCACTCCGGAGAGAGCCGGGCGCGCCTGCTCCAGCAGGGACTCGGTTTCGCGCCGGGGCACGAGCCACGTCGCCAGATTGCCCCTCTCCCCCTCATCGATTCGCGCTACGTCTTCCAAAGCTCCGCGAATCTCGTACACCTCAACCCTTGTGGAATCCCCCAGCGCGGCCAGACGTGGAACCATTCGCCGGCCTGCCCCTTCAGGCAAGAATAGCCGCAACCCGGCCACGCCGCGCCGGCGGGCCGCCTGGCGCGTCCGGTCCAGCCACAGCAGCCCGCCCGTGAGCGCGTTGTCTTGCACTGCCGCGGCTTCCTTTTCCGAAACGCACAGGATGGCCCAGTTCTGCGCCCGCCCGCGCATCACACCGCGCGCGTAGCAGCCCGAGAGCGAGTGTTCCAGGTCCGCTCCGGCGTTCAGCGATTCCACACGTTCGTCTGGAAAACGGTCGGCGAGAAGCCGTTTGAGCCAGGAGCAAAACTCTGCCCGCGCCACTTCCCGCCGCGGGCGTTCCAGGTCAACACGTTGAAACTCCAGCCGTTCCGGCTTGTCGCGCCCAAAGCGCTGCACCGCAAGGACCAGGCGATGGCCGGAGTCCTCGGTGATGCCGAGCACTCGCCGGGTGAGGTTGCGTTCCCCGGACCACAAATGGATCAGCGGGGAGTTCCCTTGCCCTCGCAACTCCCATTCCAGGGAAGCCAGAGACGCGAAGCGTGCGCCGTTTTCCCGTACTTCCACGGCCCCGCTTGTGCCCAATTCCTTGAGCGCTCGCGCGATTTCCCCCGCCATGCGCATGCGCGGATTATAAACCGACTGGTGCCGTCCCAACTTGTTGGAGCTAGATACTGCGACCCGGCCGTGAAGCGGTCGGCCCAGGTAATTCACGCCTGCGTAGCAACACCCGTCTCTTACGCTTAGCAGAACCTAGGCGGCCCTAATCGGTCGGAACGGCACTCGTTGCTGTATGGAAGCTTAAACAGGCGAGACGATTCCTATTCCAGGTCCAGCCCGCTGATGCGCACCGTGGGAACCTGCACGTTCCAATCTGCCGGAACGTGGTCGAAGGCAATCTGAAAGTCGCGCCGTTCGCCGGACGCGAGAGGTTGGGCCAGCCTCCCCAGCACGCGGCGCTGGTCCCGCAGTACCACCTGATTCATGGCGTCTCGGAATTCGATGGTCACCTCGATTTCCAGCACCTTGCGCCCACCCTGATTCGAGATCTCACCGGACAAATACGTCACCTCCTGGTTCAGCATGTTCGCCGCCCGGCTCATCTCCAACCCGCTGAATTCCATTTTCGAGGCGTAGGCTTGCTCGCCGGCCCCAAAAGCAAGCGGGCCGTCTTCTTTCCGCGGGGCCAGGCCGCTCGCGTGCAAATACCAAAGTACGCCCACCAGCCCCGCAAGGCCCAGCGCCCCGGCCCACAGGGTTGCCGGCCTGTATCTCTTTTCTTCCCGGGGAATGAGCCGTTCGTCGTCGGCGCCCACGTTGCACCTCAGCGGCCCACGCTTAGCCGCAAAACCAGCGTCTCTGGCAGGCCGGCCCGGGCCATGCGCTCTTGCACGCCCTCAATATCGTACGCCACGCGCCAAAATTCCACGACCTGGTGGTGCAGATCGGCAATGGCAAAAGCCGCGCGCGGATCCCCGTCGCGCGGCTGTCCCACCGAGCCGGGATTCAACAGGTAACGCTTGCCCGCCGTCAGGCGCAGCGCCGCAAACCGCTCGCTGCCCCGCGGCCGCAGTTGCAGCACCTCGAGACTCTCTCTTTCTCTTTCGTACGCGAATCCTCCCTGATGGTGCGTGTGGCCGAAAAAAGTCATCGGTGAGAGCGCCTCTAGCAACCCCTCCAGCGCCTGGTATGGCGCGAATACATATTCGTCCTCATCGTGCAGCGACCCATGCACGAAGGTCAGCCCATTGGCCGTCAGCGGTCCCCGCGGCAACTCGAAGAGAAACGCCCGGTTCTCCGCCTCCAACTGCCCATAGGTCCATTCCGCCGCCGCTCGCGCCACGGGATTGAATTCCTCGAAGCTCGCCAGGCCGCAGGCGGCCCTGTCGTGGTTCCCGCGGATTGTCTTGATGGGCAGGCCGCGCAGCCGCCGTGTCACCTCGTTGGGGTCAGGACCGTAGCCGACCAGGTCGCCCAAGCACACCCCATGTTCCCAGCACCCTTTCGCAACTTCCAGGCAGGCCTCCAAAGCCGTGGAGTTTGCGTGAATGTCGCTGAGGACTAAGAGTCTCATTCCCGATTGCTTGCGCACCACGCAGATTGTAAGTTAACAAGCCGCACAGACGACTTGCCTGAATTCAAGGAACGTGTGCGCTCCGAATCTAATTCGGTCTGCATCCACACCAAGAGCTCCTGATAGCGCCGATCCCTTTGAAAGCTGCTTTGAGCCAGATTTCGGCCCAACCTGATATATTGAAAGTATGGCTGTCTCTCCTTGCGCAGAGTGTAAGGCGATTTATCAAGAACTGCTAGATCTTGTGGAAATTTCGCGGCAGAACAAACCGGGCCCCGGGGCTACACCTCAGCAACTTGCCGTTTGGTTCGACCAGCGCGACGATGATGAGGATTACAAGATGCGTATCCGCATTGCGTTGTGGAAGGCAGAGCGCAGGATGGTTGAGCACCAGAAATCGACGAAACATAACGTACCCCGTCCGTTCCCAGAGTAGGGCCAGGGAAGTGACAATTCGGCCCTTGCCATTGCAGGCTGGATGTGCATAAATGGGTGCGCCGCGCTTGACTGCTCTTCTTCGGCTAAAGGATCGCTGGAGTGCGGCATAGTTCTTGCCTGAGTTGCTGAGTCGGGAGGGGGGAAGCCCGCCGTCGCAGCCGTAATACCCTAGCAGACGATCTCTCTCGGGGCTTTTGGGAGAGACTGTGTTTCTAGGGGATGTCAGCGCCACTATCTGCGCAGGTTGGACTGACTCCTTTCTTTGTGCCGGTGGTCAGGACTTGAACGCCTGTCGATAACTTGAGAAAGGAGCACGCTTGGAATGAAGTGTAGCCAATTGCTTCGCAGCTTTGCCCTGATGGCCATCGCGTCCCTAGCGCTGCCTGTCTTTGCCAAGTCCGTTTCCGGGACAATCTCTAAGACCGTTACCCTAATCCACCCAGCCAAAGTCGGCAGCACGCAGCTTAAGCCGGGTGACTACAACCTCCTCGTGGATGGCGACAAAGTGACTGTAAAGAAGGGCAGGACGGTTGTCGCCGAAACCCAGGGCCGCTGGGTGGACCGTGACGAGAAACCGGCCGAAGACGCCGCGGTCGTTGGATCGAATGGCGCTGTGCAGGAGTTTCGTTTCCAGGGAGATAGGCGCGTCCTAGTTCTCTCCGAATAAGCGCACCGAGCCAGTCTCCTCCGCTCTCACCGGCGATGGGAAGGCGCCCGCTCCGCCCCGCCTTCCCTTCGCCTCAGCCTCGCCGCCCTTCGGTAAGCAGCCGCCGCGCTTCTCCTATCGGACCAGCATGCAGTCCCCGTAACTATAGAAACGGTACCCGGAATCAATGGCATGCTGGTACGCCCGGAGCACGTTCTCCCGGCCCGCGAATGCGCAGACCAGCGCCAGCAGGCTCGATCTCGGCAAATGAAAGTTGGTCAATAGCGCGTCAACTAAACGAAACGCGTGTCCTGGATAAATGAACAGCCGGGCCTCTCCGGCGCCCGGGCGAAGACGTGTGGCCAGGCTCGCAGGCTCACCTTGCTGGGCCTTCATCGCGGCATCCTCCAGGGCGCGAACGACGGTTGTGCCTACCGCCACGATTGGCCGCCTTTCCTTGCGGGCTGCCTCCACCCTGGCCGCCGTGGATTCGGGAATTTCATAGGCCTCGGCATGCATGGCGTGTCCTTCCAGCGTGTCGCTTCGAATCGGCTGGAACGTTCCCAGCCCCACATGCAGCGTCAACTCGCAAATCTCTGCTCCTCGGGCCCGTACCCGCTCGAGAATCGCCGGGGTGAAATGCAGGCCGGCCGTCGGCGCTGCCACTGCTCCCAGCGCCGAGGCGAAAACAGTCTGATAACGTTCGCGGTCCAGCGCCTCGTCGGCCCTCGAGATGTAGGGAGGCAAGGGAATGTGCCCGATGCGGTTGAAGCATTCCAGAAGCTCTCCGCGTCCCTCGAAACGCAGAGTCCTCAATCCGTATTCGCTCCGCCCGATGACCTCGGCTTCAAGTTCCCCCTCCCCGAATACGATGCGCTCCCCAATGCGCACCTTCCGCCCAGGATGCACTAGCGCCTCCCAGACCTCCGCCCCAACTTGCCGCGTTAACAGGACTTCGATTGTCGCCCGCAGGTGTTCGCGGCGCGTCGTTCGGCTCGGAGCTGCAGAACGTACGCCCAACCGCCGGCCAAGCAACCGCGCGGGGATCACCCGCGCGTTGTTCACCACCAACAGTTCATCGCCATGCAGCAACTCCGGAAGCTCCGCAAACAAACGCTCATCCCACCGCCCGGTGGCGCGTTCTAGCAGGAGCAGCCGCGAAGCATCCCGTTCCTCCGCGGGATACTGCGCGACCAGATCCTTCGGAAGCTTGTATTCGAGGTCTTCGACCAACATCAAATCGCAGTGTAGCAGTTCCCGCCTCGGTTGGAACCCCTCGCCCAGAGCTAGGGGAACGGCGCGCAGAAAGAAAGCCGCGCATTTCCCTAATACATCCATAACTCCTGTTAACGCAATATGTTGCAACACAATAGGCCCTATTCAATATCCATTGACAGTAACAGTGTCATGTTATATGATTCGGCATGACTAACTAAGGAGGTGAGTCACAATGAGAACTTTAGACCGTTGGGAGCCTTCCAGGGCTATGACTTCGCTCCACGAACAGATCAATCGCCTCTTTGGCGGTGCGGGGCTGCAAGGCGGCGAGTCGGCTTCGCTGTCCGCCTGGGCCCCCGCCGTGGACATTTATGAAACCGAGCACGCCTTGGTGGTCAAGGGGGATATCCCGGACATTGATCCCAAGGACCTGGACATCCGCGTGGAGAACAATGTCCTGACCATTCGCGGCGAACGAAAGTTCGAAAAGGAGGTCAATGAGGATAACTATCTGCGCGTCGAGCGGGCCTACGGCTCATTCAGCCGCAGCTTCTCGCTGGCCAACACCGTGAATACTGACTCAATTAAGGCGGAGTATAGCAACGGTGTGCTGACTTTGACCGTGCCCAAGCGCGAAGAGGCCAAGCCCAAGCAGATCAAGGTGAACGTCACGCAAGCGGCCGGCGCTGCCGGGAGGTAAGCCCGGGCTGGCAAGAAAACAACTCGAGGGCTGGCCGCCGCCAGCCCTCCGAGCGGTGCGAGAGGTAATAACTGATGCTGCGTTTTGACAAACTGACTGTCAGGGCCCAAGAGGCCCTGCAAGCAGCGCAGGAGATTGCCGCGGGGAGAAGTCAGCAGCAGATCGAGCCCCTGCATCTCCTTGCCGCTCTTGTAGGCCAGAGCGGCGGCCTGATTCCTGCCTTGCTCACGCGCCTTGGTGCGCCGCCGGAACTGTTCTCCCAGGACGTTGCGCGCCAGCTTGAACGCCTTCCCAAGGTGCAGGGCCTCGTACAGCAGCATATGGGTAAGGCCCTGGACACCGTTCTCGAGCATGCCTTCGACGAAGCCTCCAGGTTCAAGGACGAGTACGTCTCCACGGAGCACCTGCTGTTGGCCCTGGCCGGACTGGAAGCCGACCCCGCCGGCCAGCTCTTGAAGCGTCACGGCGCCACCCATGACGCCATTTTGCAAGCTTTGGCCGGACTGCGTGGCACTCAGCGCGTCACTTCACAGAATCCGGAGGAAACCTACCGGGCCCTCGAGCAGTACGCCCGCGACCTTACCGAGGCGGCGCGGCGCGGCAAACTGGACCCTGTCATCGGCCGCGACGACGAGATTCGCCGGGTCATGCAGATCCTCGCTCGCCGCACCAAGAACAATCCTGTGCTCATCGGCGAGCCTGGCGTGGGTAAGACCGCTATTGTTGAGGGTCTCGCCCAGCGTATCGTGTCCGGCGATGTGCCCGACGTCTTGAAGACCAAGCGCGTCGTGGCCTTGGACTTGGCTGCCCTGATTGCTGGCGCTAAGTACCGCGGTGAGTTTGAGGACCGCTTGAAAGCTGTGCTCAAGGAAATCACCGGGGCGGAGGGCGGCATCATCCTTTTCATTGACGAGCTTCATACCCTGGTGGGCGCCGGAGCCGCCGAAGGCGCCGTGGACGCTTCCAACATGCTGAAGCCCGCCTTGGCCCGCGGCGAGTTGCGCGCCATCGGCGCCACTACTCTTGGCGAGTACAAGAAGCACATCGAAAAGGACCCTGCCCTGGAGCGCCGTTTCCAGCCTGTGCTGGTCAGCGAGCCTTCCGTGGAAGACACCATTGCCATCCTCCGCGGCCTCAAGGGTCGCTACGAGGTGCACCACGGCGTGCGCATCAAGGACTCGGCCATCATCGCCGCGGCCACCCTCTCCCACCGCTACATTTCCGATCGCTTCCTTCCAGACAAGGCCATTGACCTCATTGACGAGGCCGCTGCCAGTTTGCGCATGCAGATTGATTCCTTGCCCGTGGAAATTGACGCCCTGGAGCGGCGCATCCTCCAGCTCGAAATAGAACGCCAGGCCCTCCTGAAGGAAACAGACGCCCATTCCCTCGAACGCCGCGCGCAAATCGAAGGCGAGCTGGCCAGACTGCGCGAGCAGTCCAGCACCCAGAAGCTGCGCTGGCAGGCGGAAAAGGAAGCCATCGGAAAGATACGCCAGCTCAAGGAACAAATTGATCAGCTCAAGGCTGAGGAACAGCGCCTCGAACGCACTGGGGACCTTGCCAAGGTGGCCGAGATTCGCTACGGCAAGATTGCCTCCGCGGATCGCCAGCTCAAGCAGGCGGAAGCCCAATTCACCTCCATGCAGAAGGCTGCGCGCATGCTTAAGGAAGAGGTAGATGAGGAAGACATCGCCCGGCTGGTCAGCAAGTGGACGGGTATCCCCGTGGGCCGCCTTCTCGAGGGCGAAGGCCAGAAGCTCGTGCATATGGAAGACCGCCTGCGGCAGCGGGTCGTCGGGCAAGACGATGCTCTCGCACGAGTGGCCAACGCCGTGCGTCGCAGTCGCGCCGGACTCTCCGATGCCCGCCGCCCCATTGGCTCCTTCATCTTTCTCGGCCCCACGGGCGTGGGCAAGACCGAGCTCGCCCGCGCGCTGGCCGAGTTCCTCTTCGACGACGAGCGCCTGATGATTCGCATGGACATGTCCGAATACATGGAAAAACACTCCGTGGCTCGGCTCATCGGCGCCCCGCCTGGCTACGTTGGTTACGAGGAGGGCGGCCAACTCACCGAGCAGGTTCGCCGCCATCCCTACTCCGTCGTCCTCTTTGACGAGATCGAGAAGGCCCATCCCGATGTCTTCAACATCCTATTGCAGATTCTCGAGGACGGCCGCCTCACCGACGGCAAAGGCCGCACCGTGGACTTCCGCAACACCGTGCTGGTTATGACCAGCAATGTCGGCTCCGCAGCCATCTTCGAGTTGTCCGCGAGGGACCCCGAGCGCGCCCGCAAGGAAGCCTTGGACGCCCTGCGCGCGGTGTTTCGCCCCGAGTTCTTGAACCGCGTGGACGAGATCGTCATCTTCAATCCGCTGGGCAAAGAGCAACTCGAAAAGATCGTTGATTTGCTGCTCGCCGGCGTGGATAAGCTGCTCGCTGAGCGCAACATCACCATGGAACTCACCCCCGCCGCTAGAGAACTCCTTCTCCGCGAAGGCTATGACCCCGCTTTCGGCGCTCGGCCGCTGCGTCGCACTATGCAGCGCCTGATTCAGGACCCGCTGGCTGTGAAGATTCTGGACGGCGCGGTGCTGCCTGGAGAACGCATCCTCGTAGATTCCGATCCGCGCGCAGGCGCCATGCGCTTTGAGCGCACCGCGCACCGCCAGCCGCAATCGGCGCTGACCCGCCCATGAAGGTCGGGAAGGAACCTGCCTTGACCCTCGCGGGCGCAGCTTCTAAACTGGGATTTCAAGAGTTCTGAGTGCGCGTAGAATCCTGAGGTGATGCGCGATGAGACTTATGCGGACAGGATTTTTGCTCATTGCTTTGAGTGTCTTGCTCGTGCTTTGCGGCCAGGCGCTTGCCGGACCCGGTGGGATGCGTTTCGCCCTGGCTCTGGCCATCCTGATGAACGCGGTGGCCTACTTTATGTCGGACAAGATCGCGCTGTGGTCCAGCGGGGCCCGTCCCGTCTCCCGCGAACAACTGCCGCGGCTTTACGCCGTAATGGAAGGCCTCGCCTCCAAAGCCAATCTGCCGGTACCCAAGCTCTACGTCATTCCCGAGGCGGCTCCGAACGCCTTCGCCACGGGCCGCAATCCCCGCCACGCCTCCGTTGCGGTGACCCAGGGCTTGCTGCAGTTGATGAACGATGACGAGCTGGAAGGCGTGATTGCTCACGAGCTTTCCCACGTGCGCAATTACGACATTCTCATCAGCTCCATCGCCGCCACCATTGCTGGTGCCATCACCTTGGCTGCCCGCATGGGCTACTTCGCCGCCATATTCGGCTATGGCGGACGCGACAATGACCGCGAAGGCGGCGGTCTCTCGGCGCTCCTGATGATCATTCTTGCGCCCTTCGCCGCTCTCATGCTGCAACTGGCTATTTCCCGCCAGCGCGAGTATTCGGCGGACTCCACTGGGGCGCGCATGGTCGGCCATCCTTACGGGCTGATCAACGCCCTCGAGAAGCTCGGGGCTTACAACCAGCGCATTCCCACAACCAGCTTGACCCCGGCCACTTCTGCCCTGTGCATTGTCAAGCCCCTCTTCGGTCGCGGCCGCGGCACTTTCTCTTCTCTGTTCAGCACCCATCCTCCTCTCGCGGATCGTATTGCCGCCCTGCGGGAAATGACCGTCATTCCTCAGCGATAACTTGCCCGTTCCAGCCACGACCCCGCACGCATCGGAGCCGGTTCCTGGTGTGTAAGGTTTCCTCAAGCGACGCGATCATCCCTCGCCATGCTGAAAACATAACTCTTGTAGCTGCAAATAGTTACAAGTACAAGGGCGCCCCTTACCATGTGGCACTATGCATGCTTCATTTCAATTCCAGTTACGAGTTCGACTTCCGGCCCGATGAGGGTAACAGGATGACTTGCAAGGACGCTATCCATTTGATTTGTTGGTACTTGGAGGGCAAGCTGTCCCCCGGCGTTGCCAAGGAGATTGAGCATCATATCAAGCAATGTCCTGACTGCCACATGGTCTTGGCAGCGGCCGTCTCGGTTTTGGACCAGTATTTCGGTGACGACCGGGGTGCTACGGCTAACGGACAGGTGAAGGCTGCCTGAGCACGCAGGACTATCGCACTCATACTACAGGCTTTAATCCCCACTGTTTCCGCATGGCCATGACTTTCAGGCCCCGTTCCGTCCCAGAGTTCGTGTACGCTCGAAATTGCAGCTGGCGCTCGATGCGCGCTCATTTTTCACTCATCTGTAAGGAATCAGGTAGATTCTACACGTTCCAGTACGAGCCTATTCAGAATCCCTGGCTATGTGTATCTGCTTTAGTTTCAATACACTAGCTTCCCATCTGGTGAACATGCGTCTTTGGCTGCCCCAATGCTCTCTGTCGCGACGCAGGGTTACTTCGAGCATCCGAGAACAGGAGACGAAATACAATGACTGAGCTTAATCAAGACCCGGAATTTGGCGCCCAGCCCGGTTCGATGCCTCGCTGGGTCGGCATGGCGTTTGCCATCCTCGCCGTCGTATCTCTGGTGGCCCTGGGCATGGCCTGGAGCGCCTCCAGTCAGGCCAGAAACGCCGGACAGCCCATGCAAACCGCTCTGAAACAGAATCTGGATCAATTGAACGACCAGCTGGCGAAGGTTGATGATGTGAACCAGCAGCTTCAAAGCGACCTGAAAGTGGTTACCGACAAGCTGCAGATCACTGGAGAGCAGCTCGCTGTGGCTCGCCGGCAGACCAAGAGCGCCACGGCGGAATACAACAAGAAGCTCACGAGCCTGGAAACGTCCGTGAACTCGGAGTTGGCCACCAAGGCCAGCGCCGACGACCTGAAGAACCTGAACACGGACGTCAGCGGTGTGAAGAGCGACCTGGACGCCACTAAGGGTAACCTGCAGATGGCTCGCAGCGAGATGGGTACGCTCATTGCCCGCAATCACGAGGAGATTGACGAACTCCGCCGCATGGGCCAGCGTGATTACATCGAGTTCACTCTCACCAGAAGCAAGGCCCCCCAAAGGGTCGGCCCGGTTCAGTTGAGGTTGGGCTCTACGAACGTGAAGAGAAACCGTTTCACCGTGTCCGTGATCGCCGATGACAAGACCTTCGAGAAGAAGGACCGTTCCGTGAACGAACCCATCTTCTTTTACACCGGTGGCACTCGCGGCGGAGCGATTGAACTGACCGTCAACAAGGTGGCCAGGAACCAAGCCGTCGGCTACTTGAGCATACCCAAGGCTGCCGCCCAGCAAACTGGCAGCGCCGCAGGATCAGGGTCCTGATTTGCTCCGCTTGCGCGCGGCGTAGAAACGCTGCGCTGGGGGAGAAGGGGGGAGAGCTTGGCGCGGGTTCTCCCCTCGTTTCTTGCTTGGAAGCGAAGTGATCCGGTTTTCGCCTGGCGAGCCATCCGTTGTTTCCGGTATCCAGGAGAACCCGCTGGACAGCATCGCGCTTCCTGTGCCAAGCTGGATACTGCTTCGTAGTGGGGGAACAAAACTTCATTCTGGAGGGAACCGCATCATGAAACGATTGATCTTTGCTGCCGTTCTGTGCGCCGCTTTTGCGGCGTTCACTATGGCGGCCGAAAAGACTTGGACGGGCTGGGTATCCTGCACCATGTGCGGCGCTAAGGGAGCCAACGCGGATCACGCTGCGTGCGCCAAACAGTGCGTCGAACAACACGGGGCAAAGTACGCGCTCGTCACTGACTCTGACAAGAAAGTCTATGTGCTTGATCCCCAAGCCACGGCCGCCGAACACGCCGGCCATCACGTTACCGTGAAGGGCTCCGTGGAAGGCGATACCATCAAGGCCAGCAGCATCGAAATGGTCAAATAAGACGCTGCCAAACCGCCACGGTTCTTACCGCGGGCAGGGCGTCGAGCCTTGCCCGCTTTTTTTTCTCCGGCAATGGGAAGAGAATGCCGTGGCCTCCCGGCACTCAGGCGCGTTCCCCGGTCCGCGGAATCCCCAATTTCAGCGAAAGCTTCTGCGGGTCAAACGGGCTGCACGCGAAATACCGGCCGCGCCGCTCGATGGTGGGGACTTTGCGGCGCCCGCCGTTCACTTTGATCACCAGTTCCTCCGCCTCGGGGTCTTCATCAATGTCAATCTCGCGGAAGGGCACGCCGCGCTCGCTCAGAAACTGCCTTGCCTGGCGGCAATCGTTGCACCACGTGGTGGTATAGAGGGTGATGGCTGTTTCGCTCATGGAGACAACGTTGGAAGCATGCCAGAGGCGGAACGGCGCGCAGCCCGCCGCGTCGCGGCGGCGCTTCGGCCTGCCACCTGCATGCGAATGATGGCGCGCTGCAGCGCCAGCGAGGCGCGGTCCCAGTCAAGGCCAGGGTCACGGGTGGAAAGCCGTTTCTGCGCGCGCTCGAATGCCGCCCGCGCCCGGTTCACGTCAATCTCCTCGGGACGCTCGGCGATCTCCGCCAGCACCGTAGTACGGTCCGGCAACACCTCCGCGAAGCCCCGCATCATGGCCAGGTGATGGGTTTGCTGGCCGCTGCGGAAGATCAATTCGCCGATGCCCAGTTCGGTGACCAACGGGGCGTGCCCCGGCAGGATTCCCAGGTACCCGTTTGCGCCGGGGAGCTGCACGTCGTCCACGCTTTCGTGCAGCAACTGCCGCTCCGGTGTGACCACGATCAGGAGCAAGGATTCCGCCGCCATGGCTCCTCACGCCGCCGCGCGCATGCGTTCTGCTTGTTCCAGCGCTTCCTCGATTGTGCCCACCATGTAGAAGGCCTGCTCGGGCACGTCGTCATGCTTCCCTTCGGCGATTTCCTGGAAGCCTCGGATGGTGTCGCGGATCTTCACGTAGCGCCCTTCCTTGCCGGTAAACTGCTCGGCCACGAACATGGGCTGGGACAGAAACTTCTCGATCTTACGGGCGCGCGCCACGGTCAGCTTATCCTCGTCCGAAAGTTCCTCAATTCCCAGAATGGCGATGATGTCCTGCAAGTCCTTGTAACGCTGCAGGACGGACTTCACCGCCCGCGCCACGTGGTAATGATCCTGCCCCACGACATGTGGGTCCAAAATCCGCGAATAGCTCGCCAGCGGGTCCACCGCCGGATAGATTCCCCGCTCCACGATCTGGCGGCTGAGGTTCGTGGTAGCGTCCAGGTGGGTGAACGTGGCCGCCGGGGCCGGGTCCGTATAATCGTCCGCGGGAACGTAGATGGCCTGCACCGAGGTGATCGAGCCCCACTTGGTCGAGGTGATGCGTTCTTGCAGCTCGCCGATTTCCGTGTTCAGATTCGGCTGGTAGCCCACCGCCGAGGGCATGCGCCCCAGCAACGCGGAAACCTCCGAGCCTGCCTGCACAAACCGGAAGATGTTGTCAATGAAGAGCAGCACGTCGAGATGCTCGACGTCGCGAAAGTACTCCGCCACGGTCAGGCCGGTCAGCCCCACGCGCAGGCGCGACCCGGGCGGCTCGGTCATCTGCCCGTAGATCAGCGCGGCCCGGGACTTCTCCGGATTGCCCGGCGTAACCACCCCCGACTCCTGCATCTCCAGCCACAAATCGTTGC
>Ga0187771_10000882_pt1 | contig 19323 bp, 17 predicted proteins | sample 0116_SJ02_MP15_1_FD_133139 | JGI IMG/M metagenome (GOLD analysis project Ga0187771, IMG submission 133139) | Tropical peat soil microbial communities from peatlands in Department of Meta, Colombia - 0116_SJ02_MP15_10_MG | ecosystem: Environmental > Terrestrial > Soil > Wetlands > Peat | place...
CCGGCCATGGTCCGCCCTGGGCCGCGAAGCTGCAGTGCCCGGGCGGGTGAAGGTCGCGGGTGGCCACCACCAGGTCGGCATCCTCAGCGAGCCGGACCAGCACGTCGACCACCTCGTCCCCGCGGGGCACGGCCAGCGAGCCGCCGGGGAGGAAGTCGCCCTGGACGTCGACGGCGATCAGCGCCCTCCGCCCTGGCCCGCGGCAGCCGTCCACCATCTGGTCACCTCCCTGGAGCTCGTGGCGCAGGCGGAGGAGCGCCGGGCTGCGCCCCACCGGCCACACCCGGTGATCATCGATCCTCCGCACCGCCTCGGGTAGGGCCTCGCGCTCCGTCCGGCAGCGCTCCCGGATGGCGGGCAGGTCGGGCAGTGGGGCGACCAGGCGGCCCGCCCGCAGCACCGGCTCGAGCAGCGGCCGTCCCTCCAGGATCTCGTCCCCCAGCGCGACGGTATCGCCGTCCGGGGTCCGGAACACCTGGTGGATCCCCGGGTCGCTGACCTTGTCGGGACTCCACTTCATGACCGGGACGAGGCGGCCGCTCTCCGCCTCCACCGCCACCATCTTGTATACGCAGCTGAGGTGGGGGGCGTCGGCGGAGGTCCCCAGCATGGTGCCGACCCCGAAGGAGTCGACGGGCGCCCCGGCTCGTACCAATCTCTCGATCCGCCACTCATCGAGGTCCCCCGAGACGAGGATCCGGGCCGTTCCCATGCCGGCGGCATCGAGGAGGCCCCTGGCCTCCCGGCTGAGGCGATCGAGGTCCCCGGAGTCGAGGCGGACCGCGGCGAGCCGGACGCCGGTCGCCCGGGAGGCCGCGATGGCCCTCTCCACCCCCCGCCGGGTCGCGTAGGTGTCGACCAGGAGGATCGCCCGATCCGGGTAGTCGAGCAGGAAGCGCTCGAAGGCCCGTTGCTCGCCGTCCGGGCCGAAACCGAGCACGTACTGGTGGGCCATGGTGCCGGTCAGGGGGATCCCGTACCGCCGGCCCGCCACCACGGTGGCGGTCCCCGCCGCCCCGGCGATGTAGGCGGCACGGGCGACGCCCAGGCCGGCCTCGACGCCGTGGAGGCGGCGGAGTGAGAAGTCCCAGATCGGCCGCTCCCCGGCCGCCTCGACGATCCTGGCCGTCTTGCTCGCCACCATCACCTGCTGGCTGACGATGGCGAGGAGCGCCGACTCGAGGAGGGTGGCCTGGATCCGAGGAGCGCTCACCCGCAGCAGCGGCGCCGCCGCCCCCATCACCGTTCCCTCGGGGACGGCATCGAGATCGCCGGTGAAGCGCAGCGCTTCGAGGAACTCCAGGAAGCCGGCGGCGTAGCGGCCCAGCCCGCCCAGCCACTCCAGCATGCCCGCGTCGAAGCGCAGCCCGCTCAGGTACTCGACGGCGGTCTCGAGGCCGGCGGCGACCAGGTAGGCACGGTGCCGGGGCAGCTCGCGGACAGCCAGCTCGAACACCGAATCCCCGTTCTCGCCGTGGCGCCAGAAGGACTGCGCCATGGTCAGCAGGTACTCGTCGCAGTGGAGCGCCAGGCTGGGGACGCCGCGCTCGGCGGTCGCGTCCGGCACGGGAACCTCCGCCACCACCCGCTTACCGCGATTTAGGTCAGATTGACCCTAATTGTAGCAGCCCAAGGCAGCGCTCGGAGCCGCCATCGGGAGGTCAGCCGCGCCGCCCGGCCAGCCGCCAGGCGCCCGGGAGCACGCCGGCCGCCAGCGCCACCTTGACGGCGTCGCCGGCCAGGAAGGGGACCAGCCCGAGGCCGATCGCGGCGCCGAGACCCACATGGAGGTAGAGGCCCAGCCAGGTGACCCCGGGCAGGTAGATGCAGACCTCCCCGACCAGCATCACCGGAACGGCGCTGCGCAGGCCTCGCGCACCGCCGAGCTCGGCCAGCTGGCCGCAGACCGCCGAGGCCAGCACGAAGCCGGCCAGATACCCGGCCGACGCCCCCACCCAGCCCCCGGTGTGCGCGGCGAACCAGGGAACGCCGAGCAGTCCCAGCCCGACATACAGGGCGCTGCTGGCCAGGGCCCGGCGGAAGCCGAGGGAGCAGCCCACCACGAGGACCCCGAGGGTCTGCCCGGTGATGGGGACCGGGGTGAAGCCAAGGTGAATGGCGACCTGGGCCAGGGCCCCGACCAGGGCGGCACCGCCCACGACGACCAGCGCGTCCCGGACCCGATCGCCGGGGATGGCGTCGGCGAGCACCCCTCTGCTGGGCGTGGCGACCCGCTGCATCGAGCCCAGATTACCTGTGTCGCACCCGGTCGCGGCACGCCCAGGAGGCGGGGGGTCGCCGCGCCTGCTCGAACTCGGAACGGGCAGGGGAGTGGCCTCCGCCGGGGTATCCCATTTTGGACATCACTGTCCACAACTTGTGGGGAGAGATGGCGCGTCCCCGGTCCTGCGCGGTTGCTGCGAATGGTGCGTGGTGGGCCGGCCCAGCTGCGTTCCCGGTACGCCGGGCGGCCGCAGTCGGGGCGGCACCGGCTCCAGCCGCCTCGGTCAACCAGCGGGCCGTCGCCCTCCCCCTTCGCCACCTCGCGAGGCGGCGGTGGCGGGCGGCCGGGACCGCCGCAGCGACCAGGCGGGCTGACGCGAGACGAACTCGTAGAGTGCCGCCGGACGCCCCGGACCGCCCTTGGCGCGCTGACCGGTGGCCCGCACCAGCCCGCTTCGCTCCAGCTCGCGCCGGAAGTTGCTGGGCTCGTAGCGGACCCCGCTGATGGCCTCGAAGACACGGCGGGCGCGGGGCATGGTGAAGCGCTCGGGGAGAAGCCCGACGCTGATGTTGGACCACCAGAGCTTGCCCCGGAGCCGTTCCACGCCGTCGGCGATGATGGGGCTGTGGTCGAGAGCCAGCGGAGGCAGCTCGTCCACCGCCCACCAGCGGGCCTGGCTCTCGTCAGCGCGAAGCACCGCGGCGTCGATCAGGGCCAGGTACGCGACCGTCGGGATCCAGCCACGGGGGTCGCGATTGGGCTCGCCGTAGGTCTGGAGCTGCTCCAGGTAGACCGCCCCGACGCCGGTCTTCTCGGTGAGCTTCCGCTGCGCGGTCTCCTCGGGACGCTCGTCCCGGCTCATGAAGCCGCCGGGGAGGGCCCAGACCTGCTCGTCGACCCGGTATGGCCCGTCACCAGCCCCGCCGGCCGCTGCCAGCCCATCGTGGCGGACCAGGAGCACGTGCAAGCGACCGCCGAGGGGCGCCAGGACCACCGGCACCGCGGTCATCCCAGCGGGAGCCTCGAATCCCGCCGAGTTGCGCGCACTGAGCTGCACGAGAGGGGACGCTAGCATGGCAAAAGTGACGCGCCCACACCACGTCCGGGTCATCTCGGTGCTGTCGTGCGCGGCCGCGGCGATGGCCTCGGGGTGCAGCCTGCAGCAGTCCCTGCCCAACCGTCCCGACGTCGCCGGAGCCACCACGCTGGCCTCGCCGATCAGCGGCCAGGACACCCAGGGGGCGGCGGTCGACATCTCGATGAGCGGGCAGGTCGTGGCCATCGATTTCTGGGGGTCGTGGTGCGGGCCCTGCCGCGCCGAGCAGCCCGCGCTCGACCAGCTGTACTCCAGCTATCAGGGTCGCGGGGTGACCTTCGTCGGGGTGGACATGGAGGACGACGCCGCCTCCGCCAACGCCTACCGGGAGGACTACGCAGTGGCCTACCCGAGCGTGGAGGACTCGACCGGGGCCATCGCCGCGGCCTACGACGTCGCGGCCCCGCCCACCCTGATCGTGGTCGACCGCCGTGGGGTCATCGCCGGCCGCTTCCTGGGCACACTGAGCGGGGTGGCGGCGACCCTGGACCAGGCCCTGGGCTGAGAACCCCGGGGCGCCGCTCCGGCGCCGCGCTGTGACAGTCTGGTTGGGAAGCCTGAGAAGATCGGCGCGCCGTTTTGCGGCTGTTACAGGGAAGCAACAGCCGGTGACGAAGGCCCCGCTAACGTGATCCACGAGGATGAGCAACGGGTCCGGTTCGGAGCTGGGTGCGTTGGCTGCGCAGGCGCGGGCCGCGGAGCTCGACCGCCGGGTGCGGGCCGCGATCGCCCTGTGCCAGATGTTCCTGGTCATCCGGATCATGAGCGTGCTGCTCGGCGTCGGGCTGCTTCCGCCCAAGCTCCCGACCGTGACCATCCGGCTGGACCCCAGCCACGTCGCCGTCCTGCCGCTGGGCTGGCTGAATCAGGGCACCGCTCTCCTCGCCATCGCGGCGGTCTCGGCCATCGAGCTGTACCTGGTGTTCCGGCTCGCCGATCGGCGGCGCCTGGCTCGTTTCGCGGTGCTGCTCATCGAGTCGGCGGCCATCCTGGGCACCGCGACCGCGCTGGCCCTGGGGGCGGCGTTCGCCATCCTTCCCCTGGCCACGTCGGCGGCGGGAACGTGCCTGCTCCTGCTCAACCAGGTGCGCTGGGCCTTCCGTCTGCAGCCGGCAGGCCGGCATCTGACCGGGCGGCGCCAGGGCGGGGTCTTCGCCGGCTACGCCGCGCCCCCGATCGACGGCCCCAAGCCTCCCCAGACCGTCGGCTATCGGGCCCGCCCGCCCCACGGCTGAGCGCGGCGCCGAGCTGCGCCTCCCACGGCGGCCCCCGGCTGGGGCATCATCGCGCGGATGCGGCATTCGGCCGCCGCACGGTGGCGTCACAGGGGATGAGCAGTGGGTCCGTCTGAGGGCACGGCCTCGGAGCGTGAGCACGCGGAGGTGCATCGCCGCCTCATCGAGTTCCTTCGGGCACTGCGGGACCTGGATGCCGCCCTGGGACCGTGGCGGCCCGACTACGGCGGGCTGCCGGCCAGGCTGAGCCCCGACCCCGACGCTTCCGGGGACCTCGCTGAAGCTCACCGGCACTATGCGGAGGGTCTCGGCTACTTCGCCGACCACCCCCAGCAGACGTGGAACCTCGGGCAGCCCTCCCGGGAAGACGTGGCCGCAGCGATCGCCGACGCGATGGCCCGCTGCGGCTCGCCCGTCCTCCCGATGGAGCTTCTCAGCCCCGACGGCTGGAGCGCGGACCACCAGCTCGCCGGCAAGCCCGGTCCGGGAGTGACCACCCAGGGCCCGCGGGCGCGTTGGCAGGGCCGGCGCGAAACCGCCCCGGGCATCGAGGAGGCCGCTCCCGATGGGGAGCGCCCCTCGCACCGAGGCATCGTGGTCGCCGTGGGCCTGATGGCCCTCCTCGTCACCGTGGTCATCGTGGTCGCGGTGGTTCTGGCCGCACACCTCTTCCTCGGCCAGGGCCCGACCGCGGCAGGCCCGGTCGCGACCCCCACCCCGGCCACGCTGCCTCCCGAGTCGGTCTCCAGCCTCCCGCTTCCCGACGTCCTCGGCGCGGCGAGCGCCTGCGCCGCCATCCCCTCGGGAGAGCTGCCCGCGACGCTGGGGATCACCGCGAGCTCGAGCGGCATCGGCGTCGACCCGGCCACCGGCTATGGAACACCGTACGTGAGCGTCGAGCTCCAGGGGCCGGTGGGTGCGGGGACCCCGTCGTTCGCCCTGGTCACGGCGATCCTGCCGTTCAGCGCCGCCGCCCCGTCCTCGCCACCGCCGATCGATAGGGTGGGCACCGTCCAGCTGATCGCGTACTGGGATGGTGCCCATTGGTATGGAGCGCTCCGGAGCTGGCAGGGTGCGGCCTGGACCGCGCCCAGTCCCGGCTCCGGCGCCGGGGTGGACGTGGCCCAGGACGGGACCACGGTCACCCTCTACTGGCAGGGGCTGACCAGCGGCGACCACTACGGGGAGGTGGTCGCCACCAGCCAGGGCTGCGCGGGCCATGATCTGGGCCCCAGCCTCTCCCCCACCCAGACCTACGGCGGCTGATCAGCGAACCCCGGGAAGCAGGCTTCGGGGTGACACCCCTCTCAGCCCGCCGGAAGGCTGCGCGCCCTGGGTGTCCAGGACCACACCCCGCCGGGCCCGCGGAAGAGACCCAGCTCCTCAGCCGGCCGGGCGCCGCTGAACAGGAACCCCTGGCCACCCTGGCAGCCGAGGTCCCGGATCACCGCCGCCTGGGCGGCGGTCTCCACTCCCTTGCCCACGCAGAGCCAGCCGGCCGAGAGGACCTGGGAGACCATCTCGGCGACGCTGGCGCGGCGCTCCACGTCGGTCTCGATCTGGTCCAGCAGCCCCATGCGCAGCTTGACCAGCCGGATCGGGAGGCGGCGGAGATCGTCGTTCAACTCGCCTTCGTAGTCGTCGACGCCCAGGGTGACGCCGAGGGACGCGAGGTCCCGCAGGATGCTGCGCGCCGAGACCGGGTCCCGAGCCAGCAGCTTGCAGGGGAGCTCGAGCAGCAGCCGGTTGACGGGCAGGCCGACCTCGGTGAGGATCCGTCCCAGGCTGGGGACCAGGGTGGGCATGAAGTACTCCTGCGGCGACAGGTTGACCGAGAGCGCCGGGGGTGCGGCCTCACCGGTGGCCCAGCCTGCGGCCTCGCCGGCCGCCTCGTGGAGGATGGTCTGACCGATCCGGGTCATCAGCCCGCTGCGCTGCGCCGCGCCCACGAAGGACCCGGCGTCGAAGAGCCCGACCTGGGGACGCTGCCAGCGCATCAGCGCCTCGAAGGAGAGCAGGGCACCACTGGCCAGCTCGACCACCGGTTGGTAGAAGACCCGGAACTCGTGGTTGTCGAGCGCATGGCGCAAGGCGATCTCGGTCTGCCGCTGCGCCGTGACCCGGGCCTGAAGAGTCGAATCGGCCAGCTCATAGCTCGCCCGGCCCCGACCCTGGGTCCGGCCCAGGGCGGTGCGGGCCTGAGCGAGCAGCTCTGCAGCGGTGGTCTGGCGGTCGGCGTCCCGCCGCCGGCGCACCGCGATGCCGATGCCTGCGGTGATGGGCACGCTCTCCTCGCCGATCGAAAGCGGCTGGCGACAGGCCCGCAGGACCCGGTCGGCGAGCGCTGCGATGGCCAGCTCGTCGGAGTCGCGACGGGCGATGAGCAGCGAGTTGTCGGGCAGTCGCGCCAGCAGGTCGCTGGGCCTCAGCACCGGGCGGATCAGCACGCCCAGGGCCAGCAGCAGGGTGTCCAGGTCGCCGCGCGCATAGCGGTTCGCCGCGGTCAGCAGGTTCTCGGCCCGGAACAGCAGGAGAGCGAGAGGCCAGGTCTCCTGGAGCGGCTCCAAGACGGCGGAGTCCGGCTGGCCGGCGAGCACGTCGCCGATGGCCCGCGCCCGAGCCCGCCTTTCGGCCGCGCCGAGAACAGTCCCCCCCACCGCGCTCCAGTCCGCGGTGAGGCTGGTCAGGCCGTCCGCCCCGGCATGGGACGCCACCGCCTCCCGGCCCTCCCCGCCCTGGTCGTCGAGGACCACCAGGGCAACGTCGGGGCAGCGCTCCCTGGTCGCCGCAACCGCCTCGTGAAGCTGAACCAGGGAGAGGCCGCGGCGGCACAGGACCACGGCGCGGCTGCGCCCGGTGGCGGTCAGCTCCGCCAGGTCGTCGATTGCGGTCACCTCGCGGACCCGCAGCAGGGTGCTGGCGGCAAGTCGCTGGCGGAGCGGTGCCGACCCGGGATCGTCGTCGCGGACCACCACCACCTCGTCGTCCACCGGGGCGACCTCGTCGATGTTGGCCTGCGCCAGCTTGCCGATCAGGCCGGTGCCGGACCCACGGGAGGGAGCCTTCCAGGTCATGCGGGTTCCCTGCATGCCGGGCGCGCCTCACCCGGCCGCGGCTGTGCCGCGCCCCAATGGTGAGCCACGCCGAGCCTGCGGTTGGCCCGCCGTCGGCGTCGAGTGACAGGCATGCGGGGTCCTGTAACAGGACTGTTGCTCGGGTGGGGCACGTCCGCGGTCTGGGCAGCAACCGCAGGATCGGGCGATGGACCGACCCGGGGAAGCCCAAGGGCCCAGGGCCGAGCCTACCTTCGGCCCTAGCTGCGGCGCCGGCGTAGCAGCGACGATGGCTTAGCGGCGCCGTCAGGAGCCGTTGGCTGGAGCAGCTCAGCCCCAGCCTTGAGCCCCGAGGTGCAGCGTGGCCCGACTCTCCAAGCGCCGCCGGCAGGAGCTGGCCCAACCGGGCCCCGGCACTGCCACGATGACCCGCACCGCCCCGGCTCCGACCGGGACCGGCGCCGCCTCCAGTCCCGCCGAGCCGCGAGGGGCTCGCGCCGGGCCCTCCGCCTCGGCCAGGGGCGGTGGGAGACGGGCGGCGCCTCCTTCCCGGTACCAGACCCACCGGGTCAAGGTCGGCGGCCCCTGGTGGCAGTCGCCCTGGGCCTGGGGCGGCGGTCTCACCGCGCTGGTTGCGGTGGTGGTCATCGTCTTCGTCATCCTGGCGGTGGTCGCTCCAACCGCGAGCCCCGATCCGCTTGCCGACCAGGGAGTGGTCAACCAGGTGACCTCTGTCACCGCCTCGAACCTGGCCACCGTCGGCGGCGGCCAGATCGCCGACCCGCTGATGAGCCTGCCCAGCTCGACGCCCGGGCTCGCCAGCGGCGGCAAGCCGGAGTTCCTCTTCGTGGGCGAGGACTCCTGCCCGTACTGCGCCTTCGACCGCTGGAGCGTGGTCGTGGCACTGAGCCGGTTCGGCAGCTTCACCAACCTCCACTTCACTCAGTCGGCGACCAACGACCTCTTCCCCAACACCGATAGCTTCTCGTTCTACGGGTCCAGCTACTCCAGCCCCTATCTGGCCTTCGTCCCCGTGGAGACGGCGGACCGCAACGGCCGTGCACTGCAGACGCCCACCGCAGACGAGCAGTCGCTGGTCAACGCGTACGACGCCCCCCCGTACTCGTCGTCGACGGGCGGTGTGCCCTGGATGGACCTGGGGGGACGCTACGTGGCCGCCGGTGCTCCGACACTCACCATCAATGGCCAGGTGGTGGACGGCCCCGCGCTGCTCCAAGGTATGACCTGGCAACAGATCGGCCAGTCACTGAGCAACCCGAGCAGTGCCGCCGCCGTGGCGATCCTCTCGGATGCCAACTGGTTGATCGCAGGCTTGTGCAAGATCACCGGTGACCAGCCGGCCTCGGTCTGCGGCACGTCCACCGTGACCACGCTGGAGGGAACGCTCCCCACCAAGCCGCCGACGAGCCCGGCGAGCTGACCGGGCGCGGCGGGCTCCGCTGCTACCCTGGATCAGCAGCCACGCTCAAGAGGAGTGAGCATGACGGAGAGCACCCCCACCACCCGCTTGACCGACGCCGAGTGGCGCGCCCGGCTGACCCCGGAGCAGTACTCCATCCTGCGCCAGAGCGCTACCGAGCCGGCCTTCACCGGCAAGTACTGGCGGAGCCACGAAACCGGCGCCTACCACTGCGCGGGCTGCGGCGCCGAGCTCTTCCGCTCCGGCACCAAATTCGACTCCGGCACCGGCTGGCCGAGCTTCTCCGAGCCCGCCAACCGCGAGGCGGTCGAGCTGCGCGCGGACCGCCGACTGGGGATGGTCCGCACCGAGGTGATCTGCCGCGGCTGTGGCGGTCACCTAGGGCACCTCTTCGACGACGGACCGGAGCCGACCGGCCAGCGCTACTGCATCAACTCCGCGGCCCTGGAGCTGAAGCCGCAGGGTTGACGGTCCCTCCGGCGCGATGACGGCGCCGTGACAGCTCTGCAGCCGGCATCCAGAGCGGCGCCCCCCCGGTGATGGTCCTTTGACATTTGACGCGTTTGCCCTCCACCTTCGGCGGTTCCGTGGATACTCCGTCCAGCGGGTACGCGGTCCCCGACGGTGAGGCGTCACCGGGAGTGGGTGTGCCGGCACGTCGCCAGCGTGCGCGCGGGGTCAGATCGCGGCGCCGAGGTCGAAGGGAAGCGCCCGGCGCGACTCCGTGGCACGGCGACGGGTCCGGTTGGCGGCCGCCTCAGTCGGGCGGCGTGGCACCCGGCCGGTGAGCCCCTCGACCCCGCATCCAGGCGGCGAGCGCCACCAGGCAGACCGCACCGGCCGATCCGGCGAGGAGGCCGGGCACCGAACCCGGCACTGTCGAGGCCACGACGGTGGCGGCGGCCCCGATGACCCCACCAGCGCCGGCCACGGCCAGAAGCCGCAGCCACCGGCTCAGCTCGAGACCGAAGGTCGAGGCGTGGGGCCGGCGCAACTCACGGGCGGTGAAGGCGAGCTCGGCCGACAGCAGGATCCCCAACCCGAAGAGCGGAGCCCAGGGGTCGATGGCGCGACCGGAGCCGGCGAGCAGGATCGCGTAGCCGACCGCGAGCAACGCCGCCGCCCAACCCACGACCGCTGCCCGGGTCAAGGTGACCGCAGCGAGGATCAGAAGGACGCCTGCCACCGACGCGCTGCCCGCCGAGTTGACGACCCAGGATGGCTCGCCCCGGGCCTCCGCACCGGCGGTCGTGGCCGCGGCGATTCCGGCCGACGCCAGCAACGCCAGGGCAGCCGGTATCAGCGAAAGCGAAGCCGGGCGCGACGCCGCCACCCTTCCACCTCCGCCACCACGGGTTCGATGGGCTCGCCCTCTCTCCACACCGCGACGCCCAGCCCGGCATTGAGAAAGCGGGAGCGGAGAACCTCCCGCTCCAGCATCCAGATCCGGCGGGCGATCTCGGCGCTGTCCGACGTGATGGGGCCGGCCCACGGCTCGGGTGAGATCTCGACGACGGCGACGTCGAAGCCTCGCCCGCGCAGGTCGAGCAGCGTCGTCACCGAGCGGGGGTCGAGAAGCGGAGTGATCCCGACGACCAGGGCATGCGGCGGCAGGAGGCGTGCGGGGATCATCTCAACCCCCTTCCACGCATAGCTGAAGACGACCTGGGTGTCGAGCAGCGCGTCGACGATGCGGTATGCGTGGTGCAGACCCTCGCCGACCTCCAACCATCGAAGCGTCCCGCCGAAGCCGACGATCCCGACCCGATCGCGATCGCGGAGCCACGCCGCCGCAAGGGCCGAAGCGCCGCGCACCATCTGCTCCAGGCTGCCGGCCCCGGCCGGCCCCACATGGGTGAAGGTGTCGAGGAGCAGCACGATGTCGGCGTTGTGCTCTGGATGCCGCTGGTTGATCCACAGGCTTCCACGGCGCGCCGAGGCTCGCCAGTTGATGCTGCGCACCCGGTCGCCCGAGGCGAAGGGACGCACGTCGGCGAACTCCACGCCATCGCCGCGCTGCGCCGACACCCGGTTGCCGGCGTACACGTTGGTGCGCGCCGGCCGGGTCAGGGTCCGGACGTGCTCCGATCGTGGGTAGACGCGGAGGGCCGCCTCCGGACCGGGCACCAGCTGGGCCTCGAAGCGGCGCAGGCGCATGCCGTCATGAGCCCGAAAGATGACCGGCGAGAGCGGGAAGACCCCCCAGTGGCGCGGCCGCACCGTGAGGCAGGCCAGCTGGCCCGCGCCCTCCCCTCGGCGGATCACCGCGGGGTTCGGACACCCGGCGACCTCGACACCGCGGGGCACGGCCAGACCGACTTCCAGCGCGGACACCTCGGCAGGGACGGCGACCTCGATCTTCACCTCCGCCGTATCGCCTTCGATCACGCGGTCATGGACCAGGGAAACCCGGGGCCGGGAGAGGTGAGGCGTGCGCGAGCGGGCCAGGCCGAAGATGAGAACGGCGGCAAACGGCGCCGCCACCGCGATCAGCTCGGGACGCCCGGTGGCGATGCCCGCCAGGAAGAGCCCGGCCACCAGCCACGGGTAGGCGAGCAACCGCTCAGTGGCAGACCAGGTCAACCGGCTACCAGGGGCGCCCGCGTCGAGGGGGTTGGCACCGAGTCGAGGCAGCCGCGCACCACGTCGTCCCCGCTCATGCCGCGCACCCACAGCTCGGGCCGCAGGGTGAGGCGGTGGCCGAGCGCGGGAACCGCCATCCGCTTGACGTCCTCGGGCACCACGAAATCACGCCCGGAGAGCGCTGCCCAGGACCGCGCCGACGCCAGGATAGCCAGGCTGCCCCGGGGACTGGCACCGACGAGGACGTCGACTCGCTGCCGGGTCGACGCCACCAGAGCGACGATGTAGGCCTCGATGCTCGGCTCGACGTGGACATCCTCGACCGCGGCCTGGAGCTGCAGCAGGGTGGACCGGTCCACGACCTGGTTCAGGGTCACGCTGTCGCTGCGCCGCTCCACCCGCCGCCGGAGGATCTCCGCCTCCTCTCCGGCGCTCGGGTAGCCGACCCTGATGCGCAGCAGGAAGCGGTCCAGCTGGGCCTCGGGGAGCGGATAGGTCCCCTCGTACTCGATGGGATTCTGCGTCGCCACCACGATGAACGGCGGGGTCAGCGCCCGGGTCACACCATCGACGGTGACCTGCTGCTCGGCCATCGCCTCGAGCAGCGCCGCCTGCGTCTTGGGAGGCGTTCGGTTGATCTCATCACCGAGCAGGAGGTTGGTGAAGATCGGCCCGGGCTGGAAGGTGAACTCGGCAGTCCGCTGGTCATAGAGGGACGATCCGGTGATGTCCGAGGGCAGCAGGTCGGGGGTGAACTGCACTCGGTGGAACTGCAGTCCGGTGACCTGGGCCAGGGAGCGCGCGATCAGCGTCTTGGCGAGCCCCGGGAAGTCCTCGATCAGGATGTGTCCTCTGGCGAGCACGCCGCTCAGGAGAAGCTCCAGCGTTTCCCGCTTGCCCACGATCAAACGCTCGACCTCGTCGAGGATCACCTTGCCGGCGGCGGCCACATCGTGGACGTCCGTCATCGTCAGATCATCTCAATTACTCTGATCACTCGGCGAACATCCTCGGCTGACGGACCTCGCTCGGTGAGTTCGGGACGTCGTGGCCGACGCGCCCCCAGCAGGGGCTCGCCGGGCGCACCACACCGGGTGGCGACGTCGTCGCCAGCGGGGTCGACAACGAGCCCTCGCCGCACCCGCAGCAGGGCACAAGCCAGCTCCCGCAGCTGGGGCCGCAGCCGCTGGTCGGCGTCCAGAGCGGAGCTCATACCCACGGTGACCATCCGCTCCCAGGCGAGCAGGCGCTGGGGCGGGTGCGGGTCGGCATCGACGCCGCGGCGTCCCAGAGCCGCCATGGTATCGGGCCGGCGAGCCGGCGGCCGGATCGCCCGCAGCAGCCACCAGGCGGTGCAGACGGTGACGCAGGTCACGTAGACGGCGAGCAGCGCCGGCCGCGGGACGGCTGCCTGTGAGCCGAGCCAGCCGAACAGCCCCATGGTCACCACGGCGACCGCGAACGGAGCCGTCGCCAGAGCCAGCAGCCCGCGAGAGGCGCTGGGGCGCCCCGGGATCGGCCTGCTCACGCCGGTTCGAGATCTCGGCGCACCGCTGCCAGAGCGTCGAGGGCAGCGCGGCGCACGGATTCGTCGATCACCTGGAGACTGAAGCGCGCCCGCTCGAAGAGCTCGGTGAGCCGGCGCGCCGCCGAGCGGCTGGCGCCGAGCAGCACCAGGCTGCGCTCCAGGTGCTCGGTGGGAGCGTCCGAGATCCTCCGCGGCGAGCCGGCGGCTCCGAGCATCCGCTCCATGACCGCGTAGGCGGCGATCACAGCTCGTCGAGGGTCGGCCTCGACGGCCAGGGCATCAGTCGCCGCATCCACCGCCTCCAGGGCCGTCGGCTGCGTCTCAGCGAGCGGTGCGGCGGACACCCGGCCGGGGCGGCTGAGCAGCACGAGAACGATCATCACCACCGCCATGACGGCGATGCCGGTGACCAGGCCGATGAGCGCCCAGGGCGGGGACGCTGTGGAGCCGGCCGCGGCGGACAGCTGCCCCGGCAGCAGCCGAGACGGCGGTGCCGCCCGGCTGACGCTGTGCCCGGAGCCGGAGCGCTGCTCCCCGACCCACCAGGCGATGGCCGCGAGAACCGCGGACCAGGTGAGCAGGAAGGCAAGCTGGCTCCACAGCGATCGGCGGGGTGGGCGCGTCCCCAACCCCCGTCGCATCCGGCCTCCCTCGAAGAACAGGGCGAGGGTCACGACCAGGGCGGCTCCGCCGACGGCGCCGGCGAGGATGTCTACCCCGGCCTCCACCGCCCCCGCGGTGGCACCGACCGCGAGGCTTGCGCCCTGACTGCCGCGTGCTCCCAGCGCGGCGAGGAACACCAGGCCGGCGGCCACGACCAGGATGGCCGCCCCGGCTCCGCCTCCCCAGCGTCGAAGCGGAGCGACGCGGTCGTCCCGGGCACTGGACCTGCCGCCGCCGCCGCTGGACAAGCAGTTTCTCCGATGACCTTCTCGGGCAAGGCTACCACCGGCCGGTGGGGCGGCTTGGCGATGCGGGTTCGGACGGCCCGGATGCCCCTCAGCGGCCGGATGCCCCGGCGGTCTCCACCGGCTGCCGGTCGCGGCGGCGTTCCTCCTCCCCGGGCTCGGGCTGAGCGGGACCCGGTCGTGGAGAGATCTCCGCCCACCATCCGGGGGGTGGGATGGGCTTCGGGTCAGGGTCGGGCGAGCGCCGGCGGTCGTCGCCACCGCCCCCGTCGCCGTCATGCGATGCCGACATGTAGGCGATCGACATCCCCGCGACCACGGCGCCGGAGAGGACGCCGACCGGCAGACCCACGAGGATGGTGAGAGTGATGCTGGTCCCCCCGATCAGATCGAGGGCGATGAACATCGCCACCGTGGTCACGAAGGTGGCGCAGGGGATCAGCCACACCCACTCCGGGTGGCTGCCGGGGTCGATCCCCAGCCTGACCTCGATGCGGCGGAGCCGCTCGCGCAGCCCGCCCCGGGAGTCCGGCGGCATGCGCCGGCGATGGGTGGCCCCGTCCATCGGCTCATGATCCCACTCGAGGCTCTGGGCGTCACGCTCCACCCAACCGGGGCGGTCAGCTCACCGTCACCTGGATGGTGTGGTACCCCGTCGCACCACTCGGGAAGGGATCGCTGTAGGCGGGCGTCTGAGCCGTGCCCGTGCCGTCCACGGCCCGCACCTCGATGGTGTGCATGCCCGGGGTCGCCTGCCAGCCGAGCTTCCACTGGCGCCACGTGTCGATGCTCAACTCCCCAGCCAGCTGGGCGGGGAGCCAGGGGCCGGAGTCGATCCGCACCTGGGCCCCGGAGATCCCGCGGTGCTGGGCCCAGGCGACGCCGGCGATGACGGTCGCTCCAGCGGCGAGCGAGCTGCCGTCCTGCGGAACATCGATCCTGGATTCGGTGCGGATCGGGGACGGCTGGCTCCAGCCGCGCTGCACCCAGTAGGCGTCGAACGACGAGAAGGTGGTGAGCAGGATCTCCTGCAGCCACTTGGTCCCCGACACGTATCCGTAGAGCCCGGGCACGACCAGGCGAGCGGGGAAGCCGTGCTCGATGGGCAGGGGTTGACCGTTCATCCCCACCGCCACGAGGGCGGCCCGGCCATCGAGGGCGAGCGCGGTGGGCATGCCCGCGGTGAAGCCGTCCACCGACCTGCCCACGATCTGGTCGGCCCCGTGAAGGACGCCGGCCATCTCGAGGAGGCGATCGAGGCGCACCCCCTGCCAGCGCGCATTGCTGATCAGGTTGCCGCCCACCGGATCGCTGACGCAGCAGAGGGTGATGTCCGCCTCCACCTGGGAAATCGCCATCAGCTGGTCGTACGTGAGGGTCAGCGGGCGCTCGACCATGCCATTGATACGGAGCTGCCAGCTGGTGGAGTCGACGGCTGGAGGTATGAAGGCGGTGTCGATCCGGTAGAAGGCGTCGTTGCTGGTGACCAGCGGGCTGATCCCCGGCACATCGAATGAATCGGCCGGGTCGGGCGGGGGCAGCGGTCGCGCCACCCGGGGCAGCCGGATGGTCCGGCGCACCGCCTCGACCGCGGCGGCGCTGGTCGACACGAGCAGGGATGCGATCCCCTGGCCCAGCGCGGCTACCACCGCCACCCCACCCGCGAGCAGGGTGAACTGGCGTCGCGTCAGCTCCTTCCCGCCCCAGCCGGCGGACGGCCGGGGCCGCTCCCAGCGCGGTTCCGCCCGGGCGCCATCCTGCGGCCTGCGCCGCTGCCCGGTGGCGGGACGAGGTGGCGCGGGAGCCGGCCTGCCGAGCCGGCGGACAACCCAGATGGCGACGAGCCCGGCCCCTGCGGCGCTGGCCACGCCAGCAGGCAGGTAGGCCGGGGAGCTGTCTCCGGTCGAGGCCAGGCCGATGGCGAGCAGGGCGGCCCCACCCAGCGCGAGCGGCATCCGGTCCTGGCGGGCGGCCAGCCCCAGCAGCGCGGTGATCCCGATGGTGATGACCGCGACCGCGGCAATGATCACCGGCTTGTCGGCGGTCCCCAGGAACCCGATCGCGGCCTCCCGGACGCCGGCCGGCGTGAGCGACACCACCTCATCCCCGACGGCGGTCAGCGGGGAGAGACCGCTCGGCAGGACCGCGGCGATCAGCGATGCCGTGGCGAGCGCTGCACCTCCGGCCACGGCAGCGGTCAGCGCGCGGCGGGAAGGAGAGGGCGGGCGATCAGGCCACCGGAGAGCTCCGGCCACCCGTCCGCCCCGCGACCCGGTGGGCTCCGCCAGAACGGTCCTCCCCGAAGTGGGCTCGGCTCGGGGCATGGACCAATGATCGCGGGGCCCCGCCCGAGACGGCCATCTGGTATTTGTCCACCAGCTTCCCGGGCGGAGGAGCCGCGACCGACCAGGAGGGCCGGGTCGCCGGATCTCCGGCTTCCACCGGCGGTCACCCCGATGCTCGGGACGGGGAGATCCGGAGAGTCTAGCCGGGCTCCGGTGTCGAGGACTCCGGCTCGAGGACGCAGAACTCGTTGTCCTCGGGATCGCCCATGACCACCCAGCCGACCTCGCCCTGGCCGATGTCCTTCCGGCGAGCACCGAGGCCGGTCAACCGCTCGACCTCACGGAGCTGGTCGTCGGGCCGGAGATCGAGGTGGAGGCGGTTCTTGACCACCTTGGCGTCCGGGTTTTGCAGAAACAGGATGCCCGGACCGCCCTGCCCGAGCTCCAGCCACCACCACACCCCTTCCTCGCCGCCCTCGAGCGGCCGCGACAGCGCGGCGCTCCAGAACCGCCCAACCCTTTCGGGGTCGCGGCAGTCGACGACGATTGCGGATACGGTCAGGGTCACGGCCCGGGAGTGTAGCGGGATCAGCGGCTGACGATGGCCCGAGCCCGATCCGGGCCGACCAGGCGGCTCCCGGCTCGCAGCAGCAGCTCGCCCGCGATGCGGACGGGTGCCGGAACGCCGGCCTCCCCCTCGCCCGCATCGGCTGACCTTGCCTCTCGGATCAGCCGTCGACGCTCCGCCGCCCTCACCGCCTCGTCGAGGCGGAAGTCAGCGATCATCAGGGTGATCCAGGAACTCATAGCCATATGGGAATATTGCCATAGGATCGTCCCCTGTGTCAAGTTAGGTTGTGATATAGTCATCCGGCTATGCCGCTCTACCACGAGCAGGTGGACGCCGCCGAAGCCGGCCCGGCCGTGGTGGTCGCCGGGTCCCTGGCGGTCGAGCTGGATTGGGTCGTCGGCGCCGCGTGGCGCCCCGACTTCCAGCGCGACCACCCGACCATCGGCAGGCTCTACGCCGAGGCCGCGGACCTGGCCGAGCGGGTGCGCGACCTCTGGGGGGACGCGGGTGCCATCCAGTCCGGCGACGAGATGGAGCTGACCATCCTCGCTCACCACGCCGGCATCCTCTTCTCCCTCGATCCCGCCGAGCTCCTCGACCCCCTCGAGGAGCTGTGCGCTTCCGCCCCACGGGATCTGCGCCTCGGCTCCGAGACGCCCGCGGACCGGGCCACCCTGCGCCACCGCCTGGCCCAGATGCGCTCCTCCTCGACGACCCGCCGCCGCTTCGCCCAGCTGGTGCGCGAGATCTGGGCCGGGGTCGCGCCGGACTGGCGTCGGTACGGCCTGAGATCCGTCGAGACCGCGGTCTCCCGCCGCCGCGAGCTGCAGCGCCGCGGGGCGGCCTGGCGCGAGGTGGCCAGAGGCGCCTACGCGCCCTCGGGTCACCTGCTCGATGGGCTGGTGCGGTCCCTGGATGCGCAGGGGACGATCGCCGTCGTCCCCGCCTACTTCGCCCACCTCGGCTCGCTGATCGACCTGCCCGGCATGGTGCTGATCGGCGTTCGTGCCGACAGCGGCGTTGCCGAGGTGCGGGCCAGGACCGAGAGCCTTGCCCGCAGGCTCAAGACTCTCTCCGACCCCACCCGGCTGGCCATGCTCGAGGTCCTGAGCGGGTCGCCGAGCACGGTCAGCGAGCTCGCCGAGCTCTTTCACCTGGCCCAGCCCACGGTCAGCAACCATGTGAAGCTGCTGCGCGACGCCGGCGTGGTTGCCAACGCCGGCGACGGCGGCCGCCGCGGTCTGGTGCTCAACCGTGAAGCGGTCCAGGGCCTGCTCGGTGACCTGGAGGCGGTCCTTGCGGCGCCAGCCACAGCCACCCCAGCCGGGCGGTCCGGACCCAAGCGCGACACCCCGGAGTCGGCTCCCGGCTGAGATCGTCGGTGCTGGCGGCGGCCGGCCTGACCCAGGGCCAGCTGCGCTGAGGTGGCTGAACGCCACGGTGCGGTGGACCCCAGCCGCAGCGGCAACCTCGTCGACCGTGCGGGGTCGCGGGTCGTCATGGAAGCTGAGCAGGATGCGGCCCTCCGCGGCGAGCTCCACCGCCTCTGCCGGGATGGCGGGAGCATGATGGGCCGGAATGGAGTTGCGCCATGAGACCTTCACCAGCGAGATCCTCGATCCCGCTGTGGACTTCGAGCCGCGGGCCGGATCGGTCGAGGTCCGCTGGGACCCGCTGACCGGTTACGCGGCCAGGATCGTCAGCACCCCCAGGCCGCTGCGCCCGCCGAGCGCGCTCGACCTCACCACCCTTGCCGCCGACACCCAGCGGGGATGTCCTTTCTGCGCCGGGCAGATCGAGAGCGCCACACCCCGCCTCCCCGCGGCCATCCATCCCGAGGGCCGCATCCAGCGTGGCGAGGCCGTCCTCTTTCCCAACCTGGTCACCTACTTCCAGCACTGCGCGGTCTGCGTCTATTCAGCCTCCCGTCATCACCTGCCCCTGGAGCTGATGACGCCGCGCCTGGTCGCCGACAACCTCTCCGCCCAGGCCGAGTACCTGGGCAGGGTGCTGCAACGCGATCCGGGGGCGGCGTGGACCTCGATCAATGCCAACCACATGCTGCCCTCGGGCAGCTCGGTCTTCCACCCCCACATGCAGGCGGCGGCCGACCCCGCTCCCTCCACGATGCAGGCGCTGCTCGCCGGCGTTCCCGCTGAACGCTGCCGCGACTACGTCGACACCGAGCGCAGGCTGGGCGCCCGCTACATCGCCGGCACCGGGTGTGTGGACTGGCTGGCCAGCTACGCGCCCATGGGATTCGACGAGGTGCGCGCCTTCGTCGCCGGCCCGACCTGTCCCTCCCAGCTGGATGCGGCTCAGGTGGAGGAGCTCGGCTTCGGGATCTCCCGCACCCTCAACCTCTACGCGGAGCTCGGCCATCAGAGCTTCAACATGGC
>Ga0187771_10000883_pt1 | contig 19319 bp, 9 predicted proteins | sample 0116_SJ02_MP15_1_FD_133139 | JGI IMG/M metagenome (GOLD analysis project Ga0187771, IMG submission 133139) | Tropical peat soil microbial communities from peatlands in Department of Meta, Colombia - 0116_SJ02_MP15_10_MG | ecosystem: Environmental > Terrestrial > Soil > Wetlands > Peat | place...
CGCTCATTCATATAATCTTTAATTCCATGGCCCCGTACGCTTTTTGATAAATCCTTATCCGACCGATACTTGCCCGTAAGAAATCCGCTCGCTAAAGAATAGTACGTGATCACACCCAATCCCTGTTCCTGGCAGAGGGGTTCAAGCGACTGTTCATAATCGGCTCGATCATAGAGATTGTAGCGTGGCTGCAGGCATTCGTAAGCCGGTAAACCATGATCCCTGCTGAGTCGCAGCGCCATGGAAAGTCTCAAGGCGCTGAAGTTCGAAGCGCCTATTGCCCGCACTTTACCCTGTTTGACCAATTCTCCGTATGCAGCGAGCGTTTCCTCCATGGGGGTATCCGGATCGTCGAAATGTGACTGATAGAGATCGATATGGTCTATCTGCAGTCGTTTTAGCGAATCGTCCACCGCGCGGAGAATATAGGCTTTCGAAAGTCCCCGCTTTGCCGGTCCCATTTCACTCCCGACCTTGGTCGCTATGATCACTTTGTGCCTGCTTCCACTTTGCTTCAGCCATTTGCCGATGATTGTCTCTGATTCACCGCCCTTGTTGCCGGCAACCCACCGCGAATATGAGTCTGCGGTATCGATGAGATTAAGCCCGGCCTGGACAAACGCATCACATATCTTAAATGCCATCGACTCTTCAACTGTCCATCCGAAGACGTTCCCACCTAACGCCAGAGGAGCGATTTCTATGCCTGAACTTCCAAGTTTGCGTTTGTTCATTGAACACCAATCCCTCTCCCTCGCGCTAGCAGATCAGAGAATATCACATTTTCGTCAGGGCTGGCTGGATCGCTGAGCTGTGTCAACCATTTCCTTCGCCGATTCTTTCTTTCTATGCTCGGCAGCAAGGAACATGTACATTGCAGGCACCACGAACAGCGTGAACAGGGTCCCTATGGCAATGCCCGTCATGATCACCAAGCCCATATTATACCGGCCCGCTGCTCCCGCACCCGACGCGGTAACGAGAGGCAGAACGCCCAGTACCATGGCAGCCGTCGTCATGAGGATTGGCCGAAGCCGGATGGCGGCAGCCATCTCGACGGCCTCCCGTTTTCCCTTCCCCTCGCGCTGCAAATCGTTCGCGAATTGCACAATCAGGATGCCATGTTTGCTGATGAGGCCGATCAGCGTGACAAGGCCCACTTCGGTATAGATGTTGAGGCTTGCCCCTCCAACGCCCAAGCTGATGAAGATCATGGCCCCGCAGATCGACATAGGCACGCTCACCAGAACAGTCAAGGGATCACGGAAGCTTTCGAATAGCGCTGCCAGCGCGAGGAAAATGATGATAAGAGAGAAGAAAAACGTCACCTCCAATGCCGTCGATTCCTGTACATACTGCCGCGACTGGCCTGCATAATCGATACTGTAGCCTTGGGGAAGCACGTCATTGGCAAGCGCTTTGAGGGTGTCCAACGCTTCACCGAGCGTTACCCCCGGCTTCATTACCGCCGAGATCGTCGCCGAGTTGAGTTGCTGGAAGTGGTTGAGCGATTCCGGTACGACCGAGGTCTGCAGCTTCGCGATAGTAGAAATCGGGACCGATGCCCCACTCGGTGTCCTAATGTAGTAGTCCTGCAGCTGCGCCGCATTGAGCCGGTCACGTTGCATGACCTGTGGGATCACCTTATAGGAGCGGCCGGCAAGGCTAAAATAGTTGACGTAGCCGGCGCTCAGCATAGAGCCGAGCGCACCTCCGATGTCGCTCATGGTCAGACCGAGCTGGCCGGCCTTGTCGCGATCGAACTCCACGGTGGTCTGCGCCTTGTCGATTTTCAGATCCGTATCAAGGAACGCGAACTTGCCGCTTGCGTAGGCCTTGCCAATAAGCGTCTGAGATACATCGTTCAGTCTTTCAAAGGGCTCGGTAGTGCCGATCACGAACTGCACCGGCAGTCCACGGCCTGAACCCGGCAAAGGCGGGTTCTGAAATGCAACCGCGCGAAGGCCCGTGATATTGCCGAGTTTCATCTGCACCTGTGGCTGAAGCTGATCTGCTTTGAGCTTGCGTTCGTCCCAGGGTTTCAGCACCATACCCGCGATGCCGGAGTTAAGGCCTGAAATACCGTCGAACTGGAATACGTGGTCAGTTTCCGGAAAGGATGCGAATGTTTCATAAACCTGCCGGGTATAAAGCCGCGTCTGATCTAACGAGGCGTTCGGTGCGGCTGTGGCGAGGGTGATAATAATCCCTTGATCTTCCTGCGGCGCAAGTTCGCTCTTCGATGTGGTGTACAGGAAATAGATGCTTACCAGGATGAGAACCGCAAATACGCCCGTGACCGGCAATGTGTTGAGCGAATCGTGCAGTAAGCGCTCGTACCCGCTGCGCAGCCGACTGAACTGTTTGTCAACCCACGCCGCGAACCGATTCTGTCCTTCATGCCCATACGGCTTTAAAAACCGGGAGCACATCATGGGCGATAGCGTGAGCGCGATGACCGCCGACACTGCGACGGCGCCGGCGAGGGTATAGGCAAATTCGGTAAACAGCGCGCCGGTCAACCCCCCCATGAACCCGATCGGGATATACACAGCGATGAGCACGACTGAGATCGCGACGATCGGACCGGCGAGCTCACGCGCTCCCTGGAGCGCAGCAGGCAGTGGTTTCATACCTGCCTCCATGTGCCGGTGCACGTTCTCCACGACGATGATTGCGTCGTCAACAACGAGACCTATTGCGAGGACCAACGCCAGCAGTGTCAGGAGATTGATAGTATAGCCGAGGACGAGCATGATGAAGAACGCGCCGATGAGAGAGAGCGGCATGGCAATCGTCGGGATGATCACGGAGCGCACGTTGCCGAGGAACAGGAAGATCACCGCGGTCACGATCAGGAGCGCCTCGATCAACGTTACGATCACCTCTCGGATCGAGCTGTTCACGTATTTGGTGGCGTCGTAGACGATGCGGCCTTGCAGTCCTTCCGGCAATTGCTGTGCGATGGGCGGAAACGCTTTGCGTACGCCGTCGATCACCGAAATCAGGTTTGCCGTCGGCGCCACTTTAATGCCGATGTATACGGCACTCTTGCCGTCGAAAGCAACTGCTGTGTCATAATCCTCAGCGCCCAGCGTTACATTGGCTATATCTCCAAGCCTGATAATCGCGCCGTTCTGAGACTTGATCACAAGGGTCCGGAACTGCTCCACGGAGTGCATGCCGGTGTCCGCGGTGAGATTCACCGTAACCATCTGGCCCTGCGTGCGGCCCACAGCCGAAATAAAATCGTTTGCTGCCAGAGCATTGCTGACGTCGGTACCACTCACGTTGTAAGCCGCCATCCGGTCCGGGTCGAGCCATGCCCTCAGCGCGAAACGGCGCTGTCCGAGAACTTCGGCTGTCTGCACGCCGTCTACGGCCTGCAGCTTGGGCTGGACAACCCGGATCAGATAGTCGGTGATCTTGTTCGTGGGAAGCACGGAACTGTAAAACCCGATGTACATGGAATCAATGGTCTCGCCGATGGCGATGGTAATCACCGGCTGTTGAGCGTCTCGTGGGAGCTGATTCAACACCGCATTCACCCGCGTATTGATCTCCGTCAGGGCCTTGTTCGGATCGTAGTTCAAGCGCAGGCTTGCCTGGATGGTGCTCACACTGAGCTGGCTCGATGAAGTCAAATAGTCAATGCCGTTCGCCTGGGCAATTGAGTTTTCAAGCGGCGTAGTAATGAAGCCTGCAACGAGTGCGGGGTCGGCACCATAATAGATGGTCTGGACAGTAACCACTGCATTCTGGATGAAGGGATACTGGCGCACGGGGAGGAGCCCCACCGACCGCAGACCGAGTACCAAAATCAGCAGGCTTACCACCGTCGCGAGCACTGGACGTTTTATGAATAGATCGGTAAAGTTCATCGGAACACCTATGGTGCACACGGATGCATGATACAGGACAGGGATTGAACCCACTCCGTCATGAACAACGATCATGCATCCTTCATCGAACTCCCACTTTCTACTGGTCGACCGGTTTCGGTGCTTGTTCGTTTCCCGGCTGGACCTGGTTGTTAATTATCACGTCGCTGCCGTTCTTCAGCTTCAGTTGACCGCTGGTCACTACCATATCGCCTTCTTTGACCTCGGTGAGTATAGCGACCTGGTCGCCGCGCGTAGGACCTACGGTGACAAAGCGCTGTTGAGCTATCAAATGAGGCTTTCCGTCAGCTCCCTTCCCGTTTTCCTGGACGACGAAAACGGTGTCTCCGTAAGGATTATAGGTCACGACGGTCTGCGGAAGCGTCAAGTAGCGCTGTATCACACCGGCGCGCACTTCAACGGTTGCGTACATTCCGGGCAGCAGCATGCTTTTCGCGTTGGCAATCGTCGCCTCGACCTGGAAGTTCCGCGTATCAGGATCCACTTTAGGATTGACGACCGTTATCTTTCCCATAAAAGTGCGGCCAGGGTATGTGTCAGTTGTGACGGCGACGGCTTGTCCAAGTTCGATTCGAGAGAGCTCCTGCTGCGGCAAATAAAAGTCGACATAGAGCGGATTCAGTTCCTGGAGCGTAACGATCTTATCGCCCGGATTAAGATATTGGCCGGGATTGACCGTACTGATACCGAGCCTGCCGCTGAAGGGCGCTCGAATGGTCTTTTTGTCGACCAGTGCCTGCTGCGCTGCAACTTGAGCGCGTTTGCTCTTGAGATCGGCCGCTTCGCTGTCCAGCGTTGCCTGGCTGACAGCCTGAATTTCGAACTGTTTCTTATCCCGCTCATAGGTAGTATTTGCCAGATCTGCCGCTGCTTCATAGGCATGCAGCTGCGCGATATCTGCATCGGCATTGAGTTCCACCAAAACCTGCCCTTCCTTGACGTTCTCGCCTGAGCTGAACTGGAGCGAGCGTACGAGCCCCGATATCTCGCTGGTTACATCGACGCCACGGACGGCCCGCAGACTTCCAACGGCGTTCACCTGAGGCTGCCACGGCTGGAATTCGGCCTTCATGGCAGAAACAGCCACCGGTGGCATCCGAAGGGACATATATTTTTTCATCATGCTGGCCTTGAATGCCTGAAAACCGAACAAACCGCCTAACACCACACCGACGGCCACAATCATAATTATCATTCTTCTAGCCATGAGACGCTTCTCCATGTAATTGTCCATTCAACTCCATGCTGTCCATCTCAGGATGTTGCATGCAACAGCTATCGTTCTTTTTTCGATATTCCAGTCGAACCATCCTGCGCCAATTCGTATCTATTCCACCAGCCGCCACCAAGGGCCTGGAACAGCGCCGCCGTATCAGAGAACCGCGCAGCTTGTGCCTGCACCAGACTGATCCGCGTTTGCTGGTAGGCACGCTCGGCATTGAGCAGCGAAAGATAACTCACTGCGCCGAGTTGAAATTGCTTCTGCGTGAGTTCGAGCAAATCGCGAGCGGAAACGGCTGCGTCAACCTGCGCCTTGAGCTCATTGGCGTCGGTTTCAAGTGCGCGCAGCACATCAGCCACGTTCTGGAAGGCCTGCAATATGGTCTGACGATACTGGGCCGCTGCTTGATCAAACGCTGCAACAGCCGCACGCCGCTTTGCGTTAAGTTCCCCGCCGTGGAACAGCGGTAGTAACAGCCCTCCGCTCAGGCTCCAAATAGCCGTACCGCTTCTGAAAAGAGTTCCCGTTGTAATTGCTTCCGAACCGTAACTGCCGCTCAATGTCAGCTGGGGATAAAGATTTGCGGTGGCCACGCCGACCTCCGCATTCGCCGCGTGCAGAAGAGCCTCTGAAGCGCGGATATCGGGGCGCTGGCGCACCAGCGAGGACGGCAAGCTTACTGGCAGTTCTATGGGCAGCTGCAGGCCGTCCAGCGTAAACTCAGGAAGATTCGCCGCTTCACTGGGCAACCGACCCACAAGCACCGCCAAGAGGTGGCGTGTTTGGGCAAGTTCCATTTGCAAAGGTGGCAAGGTTGCTCGCGTTTGCGCGAGCTGCGTTCGCTGCGCCAGAACATCGCTGCGTGCCGCTCCGCCCAGCTGGAATTGCTGCTCGATTATCTCGAGCTGTCTGGCCTCTGCGGATATGATCTCCTGAGTTGCAGACAGCTGAGCCCGCACCAGGGCCTCTTTCACCGCCGTCGTGACGATGTTTGACGTGATCGTCAGATAGGCCGCCTCGAGCTGGAATCGTTGATAATCGACTTGAGACCGTAACGCCTCGAGTTCGCGTCTCGCACCGCCGAAAAGATCCAGCGTATAGGAAACACTCACGGAAGCATTGTACAGCGTAAACGGCGGGAAATTGACGCTGGGCTCTCCGAATTCGGCGCCCGATATTTTCTGTTTTTCCGCCGTGCCGCTCGCGTCCACCGCTGGGTAAAGGGCCGACCCGACAAGAGCGTTCAGGTTTTCTTGCGACTGGCGCAGGGTCGCCTGTGCAGCAGCGAGCGTCTGATTGTCAGCCAGCGCTTGGCGAATCACCTGGTCAAGTTCCGGAGAGTGAAACAACGTCCACCACTGGCCGGGAATGTCCTGTCCCGACATCAGACGCTGAGATGCGCCTCCAACCCCCGGTGAGGAAGGGGTTTCTGCAGTCAGCGGCTCCGCCGTATATGCACGTGTACTCGGTGCCTCTGGTGTTTTGAAATTGGGTCCCACAGCACAGCTGACCACTGCCGCACTCATAATCAACGAAATGACGATAATTTTCATCTGCATTGGATTAAACGCGCCCATCGTTGGTGTATATCCCTAAGTGCCTGAAAATGCACTCTGTAGTTGTAATAATAGCACAGTTGATAAATATTAGACTATTTTTGTACAACTTTAAGAAAAAAGTATTCATACGGAGACGGACTCGAAGTCAGGCGTTAAGGATTTATCCCGGTAATGGATTTCTGATACTCAGAAGGATGTATAGAACAATTTTTTTAAGACAAAAGAGCAGAAAGCGAGGAGATGAGCATGGTTTCAAATATCAGCGCTGGTTAGATGCTTCTTGCAGTTCACGCTGGATTGCCCATGACATCGCAACGTGAGAAAGTACATTTTGCAGGTGGTGATTGTCACCACGGTCTAATGCAGCTTCAATGTTAAGAGTCCAATACGTTTTTTGGTAGGCTTACTTCCAGGCTCGGCACCTTCTCTCAATTCTCCTCTTGAGTATGTGCCTTCTAAAACGTGAAAGGGAACTGGCCGGTTTCGTGCGGTATGGTAACGTCTCCCGCGTGGTAAAAATCTAAAAATCATTGAGGGCCAGTATGATCAAGCCGCTGCCCTCCCGGGTCATGCCTAGTTGTTAGAGTTCCCGAAGACGGACCTATCTTGTGGTTGCGGGAATTTTCTTTGTTTGTCCGTCAGTTTGTTTCCCGGCCCTGGCTCAATAATGACAATTGATCGTGTTCGAATCGGTCGCCGGAAATCTCTCTAGGCACAGCGCTAGTCGCGACACCGAGCATGGCTCTGCAGTCCAGGTCGAACGAGCCGTCATTCAGCCAGGTAAAATAAAATCACCCTGCCCGAAATACTGTTCGCACAAGATGTCCCGTAAAATGAGAATGCGCCCATAAGGCTGCAGGCCTGCATCAAACCTGGAATCTCCGCTCAGATCGCGGAACAAAGACAAGATCCAAGGCCAATCTGAAAGTTCAAACAAACCTATATCAGCCTGACCTTGCATGTTTGAGAACTCTTATGAATGGCCGCCAAGAGGCGAGAAATTAGTCCCAACACAAATAGTTATCATCCTGCTTACCGAAGCACGTTGAGCTCACCGCCTTAAAATATCAGAACGAGGCTCAGGCGAATCATGTGGTCCGCGCAAGATTTACCGTCTCGTTCAGGGCTTGTGGGCATATCCCACTTTTTTCAACGCCGCCTCGATTTCGTTGAGCGTGGTCGGATCGTCAATGGTCGAAGGTATGGCATAGGTCTCACCATCGGCGATTTTTCGCATGGTACCTCGCAAGATCTTTCCGGACCGCGTCTTTGGCAGCCGCTTCACCACGCACGTTTCCTTATATCCCGCAATGGGGCCGATGTTCTCCCGAATCATCTTCGCAAGATCCTTTTTGATATCCTCTTCACTTGTGTTCACACCAGCCTTCAAGACGCAAAGTCCGATTGGAAGCTGGCCCTTGAGATTGTCGTGCACTCCGATGACAGCGCATTCAGCAATGTCCTTGTGCATTGAGACAACCTCTTCCATCTCTCCGGTGGAGAGACGGTGGCCCGCCACATTGATCACGTCGTCCACCCGGCCCATGATGTAAACGTAGCCGTCTTCGTCGATGTATCCCCCATCGCTCGTGAAGTAGTAGCCGGGAAAAGGCCTTAGGTAAGACTCAAGGAATCGCTGGTCCGCCTGCCACAACGTAGGGAGCGTTCCCGGAGGAAGAGGAAGTTTAATAGTAACGAGGCCGGTCTCTTTCGGACCGAGCTGTTTGCCGTTGGTATCCAGGATTGTGACATTGAACCCCGGCACGGGCCTCGTGGAAGAACCGGGTTTGACTGGGCTTTCCTCAATTCCCATCGAATTCGCGGTAATGGGCCAACCCGTTTCCGTCTGCCACCAGTGGTCAATGACCGGTTTGTTCAAGAGATCATGTGCCCAATGATACGTGTCGGGATCGAGTCGCTCGCCGGCGAGGAACAAGTATTTGAAGCCGGAGAGGTCGTACTTTTTGATGTATTCACCGTAGGGATCTTCTTTCTTAATCGCCCGGAAGGCTGTCGGCGCGGTGAACAGCACTTTTACTCCGTGCTGGGATATTACCCTCCAGAACGCACCGGCGTCCGGTGTACCGACGGGTTTTCCTTCGTAAATAATCGTGGTGCAGCCATGGAAGAGAGGACCGTAGACGATATAGGAGTGGCCCACCACCCAACCCACATCCGAGGCAGCCCAGAACACGTCTCCCGGCTCAACATTGTAAATATGCCTCATGCTCCAGCGGAGAGCCACAGCATGACCGCCATTGTCGCGCACGACACCCTTTGGTTTGCCGGTGGTCCCCGAAGTGTACAGAATATAGAGCGGATCAGTCGCCTTCACAGGGGTGCACTCAACAGGCTGCGCTGTTGCCATAAGGCTCTCCCAATCAATGTCGCGGCTGGAATTCATATCAGCCTTTATGAACTGTCGCTGGAAAATGACGGCCTTTTCCGGTTTGTGCACGGACAGCTCTATTGCCTTGTCCATCATCGGCTTGTATTCCAGTGTTTTTTTCCCCTCGATGGCGCCTGATGCGGTGATGAGGATTTTCGGTTTTGCATCGTCGATTCTGATAGCAAGTTCGTGGGGGGCAAAGCCACCGAACACAACGGAGTGCACGGCGCCCAGACGCGCACACGCGAGCATGGCAATGACCGCTTGCGGAATCATCGGCATGTAAATGATGACCGTCGTGCCCTTTTGGACGCCCAGCTTCTTCAACCCTCCAGCGAATCGGGATACCTGATCGAGCAACTCCCGATACGTGAACTTCTGTATCGTGTTGGTCACGGGACTGTCATAGATGAGCGCGACCTGTTCACCCCTGCCGAATTTCGCATGCCGATCCAGAGCATTGTAACAGGTGTTCATCTCGCCGCCACTGAACCAGCGGTAGAACGGTTTGTTCGAGTCATCAAGGACCTTGTCCCACTTCTTGCTCCACGTAATGGCTTCTGCCGCCTCACCCCAGAACCCCTCCGGGTCCCTAATGCTTTTCTCAAAGATCGCTTGATACCTTCCCATACTTGCCTCCTCACATTACTGGACTGTGCTTGTTTACGCTAAGCTGCCATAAAAATAAAAGCTGGCATGAATGCATTCACCGATGTTCAATTCGCCGCTTCCTTGTCAATCCGCATCATTGTCCCTTCATGAGTTCCCGGAGCACATACTGCAAGATCCCTCCGTGCCGATAATAGTCAACTTCGATCGGGGTATCAATCCGCGACAGCAGCTTGACTTCACGCAGAGCGCCCTGCCGGCTTTTGATGAGAAGGCCGAGTTCCTGCTGCGGGATAAGATTATCCAATCCGACGATATCGAATTCTTCATCTCCAAGGAGGTGGAGAGATTGTACCGAATCGCCACCGGTGAACTGCAGCGGCAAAACACCCATGCCCACGAGGTTGGAGCGATGGATACGCTCGAAGCTTCGTGCAATAACGGCCCGCACCCCTAAAAGTCTTGGCCCTTTGGCCGCCCAATCCCTGGATGATCCTGTCCCGTATTCCTCTCCGCCGAAAACGACGGTCGGCGTGCCTTGGGCCATATATTTCATGGCGGCATCATAAATCGATATCCTCTCTCCAGTAGGCTGAAACAGCGTAACGCCGCCTTCCACTCGCGTACCATCTTCCTTCGGCGGCACCATGAGGTTCTTGATACGCACGTTGGCAAAGGTGCCGCGAATCATTACCTCGTGATTTCCCCGGCGGGTCCCGTAACTCTGGAAATCGGTCTTGGCAACGCCGTTTTGGATCAGATAGCCGCCCGCAGGAGAAGACTCTTTGATCGATCCCGCAGGACTGATATGGTCTGTCGTCAGCGAGTCGCCGAAGATGCCGAGCGACCGGGCCCCGTGAATGTCGTTGACAGGGCCGTGTTGCGCGGTGAAGTCCAGGAAAAATGGCGGCTCGGCGATATAGGTGGATTTCGGCCATGGATAGACATCGTCCGAAACCGTCGCCACGCTGTTCCACAGGGCGTGGTCCTTGGTCGGATGCGCATAGAGACGCTGGAAAAGACCGGGATCGGCAGCGTACTTCATCACTGATGCCACTTCTGCGCCGCTTGGCCAGATGTCTTTAAGGTAGACGCTGGTTCCGTCCTTGGCAATGCCAACAGGATCTATCTCTGGATTCCAGAGGACGGTACCGGCAATGGCAAACGCTACGACGAGGGGCGGGCTCATCAAAAAGTTCGCACGCAGGTTTGGGTGGATCCTTGCCTCGAAGTTACGGTTTCCCGAAAGAACCGCAGCGCAGATGAGATCATTCTGCACAATGACATTCTCAAGTTCTTCATTCAGGGGGCCTGAGTTACCGATACAAGTCGTGCAACCATAGGCGGCTGTATAAAAGCCAAGCTGCTCCAGGGAAGAAAGCAGGCCGGCCTTCTCCAGATATTCAGTTACGACACGCGAACCGGGCGCAAGGGATGTTTTTATTTTTTTATTGACCCGAAGTCCTCGCTCTACCGCTTTTTTTGCGAGTAGGCCCGCAGCGAGCAGTACCGAGGGATTGGAGGTATTCGTGCAGGAAGTTATGGCCGCAATGATCACGTCACCATTGCCGATGTCGATTCCGTCTTTTATGTTATAGCGTCGGGCAATGCCTTCCGCTTTCTTGGCAAATCCGCTCTCCGCCGCAGGCTTGACGAATAATTGGGTCATTGTGTTTTTTAATGCAGGAAGTTCAATCCGATCCTGGGGGCGTTTTGGTCCTGCAACGGAAGGCTTCACTGATTGGAGATCAAGTTCGAGCGTTCGCGAGTAGTCGATTTCACCAGTGTGGGGAATACCGTACATTCCCTGGGCCATATAGTATGACCGGCATGCGTCGATATCTTCAAGGGTCCGTCCGCTCGTGCGGAAATACTCAATGGTCACGTCATCGACCGGGAAAAAACCCATCGTTGCGCCGTATTCCGGCGACATGTTCGCGATGGTAGCCCGGTCAGGCACGCTAAGTGATTCAGCGCCTGGTCCGAAGAACTCGACAAAAGCGCCGACGACCTTATTCTTTCGTAGCACCTCGGTGATTGTCAGCACAAGGTCTGTGGCAGTGACACCCTCCCGAAGTTGTCCCGTCAGGTTCACCCCCACCACGTCAGGTGTAAGGAAGTAGAGCGGCTGGCCCAACATGCCCGCCTCCGCTTCAATCCCTCCCACGCCCCAGCCGACCGACCCGATGCCATTAATCATCGTCGTATGGCTGTCGGTGCCGACAAGCGTATCGGGATAGTAAACATCATCCTTGACATGCACGCCGTGCGCGAGATATTCGAGATTCACCTGGTGAACAATACCTATTCCTGGGGGGACAACCCGGAAGGTGTGGAATGTGTTCATTCCCCACTTCAGGAATTGGTAGCGTTCCCGGTTCCGCCTAAACTCCATGTCCATATTATTGTGAAGCGCATCCGGGCTTCCATAGGAGTCGATCTGAACGGAGTGATCCACAACAAGATCGACGGGAACGAGCGGTTCGATGATGCGAGGATTTTTGCCCATCCTTCGAGCCGCGCCGCGCATTGCCGCCAAATCACAGAGGAGGGGTACGCCGGTAAAATCCTGGAGCAGGATGCGCGCAACCACAAAGGGAATTTCTTCAACACGGCGAGCTTGGGGTGACCAGGCAGCAAGCTGGGTTACATGGTCTTTCGTTATTTTTTTGCCGTCATAGTTACGAAGCACCGATTCGAGCACTATCCTGATCGAAACCGGCAGGCGTGAAATCTTGCCAATCCCCGCTCTTTCCAGCGCCGGCAGGGAATACAATTTACCCTTTTCCCCGTTGCCCAGATCGAACTCCTCGAGAGTACTGAAGAGATTATGGGTCATCACTCTTTTCCGACGGTCAGATCAAATGATGAACAGATCCACGAATTCATTGACCGGCATCCTTTCTAAGGTAGTTTGATCCAGACCGACGTCCAGGATCGCTTTCTGCTGTTTTGCCGGGAACCGACGCGCTAGGTTCGTTTTGAACTTTTCGACGAGCACCGGCATGCCTTCTTTGCGGCGGCGGCGGTGGCCGATGGGGTATTCTACGAGCACTTCCGGCAATGTTGTGCCATCCTTGAATTCCACTGTGAGGCCGTTTGCAATCGAGCGCTTCTCGGGATCATGGTAATCTTTTGTGAATTGCGGGTCCTCGATGCAGGAGATCTTAGCACGCAGGGCATCGATCCGCGGGTCATCGGCAACACTGTCTTCGTAGTCAGCGGCGGTGAGCCTGCCGAATAGGAGCGGCACGGCGACCATATACTGGATGCAATGATCACGGTCTGCAGGATTGTTGAGCGGCCCTTTCTTGTCGATGATGCGTATTGCAGCTTCGTGGGTACGGATCGTAATTTTCTTGATATCTTCGGCGCTCCTGCCCATCTCCTTGAGTTTCCTGTTCAGGGTCATCGCGCTTTCAACCGCTGTCTGCGAGTGGAATTCCGCCGGAAAGGATATTTTGAACAGGACATTCTCCATCACATAGGAGCCGTAGGGCCTTTGGAACTTGAATTCATTTCCCGTGAAGAGCACTTCATAAAAGCCCCAGGTCTTCGCGGTCAGCGCAGAGGGATAGCCCATCTCGCCCTTCATGGCCATGAGCGCTAATCGAACTCCACGCGCGGTGGCATCTCCTGCCGCCCAGGATTTCCGGGAGCCCGTATTGGGGGCATGGCGGTAGGTCCGGAGCGACTGGCCATCGATCCACGCATTCGACAAGGCATTGATGATCTCGTCCTTGGTCCCGCCCAGCATCTTCACGACAACTGCGGTCGTGGCAACTTTAACGAGAACGACGTGGTCTAAACCGACCCGGTTGAAGGAGTTTTCGATAGCGATAATGCCTTGGATCTCATGGGCCTTGATCATGGCCGACAATACATCCCGCATCATCAATGGCTTCTTGCTTTCCGCTACCGCTCTCCGAGAAAGGTAGTCCGCCGTTGCAAGTATGCCGCCCAGATTGTCCGAGGGATGCCCCCACTCCGCGGCAAGCCACGTATCGTTGAAGTCGAGCCAGCGGATCATAGCGCCAATGTTGAATGCCGCCTGGACAGGATCAAGCTGGAACTGTGTGCCGGGAACCCGTGCGCCGTGAGGCACGATCGTGCCTGGTACGATCGGCCCGAGGAGTTTCGTGCACGCAGGGTATCCGAGCGCTTCGAGCCCGCAGCCCAACGTATCGATGAGACAGTACCGGGATGTTTCATATGCCTCCGCTGATTTGATCTCGTAGTCATGTGCATAATTGGCGATGTCCACCAGGACTCTGTCCGGCTCAGGACGGACATTGGAGATGTGAGAACTCATGCGCAAACCTCATATCTTTCGCGAGAATGTATTGACTGCTCTTTTCTGAAGCTTGATCGAAAAACTTCCCTGCCATGGATGACGGCCGTCCCGGGGGGAACCGATTTATAAGATCTTCCCTCAGGAGCCTCTGCGGCAAATAGGACTTTTACCGTTTACCACTATTTTCTGTCCTTGATAGGCACATATTTCCGGTCTTCAGGGCCGGTGTAATTAGCGGAAGGCCGAATGATCTTGTTGTCCAGCCGCTGTTCGATGATGTGTGCGCCCCAGCCCGTGGTCCGCGATATGACGAAAATCGGGGTAAACAGGGGTGTGGGCACACCCAGCATATGATAAGTCACCGAAGAATACCAGTCAAGATTGGAGAACATGTTCTTCTCTCTTTTCATGACTGCTTCGATACGGTCTGCAATGTGAAAGAGATTCATGTTGTCGCCGTCTTCACAGAGCCCCTTTGCGATTCCCTTGATCGTTGCATTCCTCGGGTCGCTCACCGTGTATACGGGATGTCCGAACCCGATGATGATTTCCTTTCGTGCAACGCGAGCCATGATATCGGCTTCCGCTTCGTCGGGTGTCCGGTAGCGCCGCTGGATCTCGTGGGCGACTTCGTTCGCGCCGCCGTGCTTCGGCCCCCGTAAAGCGCCGATTGCACCGGTGATGGCCGAGTAGGCATCGGAAAGCGTGCCAGCTATGACCCGTGCGGTAAAGGTGGACGCGGTGAACTCGTGTTCCGCATAAAGGATCAGGGACTGATCAAGGGCTTTTTCATGAAGCGCAGATGCCTTTTTCCCGTGCAGGAGGTTCAGGAAGTGCCCAGCTACGGTATCATCGTCGGTTTCCACGTCGATGCGGTATCCGTTCTGGCTAAAATGCCACCAGTAGAGAAGCATGGACCCGAACGATGCCACCAGTCGATCTATGATATCTCCCGCTCCCGGGATGTTCTGGTCATCCTTCTCCGGGAGCACGTTGCCGAGGATGGAACAGCCGGTGCGCATGACATCCATGGGATGGGCCGATGCGGGAATGTGTTCCAGGACGGTCTTCACCTGCGCGGGCAGACCGCGCAGGCTTTTCAGTTTTTTCTTATAATCCTTCAACGCCGAATGGGTCGGCAGTTCGCCATGGACAAGTAGATACGCCACCTCCTCAAACGTGGACTGCTTTGCAAGCTCCACGATATCGTACCCTCGGTAGTGCAAGTCGTTTCCGGTCCGACCAACAGTACAGACCGACGAGTTGCCTGCTACGACACCCGAAAGAGCGACGGATTTTTTCACCTTTGGCGCTGCTGCAGGGGTCTCATTCATGGGATCGCTGCTCATGTTATTTATCCTCCTTGGCAAATATTTTATCCAACTTTTCTTCGAAAGCATGGTAATCAAGGTAATCGTAGAGTTCCGCACGTGTCTGCATGAGGTTGATCACATTTTTTTGGGATTCTTCCTTGCGTATGGCGCAATAGACCGTCAACGCGGCCTTGCTCATAGCCCGGAACGCGGACAGCGGATATAAAACGATGGAAACATCAACGCTGCGTAGCTCCTCCACCGAATAGAGGGGCGTTGCGCCGAACTCGGTGATGTTGGCAAGAATGGGCACCTTTACTGCCTTTGCGAATTTTTTATACATGGCAAGATCGGTGATCGCCTCGGGGAAGATCATGTCCGCGCCGGCATCGACGCATGCTCTTGCGCGGTCAATGGCAGATTCCAGGCCCTCAACGGCGAGTGCATCTGTTCTCGCCATAATGACGAACTCCGAATCGGTCTTGGCATCGACCGCAGCCTTGATACGATCCACCATTTCGTCTTTGCTGACGATGGCCTTGCCGGGACGGTGACCGCAGCGCTTCGCCTGCACCTGGTCCTCGATATGGACGGCGGCAGCGTCTGCTTTGATCATGGATTTGATCGTGCGGGCGATGTTGAAGGCACTGCCCCATCCGGTGTCAATGTCGACCAGCACGGGCAGATCGGTGTTGTCGGTAATGCGCCGAACGTCGGTCAGGACGTCCTCCATCGCAGTAATGCCGAGGTCTGGGACGCCGAGCGAGCCAGCGGCAACGCCACCTCCCGAGACGTAGAGCGCTTTGAAACCCGTCCGCTGAGCCAGGCGCGCCGCATAGGCGTTAATCGCACCCACGACTTGTAGCGGAGATTCTTCTCGTACGGCCGCTCGAAAACGGCTGCCGGGCGATATCGGTCTTGTCATGCCAAAAACCTCCTCAGAACATTCTGATGCTATATCATCTCGCGAACGCAGCTACAACTGCTGAAGTCGCAAGTTTGAGACAAAAAACGATTAAGCACTACCGAAAAGTCCCCTCCCCCGCAAGCGAATTTTTTTATTAGTGCCCAGCAAGAGTAATATGGAAAGTGGAGCTTTTACTTATAACAATTTACTTATATTCAAAGTTATGACATCAGTAAAAAGCAATTACCAGGCCATAACTCAGATATTTTATAAAAATGCCAATTTTTAATTTAAGATATTGAAATTATGATATTTTTTATTATGAAGGAATGAGGAGAAAACTACTAATTAAGGTATATTATATGCAATTTATTGCAGTTAACGCAAAATATTGCATGCATTTTAATGCAGTATTATATTTCAAGAATACTGTACTTTTTTATTTTGTAATAAAGGTTTCTAAGAGCAATATCGAGCAGTTCTGCAGCTTTTCCTCTATTCCCGCCTGTTTCTCTGAGAGCCCGTATAATCGCGGCACGTTCTGCATCGGCGACCGCCTGCTCGAGTGAACGCCTCATCACAGCCTGCTCTGTAGCGAGGAACGACTCGTTTATTTTCTCGCACTCTAGCATAGGCAGATGCTGCGTATCAATCACCCTCTCCTGCGGTCGCATGTTGATCATGGCGCGTCCAAGAACGTTTTCGAGTTCTCGTACATTTCCTGGCCACTGGTATTTCCCGAGTTCTGTTAGTGCTTCTGGTGCCATGCCAGTAACTTGTCGTCCGAATTCCTGGTTCAGGCGAAAGATCACGTGCTGGACAAGCTTCGGGATATCCTCCGGCCGCGCCCGGAGCGGTGGGATAGCGATAGGCAAGACATTCAGACGATAGTAGAGGTCGCCCTTGAACGTACCGTCCTTCACTTTCTGCTCCAGGTTCGCGTTGGTCGCAGCGATCACGCGGACATCTACCGAGAAGGGCATCGTACTGCCGACGCGCACGACTTCCCGCTCCTGCAACACTCGAAGCAATTTCCGCTGAAGCGACAAGCTGATTTCGCCTATCTCGTCAAGAAAAATGGTGCCGCCGCTTGCCTCCTCAAAAAGTCCTTTCTTGCCGCCTTTCAGGGCGCCCGTAAAGGCCCCTTCAATGTATCCGAACAGTTCGCTCTCAAGCAAGTTTTCGGACAGAGCTGCACAATTGACCCGGACGAACTGTCCCTGCTGTCGCGTGCTCGCATTGTGGATTGCATGGGCAAAGAGCTCCTTCCCGGTCCCGCTCTCCCCGCGCAGCAATACGGTTGCAGGTGTCTCGGCTGCTCTCCGAGCCTCATCTTTCGCGGCCACCATAGCAGGGCTCGTGCCGATAATGTCGCCCCACGTATAGCGAGCCTTCAGGTGACGGATCAGCTTGCGCGCCTGGGCCAGTTCCTCGTTGAGGCCCATGATCTCGGATATATCATGGATCACACCGACACTTCCCTTGATCTGGCCATCGATGATGATGGGGGCTACATTCACGATCACTTCTTTTTTAGCTGGCCCGACCTTCATCCTCACGTTGCGAACCGGCTGACCGCTGCGAAGCACTTTTAAATGCATGCTCTCTCCCTCGGCAATGTCGACGGTCACGGGTTTATGTAATACGGCATCCTTGGTGAGCCCCGTGATGCGCGTGTACGCAGGATTCACGATCATGTTGTTGCCGTGCTCGTCTGCAACGGAAATGGCATCCACCGTGGATTCTATCACTGCTTCGAGAAGGCTCTGTACGTTCCAGAGACCGGTCACTTTGTCCGTAAGGGTCCGGATCTCCGTGATATCGCGGAACACTGCGACTGCACCAATGATCTCGCCTTCTTCGTCTCTGACCGGAACGCGGTTCGTGACGATAACAACATCGTTCAGGCGCTGCTCCCTGTTTATTTCGGAATTGCCTTCCCGCAGAACAACGTGGAGACGGGTATTGGGGATGACCTCGATGGCAGGGCGATTGAGTACCGTTTCTGCCTTCAAGCCGGTAATCCGTTCCGCTGCCTTGTTGAAGAGCGTGACAACGCCCGATTTATTAACGGCAATCATTCCGTCATGGGTCGAGTCGAGAATGATGTCCAGTTCATGAGTGGTAATTGCAGTCATATTCCATCCCTATCGCGCAATTGTACTTCAAACATCCTCTTTAAGCAAGGGTTCAGATCAGCGTACCCTCGCCCGCAATGAATTGCCCACCACGCTCAGGGAGCTCAGCGCCATGGCCCCGGCAGACATAATGGGGTGGAGCACGCCAGCTATGGCGAGGGGGATGGCCACAGCATTATAAAAAAATGCCCAGAACAGATTCTGCCGGATAACGGAAAAAGTCTTTGTTGCGAGCCTGAGTGCCTGGTGCACAAGACGCAGGTCACTCCGCATCAGTACGATGTCCGCGCTTTCCAGGGCGATATCCGTTGCCCTGCCCATGGCGATGCCGACCTCGGCTTCAACAAGCGCAGGCGCATCGTTAATCCCGTCTCCGATCATTGCACAGCGTTTTCCCGCGGTTCGTATCTTCCTGATTTCCTCCGCCTTCTGCACAGGAGATCGTTGTGCCTGGACTCGTTCGATACCCACCGTTTTCGCAACGGCTTCCGCAGTCGCGATCGTATCACCGGTGATCATTACAATATCGAGGCCTCTTCGTTTCAGAAGCTCTATAGCATCAGCAGCCTCTCTTCTCGGCGGATCGGAGACCGCGAAGATTCCCGCCGCCTCTCCGCCATAGGCGAGGTATACGACCGTGGCACCGCCGGCTTCCCGGGAGGCGGCAAAGGCAACTTCCCCGTCTTCCATCCTCCTTCCGGTCCCATCGCGCTCGACAAACTCCCTGCTGCCGAGAAGGGCCTCCTTTCCCCCGATAAAACCGCGGATACCTTTGCCCGGCAGTACAGAAAATGCCGCCACGTCTTCGTAATCATGGGATCCTTGCGCTGCCGTTATCGCTTTTCCTATTGAATGCTCGGAAAAACGTTCAAGGCATGCAGCTAGACGGAGAGCCTCAGCGTCAGTTCTGCCGATCCCGTGACATGCTATGAGGGACGGTTTTCCTTCCGTGATGGTCCCGGTTTTGTCGAACACGACCGAATCGA
>Ga0187771_10000884_pt1 | contig 19302 bp, 14 predicted proteins | sample 0116_SJ02_MP15_1_FD_133139 | JGI IMG/M metagenome (GOLD analysis project Ga0187771, IMG submission 133139) | Tropical peat soil microbial communities from peatlands in Department of Meta, Colombia - 0116_SJ02_MP15_10_MG | ecosystem: Environmental > Terrestrial > Soil > Wetlands > Peat | place...
TCCGCCTAGCAGTGAACGGGGGAGTGAGGGCCGAAAGGTAGTCCGAATACGGCGTGCTCCGCAGTCTGTTCACAAGTTCGTCCAAGGAAGTGGCTTCCGCAAGCTTCTGCACCGTCTCTCTGTTGAGGATGGTGCCGCGTAGGGCAAATGCCCTTGTTCCGACATAAATCCTAGTAGACAATCGCCACGCTCTCAGGGACCTGGAAGGGGAGCCGATGTCGGGTTATTATTCTTGTTCGAAAACCGTGGGCTGGCCTTGCAAAAGGCACAGTGTGAACCATAAATCCTAAAGGAACATAGAGGTCTGCCGTAGCTTCACCAAATGGCCGGCATTGACATCACAGTGGTCACACTGGACAAGCCCTCGCAGTCGGTCCTTCAATCCTTCATCCGATCGCACCCAGAATTCTACCTGATCAGCGAAGCCGACCAGAAGGTACCCCTAATCAAGCTGCGAGGACCCAGAGCAAAGTTCGGAAGGAAGGCGGCGGGAGACGAGGAACCCATGCTCGTCTACGGCCCATACCACGTATTCGAGGCTGACGACATGGAGGCCGACGTCGCAGCGCTCGTTCCCGCACCGTGCTGGCAGATAGAAGTCAGCTCCGCGGTCGGCTCAGAGGAGGCCTGGCGCGACGCCTTGGCCCTGGCCGAGCACGTCGCGAAAGCCTGCAAGGGCGCAGTATGGAGCGCGGAGCTGGGAGTCGCATGGCCGCCCAACGTGAACCACAACACCAAGACGGAGAGAAGGAGAATCGACCTCCTTAAGCTCGAGTGGGTGGCGCATAGGTCAAGGAAGCCGGTGAAGTCCGGTCAAGCTTTCCTCAGGACCCTGCAGCTGTTCCTTCCCGAAGCCAGGCCCACCAGGTTCGGGCTGTACACCCCCCTTCAAGAAAGGCTGGACCCGAAGGACGACAGGCCGTTCACCGACTTCTGGGAGAAATGCTTTGACCAGAACCTTGGGCACATGTCGTTTAGGTCGAGAAGCCCGCTCGTGGAAGGGTTTGTCTTCTTTCCGAGGACTTCCCGCGTCGCGTCGAGGGCCCGCTCCTGGGGTCCCCCCGTCCGGCCGACGGAAGAGTTAGTCAAGATCACACTGGAATTCGACGAGGAGGCGGTCTCGGACAACGCCCAGCTTTGTGAGCGGATTGTCAGGCTCTTCATGGAGGTGGCCAGGCGGCTCCAGTGCTTCTATGCACGGGGCTACGTGGAGCGGAAGTTCTCCTGGTACAGGAGCGAGCCGATGGAGGTGCCTTTGGTAACCGAGCTGTACCCCGACGCTCTCGGGTACGAGTGGATGGGAATTCCCGCCGAACCGACATGGCTGACCTGGTTCGGCAGGCCCTACGTGCCACTGGTGGCGAAGTCCGTAGAAAAGCTCAAGCCCAGGGTCGCGGGAAACGGCATGCTCATCCGACTCGGGAGCAAACCGGCCGACCTTCGCCAGCTCCGGAAGGCCGGAGTCAAGCTGCCGTCCGACGTTCTGGTGCAGCGGGCGGAGCACGACCAGGGCGACGAGCTGATGGCTAAGCTCAAGAGGGCGGGCATGTGGTCGCCTCCGTCTTTCCGGCCACGCAACGCCGAAGTGATTCCCAGAATAGATGGCTGACGGCGCGGGACTGGCGCCGATGCCTGGGACTCCGCTAGCGCTCCGCCGGAAGTCGATGAGCTCAAGAATGGCGGAGGCAGCTTTTGAGTCTAGGGCTCGGACTACGGGAGTCATCTGTTTCTGCGTTGTGTTTGCGAATGCCATCATCATGCTTAATAACGGAACCCAGACGCGGGTTCGAAAGCAAAGCGTGTAACGATTGGGACTTGCGAAGCTTTCGAGCGTCACCATAATCTCTCCCAGGAGTGAGTACGCCGATGTCGCCAAGGCGCTCGCCCTGTTCGAGGACTTCCATCCGGTTCAGGACGGCATTCCCAACTTCGACCCCGCCGTGCAGGAACTCGCGGTGAAGGCGGTGAGACTCTTCGCCCTTGCCGACCAAGCCGCGAAGGATCTGGACCTCGAGCTGCTCCCGGGGACCATAGACGTTGTATTCAGAGGGGTGAAGGTGCCCAGGAATCAGTTCGAGGCTGCCACGTGGGATGAGCTGCTGACCAAGGCGGAGACGGACCTGACCCCCATTGTCGAAGAGATCAAGGCGGCCAAAGAGCGCCTGCAGAGGGCTACGAAGGCCGAGATGGATGCGCGCACGACCATGGACACGCTCCAGGCGGTGTCGGCGTTATCTGCAGACCTGGGCCGTGTCTCGGAGCTTAGCCTACTGAAGATCGTACTTTCCGTCGTTAAGAACGAGGCAGTGGACGAGTTCCGCAACTCAGTTCCCGGCGCTATCTTCCTGGTGCAAAAGCTATCCGACGAGAACAGCATCACGCTGGTTGCGGTCCAGAAGCTCGAGGAAGGCAAGGTCGACAAGGCGATGAAGTCGCTTGACCTGAAGCCTCTGTTGATTCCTGCGGGCCTCCCCCAGAATCCGGCCGAAGCCTACGAGCGCCTGAAGAAGGACCATGAATCAGCGAAAAACGAAAGAGAGACCGCTGAGGCGAAGATGGTGGAGGTCAGAGACCGCCAGAAGACCGCCCTCCTATCGGCGAGAGAGCTTACGGAAGTCGCGAGAAACATGCTGGATGAAGCGAGGGTCTCCGGCGGGCTGACCCGGCTGGCGACGATTTCGGGCTACATCCCCACGAAGAGGGAAGACGAGTTCAGGAGCCTCTTCGGCAGCTGGATGGTCCACGTGGAACCCGCGACCGACGCCGAGCACGACGGAGGCGTCCCGACCCTGCTCGAGAACCCGCCGGGGGTGAGCATATTCCAACTCATAACCGGGCAGCAGGGGATTCCAGGCAAGCACGAAGTCGACCCGACCCCCCTCATCTCGTTCGTCTTCCCCATCTTCTTCGGGATGATGTTCGCTGACCTCGGCCACGGCATAGTAATAACGCTCGTCGCCCTGCTGGTAAGGCAAAGGGGGAAGGGGAGCCTTAGGCAGTGGGGGAACATCTTCCTGGCGGCGGGCGTGTCGGCGATGTTCTTCGGGGCCGTCTTCGGAGAGTTCTTCGGAGTCCTGCTAAGCCCACTGATCAGGAACCCGTTCACTTTCGAAATCGTGAAGGACGGAGGAGTAGACACGGGGGCCATCGAACAGGTGATGATAGTGGCGATACTTATCGGGGTGGCGCATCTGACCACCGGGCTTGGCCTCGACGTGTATGAAGCACTGAAGGAGAACCTGAGGACGGAGGTCTTGGTCGGGAAAATCCCGGCCCTTTCCATGTACCTATCCGGCGTGGGATACGGGGTGGCCTTCATCGGCGCGGGGTACAATTTCAATGTCCTGGCGGCCCCCAAGTTCAACCCTGTCCCCGGGCTCCCGAACCAGCTCCTGGGCGGGGTGTCGTTGACCATCCTTCTCGTGTCGATGGTGGTCCTTCTCTGCGGGAAGGCCGTGGCGTTGAAGATGGGAAAGCTGCACGGAGAGTCCGTGGGCGCAGCGTTGGCAGACGGAGGGCTCGAGGTGTTCGAGAGGATCTCACAGTTCCTGTCAAACACGATAAGCTACGTCAGGCTCGCCATCATGCTGCTGGTACACGCAGTGCTCCTGCTGATAGTAAACCAGTACACCCCGGTGACGAACCCCCTGACGGTGATCCCCTGGGTGGTGCTAAACTGCCTCATAATCGCCTTCGAGGCATTCGTGGTGTATGTGCAAGACCTCAGGCTTCACATCTACGAGTTCTTCACAAAGTTCTACAGGGGGACAGGGACGCCATTCCGGAAGATCCTCCCCGACAGAGTCCGCGTAGACATCAAGTGGCGCTGAGCCTTGAAGGTTCCACGGGCGCCACGTCTACGGTGCCGGGACGGCACCAGCCGCGAAGTTGATTGCCCCCTGCGGAAACAGCCCTATTCCAATGATCAGGCCGACAGCGACTGCGAAGACTGCGATGAACCAAAACGGTTCTTTGACCCTCTCAGGGCTGTCGGGTTCGTCGGCGTACATCCTCTTGATCACCCAAGCGTAGTACCCTAGGCTGAACGCGCTGTTCAGGATCCCGGCCACCGCAAGCCAGCTGTAAGGGCCGTTGGCAACGGATAGGAAGAGAAGGAACTTGCTCCAGAACCCGTTCAAGGGCGGAACCCCCGCGAGGGCGAGCAAGGCGACAGTCATGGTGAAGGCGGTGACGGGCATCCTCTTTGCGAGGCCGTTGTATGCCCCCAGGTCCGCCCTCTTGAGCTGCATCAGGACCAGTGCGGCGCACAGAAACGCTGCCCCCTTCATCACCGCGTGGTTGATGACGTGCAGGATTGAACCGGTCATGCCGATTGTCGCTGCTGCAGATGTCGGCGCAAGGGAGTACGGCACGAATCCGATGAGGATGTATCCAGCCTGGGCGATGCTCGAGTACGCCAGGAGCCTAGTCATGCTCTTCTGGGTCAGCGCGGAAACGTTGCCCACGGTCATCGTCAGCAGGGCCAGAACCGCCAGGACGTTGGGGAGGGTGAAGTACGGGTTCTGGGTGACCACGTAGAACGTCGTGAGGGCAAGTAGTACGCGTATCGCTGCGACGAACCCCGCCTTCTTGGTGGCCGCCGCCAGGATGGTGGTGACGGTGGTCGGGGCGCCTTCGTAGGCGTCTGGTATCCACATGTGGAACGGGACTATTGACATCTTGAAACCAAAGCCGGCCACGAAAAGCAGGGTCGCAACTCCCGCGAGGGCGCTCGGTTGAGCCCTGAACCCATTGACCACGTCCGAAATCTGGACGCTCCCAGTGAGCCCGTAGGCCAGGCTTATGGCGTACAGGATTATGGCCGACGACATCGCTCCGATGATGGCGTACTTCACCGAAGCTTCGTTGGACCTCAGTTTCTTGTCGAAACCCGCCAGGACGTACGTGGGGAGGCTCATGAGCTCCCAGGCCACGAAGAGCATCAGCAGGTTCTGGGAGTAGGAGAGCAACAGCATCCCCAGGGCGGTGAAAGACAGCAGGCTGTAGTAGACGGGCGTGTTTGGACCCTTCTGGTAGTTGAACGACGCGACGGTGACCATCAGGGTGACCCCGACGGTCACAAGGGCGAAGACCCCTCCTAGCTGGTCGCCAGAGAGCAGGGAGCCGAACCAGGGGACAGGCGTGGGGTGCAGGGTGAACCATCCGACTAGGCCCATCACGACCCCCAGAACAACGGCCAGGGCATAACCCGCCGCAGCGCGGTCTCCGCCCTTCCTGAGCTGGAGGAGGGGGAGCAGGAGGGATGCAGCCCCCAGAAGGGCGATTGAAACAGTCAGGAGGTCTACCAAACTATCTGGCCCCTCTGAGGAACTCGGCAACCGGAAGCGCCGGCGTCAGAATCAGGTAGGAGAAGACGATGAGAACCACGAGCGGGACCAGATACGCGGCAAAGGCCGCGACATCTCCCCACGAAAGGTCGTGAACCCCGTGCCCGCCTTCGGGCTCGGACAGCACAGTCCTCTTGATTGTCCAGAGGAAGTAGCCTGCGGTGATGACCGGAACAAGAATCGAGATGGCGGCGACCCCGTAGGCGGAGATGCCAGCCACAATCACCATGAATTCCGCCAAGAAGCTGGAGAAGGGAGGAAGCCCCATGGCCGCCGCCGACCCGAGGACGAGGACCGCGGCCGTCCGGGGCATCGTGCTCTTCATCCCCTTCAGCAGCGGAATCTCTCTGGTGCCCGCCTGGTGGTGAATGTAGCCGGAGAGCATGAAGAGGCTCCCCACCGCCAGGCCGTGCGTGAACATCTGGAAGATTGCCCCCTGAATCCCAAGCAGGTTCCCGGAGATCAAGGTCGCATAGGCCCCGAACAGGACGAACCCCATGTGGTTGATGCTCGTGAAGGCGATCATCTTCTTCAGGTCCTTTTGCAGGACTGCTGCAATCGCGCCGTAGAACATGGAAATCAGGCCCAGTGCCAGGAAGACCCACGCGTACTGTGCCGATGCGTTGGGAAAGAGGCCGATGCTTATCCGGAGGAAGCCGTACCCTCCCATCTTGAGCAGCACCCCAGCGAGCAGAACCGAGATGGGGGCCGGAGCCTCCACGTGGGCATCGGGGAGCCAGGTGTGGAATGGGAAGAGCGGAAGCTTGACAGCGAAACCGATGAAGGAGGCGAGCAGAGGGAGGTACTGCAGCGCAACAGGAATGTGCCCGGCGAGGGCGGGGATGTCGAAGCTGGGAGTCATGCCAGGAGTCTGCATCCCCAGGTAGACATAGAGGAATCCCAGCAGCATTATGGTGCTCCCAGCGTAGGTGAAAATGATGAATTTCATCGCCGCGTACTTCCTCCTCGGGCCGCCCCACACGCCGATGAAGAAGAACATCGGAATCAGCACGATCTCCCAGAAGACGTAGAACAGTATCAGGTTGAGGGACGTGAAGACCCCCATTATGGCCCCCTCGAACAGGAAGAGGAGGGCGTAGTACTCTGGCTCGTGGGTGTCGATGAGCTTCCTGGAACCGACGATGACAAGGACCGTGAGAAGAGAAGAGACGAAGAGCAGCGGGGAGCTGAGTCCGTCCACACCGAGGAAGTAGTTGAGGCCGACGGACTCGACGCTGATCCACGAGAACTTCTCCACGAAGGAGTACTGCCCCGGCAGAGGCGGGTTGGAATAGACCCCCCAGAAGATGTAGGCCGAGATCAGGAGGACCAGAAGAGCGACTGCCGCCGAGAAGTAGATCCCGCCCTTCTTGTTCGCGCGGGTGGCGAGGTACACCAATGGGGCGGCAACCAGAGGGATGAAAACGAGGAGGGAGAGGACGAAACTCATGGAAGTATCACTCCGATTGCGAGCAGAAGGAGCACCAGCATCACGATGACCCCTATGGCGAACACCTCGGCGTACTGCTCCACTATTCCGGTCTGAACCCTCCTGACCGCCCGGGAGAATGCCTGGCCGAACGCGGAGATGCCATTCACTGCGCCGTCGACCATCCTGGTATCAATCCAGTTGCCGGCGGTCGACAGCGACACGCCTAGGGTTGACCCGATGTTGTTGACCCTGAAGAGCCCCATGAGGTCGAAGGTTCCGCTCAGCCACCTCGAGGCCGCGATGGGGGGATTGACGAATACCTTGTAGTAGATCGCGTTGATGTACCATCTCTTCTCGAGGAAAGTGTAGAGACCCTTCGTGAAGCCCGATTCGCCGATGACACGGCCTGGGTCGGCCCGCCGGGCGACGTACAGGAAGGCGGCGGCGAAGAAGCCTACGGCGACCAAGAGCCCCGTGAGCCCCGACGCTGGAATGTTCAGGGTAGGCGCGGTGGGCGTCAGCCCGGGGGTTGGATAGAGCGTCTGGATGTAAGTTCCGGCAGCCGATTCCAAGGTAGCCTCGACGTTCAGCGAGGGGATGAACTCTCCTGCCAAGGCTGCGAGTCCGATGATCACAGACGCAGCCGCCAGGAGGGCGTAGGGGACCCACATGAGGGGGCTCGGCTCGCGCACGTGGTGCCCCGCGCCTTCGACTTGCTGAAGCCTCGGACTCTGCCGCCCGAAGAAGACAATCCCCAACATCCTGAAGGAGTAGAAGGCCGTCATTCCTGCGGTCACCATCCCGACCGCAAACAGCCCGTACTGGCCCGCTCCCCAGGCGACACCCAGGATGGCGTCCTTGCTCCAGAAGCCGCTGAACGGGGGGATCCCGGAGAGGGACGCGACCGCTATCAGGAAGGCCGCGAAGGTAAGTTTCATCTTCTGTCTCATGCCGCCCATGTCGCTGATGTATTTCGAGTCGGCCGCATGGATCAGGGCACCAGCGGCCAAGAATAGACATGCCTTGAAGATGGCATGGCTCATCAGCTGGTACAAGGCGGCCGAAAGACCTTGAGAGAAGTCCGTGGAGAGCCCGGCTAGGCCGACAGCCATCATCATGTAGCCGATCTGCGACACCGTCGAGTACGCGAGGATCTTCTTGAGCTCGAACCCGACCAGCGCCTGGGTGGCGGCGAGGAAAGCCGTAAACGCGCCTATCCAGGCGACCGCGACGAAGAACGGCGTGATTAGCGAGGGGCTCAAAGAAGGATTGAGCAGGATCGCGAAATAGAAGAGCGGGGCGATTCTCGCGATGAGCACGACCCCGGCCTTCACCATGGTGGCCGCGTGGATGAGCGCCGACACGGGAGCCGGCCCTGCCATGGCGTCCGGGAGCCATTCATGAAGAGGGAACTGGGCCGACTTCCCGACTGCGCCCCCGAAAATCAGCAGTGCGACCGGCACCAGGAGGCCGTTCCGGGCCATGGCCGGCAACCACATCGTCGAGGTGACGAACAGCTGGTGGTAGTTGAAAGTCCCGGCATAGTAGAAGAGGATCAGGATTCCCGCCAGCATGGCGACGTCGCCGATCCTGGTCATGACGAAGGCCTTCATGCCTGCCTGAGACGGAGAGTAGGACTGGTCCTCCCCGAGGGCCTTCTCACCCGGCGTTCCGACCCAATCCTTCGTCTCGTCCTTCCAGTAGTGGCCGATTAGGGCGTAGCTGCAGAGGCCCACCATCTCCCAGCCGATGAAGAGGGAGAGCAGGTTGTCCGAGAGTACGATCAGCTGCATGCTCCCGATGAAGAGGCTGATGAAGAAGAAGTACCTGGCGGTCCCGCTGTCCTCCTTCATGTATTCCACGCTGTAGACGACGATGAGCAGGCTGACCCACGCGACCACGTTGGCGAGGATTGCCGTGTAGGGGTCGGACAACACGCCCATCGTCAGGCCGAGGGCAGAGATCCAGGGGACGCTTTGGGGGATTATCGAGTCGTAGACCGTCAGTGGCTGGCCCTGCAGGACAGGGAGCAGCATCTGGAGTGCGAATAGGGCGGATAGGAGGGCGAACACCGGCGCGACGAAGTCCTTGACCCTACCGGCCTTCCTCATCGCCGCGGTCAACAGGGCTCCGACGAAGGGGAGTATGAAGATCATCCAGATCGCGTAGGAGGGGATGGGCGCGCTCAAGCTCTCATCTCAGCCCCAAGTGAAGTCCTGACGCGAAAGAATAGAGCGGCTTGAGGACCAGGTCTGGGTAGATGCCGATGACGATGGACACGATTGCGATTGCAAGGAGAGGTAGCGTCATCGTGAGTGGCGCCTCCTTGACCTCGGCGAGAGATTGAGGGAGAGGGCCAAAGAACATCCTCCGCATCGGCCAGAGCGTGTAGGCCACGGTGAACAGCGTGGCCACCAACCCGAGGACGGCGACGGCCAGGTAGACTGATGAGCCGGCAGCTCCCTGACTGAAGATGCCCGCGAACATGGTCCACTCGGCCTGGAAGCCGCTGGTGGGCGGGACCGCTGAGAGAATCAGCGCTCCGAGCAGGAACAGGGTCGCCGTGAAAGGCATCTTCCCTGCGAGGCCTCCCATCTCTCTCAGGTCCCTGCGTCCTGTCTGGACGAGCAGAATGCCAGCGACCGAGAACATTACGAACTTGCCCATTATGTGGCTCAGGAAGTAGAATACACCCCCCGTCGCCCCGATCAGCGAGAAGCTCGCGATGCCCAGTATCGAGTAGGCGTTCTGGCTCATCGTAGACCAGGCGAAAAGATACTTTACGTCGGTCTGGGCCAATGCCACGGCCCCTGCGTAGAACATGGTCAGCACGGCCCAGGCCATGAGCGGGAGGCTGAACGCCTGGAAAACCGAGGGCATCCCGAAGAGTAGTAGCCGAACTATCACGTAGTTCCCCACCCCCGAGACGACGGCCATGGTAGGAGCGAAGGCAGTGGGAGGCTCGGCCTCCGTAATCGGGAGCCACATGTGCACGCCGAAGACTGCCATTTTAACCAGCCACCCTACCAGGACAAGGCCCGCAATCCAGAAGGCAAGTGGGCTGGCGGCCGCCTGAGCCAGGCTCGTCGGACTCAGGTCGAAGGTGTGTGGAGCCGTAGCCGTGTAGAACAGGGCGATGCCGGAGAGGAAGATGAAAGCTCCCAGCTGGTTCCAGATGATGTAGATTATTGCCACCCTCTCCTTCTGGGCGTAGCCGAAGAGGCTGATGATCACGAAGGTCGGAATCAGGACCATTTCGAGGAAGAGGTAGATCTCGATGAGGTTCGTCGAAAGCACTATCCCTGCGAGGCCGGCCGAGATGAGCAAATAATTCAGGTAGTACATCCCGTACCGTCCGGGCTTCTCTCCGCCGTCGAGCCCCTGAATCCGCTTCTGCATGTAGGGCATAGAGAAGACCGTGGTCGCAGCGAGGACCAAGTTGATGACGATCAGAACCGGGAAGCTGAGGCCGTCTGCAAGGAACCCGAAGGTCAAACCCGCGGTTGGGGCCCACGGGTAGGACTCAACAGCCTGAGCGGTCCCCCCGAACAGCTGCTGGCCTTCGAGGATGATTCCTTGGAGAGTGGTGTAAAGGATCGCGGCGAAGGCAATCCAGCCGACCCCTCGGCCTAGCCTTGGAGCGGTGAGGTAGCAGACGGCTGCGCCAACCAGGGGAACCACTACTGTCAGCAGGAGAACATAGGGGTACCCCACCAACTATCCCTCCATGGAGTTCAGTTCGCTGACGTCTACATCCCGGTGGAGCCTGTAGGCCACCACCACGATGGCCAGAATCACCGCGGCCTCGGCGGCGGCGAGGGCGATCGAGAAGAGCACGAATGTCTGCCCGACGCCGTTGGTGAGGGCAGCCCCCGGGGTTGCGAACGGGGCGTACTGGCTGAAGGCCACGAAGTTTAGGTTGGCGGCGTTAATCATGAGCTCGACGGCGAAGAGCAGCCTGAGGGCGTTCCTCTTGGTAACCAGCCCGTACACTCCAATGCCGAAGAGCATCGCCGACACCAGCACGAAGTCAGGGAGCGAGTTCATGCCGAACGCTCCTCCTCTCTATCGACCCGCGAAAGCGTCAGAGCCCCCACGATTGCCGCTGCCAATACCATCGCCAGGATTTCAAGGACGGGGGCGAAATCCGTGGAAATCAGCTTCCCTATGTCGAGGAAGGTCGCACCGTTTTGGAGGGTCGTGTCCCCACTCAGGTTGGAAGCGACGACAGTTAGCGCGAGGGAGATGATTACCGCCAGCCCGGTCAGAACCCCGGAAAGCTCGGTGAGAGACTTCGCCGGAACCTCCTTGGCCCACTTTTCGGTCCTCACGAGCATCACAGTGAACAGTATCAGGACGGCGACCGCCCCGACGTAGACGGTTATCTGGAATACGGCCACGTAAGGAGCGTCGAGGAGGAAGAACAGGGCCGCCACCCCGAAGAGGCTTCCCGCGAGCCCGATGGCGCCGTAGACTATCTCGTCGGCTTCCATGGCCACCAGGGCGCCTCCCACTGTGACTACCATCATCGCCAAGAAAATCACGTCAGCCATGGCGAGTCGTCCCCTTATCCGTGTCAATCTTTACCTTGTAGGTCCTCCCTTCCAGTTTGGGGGGGACGGCGAGCATGTCCGGCGTGTACTTCAGGGCCATCTTGTCGTAGGCGGCGAGCTCATAGTCGTTGGTCATCCTGAGGGCGTCGAAGGGGCAGGCATCCACGCAGAGGCCGCAGAACACGCACCTGCCATAGTCCACTGCTGGCCAGATCTCCTTCTTGTTCTGGGGCTTCCCCTTCTTCACCTGCTGCATCTCTATGGCGACTGCCACGCCGTCGCAGGCGATGGCGCACAGCTGGCACCCCGTGCACTTGTCCAAGTACAAAGTGTGCCTGCCCTTGAATCCAGGGAGGCCCACTCCCTGGCGAGGGTCGAAGCCGTATCCGGGCCCTTCCAGGTCGAGCTTCTGCTCCGGGTACCGCAGGGTCATCCTCGGATGGAAGAGGTGCCTAAGGCCGCTCCAGGTGGCGACGAAAGTGCCCTTCAGGAAGGAGCGTACGCCCATCTATCTCACCAAAGCCTGAACCCAAGGGCTCGCCAGCAGCAGCATTGTGATGAAGATGTTAGCGAATGCCAGGACCAATAGACGCACCCAGCCGGTTCTCAGCATCATGTCTATCCTGATCCTGGGCATTATGCTCCTGGGTAGCATCATCATCACCATCACAACCGTCAGCTTCAGGATGAACCAAAGCTCGGGGGGGACGGGGGCCGGACCAAGCCAGCCGCCTAGGAAGAACGTGGTGAAGAGCCCTGCCATGATGTACATCCTTGAGAAGTTGGCCAGCTGGAAGGTTCCGAAGAGCATGCTCGAGTACTCTGTCTGCCATCCGGCGACCAGCTCGCTGTCAGCCTCAGGGATATCGAATGGGATACGCTCAAGCTCGGCCAGGGCGCCTATGAAGAAGACCACCGCTCCTAGCGGCTGCAAGAAGATGAACCAGATGTTGCTCTGGGCGGTCACTATGCTGCAACCCCCGGGGGTGCCGCACCCGCCGCTGCCTATGGGGGCAAGGTTCAGGGAGCCCGAAAGCAGCACGACGCCGACGAGCGAGAGAATCAGAGGTATCTCGTAGGATACCATCTGGTGAAGAGCCCTCAGCCCTCCGAGGAGCGGGTACTTGCTGTTACTCGCCCATCCGGCCAAGAGCACTATTATGGGAGTGAACCCCAGAACCGCGAAGACGAGGATGGCTCCGACCGGCGGATTGGCGATGTAGAACGTCGGCGAGACCGGCACCAGCGCAATGAGAGCGCCCGCCACCGCCATCAATGCCAGGGGGATTGCGACGAAAGTCGCCTTGTCAACCCCGTTTGGGATAATCATCTCCTTGAACAGGAGCTTGAAGAAGTCAGCTACGTTCTGACCGATGCCCTCGATCTTCCCGGCGTACATCGGGCCGGTCCTAAGCTGGATCTTCGCGGTGAACTTCCTCTCCACCCACCCCATGAATATGGTACCGTAGACGGCTACCCAGCTGAAGCCCGGAAAGACCATCAACGCGAAGAGGGTCTTCATGGGTTCAGTGCTGAGCATCGTGGTGGTGAGCGCCAAGAGCTGAAGCGGCTTGGTGGTGACCAATGCAAAGACATCGAGGGGGAAATGGAAGACTGAATCCAACGCGTAGTAGACTGGCACAATCACGAAGACGGAAAGGGCGGTTACCCAGAAGACGACCTTCAGGATTCTCTTGATGAAGTCCTCAAAACTTGTAATCGGCTTCGACATCGCTGCTGTGCTAACCTGAATCGGTGCGGTTTCGCTGACATGTTATAAAGATAAGCGGAATTAGGGTCAAATGAGACGCGACGCACCTGGGGTGTGCTAGAGTATCTCGATTGAGCTTTCGGAGAAGCCCTGCTGAATGAGCATCTTGGCGGCGCTCTCACGGTGATCGCCCTGAAGTATCATGATCCCGTCCTTTACTGTCCCACCGGTCGCCAGGCCGCGCTTCATCTTCGTGTTCAACTCGTGCATGTCCTTGTCGCTCATCTTCAGCCCTTCTATGACGGTGGTCGGTTTCCCAAACCGTCTCATTTCCATGCGAATCTTTACGCGCGCTTCCTCGCGGTCCAGTTCCTTGAGGATGTCCTCGAATCCTTCGTCTAGGTCTTTGCTCACTGTCTAACTCCGACCGGAGCGGCCGAAGCTAATAAGTATGATGGACATAGGCTCTGTTGTCGGAATTCTGCCGGAAGGTTCACCCCGAACATGGCCCGTTCGTCCGAGGCACCGGGCGATGATGAACACGCATTCTCTCACCGGATTCTAGAATCTGCGATTGCTTAAAGCCAGCAACTTCCGAGCCACTGAAAGGTGGGCCCGTAGCTCAGTGCTTACGCGAGCAGTTCGGTCAGAGCGACCGGCTCATAAGCAAGACCGGAGACACCGGTCGGTCCCCAGTTCAAATCCGGGCGGGCCCACTTGAGAATCACAAAAGATGAGGGCCAGCTTGCGGCAGTGCCATCCGCCTTTGCAGACGGCCGAATCGATATTGATATATTTCGATAGTTGTCGGAGCATAGCTTGACCTCTCCTTGGGAAGACCCTATCCCCTAGAATCTCTCCTTTCGGCTCGGAGTCTTATGGCGCCGGTCATTGTAGGCGACCATGTTTACTTCCTGAGCGACATGAGCGGGCGAATCAGCCTCTACAGGATGCGCAAAGAGGGCGGAATGCCTGAGGGGCTCCTCCCCCCGGATATCGCTCTGCAGAACCCTCACCTGATGATAGGAGAGTCGTTTGTGGTCTTTCCAGGCTTGAAGAAGGTCCTGGTCATGATTGACAACAACGGGGACGAGAACTACCAGGCCTGCATGATACCAATCGACGGAGGAATTCCCCAGAACATCTTCGGTGAAAGATATGCCGGCCATCAGCTAGGGTGCGTGAAGAGGGACATCAACAGCTCAACTGCATACTTCTGGCATGACGACAGGAAAACGCCGAACATAGAATCGATAAAGGTCGACCTGAAGACGATGAAGGAGACCACCCTAGGCACAAGCAAGTATGGGAACTACGCCGCGGGAGCGAACGAGAACAACACAAAGGTCGTTCTTATCGACTCGTACACGGCGGCGGACAACGTTCTGTTCCTGTGGACCAAGGAGGCCGGCAGGCGCGAGCTTCTCTTCGGCACTCCGATTGAAGAGAGGCAGACCGGCAAGGACTATCCCCCCTCTGGAATCATGACGTGCAACTTCACCCAAGACGAGCGAGGCCTCCTCGTCAGAACAACCCTCTTCGACGACGAAGGGTCTCTAGCATACCTTCCTCTCGACAGCCCTTCCAAGTTGGAACGGGTTCAGGTCTCTGGAACCAGGCACAGGGGGAAGGGGGAGCTGGAAGACGTGAAGAGTCTGGAGAAGGACCGATATTATCTCAGCTACAACATCGACGGATGCAGTTTTGTCTACGAAGGCAGACTGGTCGGAGGAAGAGGTGGGAAACGGCATAGGTTTGTCGTCGAGAATTGCATCGTGGGAAAGGAGCCGTTGTCAAACGGCGTGCTTCTCGGGCTGGAGCCATGGACGGCTTCGAAGGGGAAGCGAATGCGGCGAGAACGCGGATACGTCACGTCGTTCACTACGGCCATCACCCCTTCGCAAATCTACGTCTCGACGGTGGGGCGGGAGCCAAGGTACACCAGGCTCTCGAACGAAAGAGTGCTCGGAATACCGGCGGAATGTCTCTCGTCGGGGGAGGACGCGAGCTACACAAGCTTCGACGGACTTAGAGTCAGCGCCAGGATATACTTCCCCGCCACCGCCCTCGGCATTCAGGCACCGTACCCGCTAGTACTCTACGTCCACGGGGGTCCGCAGGGGCAGGAGAGGCCCGACTTTACCTGGTTCTCCATGCCTCTTATTCAGTATCTCACGCTCAACGGTTTCGCGGTGTTCGTGCCGAACGTCAGAGGGAGCACCGGCTACGGGCAGAAGTTCATGAAGATGGTTGACCACGACTGGGGAGGGAAGGACCGTCTGGACCTCGTGGAGGGCTTGAATATGCTGGAAGCCAAGGAGCCGAGGGTCGACTCTTCTAATCGCGGCGTAATCGGAAGGTCTTACGGGGGGTACATGACTCTTACCCTCGCCTCGAGGCATCCAGACCTCTGGAAGGCAGCCGTCGACATGTTCGGTCCGTACAACCTGTTCACCTTTCTAGAGAGGCTGCCGGAGACATGGAGGACGTACTTTTACCTCTCTGTGGGCCATCCTGATAAGGACAAGAAGTTCCTCGCCGAAAGGTCGCCTTCGACCTACATCGACAATGTGAAGTGCGCCATGATGATGATTCAGGGAAGGAACGACCCCAGAGTGGTCGAGAAGGAGACCGCGGATGTCGTTGCGCGGTTGCGGTCGAAGAAGCTGCCGGTGGAGTACCTCGTCTTCGAAGACGAGGGGCACGACGTAATCAAGTTCAAGAATCGAGTGGTCTGCTACACGAAGATCACCGACTTCTTTGCAGCCCACCTCAAGAAAGACTCCGCATAGGAATTCTGTCCCCGAAGTCTTAGTCGAGCTAACCAGGGGCACACGCGCGTGCCAGGGGGCTTGATTTCTGACCACCCCTTAAAAGCCAGGACAGCCTCTTTATCCAGCATGAAATTCGGACTGCAGCATCCGAACTACTCGTTCGACGGAGAGGGGCGGAAGGTCTTCGAGACAATTGCAGCGAGGGCCCGCGCCGCGGAGGGGTACGGCTTTGACAGCTTTTGGGTAATGGACCACTTGTTCCAGATCCCGAGTGTCGGAAAAATGGAGGAGCCGATGCTCGAGGGATGGACCGTCGTCTCGTCGCTCATCGGAGTGACGAACAAGATAAGGCTCGGTACGCTAGTCACCGGCAACATATACCGGAATCCTGCCCTGCTAGCCAAAATGGGCGCCACAGTGGACGTGCTGAGCGGTGGAAGGCTGTTCATGGGGGTGGGAGCAGGGTGGTTCGAGAAGGAAGCGGAGGCCTATGGCATCCCGCACTTCGACATTCCAGGGAGGCTGAGAAGACTGGGGGAAGCGCTGCAAATCATAAGAGGAATGTGGTCAAGCGATGGTTTCACCTTCGAAGGGAGGTATTACCAAGTGAACAACGCAATGTGCGTGCCGAAGCCCGTGCAGAAGCCGCACCCTCCAATCCTGATAGGGGGAGGCGGGGAAAGAGTGACGTTGAAGCTGGTGGCCAAGTATGGGGACGCGTGTAACCTCTTCGGGAGCGTAGAAACTGTCACCAAGAAGCTCGGAGTGCTTAGGGACCACTGCAAGGCGGTCGGGCGGGACTTCGACGACATACTGAAGACAAAGCTCGGCCACCTCGTGATTGCACGAGATGACCAGCAGGCCCACGCAATGGCCGAGGGAGAGGGCATTCCCCCCGACCGGCTGGAGGGCTATGCAATCTGCGGCTCTCCCGAAAGCGTCAGGAAAAAGATAGGCGAGTTCGCCGACGCGGGAATAGAATACCTGATGCTCAACGTCAGCGCAGGCAGAGAGGAGGAGATGCTCAAGCTCTTTGCTGACGAGGTCATCCAATCGTTTCTCTGAGGCAACAACTTCGCCCCACGCGCCACGGCAGCGCTCCGGAGTGAGTCGACGCTTCGAGACCCAGCGGGAACTGTTTAACTATCAATGGTCGCCATAGCAAGCTGTGCAATCTGGAACTGTTACTGCACAGATGAAGGGCGGACGCGCAGACGCCGACCTCGCGAATAAGACAGGAGGCAGGGTCAGGATCTCACAGTCCAGTGCCCAAGACGGGACTGCAATCACAGTGACGATTACAGCATACGGCGCGGAGCCCCCGAACCGGTGGGGGAAGCGCTCCAAGCTGAACTCGCCTTCGTACTTCGAAGTGACAATCGTGGGAATCTCTGACGGCTCAGCCAGCGTCAGCCTCACAAACAATTCCGGGAAACCTCCGACGACGATGCAGTACATGAAGAACGGCGATTGGGTTAGCGTGACGGGGGTCAGCACATCCGGCAACACCATCACCGGGGGGATACCTGTCATTGACCTGCATTCTCCGATTGTTATCGGGACGTAGCCCCTACCCTCTGAAATTCCCAAATCTCAGTCCTTCGGACTGCTCGAACCAGGCTCGTTTCCCCACCGAGAAGGGTTTTATTTGGAGACGCACCCGATAGCGAGCAAGCGAATTGGCTGAAGCGAACCGGAGGCTCGCTGCCATCATGTTCACGGACATCGTCGGATACACGGCGATGTCCCAGGAGAACGAGTCTGAGGCTCTCGACGCCCTGAGGAGGCACAGAGACCTGATTCGGCCGATGATAGTCGGCCACGGGGGCAGGGAGGTAAAGACGCTGGGAGACGGCTTCTTGGTTGAATTCGCCAGTGCCCTCGCCGCGACGCAGTGCGCTGCCGACATCGAGGACATTCTGCAGCGATACAACAGAGGCAAGACGAAGGCCCTGCGTGTGAGAATCGGGATTCATGTGGGGGACGTGGTCCGCGAGGATGAAGATGTCTACGGCGACACGGTGAACATAGCTTCGCGAATCGTGGATCTCGCCAGGGAAGGCGGTACGTGCATCTCACAGCAGGTCTACGACCAAGTCAGGAACAAAGTACCGTTTCGATTCATCAGGCTCGAGGCTCCGCAAATGAAGAACATCTCGGTTCCGATTGACGTCTACAGGATGGAACCATCCATCGTAAGGGGCGAAGCAGAACAGGTCCAGAAGAGGGAGGCGAGGAGTCTCGCAGTGCTTCCGTTTGCGAACATGAGCCCAGACCCAGCTGACGAATATTTCGCCGACGGAATGACAGAAGAGGTGATCTCTACGATCTCGAGAGTCGACCAGATCGGCGTAATCTCCAGGACATCGGTAATGCAATACAAGAAGACTCCCAAGCCTGTCAGGGAGGTGTCCAAGGAACTTGGCGTCGGAACCGTCCTCGAGGGTAGCGTCCGCAAGGCAGGCAATAAGGTCAGGATCACGGTACAGCTGATCGACGCCACGCGGGACCGGCACATGTGGTCGGAAAGCTATGACAGGGCGCTCGAGGACATCTTCGACATCCAGAGCGACATCGCCAGGCAGGTTGTGGAAGCATTGAAGGTCCGGATTCTCCCTCACGTTAGCGAGAAGTTGGAGACAAGGCCCACGAAGAGCACGGAGGCCTACACTTTGTACCTCAAAGGGCGCTACAACTGGAACAGAAGAGGGCTGGAAGACGTCAGAAGGGCGGCTGGCTATTTCAGAGAGGCGGTCAAGACTGATCCCGGGTTCGCACTCGGATACGTGGGGATAGGGGACTGTTGCAGGACCCTTATCACGAATTGGGGGATCGACCCCGAAGAGAACGACAAGGAAGCCAAGGTGATGGTTACGAAGGCGTTGGAGCTAGATCCGAGCCTCGCTGAGGCTCACGCGACCCAGGGACTGGCCTCTTTCAGCGACTGCGACCTCAGAAGGGCGGAGGAGGAATTCGAGAGGGCGACTCAGCTGAAGCCCAGCTATGCGACTGCCCATCAGTGGTACTCCCAACTTCTGATGGCCGAAACGCGCTGGGAAGAGGCACTTTCTCACATCGAGAAGGCGGTGGAACTCGACCCCTTCTCGCAGGTGACCAACCTCATTCACATATTCTTCTACGAGGCGAAAAGGGACTACAGATCAGGGCTGGCCCTTGCCCAGCGGGCCGCCGAATTGAATCCCGACGACCCTTCCCTGCGCATGGAGCTGGCGTGGTTCTACGGCAAGCTGAAGATGTTCCGTGAAGCCCGGTCCGAAGCGATGAGGGGATCAGAGCTCGCAAAGGGCGCATTCCCCCTCGCGGAGACGGGGGCAAGGGCCATCCTCGCATATCTGGAGGGCAGCAGCCGCGAAGTGAAGATACTTCTGCCCGAGCTGAAGGCTCACATAGGAGAAACTTTCACGGCAGTCCGTTTCATTGCCGACCTCCACTTCTACTTGGGAGAGAAGGACGAAGGCTTCGA
>Ga0187771_10000885_pt1 | contig 19290 bp, 15 predicted proteins | sample 0116_SJ02_MP15_1_FD_133139 | JGI IMG/M metagenome (GOLD analysis project Ga0187771, IMG submission 133139) | Tropical peat soil microbial communities from peatlands in Department of Meta, Colombia - 0116_SJ02_MP15_10_MG | ecosystem: Environmental > Terrestrial > Soil > Wetlands > Peat | place...
CCCCTTTAAGTAACCACCGAGTAACGACATGCTCTAGAATCCCCAGGATTAATTGCCGAAGGACATAAATGTTCACATCCTTCCTAACAACGCCCTCTTTTTGTCCTTCTTTAACAACCTCTAAAATTCTGCCGGTCGATTTTTTTAGAAAATTGTATGTTTTCGTTTTAACAAAACTCGTGCTCACCCTCATCTCAAGCATCAGAATCCTTCCATACGCTGGATTCATTTTGAAAAAGTAGAGATAGTACCATATGAATTTTCTGATTTTATTGAAAGCGCCTGTTATTCCCTGGAGGTGTAAATCAAGTTCTTCAGTAAACTCTATAGTTTTCTGAATGGGAATGGAAAAAAATAGATCCTCTTTGTTCTTATAATATTGATAAATCGTCCCCTCGGCCACATTGGCTCTCTTGGCTATCTCAGAAATGCTGGAATTTTTGAAATTGCCATTACTGAAAACCTCAATGGCAGCCTGAAGGATGGATTGTTTTCTCGCAGTCTTGTTTGACATGAACGATTACCAGAAAAAATGAATTTTGTTCATTTCTAACCCTCTTATAGAAGTTTGTCAAGTATTTATTGTAAGAATTGCGATAAGTTAATAAATTGAACCATATTCAAATATTAGGCTATCGTTATAGGAAATGGGAGCAATGACCAACTTATCCTCAAAGAAGCCGCTCTTGGGATAGCAGTACTGGGGGATGAAGGGGTATCGGTTTCTGCTATTAAGTGCGCGGATTTGGTGGTAAAGAATATCCAGAATGTTTCAGACCTATCATTGAAGCCCAAGAGACTAATCGCCACGCTGAGAGAGTGAGAGAACGAATTACGGTAATACTCTTGAAATTGCCAGTGTCAGATCTCTTGTAAAAGTAATGCCTCCCTCTCCAGAGACCCAACCACTCTCCTCAACAGAAAACCACCCTGAATAAGTTCATTGAGATATTGATGCTCGGCTTGACACCGGGGACCGCTGGGTTGGGAGGAAGGCGCGGTGGGTGTGTAGGCATTGTCGGAAGTTGAATTTCCTTGCAGTAATATTGCAGTAGTTTGATGGCAAAAAGGTGGTAAATTCCAGGAGAGGATGGTATAAAACGGTATATACACCTCCTGGCAGATCTATTCAAACAAAAAGAGTTTTCTTTGAATTTCCCTATCTTACCGATTTGATGGGCAATTAGCTGTTAACCACTAGGTTGCAGGTTCGAGTCCTGCCCGGGGAGCCAGGTTGGTGTCTGAGAGCGTATCTCAGATTCATATACAGAAAGTTGCCCTATTTCGGGAGGTCTGCCGTATAGGGCAATTTTTATTTTGTCCGGGGCAAGAACCGCCTTATGAAGAACAAGCCTTAAAAGCTCCCTTTGGTGGTAGGGTTGAATATGGTCGAATACATCGGTGAATTTATTCAAAGCAAGCATCACTAATTCCTGACTCACCGATTCACGCAGTATTTCATCAATCGTCTGCTCCAAGGTCTGGATGCCTGTTTCAACGATGTGAATTTGACAATTACGGATAGGAATGTCAATATTCGAACGATATATGTTCCTGACAATGCCGCCAATCCTACAAGATTTTGGAGGCTGGCGAAGGTTGTTACTACGGTGATTAAGATTGGTAACGAACAGGGAAAATTTAAGATACACTCTTAACTAGAACCAACGCCTCTGGCGAGCAAGTATTCGAGGGGAGATAGAATGGAAAGTTTTTCACCATCCGATGAGAGCGTTGTCCGAAGCCACTGTCGCATCTGCCATGGAGGTTGTGGTGTTTTGGTTCATGTTAAAGATGGAAAGGTGGTGCGAATTGAAGGAGATCCTGAATCTCCAATCAGCAAGGGAACTCTTTGCCCTAAAGGAATTGCTTCGATTCAACTGGCCTATCATCCAAATCGTTTGCTCTATCCTTTGAAAAGGAAAGGTGCCAAAGGGGAAGGTAGATGGGGACGAATCTCCTGGGACGAAGCCTACGATACTCTTACTTCAAAAATGAAAGAATTTAAGAATTTCTACGGAGCCGAGTCGATCGTTTTCGGTTTTGGGACCGGCCGAGACAATGAGTCATTCATTTACCGATTTTCCAACCTTCTGGGAACACCCAATGTCATTTCAGCGAGCCATATGTGCTATATACCACGGGTATCAACTTCTATTATTATCTGCGGTAATCTGCCGGTTTGTGATTACGAAGGGAATCCTAAATGTATTATGGTTTGGGGAAATAATGCTATCATCTCAAATCCAGATGAATACAAAGGGCTCTATCTCTCCGATGCTCTGGCGAAAGGGGCGAAGTTGATTGTCGTTGATCCGCGATTCACTAAATTGTCTGATCGATCGAATCTTTGGCTTCAACTCCGGCCAGGCACTGATTTAGCTCTCGCCTTTGGGATGCTTCATGTCATCATTGAAGAGGATCTCTACGACAAAGAGTTTGTCAAAAATTGGATTTTCGGCTGGAAGGAGTTCGTGGAGCGGGTACAAGAGTATCCTCTCAAGCGCGTTTCCGAAATTACCTGGATAGCTGAAGAAAAAATTAGGGAAGCAGCACGGCTCTTTGCCGAGACTAAACCTGCATGTATACAGTGGGGAGTGGCCATAGAGCAATCTATTAATTGTGTCGATAATAACCGGATTCTCCTTGCGTTAGCTGCCGTTACAGGAAACCTTGACGTTCCGGGTGGGATGGTCTTCTATGTCCCTCCTTCTACGATAAGTGCAGCCCAATTCGGAGCTCATCGGCTACTTCCACCTGAGCAAAGAAAGAAACGCTTGGGCGGAGATGTCTTTAAACTAGCAGACGCTTTTGCCATCATCAATCCCAAATTCGTGTGGGATGCGATCCTTTATGAGAAGCCCTATCCGGTCAAGATGGTATTTCTGATCTCTTCCAATCCCGTTTTGACACAGGCCAACGCCTCAATGGTTTATGAGGCGTTAAAAAAGGTTGATTTCCTGGCTGTTTCAGATTTCTTTTTAACTCCAACTGCTGAATTGTCGGATCTTGTGCTACCTGCTGCCACCTGGCTCGAGATGGACTATGTGGCAGAGTCCTGGAAAAGGCATGGGTATGTGTTAGCTCGACAAAAGGTTGTCCAGGTGGGAGAATGCAAGACAGATCATGAGATGCTCAACGAGCTCGGGAACCGGATGGAGCAGAAAGAACATTGGTGGCCAACGATTCGGGATGCCTTAAATGCTATTCTTGCCCCTTCTGGTTTGAAGTTTGAGGAATTTGTTAAAAAAGGTTTTCTCCGGGGGAAGATGGAATATCGGAAATACGAAAAAAAGGGATTTTCCACTCCTACAGGAAAGGTTGAGCTCTATTCGACACGGTTGAAAGAATGGGGATACGACCCTCTTCCTCAGTTTCGAGAACCGCCAGAATCTCCTTTGAGCCGACCCAATCTTCTCAAGGACTATCCCTATATCCTCATTACTGGTATGCGGCCTGCTGCCTTTTTCCATTCAGAGCACCACCAGATCCCTTGGCTGAGGGAGCTCCTACCAGAACCTTTTGTTGAAATCCATCCTGAGACAGCAGAGAAAGAGGGGATCAAACAGGGAGATTGGGTAGTCATTGAATCCCCTCGGGGGAAATGCCTTCAGAGAGCAAAACTGACTTTGGGGATTGACCCCCGCGTCGTAGGAGCTCAGCATGCATGGTGGTTTCCCGAAAAGAGTTCTCCCGAATATGGATGGAGGGAATCAAACATCAATCTCTTGACAGACGATAATCCAGGAACCTGTGATTCTGCTATGGGGGCGACTAATGTCAGGGTACTGCTTTGTCGGATTTCTAAAAAGTGAGAGATGAAAATGGTGAAAAAACTTGCTATGGTTATTAACGACGATATTTGTTGGGGGTGTGAAACTTGTGAGTTAGCCTGTAAGCAGGAGAATAACCCACCGGAAGGATCACGATGGATCCAGGTGAGAACAAAAGGGGTACAAAAGATCAATGGCAAGCTAAAACTTACTTATTCTCCGGCTCGGTGCTTACAATGTTCCAAGCCCCCCTGTAAGGAAGCTTGTATAGTCAACGCCATTTCTCAAAGACCTGATGGCATCGTCCTGATTAATCCGGAGGCCTGCATCGGATGCAAAGCTTGCATTGAAGCCTGTCCCTTCGGTGTCATGCAGTTTAATTCGGAAAAAGGAGTGGCAGAAAAATGTCATCTCTGCTATCACCGGATTGATCGGGGGGAAAGGCCTGCCTGCGTGGACAAGTGTATTGGCCGATGCATCTATTTTGGTCAGATTGAGGAGATCCTCAACCGCCTAGGAGTTGAACGTTGGAGCGGCGAATGTAATTTTAGATCTCGCTGAAAGGCCACCTTTGTTTTTTCCGGCTACTATATAAAAGCTCGTTTTTGCTTCCTTGAAAAAACACGTTACTTCTTATCCAGTTAAAAATTTACGCACGCTTTCACACGCTTTATAGCTAAAATCCTTATAGGTCCAAAAGCAAAACTAGCGAAGTATAGCTCTTTTTATAAGCGTTTTTGTAATTTCGATTTTGTACGCGTTCATGCTCAGTGGTTTCGCACCTGTCATGGCTGCCTCTGCTGCTTCATCTGCCGTGGTCTCTTCAATGGCCTTTCCTTTGATTGTATTCTCGGCTTCTTGTGATCTTACGGGAGTTGGGGCAACGGCGCCGAGGATTATCCTGGCATCCTTGCAGGCTCCTTCTTCGACAGTTATCATTGATCCAACGCTGGCAATGGCAAAATCGACGGACTTCCTTAGTCTAAATTTAAGGAATGTTTGCTTAGCTCTCTCCGGAGGCCTGGGAACCTGTATTTCAGTTACTATCTCATCCGGCCCAAGGACATTTCCTAGGGTTTCAAAGAAGTCTTTGACCAAAACTGTCCTGACATTCTCAAGGCGTACGACCTTAATCTTTGCGTCAAGGGCGGTCAGCGCAACTGCCATATCTGACGGGCAGACAGCAAAACAGCGCTTACCCTCAAGGATGGCATGATAACGATTGTCTCCTCGCACAGCCCAGCATGGGCCACTACCCTTTCGCAAACAGAGTATTCGTCCTCCCCCCACTTGATGAGGATACCTGTAGTACCAGCAACGCACTTCTTGACAAAGATTCCCGCCTATTGTGGCCATATTCCGGATTTGTGGCGTAGCAATGGACTCAGCAGCTTCGGCGAGTACTCTATACCCTTCTCTAATTTTTGCGGATCGAGCGATATCGGTCAGCTTAGCGCCTGCACCTATCCTCAATCCTTTCCCGTCCTCCTCAACATGGTCTAAACCGGAAATGGTTTTGATGTTGATAATAAGTTTGGGGGAGGTTGGAAGGATTTTATCTTTAAGTATTCCGAGTAAGTCTATGCCGCCCGCGATCAGTTTTGCGTTGCTCTTATAGACGCTAAGCAATTTCGCAGCCTCTGTAATCGTCTTCACGTTAGTATGACTGAAGGATTTCATCACTTTAACCTTTTCTTCATTTCCTTAAAGCACTCAGGATTTTGTCAGGGGTTAGAGGATAGTCCCATAATCTCTTGCCAATAGCATTTGATACCGCCATCAGAACTGCAGGAGGGCAGGGGGCAGGGGTGATTTCGCCAACTCCGATTGCTTTAAACCGGTGACTTGGGAAGGGTGTTTCGAGTGTCACGGTTTGGAATGTTGGAAGATCGAGGAAGGTTCGCCATTTATAGTCTACCATGTTTGTATTCAGGATACGTCCAGTTGTTTTATCCAGAACGGATTCTTCTAATATAGCGCTATCGACTCCCGCACTTCCAAGACACCCGTGAAGTTGGTTTTGGAGAGATGGCGGATCGATGATCTGGCCGACATCGGTTGCGGTAACGACGGACAACAATTCCACCTTTCCAGTCTCAATATCAACCTGAACCTCTATGAATACCATCATAAAGTTAGGCATCGTAAAATCAGGTTCAAAACGTCCATAACCTAAACAGGTGCTGTCGCGACCCATCACTTTAATCCATGGTAGCTTTGCTTCGGGTTTCCCCTTGACATAAATTATTCCATCTTCAGTCTCTAAATCTTTAGGCGCTGCGGCAAAAGTGGAGGCGGCACGTTCCAGAAGTTTTTCCTTGGCATCCTGAGCAGCCATGATGACGGCGCTTCCTATTGCGTAGGTTCCTCTTGAGCCTGCAGGCCCAAAATCGAAGGGATTAATGAGTGAATCAGGAGGTGTTATTGAGATGTGCTCAAGAGGCAGTTTTAATACCTCAGCAACCATCTTACACACACTGCTTCTTTGACCTGTTCCGTGTTCGGAGATACCTGAATAGACAGTGGCGGTACCGCCCGGATCCAACCGCACATATGCCTCAGAAATATCTTCACCTACATCAGCATTTCCATGGACACCCACTCCGACCCCTCTTCTCATTGACCCTTCAATATTGGTAGGCTTAAGCCATCCCTTCCATTTTTTCCTCCACCCAAATACTTCGGCACCCTTTTCTATGGCTCTCGTATAGTCTACACTTTTAGAGACCCACCAGTTTCCATCTCGCCAGTAATATCCATCACCAGGCTTAACATAATTTTTCCTAAAAAATTCAACTGGATCAAGATCGGCTCTTTCCATGGCCACGGTTAGAACCGGTATCAGTGCGGACTTAAGTTCCTGTCCCCCAAATCCCCTAACGACGCCCGACGCCGTTCTATTCGTACAGACGACCTTTGGTTTAAGATTCCAGTTCGGGCATCTCAACATGAGTTGCGTTTCACCGCAGCCAACAGCAACCTGGCCTTGCGTCATGTCTGAAAAAGCCCCCGTGTTAATGAGCCAGTCACCCGATACTGCTGTGACTGTTCCATCTTTCTTCATTCCCACTTTACCGTAGATACGAGAACCCAACCGCAGTGTGTAAGCAGCAAGGTGTTCCTCTTTGGTATAACAAAGTTTCACGGGCCTCCCCGTCGCCTTAGCCAACGAAGCGGCGTAAAAAGCTACTTGCCAGGAAGTAAACTTTGATCCATAGCTACCGCCACATTGACTTCCAACCGAGCGGATGTGAACAAATCCCATCGAAGGTTGTGCTTTCATTCTGAGTAAATTCGGCCCCTGGGTTGCTGACCAGATCGTCAAAACATCGGACCCTTCCCATGCGGCGATCATTCCAGGAGGTTCGGGCGGCAGGGGATTTGGGATATTTTCATACGAACATGCTTCTTCCGCAATGAAATCAGCCTCTTCCAGCCCTTTTCCTATATCCCCGGCGACTACTTCCTGGAGGGCATCTGGCCCGAATAAAGGACAACCCCGTGGCAACACATTATTAGAAAACTCCGCATACAATTGGGGAGCACCCTCCTTCATTGCTTCTTGGACATCGTAAATGGCTGGCAGTGGTTCATACGCAACATCGATCAGGTCGAGCGCTTCCTCGGCTATTTCTTCGGTTTCCGCCGCAATCAGGGCTACTGCATCTCCCACATATCGTACTTTACGGTCAAGAACGCTTACGTGGGGAGGCAATCCTCCCTTCCACTTCGGAACATCTTGGTACGTCAGTACGGCCTTAACGCCGTTCAACTTCTTCGCTTGACGCGTGTCCAACCTCTTAATGCTTGCGTGCGGATAGGGGCTCCTCAAAACTTTGCCGTACAACATGTTTGGCACATCGATGTCCTCAATGAACTTCGCCCTTCCAGTGACGATATCCACGGCATCTTTCCGCGGGGTTGCCCTTCCTATGAACCGATATGGATTAGACATTTTTCTTCTCCCTTTCTTGAGCTGCAACCTTTACCGCCGTCAACACGTGATAGTGGCTGATACATCGGCAATAGTTGCCAGCAAGGGCTTCCTTTATCTCCTCTTCTTTCGGGGAGGGGTTTTCATCCAGAAGCGCTTTTGCACTCATAATGATACCCGGGGTACAGAATCCACATTGAAACGCCGTTGTATCGATAAAGGCCTGCTGGAGGGGGTTGAGTTTTCCCGTCTCTGGATCTTGGAGCCCTTCAATGGTGACTATATTTTTTCCGTCGGTTTCCACGGTCAGCGTCATACAGGAGAGGACCGGCCTCCCCTGCATTAAGACGGTACAAGCTCCGCACGCTCCATGATTGCAACCGACCTTTGTTCCAGTGAGGCCTAGTGTCTTTCTGAGAGTATGTGCCAGGGTGTGCGCGGGATCAATTTCACCGATCCCGTTGCCTACCCTCAGCTCATATTCTCTTCCGTTCACAACGAGATGAATCGTACCATCCTCCGGCGTCCCCCGAAGTTTGGGGAAGAGAGAATTGTGGGGTTCAAAAGACGCTCCCTTCAGGGCGCTTGATTTCCTCACCTTCTCCCTCCCTGTTCTTCTCGTTGTCATGGGTATCTCCTTTCACAGCCACTGGTGTGCCCAGTATAAAGACCCAAATGATGTTTTGAAAACAAGAAAGGAATTCAGCTAATCGTTGGATGACTTCAGCGAAAAGACAATATTTTGCCAACGGGCTTCCTTCTTGACCATTTTCTTCTTCTAAATTACTCGAGAGATGGCCTCTCCGGTAGCAAACTACTTTTGTATCGCAGGAAAAGAATCTCAGAGGCCGCATTCCGTAACGATCTCTCAGGTCATGAGGGAAGCCATCTGGGAAGCGTTTCGGGGATTTTCACTCAGAACAGAAAGAACCTCTTCGAAGCGTTTTCCTGGTGATCCTTGAGTTCCCTGATTCTCCTGTGGTAACTTTGGAAAAAATCCCGGTGCCGCGGCAGCACGACCTTGACCTTTACTCCGGAGATCTTGTCAAGGCTTGACAGATTACTCCTCCAGGGCATTGTCCTTAAAATGCCATAGCTGGATATTCGGAGTTATTCAAAATACGATCTCCTGATATGAAAACTTTCCTGTTGGATTCGTAAAGACAGATATGACCTTTGGTATGGCCCGGCGTTTCGATGCATTTGAACAAATATTCCCCTATGCTGAGGGCATCACCTTCTTTTAAGACATAAAAACCGTGGCTTTTCACGATAGATTCCCCATGCTCCCTCCATAATTTAAATTTTCCCCTTGGTGGCTTTGACATCCCAACCGCCAACCGGTGGTTTAAACTTGGCAGGGAGCGGGTTACGCATCCCAAATCTGAAGTGTTCCCCCGTTTTCTTATCTTTCCAGCGCATCTTCTGCATCAGAGGCCAATTCATTCTGATAGCACCTTTGTCACGCAAGGGACATTCCTTAACACAAGATCCACAATACCAGCATTCATCCGGATACATGACGATAGGAGGCTTTCTTTTTGTTGGGTTCGGCATGAACACATCCATCTGACATACTTCTATACAGGCATTGCAGCCTTTACAGACATCTCCATCGAACTCGATCGGCCTGTTTGGAGTAATCAAGTTAGGAAAAGCGTACACCCTTTTTTTACTCATTTTTGAACCTTCGTCTCACAGGCCACAATGGGCCTCATAATTCTCCTTAAAAGATCCCCAATAATCAATGGGGCGTTCGCCAATTCTAACCTTACCACCATCCAATTTGGTAGTAATCCACTTATGCCACTCAAGGGGATCGGCTTTCGGATAGTCAGACCTTTGAAAGCCTAACCAAGCGCTGCTCGCCTTCCGCGCCAAACTCGCGTGGATAACCATTTCGCTCAATGTAATAAGGCTGAGGGATTCCAGCGTACGCGCTAATTCATGCGGGTTTCTCGCAAAGATTGTCTCGGCCTCTGTCTCCTTAAGCTCCTTAAGCCACTTTAGACCTATCTTCAATGACTCTTCGTTTCTAATGTCACTGCAGTAAACCTGCATGATCTGGCAGGTCCCTATGTTCAACTCCTTCCAGTCTATTCCGCCTGTTCGATTCAAGGGCGCATAAACTCTGGCTTTTTCCATTTCTACCTGCTTGAGGTCTATCTGAGGTTCTCCTGCCCTGAGTGCATACTCAGCTGCTTTTCGACCAGCGTATCGCCCGGTTGCACAGGCATGCGCAGCATAAGTTCCCGTCAACAGAGCCTCTCCTGCTGCATAGAGGCCCTCAAGATTGGTTTTTAGATCCCAATCCGGCACCAAGCCACCGCTATGGAAGAAAAAGGTTCTCGCTCGGGGCATAATGTCAACAGGATAGAATTGAAGCATGTGTTTATCCGGGTCAAAGCCGGCCTGTGTCAGCATCCTGTAACCTATCCAGGTTTTCCCCTCTTGAGCTACATGGAGGCCAAATATTGCTCTTCGCTCGTGGTCTGGCATGGATGGGAGATCTGCATATAGCGGGGCAACAAACTCTCCACTTGCCACCCGTTTGCGCAAACCCCTGATAAGCTGTGGTTCTCGATACTTCCCCAATGCCTCTCTATCCGATGAGGGAAGGTTGCCCGGAAGAACAAAAAGATTTGGAAGAAAAAATTTCTGACCCGGGGCTGGCCGACTTCGTTGTGAGATGTCGGAGAGAGGCTTACCGTCTCTATCCACCCAAGGGATTTCTTTACCATTGGCATCTACCATGGTACAAGGGCGCCACTCTGCCTCCCAATAACCACCAAAATAACTTACCATATCGATGCCCGATAATCCTCCAGTGTTGAGGGAAGCAGATTTCTCAAATAGGGAAAACTCAGCGCCTGCCCTCCACGCAGCAACATAACCCTCTCCCACGCTTTGTCCGGGTTTTTCGCTACTGAACACCCCTCTGTATTCAGATGAAAATAACCAAACCCTGGATTCCCCACCTGTGCTCAGTACAGTGGCCCTTGTTCTAAAAATTAGGAATTCGCCGGTTCGTATATTGAGTCCGGTCGCCCCCACCACCTTTGCTCCTTGCTCGCCTCCTTCAGTCAGCAAGCTCGTCAGAGTCACCCGATCAAAGATATTGACGCCTAAACGCTTACACTCCTGATATAGAGCCTTCTTTAAGTTTGTTCCCCAGATCGTTATGCAATATCGGTTCTCATAATCATAGGCAAAGATTAATTTGGTTTCTTCATCCCGGAAGGTAGCCCCTTCAAGTTCACCCTCGGTGTCTCTTATCTTGACTCCCATCTTCTCCAACTCAAGGAGTGTATCGTAGCTTTCTCTACACGATATGTACCGATTTATCCCACAACAATAACCATTCAGAGCATCGATGCATGCTTGCGCATATTCCTCGGGTGTTACCTTGGAACAGGGGTTGGTGGTTGCATCATGCCAATGGTCGATTCCTGCCCCTGCAGCGCCGCCATGTGCAGTGCACCCTTTCTCTACGATGGTTGTTTTCATTCCTTTTTTCGCAGCGTTAATGGCAGCCATGCATCCAGAAAGCCCACCTCCAAGAACGAGGACGTCGGTAACAATGTCCTTCTCTAAACCATACCTTATTGGATAGGGCCACTCGATGACACCAAACTCCCTATCAAACAGTTTTCTCTGATATGGCATTTTTTGTTTCTTTCCGACGCTAGACTCTTTCCTTTTCATGAAGACCCTCCATCTCAATCGAAACTTTATGCTTCGGTAAGTATGGCGAAGGGGCGTTAACAGAACATTTGGGCCACTGAATACAGTCTGTGGTCTGAAAAAGATCATTTACTTCTGAACAGTGATTGCAGTAAATACAACGGACAATCTCTTCCTCCCTCCCCTCTAAAGCTTTCCTTACCCAATCAGGGTCACACAAAAGAGGTCTTCCCAGCCCGATAAGGTCTGCTTTCCCTTCACGGAGGATCTCCTCGGCAAGGTCGGGCATAGGAATTTTACCGGACGTGATCACCGGCACTGAATAACCAGCTTTACGCACTGCTTTTCGAATACCATCAGAGAGATAGACATTTGCGCCATCCGGATCCCAGGCCCTCGGCCAACACCGAAGTCCAGAATACCCGGTATAAGCAGAAGGGGGCTCCCCAGCTTTTGGAGGCAACGCATCTTCCCATTGACCCCCGCATGAGATAGAAAGATAATCAACTTCTGCTTCAGCAAGCCTCTTTGCAATCTCCGTGGAATGAAGAAGCGTATTCCCCCCCATCACAAGATCATCCCCATTGATCCGAACACCAAGGACAAATTCTTTGCCCAGGGCCTCTCGGGTAACCTGATAGATCTCCATTACGATCCGGAGTCTATTTTCAAGGCTACCACCGTATTCATCTTTCCGTTTATTCTGGCGGCTCAAAAACTGGGAGAGGGTCATGCAGCTCTCAGCATCCCATTCAATAGAGTCGAAGCCAGCTTTCTTCGAACGAAGGGCTGCTTGAAGGTGATCTTCGATGATTTGTTTGATTTCTTCTAATGTCAGATCTTCCACCCTCTGGCGGTACCCTTTCATTGAGATCTTGAGGAAATGGCCTAGTTGAATTCCAATCTTTACACCCTCCACATCATGAACCGTATCTGTTAGTTTCCTCAATCCAGGTATGAACTGATCATCCCAGATTCTTAAATTAAAAGGGCTCTTCCGAGAGATTACTACCACATCCTCGATGATAATCCATGCTGCCCCGCCTTCGGCGATTTTCCGATACCTTTCAACAAGACTGTCTGTTACAAACCCGTCCTCGGTGGCCAAATTGCTCACAACCGGCACGGAGACGATTCTGTTTTTTAATCTCATACCTGAAAATTCAAATGGTTCAAAAAGCATCGTCATATTATTTTCCTTTTTTTCCCGTTATTGTCTTACTTCTTCTTTTCCGCCTCAAGCTCCTTTTGAGATACATAGACCATTTTACCCTCCTTGACCAGTTTTTCGAGGTAGGAACCTTTCTTCGGCTTTATTGAATATCTGGTAAAGGAGATTGTTTCGGGTTCCTTGAAGCCCCTCTCTGCAAAAGCTTTTCTGCCCAATTTTAGGGTCATAGCAGCCACCGCCATGTGTCGCCCAAGGTTCTTTAGGGTTCGCTCATTCCTCGAGCCTGAAACAGGTGGAACCGTTCTTGTTCCCTCTTTCATCCAAGCGTGTTTGCCATAAATCACACTTCCATCCACACAGGTCAACATTCCCCCAATATGGGTAGACTCGACCATAGGGGCATCAGCCGTCGGCCAGGCATTCACGACATACATACCCAGAGCCTGGCCCCTTGCAACCATGTGCATGTGGTTAATCTCCTGCCCTCCATAGACTTGACCGCCTTGGCTGATAATCCCAAAGGCCTTCCATTTCAAGCCTCCGGAAAATTTGGTAAAGGACATTGGGCCGAAATGGTGCATCTTCTCAAGCAAAATGTCGAGGGCCCCCGGGATGCCGTAGGCATAAACGGGAAAGCCTATGAGGATTCCGTCGCTTTCTTGCAATTTTGGGGATAAAACCTTTATGTCGTCATTTGAATCGTAGCAGATGAAAGGATCCTCCGCCGGTGCCATATACCCAAAACACTTCTGACATGAGGTGCAGGGGACGAGCTTGTAATCGGCCAGCGACAAGTATTCCGTCTCCGCGAACCCCGTTGACTCAGCCCATTCAAGGCAATATCTGACCATGGTTGCAGTATTGCCTTCCCGGCGAGGGCTTCCAGAAATTCCCAAAATTTTTACTCTTTCTCCTGCCATCTTTCTCCTCCTTTTTAAGATCTTAAGGACCCTGACAGTTTTCCCTAACTTGGAGGGATTCCTTAAAGAATTTGTCTTTTACCTTTTCACGTTTCTCCCTCATTAGCTTTCACTCGTTCCTCTTCTCTGATCTCGCGCCTCAGCAGCTTTCCCATTTTCGATTTGGGCAGCATGTCCCTGAATTCAATATACTTCGGAACTTTGTAAAGGGTCAGTCTTTCTTGGCACCAGTCAATCAGCTCACTTGCCCCTATCCCCCGGGCACCCTCCTTAAGAACAACGATGGCCTTGATTCTTTCTCCGACCGTGGGATCCGGAACACCCACTGCACATGCCCCTATGACAGCTTCATGGTCTTGCAGGACGCCCTCGATCTCCGAAGCAGAAACTCGGTACCCTTCGTGCTTTATCATATCTACCCCTCGGTCGACAAAATACAACCCACCATTGCCATCCATCCGCACGTAGTCTCCCGTTTTGTACCACTTTTTATTATTCAGAGTGACGAAGCATTGGGCTGTTTCCTCCGGTTTATTCCAGTATTCCTGTAAGTATGGAGAACTGATAAGAAGTTCGCCCATCATTCCGGGCGGCATTAGCTCTAGAGTTTCCGGGTCGATTACCTTGCCCTCTTTTGAAGGGATAAGTTTCCCCAATTTTTGCCCTACGGGTTCTTCGTCGAGTGGGCTTAAAGCAAGCTGGCCTGCTTCCGTTGAGCAAAACATCTGATAGATTGGCCGACTGGTCAGCTTTTTGAACCGGTTAAAAACTTCGTTTGGGAGAACATCTGCGCCCGACCAACAATATTTCAACGATGAGAGGTCAAATAAGTCCAACCTTCCATTTTCTAGTATCATTCGGTAGAGTGCCGGTACGCCAAAGAACATATTCACTCTGTATTTCTGGATCGCTTCCAGGATGGCATCCACCAGTGGCAGAGGCATGATGATGGCCTGATTCCCTAAGCTTAAACCGACTTGCAGAAGCATACTAATTCCCGCGAGATGAAACAAAGGAGTCACCACCAGATAAGTCATGTCGCCTTCTGAGAGATGGCCGCCGATGATATCATAACCATCTTTCAACCCTGAGACCATGCCACTATGAGTTCCAGGTACTCCTTTCGGGATGCCCGTAGCTCCTCCGGTGTATAAGATATAGGCAAGGTGGCTCCTTGGGTCAATCTCTACCTTTGGCGGGTCGGGGGAATATTTGGAGATTAGATCCCTAAACAAATAGATTCCTTCACCTTTTTCAAGATTTCCTTGAGGAATCCTATCAAAGCCCCGGCCAATGACCTTCTTCCACCACGGCAACAGGTCTCCGATGTTGGTGACGATGGCCCTTTTCAGGGATGTTTTCAGAAAAACCTCCTTTACATAGACAAAGTTTGTGTCTTGGCAGAGGATTGTCTCCGCCCCGGAATCATTCAGCTGATAAGAGATCTCGAAAGGTGTGTAAATAGGTGAGATCGGTACCGGTACAGCCCCGATCTTTTGTATTCCAAAAAAAGCGATGATCCACTGAGGGCAATTCGGAAGATAGATCATTACTTTATCATTATCCCTAACACCTAACTCATACAATGCGTTGGCAAATCGATAAATCAACTCTTTTAATTCCTTGTAAGAAAATTTCTCTCCGAGGAAAATAAGAGCAGCCTTATCAGGCGAGTTTGCCACTATTCGTTCAAAACCCGTGATCATCTCCTCATCGTATGATTTTATTCCTTTCATAACTTACCCTCTCCTATTCATCACATTCCAAAGTAAGCTCCCACAACATCGGGGTTGTTAATGAGTTCTTCGGGGAGTCCTTCTAAAACTGTCCCCCCATTTTCAAGTACGTATCCGTAGTCTATGATTGGGAAGAGGGGTCTGGCGTATTGCTCGCTCACTAATACCGTAATCCCGGTTTGATCTCTTATCTCCATGATTGACTGAGCGAGCCTGGCTTCTACAGCCGGAGCCAAGCCAAGCAAGGGTTCATCTAAAAGAAGTAGCTTCGGCTGGGCCATAAGAGCCCTTCCAATTGCTAACATCTGTTGTTCGCCCCCACTTAGAAAACCTCCGTCTCTGCTTTTCAGTTTCTTCAGCTCTGGAAAGAGTTCGAACACAAACGAAAGCGTTCTTTTCGCCTGCGACCTAGAAGTTAAATGTCCTCCCATCTTCAAATTTTCTAGCGTGCTACTTTCCGGGAAGATGCGTCGCCGTTCTGGACAGAGGATGATGCCCCTTTTAGCCCTTTCGCTAGGCTTCAAATTTATGATATTCTCCCCCTTAAATCTGATTTCTCCGAGAACCGTTATTCGCTCTCCCCCTCTCATCTCCTCCTTCTTTTTTACATCAAGAATGATTCCTGAAATCGCATACATTAGTGTAGACTTACCCCCGCTATTGGAGCCGAAAACGCCCACAATTTGGTTTCCATGGCTTTTCAGATTCATATTGTTGATAGCCAATGCATTCTCATAGAATACCATGAGGTTTTTAACCTCTAATAGAACTCCATCATTCGACGTTTTATATTTATGTTCCTTGGTAAGCCTTCTTTGTTCACCAATGGCTTCTCCTCCAAGGTAAGCCTGCTTCACCCTCTCGTCATCCATGACCTCTTTTGGTGATCCCTCAGCGATTTTTTCTCCAAAGTTCAATACGATTACCCTATCAGCCACTTTGAAAAGTTCCCTCAATCTATGTTCGATCATCACTAGGGTCATGCCGCTTATCTTCAGCTTTTTTATGAGAGAGACCATACTAGCAATCTCACCCACGCTCAGTCCCGAAAAGATTTCGTCACAAACAATGACCTCTGGCCTTAAGGACAGACATCTCGAGAACTCCAGCCGCTTCAGGTATCCAAGCGGAAGGGTGCCGGCCAACTTGTACGGAACGAAGGCGTCCCTCTCAAAACCGACATCTTCTAATAGGTCTATTGCCACAGCATCTCTGTCCCCTAAGCTCCCATAGGCAATTCGTTTGGCCCGTGGAGAGAACAGAGGGGGAATGAGGTTTTTGAATGCGGGCAGGGTAGGGTATGGCCTCATGACCTGAAAGGTCCGAGTCAGTCCCGCGTTAGCAATCTTGTGGGGTGGCCAGTTCGTGATTTCCTTGCCATTATAAAAAACTTTCCCAGAATCCTTTTTTATAAAGCCGGTTAGGAGGTTAGCCAACGTGGTTTTTCCAGATCCATTAGGTCCAACGATACCCAACACCGTGCCCTTAGGAAACTCGAAGCTCACATTGTTTACAGCTTTCAGCCCCCCAAAGGATTTGCTCAGATTTTTTACTTGAAGAATGATTTCTTCTTTCATATTCTAAACTTTTACCCAGTGCTCGAATTGCTCATATTTACGGGAAAGATAATTAAGTAACCCTTCAGAAAAAAAGACGATGAAGAGGACTAAGCATATGGAATAAAAAACGATCCTCAAAGTACCAAATGAGCGCAACGCTTCGGATATCGGAACCAATAGAAGAGAACCTAATACCGGGCCAATAATAGTACCCGGTCCCCCTACTACGGTGGCAGCAAGAGGAAGAATTGAAAAGTCTACCGCAAATAAAGACATTCCAACCCAGCCATAGAGATAACTGAGGTAGGCGCCAGCAAGGCATCCCATGAGGGCAGTAATAAACAGGGCGACGGCCCTATAGTAAGTTACATTTAGACCGGAAGCTCTGATCGCTTGATCATTTTCTTTCACTCCGAGGAAGACTAGCCCCACATCTTGATTAACGAGCTTCCTCAACCCGAACATGAAGATGAGAACAAGCCCTATAATCAAGTACTGAACGGACCATATATCCGTGGGTGTAGCCAGCCCGGAAATGCCCTCAGTGCCCCCAAAGATTCGGGTCGAGGCAATCAGTCTTTCTATTATGAGGGGATAAACAAAGCTGACAATCGCGAAGTAGGGTCCTCGCAACGGTAAACAGGGAAGAAGAGCTAACGTGCAGATTACGGCACCCGCTACTGACCCAATAGGGATGGTTAAGAATGGAGATAGGTCGAAGTATGAGTTCAAAATACCCGAGATGTACCCACCTAAGCCGACAAAGAAAGCCGCGCCAAGACAGACTAAACCTACAAAGTTAGCAAGGAAGTCGAAACCTATGGCGAGTAAAGCATAGACACCGAAGATGCATAGGACCTTCTGCCAATAGATATTTGGGAGAACCAATGGAAGGGCAAGGAGAAGTAAAACCAAAGCCAACCTAGGACCTAGCAAAAACATTATCTCTTTTAAGGAGGAAACGGCGTATATAGTGCTGGCCCTTACTTTTATGCTTCGGTCAACCCTTACCCGGCGTTCTGCATCACGTTTGATTTCGATAAGCATTCAGACTCGTTCTTCAAGTTCCTTTTGCTTTCCAAAAAGCCCCGATGGTTTCGCGATCAGAATAGCAATGATAGCCAACAGAGCCACCAACAGACTGAAATGGGGAGCAATGTAATAGACAGTAATGGTCTGGGCGAAACCGATTACGAATGCCGCTACCACAGCACCTGACCAACTACCAAGGCCACCGCAAAGGCAGACCGCTAAAGCAAAAAGCAGGACATCGTAACCTGCGGTGACCACAATATGACCGAGTGGAATGAGGAGAATAGCCGCTAAACTTATTAGTGCAGACCCAAGTGCCATGGCAGCCGCAGCTGCCCTGTCCGAGTCCATACCGAGCATGAGGGCAGCCCGCTCATCTTGCGCTATAGCCTTTAAACACAGACCTGCTTTTGTATAAGAAGTGAAAAGCCACAGGACTAGAACCAATGACAATCCTGCACCTAAAATTATGACACGTTGCAGGTCCACCGGGACTCCAAATATGTCCAAGACACCTGCAGTAAAGTTGGGAAGGACAAAGGAGGGTCCGATCAGACCGACCCATCGGATGAATTCCATTATGGCCAGACCAATAGCCAATGAGGCAATGATCTCAGACACTGGCATGCCTCTCACATGAATTAAGACGAGGTGGTATATCAGGCCACCCGCTAAAGCAGTAAGGACAATCGTTAGCATAACGGAGATTCCAAAGCTCAACCCAATCCTATTAAGCAAAACCCAGTTCACATATGCTGCGAGAATGTATAACGCACCGTGAGCAAAGTTAGGTAGCCGGCTAACGCCATAGGCTAAAGCGAAACCAATGCTCATAAGCAAAAGTGTCGAGCTGTTTATCAATCCATAAATGACGACGTCCACGATTGAACCTACCCCTAATCTACTCTATTGGATCATCCATTAATAGCCATTACACACTTGTGCTTATTCAACGGATTTACTTCATCCAAGGGGGAAGCTTAACTTCGCCCATACGGATAGATGCTGGATAAATCGCTACCCTCTTTCCATCCTGCCACTGGAAAACAGTTCCAACAGCCCCCTCTTTAGGATTTGTCGTGTAGACTAAAATGTGGGCCTTTGTATCAAATCTCATTCGCCCGTAAACTCCTATAAAGTCCGTTCCTTCCAGAGCTTTTATTACATTTTCTACATCAAGAGTCCCAGCCCGTTCGATTGCATCTTTCAGTAGGTACGGAGCCATATAGCTTTCCGCAGTTCCGTGGAACTCAGGTTCCACCCCCCATTTTTTCTTATAAGCCTCGACAAACTTCATTGTCCAAGGCGTAGCTTTGGAAGGAACGTTGCCTGCAGAAACCGTGTCAGACATGACATACGCACATTTTCCTTCAGTGGCTTTCCATAAGCCTGGGTCGCTGAAAAAAACAACCATACCGATGGGTAGCGCCGGTATCTTCATGTCGTGCCATTGCTTCATCAAAATCGTGAACTCGGGCATC
>Ga0187771_10000886_pt1 | contig 19290 bp, 16 predicted proteins | sample 0116_SJ02_MP15_1_FD_133139 | JGI IMG/M metagenome (GOLD analysis project Ga0187771, IMG submission 133139) | Tropical peat soil microbial communities from peatlands in Department of Meta, Colombia - 0116_SJ02_MP15_10_MG | ecosystem: Environmental > Terrestrial > Soil > Wetlands > Peat | place...
ATTGCGCCCCCGCGCCAGAGCAGAGTGCGCAACTGCTCAGGCTGGTGGGTGGCCCGGTATACAGCGGCAAAGCGAACCGCCGACTCCGGCAGGCCCAGCGAGTTGAAGATCCCTACGAATCCCACGAGCGTGATGCCGAGAGCGTACACGCCCAGCGCTTCCGCTCCCAGGACGCGGGCCAAATACACCTTGAAGGCGTAGCCGAAAGCCGCCGTGAAAATAGTACCGGCGAAGAACACGCCGGACTGGCGCGAAATGCGTCCGACTTGGGAGCGGAACTGTTGGGCGGACGCGCTGTCGGGCGCGCCGTACGCGGTCGGATCGTTCATGCAGAGCGCCTCGCGCCGGAGCGTTCACCTGGTCTGGAAGTCAACCACTGCTTCAGCATCGCCGGATCAACGGGGTCGGAAAGGTTAGGGGCTGTTGGCCGTCGGTTGTGAAAATCCGCCAGCCGCTGCGGGATTTCGTCCAACTGCGCCGCGTTCTCGAGCACTTCTCCCACTCCAAAACGGGTGAACTGCTCGACGTACCCGTAGGGCGAAGAGGCCAGCCATCCGCAGAGGAAACAGCACACGCCGTATTGCAGACAGTCCATGACCGTCGTCGATTCGACGGTGAGGCCGAACCAGGCCCGCGAGAGAAGCTCATTGGTAAGAGGGCCTTCCCGTACCGTCACGAGCTGGCGATCGGCCGCCGACAGGATGTTCGTTACCAGCCGCCAGCGCTGGGAGCGGCTTTCGAAGGGATGCAGCTTGATGATGACATCGTGCCCGCTTCCGCCCGCGAGGCGGCACAGCGCGGGCAGGATTTCACGATACACTTCCTCGCCCCGTGGCCCCGCGATTTCGTACGGCTCCGAGAAAAAGATCGCGGACGTGCCCTGCGGCTCCCGGGGCTCGCTTGCGGAACGTACATGCCCCGGCGGCGCGCCGGTGCCGAGTCTCTCTTCCGGAAGCCCGCAGACCCGCAGCAGATAGTCGCGTTCCATTTCGTTCTTGGCCAGGTACACGTCGCAGGGCAGTTCTTTGAGCAGGTAGCGGCCGTCAAACGCCCCGTGATGAAAGTCCACGGTGGGCAATTTCCTCCGCGCAGCCAGTAGAACGGGCAAACGCGTGTACGGGTTGCTGTCATCGCCACAAAGAACCCCGCACACGGGTTCGCGCTCAATCACCTCACTCCAGCCCTCGCGGGCACAAACACCATCGCGAAGCCAGCCGGGGAATGGATCCAGAACTCCAACCCGGGAGAGCACCTGTAATTCCCGCGCCGAAACCAGACTCGCCTTCAGCTCGAACCAGCGCTCCGCCAGGGATGCAATTTCGCTCGAAGGAACGTCGGCCTTGGCATAGGCAGCAAGATCCCGCACCTGAATGTTGGCAGAAGGCACGAAGTTCTTGCCGCTGCGCCGCGTGGCCACCAACAGAAAAGACTGCTCCGGAAGCATCCGTGCGTACGCGGCAGCCACACGCGACACGTTTTCGTATGCGCTGGGCAGCAGCACGACCGAGTCGGCACACCGCTGCGGCGTCGGAACAAAACGCGAACGCATTCGATGGCCGGAATCGTATTTGTCCAGAAGAATCTGCTTGATCTGCGCTGCCGAAAAGCGCCGGAGAAGTCCGGCATAGTGGAGGGCACGAGCGGCCGAGCGCGCCAGGCGGCCGCCCCGAAAACTTCGAAGGGAATGGCCGGACAATGCCGCCACAACGCTGGCCGGCCAGCCCGGCCGCGTGGCCCAAAGCTCGGCGGACGGCCCGATCTCGGCTGCCAGGCGGCCGAGCGCCAGGGCGATCAGAGCGTCTGGCACCACGAGCAGGGACAAAACATCCCACCAGTCGATTCCTTCTTCATCAACCAGCCGGCCCCGGCCCGCGGAGAAGATCTGCCGGACCAGCTTTGCGTCGGAGATCGGCTGCCGAAACAAGTCAGCGCGCAACACTGGACAGCCGCACTGCCGTGCCCAGGCTTCGGTTGAGAACTCGCTAGAGCTCCCGAGATCGACGATGAGATCCCAACTCTGCTGGGACCACCGCCCTCGTCGCGGCGAATCTTCGGGATGAAGAAGGAGAACGCGCATCGAACCAAAAGGCTCGGAGCTAGATGCGAGCCGAAACCTCCTCCGGGGCAAGCTCGTTGCAAACCTGGGAATGCCGCGTCACGGTCTGCCACCAGAGCACCCTCTTTCGAAACAGGGAGTACCGCCGTTGAAAGCCTGCCTTGGCCAGCCCGCGAACCGAGGCAATATTCGCCGCCGCACTAAATATCCAGGGTCGCTTGCCGCTCGCCTTCATTTTGTCGGCGATGAGCTCGATGGCTTGCGCATAATGGCCCCGCCCGCGCAAAGCAACCGGCGTCCAGCTATCGCGAAGCAACACAGCGTCGGGAGAAGAAGCTTCCACCGTGGCATTCAATTCGGGGAGGAAGCAACCATCAAACTGAGTGAGCCAGGCAAAATGAAGCGGCCTTCCATCATGATCGACGAGTACAAACCCTTCATCCTTTCCAGAACGCAGCCTCCGCGCCGAGCGCAAGAGGTAGGCCAAGGTTTCTTCGTCATCCACATATTCCATGACCGCGGTGGCAAGACAGGACAGATCAAGCGATCGCACTTGCAGAGCGCGAGCCCGTTGAGAGATCGACCCACGCCACTCGTAAAAGAAGACCTCCGTCCTCGCCCAAAGCAGGTTCCTCAGCCACGCTCCCAGGGACAGCACAACTCCTGCGGCCCCTTGCTCCCCGAAATACTTCTTCGCGCGATGGAGTCTGGCGATAACCGCGCGTACTGCCACTTCTACCTCACGAAAAGCCTTAACCATTACGGAGGCACGGTAGCGGGCAATCTCGCGCAAGTGCCCAACGGCCGAGGTTCTCAGGGTGACGAATAGCGTTTCCCGCGCCCGATTGGCAAACCGTTCCTTGTAATCTTCCGCGCCGAGACCCAGATCAACGATCTGGAATGCCGGGTTCTCCGACGCCTCCTCGATTAGCATCGCGAGCAGACAAGAGCCGGGAGAATATCTTTCCAGATAACTGTCGAACGTGGGCTGATACCAAAACCATGTGCCCTGAAACTGGAAGCCGTAATTCCAGGCAAAAACTTTTTCTCCTGACATCAGGCGCGTGAGTACCAGCCAGCGGGACTCGGACAGCAGCCTGGCCAATTCCGTCACAAATACGCGCCGTTCCGGCCGGGCCATGTTGCTGATGCGTCCCCTGTACAGAAATCGAGCCACATGTGCCTGCATGAACTCCGGCAGGATCGCTTCCATCGCGCCCCACGATCGGCAGTGATCAAGTCGGACGGGATTCTCGCGCCCCATGGCATTCAGGAAACGTCGCAGCATTTTCTTGCGGGACAGGCCGGGCTCGGACTCGCCGCGCCGTTCCTGCTGGGCCAGCGATACTTGCGCGCACATATACGCCCGGCGCATGAAACACAGATATTGGTGGTGGCGGGCCGCTTGACGAATGGCGTTAACGGTGGCCGAATCGGCGGGTACGTTCGCCAATGCCATCTGGTCGATTTGCTGCCTTCTCAACTCGCCAAGAACAGCGGCCACGAACCCGGGCCTGTGTTCCGGCGAACTCAAAAAGTCGCAATAGTCGCCGGTGGTGGCACAGAGAAACGACGCGCTCCGTCCGGCGGCATCCGTGGCCAGAGACGCCACCCCGCACAACGAGCCTTTTTCGTCGTAAGCCAGGAAAAGCAGAGGGCGCAAGGTCCGGTGGTAGGCGCGGTTGACGGCCAGGGCCCACTCATAAGTGTAGAAGACCTGGGGCTGGTCCATGAGCAACGCCAAGGCATCCCATTGCTGGCGCAAGCCAACATCTTCCGGAATCTCTCTGAGCACGTCTAGTCGCAATTGCAAACCTGCCCGTTCGTCAATGCTCCCTTGAATAACAGTACCAATCGGCAAAGGCCAAGTCAGGAAAGGCGCCGGGAGCTAAGCCGCCTTCTGCTTGAAGATTCGATCGTGCGCTCGGAACCAACGTCTCAGGTGTGTAGAGTATCGAGTACCGACACATCGGTTGGAGGAGGCTTTCTCCTCCGACGGCGCAGCAACTCATGCAATCCCGACACTTGAGCCTCGAATTCCGCCAAGCTTATTCCAGCGTTAATGTGGACACGCGGGATGGCATATAAAGGCAGCTCCGCTCCCAGGCCTCCGCCCGTATTCACAAACGCGGCGTCGAAGCCCGCCTGCTTGGCCATAGCGATGACTCGTGCCGACACCGAACCCTCATATCCGAAGGGATAGGCGAACGCCCAGATTGGTTTTCCGATCACCTGCTCAAGACGCGCGCGGCTTTCCGTAATTTCGGTCCACGCCAGTTCAGATGGCTGTTCGGCCAGGATCGGATGAGTCAAGGTGTGCGCGCCTATCGTCATGCCCGCCGCGGCGAGTTGCTGTAACTCGGTGCGTGTCATCAAGCCGAAATGTCGCCGTGCTTCCCGATAGCTGGCCAGGAAATAGTCCAGCGAGTTCTCCATGCCGAAGTGCGCGTGTGCCGCGTCCAGGAAACACTTGCGTCTTTCCGCATCGATCTGTGAAAGCCTCCTTACAAGACTCCACCACAAGGCGCGCCGCTGCTCACGCTCGCCAAGAACTCCATCGGCTTCGATGCCGGCTCCCGTAATATGGAACTCTCCCGCCGGGGCTCGCAGAAACAACAGAAGCAGTTCTTCGTACCAGAGCATGGTTGGTTGATCATTGATCGAAGCTCCTGTCACAAAGAACAGGCACTGCAACCCTTCGTCCTGCAGAATCGGCAGCATCTCGGTGAGGTTGCTCAAAAATCCATCGTCACAGGTCAAAACTGCGGCGCGCGGAGGAAGCGCCCCTTCATTCCTGCACCAGGACCGCATTTCTTCCGGAGCGATCACTGTGTACTTTGTCTTGAGCAGGCGCAACTGCTGCCGCAACGTCTCAGCGGTAATCAGGCTGCCATCGAATCCGGGGTCAATTAGCTTGTATCCGGCCGGAAGGACGCCGTGATATGTGATGACGGCGAGACCCGGCCGTGTGACCGCGCGAAAGTACCCCACCCGCGCCAGACCGGGATAAACGACCCGTTTCAGTATGGAACTGACCACTCTCATAACTGCTCGTTCCTAATGTAAGGCCAGCCGTTGGTCCAGGGCACAATCATTCCCGCCACCATCTCACCGGCAAGGACAGCCTCCTCATTACCGGTCAACTAGATCCCAGCTCAGGGGAGTCCCACGCTCAATGTCGCGGGTGGCATGCCGGCCCAGCACGTCCGGCAAGTGGCGGGTATGCAATCCGTAACCCGGACGGATGGAGCGGATGTTTTCCGCAGTGAATGCTTCGCCCAATTTCACATCTTGTACCACGAATAGAGAGCGCCGAAAGACACGGCTGCTGGCCTCCTTGGCTCCAAGTCCGAAATGGACCTCACCCAGGGCCTTCTCCGCGACACGCACCGCATCCACCATGGCCTTGAATTCGTGCGGCTGCAGGGAGAATTCGCTGTCGGGTCCCGGTTCCGAGCGCGACAGGGTCAGATGCTTCTCGATGATGCAGGCGCCGAGCGCGACCGCAGCTACCGGGACCGCAATCCCCATCGTATGATCCGAAAGTCCTGTCGGCACCGCAAAGCGGCGGGATAACTCCGGGATGCTGCGCAGATTCATCTCCTCCGGCGGCGCCGGATAGGCGCTGGTGCATTTAAGCAGCGCGATGTCGGTGGCTCCAGCCTGACGGGCGGTCACAACTGCCTCTTCAATTTCCTCCATCGTCGCCATGCCCGTGGACATTATCAGCGGCTTGCCGGTCCGCGCCATCTTTTGAATCAGCGCAATGTCTACCAGTTCGAACGAAGCCAGCTTGTAGGCAGGGACGTTCATCCGTTCGAGGAAATCGACGGCCGTGGCATCGAAAGGAGTCGAAAACAGATCGAGCCCAAGATCGTTCGCCAGCTGTTTCAGCCGGGGCTGCCACTCCCATGGCGTGTAGGCTTCGCCGTAAAGCTCGTAAAGATTGCGCCCATCCCAGATCGTGCCTGTAATGCGGAATTCCGCCCGGCGGCTGGAAATGGTCATGGTGTCAGGTGTATAGGTTTGCAGCTTGACGGCATCGGCGCCGGCGTCCTTGGCGGCGCGAATGATCTTCACCGCCTGATCAAACTCCTGGTGATGATTCGCGGAAAGCTCCGCAATCATATACGCCGGATTCCCGCCGCCTATGTTTCGCTCGCCGATTTTGATCTGCCCCACCATGTTCAACCCAACTGAGGACGAACGGAACGCACCAGCTCAAATGCTTCCGCCGCGGCGCATCCGGCTACGCTGCCCCATCGCATGGCGAGTGCACGCAGCGCCTCGGGTGACCGTGGGTGCGGAAACTGGCGCGCTTCGCTTTCATAGCATTGCATCGCGGCAATCTTTGCTTCAAGCGTGCGCGATACGTCTACAAAAACGTTGGGCCGAAACGACGGCTCGAGACGTTGAAAGGCCCACTCCGTCGACGATGGCACCTCGAACGCATAAATCTCACGCACCGGCTGCCCGGCCAGGGGACGAGTGGCGGTTAACACTGCCCGATGAGTCACTCCATGGTCGATGTTGAGATCGCCCCCGTGGTGAGTGTAGATCACTTCCGGTTTCAACCGCTGCACCAGATCCTCCACAATCTTTACCACTTCGAGCAGCGGTACCGTGTCGAGACGGTTATCGGGGAGTTTGTGAAGCACTAAACTCTTCACGCCTAACTTGGCCGCTGCCGCGTGCGCCTGAGCCTGTAGAGCGGCGAGTTGGGCTGAGTCGACATCGTTCGGGTCGCGGTGGCGCGAGGTAATACCCTCACCCAAAATTGCGACGTGCACCTCCTGGCTTTCCATGACCAGGCGGGCCGCTGTCGCGCCGCAGCCCAGGACCTCGTCGTCGGGATGGGCGGCGATGACAAGGACTTTCACCTGGCTCTTCCCTTCTCTTCCGTCGGCGTGATCTGAACGTCCGCCACCAGGCGTCCGTCATACAGCGCCGGCCGACTGAATTCGAAGCGGAAGCCGGAGTGATTCAGAAACGCGTGCGGATATCCTTCGGCATCGAGCATGCGGATGAAGTCGTAAAGTTCTTCCACAGAGGAGGCTGCGCCGATTTCGCTCTCCTCCGGTTTTCTGCGCTTGAAGTTCACGGGTTTGCCTCGCTGCGGCACCGGTTTCGGTTCCCGCTGGATGATACGTTGAATCATCTGGGCCGACAATCGCGCCGCGCGCATATAAATTTCTTCCGCCCCGCCTTCGAGTGACAGCGGCTCTTTCATGTACACCGGACCGGCGTCGAATTCCCGGCTCATGCGCAGCGCGGCCAGCTTGGTTTCGCGCAGACCGCGAACGATCAGATTCTGCAGCGGGCTGCCGCCCCGTCCGAAAGGAACATCGGTCATGTGAAAACAGACACACTCGAATCGAGCCACGATCTCGTCCGGAACCTTCCACGACCAGTGCAGAAAGAAAATGTAGCGCGGGGATATCTTCTTGACCAGATCGAACGAGAAATCCGCCGGCGAACTGACATAGTGCCACTGTCCCACGAGGTTTCGCAGCATTTCATCGAAAATGCGGCGGTTCCAGGGCTTGCAGCCGAGCACAAGATAGGCTTTTTGTCGCTGCTGCGTGCTTTCAGGCATCTTTCGCCAGCCGATGCATCCGCTGGCCGGAAACCGGCGGCTGGGCTCTACTTTCCATCCGCTCGGGACCTCCCCATCTCAGGAAACGACTCTACATCCGCGATTGTGGGAACACCACCACCGCCTCGCCTCGGAGAACGACCTCTCCACTTTGCTTCGTGCACACCGTTTCGAGAGTGGCAATCGGCTTGTCGTCTCTGAGGTTTGTAACCTTCGCAGTTGCAGTAACGACGTCTCCCGGGAACACCGGGGCGGTGAATTGCAGGGATTGGCTGAGGTAAATGGTCCCAGGTCCGGGCAATTGATTTCCCACCACCGCAGATATCAATCCAGCCGCGATCATTCCATGCGCGATACGCGTTCCAAAACGGGTGCGCGCCGCGAATGCTTCATCGAGATGCATCGGGTTGTGATCGCCAACCAAATCCGCAAACTGCCGGATTACCTGCTCTGTCACGGTGAACGACTGTGAGGCGGCTTCTCCTATTCTCATGCCAACCTCCTCTATGCGATCAGGCCCTTGGCCCGCAAGCGGCTCTCGATCTCCGGTTTCTTGGCTTCCCAGTCCTCCCGCAGCATCCCAATACAGAAGATGTCCTGCATCGTTCCGCCCTTGAAGACGTGCTTACGGAAGTACCCCTCTTGCGCAAAACCAAAGCTTTTGTGCATGTCCACCACGACCTGATTGAAACCCAGGACTTCACCGCACAATTTGTTCAACCTCAGCTCATCAAAAACATAACGGAGGACTGAGTACTCCACAGTGCTGCCAACTCCCTTGCCGCGTACATTCGGGCTGGCGACATAAAAACCCCAGTAGCAACGGGAATTGCGGCGGTCAATGCTGAAAAGCCAGGCTACGCCCACATCTTCGTTATCACAGACAATAATCCAGTACTTACAGGAAGGATCTCCGCTGATGCGCTTGAACCAGGCAGCATGCTCCTCGGGGCTGATAACGTGGTCGGTGTACATGTACTTGCTGACCTCGGGCAGGTTCCGCCATTGTCGAATCTTCTCCTGATCAGCCGACGTCACGTCGCGCAACGACGTCATGCACCCCTCCCCAGTGCTGGATCCTGGAAACCACTCGGACTGCTCCGTCACAGTCTACAAGCTCGTGAGCAGTGCGGCAAATCCGCTCACGCAGGGACGCCTCCAGGGCAAGCTCTTTGACCGATGCGCTAATCGCAGCTGACGTGGCCCGACTTCGCGTATCCAGCAATAGAGCCGCGCCCTTTTCTGCTAAGCATTCGGCAGAAGCTTTTTGATTCTGCGCTACGCAGAGCAAGAGCGCAGGCAGCCCCAACGCGCAGATCTCCCAGCACGTTGAGCCGGCGCCCGAGACCGCCACATCCGCCCACGCCATCAACTCCGCCATGTTCGCAGGGTTCGTCACTACCCGAACCTTGTGCCTGGAATCAGAGGCTGCCTGCTGTATCGAGGTCAGATGCGGATTGCTGCCCCCAACCACGACCACGCCTTCCAGAGGGGACAGTTCTGTTTCCCCTAATGCTTGAACCACGCATAACGTTACGTTATCTGGATCGCTGCCTCCCACTGTCGCCAGCAGCCTGGTCGCGACGGACGGAATCTCGCGTTTCCAGTCACGCCACGCGCGAAACTCCCGCCTGAGCATGCAATACCGCGTGCCCAGCAAGAGCCGAGTGTACGGCTCCCGATTGCCGTACAACCGTTGATCAGCACACACGTTCTGATTTAAGACGAGATCGGCTGAGTAGTGTCCGGCGTGGCCATAATCATCCACAAAGAGGATCATGAAGGCTGCCTCTTTCAACGCGCGCTGATAGTCCGCATTGAATTGGTAGCCGTCCACTACGATCCACGTGGCTTGCCGTTTCCGCGCGATCGCGATTGTCTGGGTCGCATCCTCTGATGTCCCGGCCGGTGATGAAATAGTAAGAATCTCGCAAGACTCCGCCGCAAGCCTTGCCTGGATTGCAGGGGTGCTCTCGGCCATGGCAAACACCGCGCGCCCGCCCGCATCCTGCCACGCCTGGGCTAGGGCAAGGCAGCGCATGACGTGGCCGGTGCCGGCGAGCACGCCGGCATCAGCTCGAATCAATAACGTGGCAGTGCTCATCAGCGCTCCTGCAGGGCTTTCTGCAGGACGGAGCGATTCAATTCCGCCAGTGCGGGTTCCCGGTCGATCACTTCCAGGACATCCCGCCAAGAGAACGGTGCGGTGGGCTCGAACCTGGCATAAATCGCGCGCACGAATTCCAGATCCTCGGGCGTATCCACCGTCCAGCGATGGCCGCTATGGTCCACATCCCCGGTGACTGACAGAAGTCTAAATTCTGCAGGATGCTCGTAAATGTAGGGCGTAACATGCTCGCGCTCGTAGGGTTTTCGTGCTTCCTGCCAGGCCCGCGCTAAGGCGTCAAGAGACATGACCTCGGTATCCAACCCCCGCGGATAGGTGCGTACTAGTGCGTTGGAGGCGTAGTCCGGACGCGCCTCAAGGAACGCTGCGATCGTGTTGTCGGTGATCTCAGGGTCAATCAAGGGACAATCGGAAGTAACGCGCACCACAACTTCAGCCGCGGCCATTCGCGCCGCCCGAAAATAGCGGTCGAGCACGTCCTCCTGATCGCCCCGAAAAACTGGAACCGAGCAGCTAGCGCATTCCTCCACAATCGCATCGTCCGCCGGGCGATCCGTGGTGGCAATCAGCAATTCACTGATCCGCCGTGCGCGGCGCACTCGTTCGATGACGCGCGCCAGCATGGTTTGCCCCTCGAGGTCTTGGAGAACCTTCCCAGGCAGCCGCGTGCTCCCCATGCGCGCCTGAACGATGGCGACAACCTTCAACCTGCCTCCGTATCACTTGACGTAATGTGCTGCGACTTTCTCCACGGCTCTCACTACATCCTCCGCATCCTCATCGCTCATCCCGTGAAACATAGGCAAGCTGAGCAGGCGTTCGTAAGCGTTCTCAGCAACGGGGTAGTCGCCGGGGCGGTAACCAAAGCGGTCGCGATAGTAAGGATGCAGGTGCACGGGAATATAGTGCACATTGACGCCGATGTTCTCCGCGCGCAGAGCACGGAAGATCTGCGCACGATCCGCAGCCAGCTTCTCCAGGTGCAGACGAATCGGATACAGATGCCACGCCGGATTCGCCTCCGGGCGCACCGTCGGAGGAATAATGCCAGGGATTTCGCGGAACGCAGCCGTGTACCGCGCCGCAATTTCCCGCCGCCGGACCAGGTTCGCATCGAGTCTCCTGAGTTGCTGCAGTCCGAGGGCGCAGGCAAAATCCGGCAGACGGTAGTTGAAACCAAGCAGGACCATCTCGTAGTGCCACTGCCCGGCGCTTTGGCGCTGGCGCGCCTCGCTGGAGATTCCATGATTGCGGAAGCGTCGCAGGGTCTCGGCAAACTGCGCATTGTTGGTCGTGACCATTCCGCCTTCCCCGGTCGTGATGTGCTTCACCGGGTGAAAGCTGAATACGGTCATGTCGGCCAGGCTGCCTACGCGCTTACCTCCCCACTCCGCTCCCAGCCCATGGCAGCCATCTTCGATCACCACCAATTCGCGCTCTTGCGCGATCTCCATGATCCGCACCAGGTCCGCTGGATGTCCCGCGTAATCCACGGGCAGGATTGCCCGTGTCTTCGACGACAGCTTTTTGGTGATCTGCTCAGGATTGAGATTGAGCGTGTCGCTGCTGACGTCGCTAAAGACGGGTGTCGCGCCCTGATACAGAACGCAATTCGCCGTGGCGGCGAAGGTCATGGGAGTGGTGATGGCCTCGTCGCCCGGCTTCAGGCCCGCCGCGAAAGCAGCCGCGTGCAAAGCCGCGGTCCCGGAACTGAAACTCACGGAGTGCACCGCGCCCACACGGGCGGCAAAGGCTTCCTCAAACTCCCCAACTTTGGGGCCGGTCGTCAGCCAGTCCGAACGCAGAACTTCCACGATGGCCTGAATGTCAGCTTCCTCCACCGACTGTCGCCCGTAAGGCAGGAGGGTTGCACGCACCGGCCTCCCGCCAAGGATGGCCAGTGTCTGCCGGCTGATCGATATCGCACTCACGATGGCCCTCCTAGGCCGGAATCCGCGTGGGAAAAGGTTGCTCCTCGAGGGCAGCCGATGAGATGAGGGCCTGCAATTCGCGGCTCGTGAGCCAGCGTTCATTCGTGTCGCTGGTGTAGCGGAATCCTTCCGGCAAGGGCTGGCCGTTTACCCAATTTTCGCGTCTCCACCAGGGATGCGAAGGCTGGATAATGTAGCGGTCTTCCACCTCGAGTGTGTTCCGCGCTTCATCTTCCGAGACCAGCACCTCGTGCAGCTTCTCCCCGGGACGAATGCCAATGGTCTCGATTTCACATCCTGGAGCAACGGTTTCCGCCAGATCCGCCAAGCGCATGCTGGGAATCTTGGGAACGAAAATCTCTCCGCCGTGCATCTGCTCAATGCAACTGACGACAAAGCGCACGCCCTGCTCCAGGGTGAGCCAGAAGCGGGTCATCCGCGGGTCCGTCAGCGTGATGCGGCCCCGTCGCCGCTGCTCCAAGAAAATCGGGATGACGCTCCCCCGGCTTCCCACCACGTTTCCGTAGCGCGCACAACTGAAGTGGGAGTCCTGCGTGCCGGCGTAGGCATTGGCCTGCACAAACATTTTTTCCGCGCACAGTTTCGTCGCGCCGTACAAATTAATCGGGTTGACCGCCTTGTCGGTGCTCAGCGCCAGGACGCGCCATACGCCTTGATTGATGGCTGCGTCAATGACGTTGCGCCCGCCCATGATGTTGGTCTGGACCGCTTCGAAGGGGTTGTATTCGCAGGCTGGGACCTGTTTGAGCGCGGCCGCATGTACGACGATCGTGACCCCGGCCAAAGCCCGCTCCAGCCGTGACGCATCGCGCACGTCTCCGATGAAATAGCGGAGACTGGGGTGATCCAGTCCGGAGGCGCGCATGTCGTGCTGCTTGAGTTCGTCCCGGCTGAAGACGATCAGGCGTTTAGGTCTGTACTCCTTCAGCATGATTTCGACGAACTTCTTCCCGAAGGACCCCGTCCCGCCCGTCACCAGAACTGCCTGTTCCGACCAATTCATCCCGTCCGCCTCGCACTGACCGTTTGCATGATCTCGTCGTTTGCGCCACAATCCCGCCGCCTCCCTGCATCTGATCAGCCGGGAGCCACACTGGGCGGCGACAATCGACGCCTGCCCGCCGGGCACTGTGTTGCCCGCTAGTATAGCGGACTTTCCCCGGAATCGGCCGCGATCGTGTTTCTAATCTGGGGAAGAAAATTCACCGCGTTTTTCCTTGTCCAATGCTAGAATGTCGATCTGACTCTCCTTATCGCCGGTGCGGCACAGTCCCTGCGGGACGAACCAGCCTTCGTCAGCCGGGACCCAGGGTTAGGTGTGAGGCGGGGCTTGTTTGACCTGGGAACAGTTGAAGGACTTGGTTGAGGAAATGGCATGGATTTCGGACCCATAGTACAGGCAAACAGCCCGATGCTTCGCGAAATGCAGGTCAGTCAGCCCCCCGACCCGGGCAGGCCCCCAGGGTCTCCCGCCTATCTCGAACTGCCAGCCCACGAATCTGCCCTGGGTGAGTATGTTCGGGTTCTTATTAAGCGAAAGTGGCTGGTCAGCGTGAGCCTGGTGACCATCTTCTCCGTCGTCGCCATAGCCAGCCTGAAGATGACTCCCATTTATGAGGCCAGCGGCACGATTGAGATCAACAAGCCCGACGCCAGCCTGAACTTCCAGAACTCCGCCACGTTCAGCGTGGACTACTACGATCCCACCGAACTGGAGACGGAACTGAAAATCCTGCAGAGCGATCTCCTGGCGCTCCAGGTGATTCGAGAACTGAACCTCGACCGGCACCCGGAGTTTGGCGGAAGGACCCAGCCGGCGTCCTCGCTCGATCTGGCCCCAGATCCGCTGCAGGCCGATCCGGCGCGGGCCTCGGCCATGCTGGGTGGATTTAAGGGAGGTCTGCGGGTTCAGCTTAGTCAGAACTCCCGCATCATCGAGGTCCACTACCGCAGCTCGGATAAGCAGATGGCTGCCAACGTGGTGAACACGCTGATGCAGACCTATGTCGAGAACAACCTCAAGGCCCGCTTCGAATCCACCATGCAGGCCTCGGACTGGCTGCAGAAGCAACTGGTCGACATGCAGATGAAAGTCGAGACTTCCCAGGAGAAGCTGGTGCGCTACCAGAAAGAGCACGAAATCCTGGGCATTGACGAGAAACAGAACATCATCACGGCCAAGCTCGACGAACTTAACAAGGAACTCACCAGCGCCGAGAGCGAGCGCATGGACAAGGAGGCCTTTTATCGCCTGGTCGAATCCGGCGACCCGGACGCCCTCGCCTCCACCGTCGGCAACGCCGGGGCGGAAGGATCGGGCGTGCAAGCAGCCTCCGTGCTGCTGGACTCTTTGCGCAGCCGGCAGGCGGAGTTGAAGATCCAGGCTGCCGACTTGAACACCCAGTTCGGGCCCGCCTACCCGAAGCTCACCCAGTTGAACAACCAGCTGAAGGAAATCGATTCGCAGATTCAAGTCGAAATGAAGAAGGTTGTCAGCAAGGTTCGCGGGCAGTACATGACCGCTCTGCAGCGCGAAAACATGCTGCGCGACGCGCTCGAGAGGCAGAAGCAGCAGGCCAATAAGCTCAACGAGAGCGCGATCGAGTACAACCTGCTCAAGCGCGATGCCGACACCTACCGTACGCTGTACGAAGGCCTTCTCCAGAAACTCAAGGAAGCGGGTGTTTCGGCAGGATTGAAGTCCAACAATTTCCGCATCGTGGACACCGCCCGGCCGCCGACGGCGCCCATCGAACCGAATATTCCGCGCAACCTGGCTTTTGCCCTCATGCTTGGGCTCGCCACCGGCGTTGGCTTGGCCTTTCTTTTGGAGGGCTTGGATAACACGATCCGTACCACGGAACAGGCCCAGATGGTCTCCGGCCTGGCTCCGTTAGGCATGATTCCCCTCGGATCCAAGTCCATGCGGGAAGGCGCCAGTTCCAGGCGCTTGGCGATCGCTTCCTCCAAGGAGGCGGTCGAACTGGTCACCCAGGTCCGGCCGCAGTCACAAATGGCAGAATCCTACCGTGCTCTGCGCACCTCGCTGCTGTTGTCGAGCCTAGGGGCTCCTCCCAAGGTCATCATGGTGACCAGCGCTCTGCCGCAGGAGGGCAAGACCACGACCAGCATTAATTGCGCGGTCGTGCTGGCCCAGAAAGGGGTGCGGGTTCTGCTCATCGATGGCGATCTTCGCCGGCCCACGATTCACAAAACCCTGGGCATGGGACCGCGCAGCGGGCTGAGCAATGTGCTGACCGGCAGCATCAAGCTGGAGCAAGCTATCACCCGCAGCGCAATCCTCTCTAGTCTGTACGTCCTCCCTGCGGGAGCACCTCCGCCCAATCCCGCCGAGTTGCTGGCCTCTTCGAATATGAAGGACGTGCTGGTTCAGTTGCGCGAGCAATACGACCACATCGTCGTCGATACGCCGCCCTCTCTTTCCGTGACCGACGCGGTCGTGCTTTCGCAGCGCGCGGATGCCGTGGTGCTAGTCATACGTTCCGGGCAGACGACCAAGCAGGCTTTGCGCCGCGCGCGTGACATTCTGGCCCGAGTCAACGCCCGGGTGGTCGGGGTTTTGCTCAACGCGGTGGACCTGAGTTCTCCCGACTACTATTACTACTACGAGTATCAGGACAAATACGCCCGCTACTATCGGGATGACGGGACGCAGGTTCACGACCAGGAGGACCACGCGGAGGAAACTTCTTCGCCCTCATCCAGCAGCGCATAGTGGGGAATTTTTCCACCCGGCAACATGAAGATTGGTCTTGACACACCCGCTCGGAAGCGGAAGGCCGCGGCCGTCGTCCTCGCAGTTGCTGCCATCTACATGGGCGCGGCAGCACGCGAATTCATTGCCTCCTGGCTGGGCAACCGGGTTGAACTGACGAGTTTGAGACGAGCTGCCTGGCTGGACCCCGGCGATGCCGAGTATCGGAACCATCTGGGCCGGTACTACGATTTGGTGGCTCGTGATCCTGCCGCGGCGCTCGAGCACTACAAAGCCGCAGTTCAGCTTAACCCGCATTCCGCCCGCTTCTGGTTCGACCTGGCCAGCGCCGATCAGGTGCTCGGGGACACGGCAAGTCAGACCGCGGCTCTCGAACATGCCATTCAGGCCGATCCCATGACGCCCGACGTTGCTTGGGAAGCCGCCAATCTCTACCTGGTGCAGGGCGAGAATGAGAAAGCTCTGCGTGAATTCCGTGTCGTGATGGCAAACGACGCTTCTATGGCTCCTACCGCCATCCGGCTTTGCTGGCGGATCCAGCCGGACGTGGATGCCCTGCTCCGCGACGTAGTTCCGCACACCGCCGACGCCTACCTCGCCTTCCTGGAGCTGCTGCAGGCGAAGGAGGAAACCGTCGGCACTGTCAAGGTATGGGATGCTCTGATGCAGGTCCACCAGCCTTTCGAACTGCGCCCGGTTTTTGACTACCTGAACTTTCTGGTTCAGCACAAGGAAGCCGACCAGGCGGTGCTGGTCTGGCAGCAGACGGCCAGCCGCTTCGGTCTTTCTTCTTATCTGCCATCACCCGGCAACCTGGTCGTGAACGGCACTTTCAGTCTGGACGTTCTGAACGGTGGCTTCGACTGGCAGTATCGAAAACAGTCCGGCGTTACCCTAACACTGGACCCCAGCGACTTTCATGCCGGCCAACGCTCTTTGTTGATCACTCTCGACGGTCCGGGAATCACCGACGCTGGGATCTACCAGCTAGTCGCGGTGCATCCCAACACCGCGTACACGTTGTCCGCGTACTACAAGAGCGGGGAGTTAGAGGGTGCCGGCGGCATGCATCTCACGATTCAGGACGTGTACAGTCTGGCCGTCTATTACGAAAGCGACGAATTGAAAGAGGCGGGGTTCTGGAAGTCGGTGGACGGCGATTTTACCACCGGCCCGGATTGTAAACTCGTCGTTCTTCATCTCCGGCGGATTCCGGCGGGCAGTCCAATCCGTGGTAAGCTCTGGATCGACGACTTTCACCTCGCCAGAAAACCGTTCTGATGCCTTCCCGGAAAAAACACCACGAAGTCATGGCTGCGAACCAGATGACGGAGGATGACCGCCGGCTATTGTCGGAGCGGATGGACAAGGTCTTGCTATACGGGACCTTCGGCGTGCTGATGTTTGGTCCCGTTGCATTCGGTGCAGTCGAACCTTGGTCCATCTTCGTTCTCGAAGCCAGCGCCGTTCTTCTCACTCTGCTCTGGTTCGCCAAACAATGGCTCAACGGCGAGATGGAGATCTATGGAAACCCGCTGTTCCTTCCCATGGCCGGGTTTGGAATCCTAGTCACTCTTCAGATCGTGACCCGGAGCAGCGCGTATCCGCATGACACGTTTTCCGGGGCGCTTTTGTTCGGCGCGTATGCCATGCTCTGCTTTCTGTCCGCACAGACCGTTTTGCGCGCTTCGCAGGCACGAAAGCTGGCCTTGATTCTTTGTCTCTACGGTTTCGCGCTGGCAGCTTTGGCGCTGCTGCAAGGCATTGCTCCCAACGGCAAGCTGCTATGGATGCGGCAGCCGCGACTTGGAGGCTGGATCTACGGATCTTATGTGAACCACAACCATTATGCCGGGCTGATGGAACTGCTGGTGCCCATTCCCCTGGTCCTTTCGCTCAGCCGCCTGGCCCACCAAAAGGAGCGCATCGCGGCTGGGGTCGCCGCGGCGATCATGACGGGCACCGTGTTTTTCAGCGGTTCGCGCGGCGGGATGCTGGCTATCTTGGCCGAGTTTGTCGTTCTTGCAGTGGTGCTGGTTCGCCAGAAGACAGGCACACGCGTTGCTCTCGGCGTGGGAGCATTCGCCGTCGTGTTGCTCAGCCTGCTCATCTGGCTCGGCGGCGCACAGCTCAGCGAACGCGTCTCCAGTATCTCCGCGGAAGCCCACAGCGAGGTCTCCGGCGGGATGCGGCTTTCCATTGACCGCGATGCCTTCCGTATGTTCCGCAACAGGCCGCTACTCGGATGGGGACTGGGAACCTTTCCGGTGGTTTATCCCCAATTCCGCTCTTTCTATACAAACTTCTTCGTCAATGAGGCGCACAACGATTATCTGCAACTGCTGGTGGAGACGGGGCTGCTCGGTTTCGGCACGATGGGGTGGTTTCTCATCGTCCTTTATCGCCGCGCGTTCGGCAAAATTGGGACCTGGACCTCTGACGTGAGTGGCGCTGCGACGCTGGCCTGCACGCTGGGTTTCACCGGGATTCTGGTCCACAGCTTGCTCGACTTCAATCTCCAGGTTCCCGCCAATGCCGCTCTGTTCTATGTCTTCTGCACCATCGCCGCTGCGCCGCCGCTGCTGCAACGCGTGCATAAACGCAGGCCGGAGCCAAGCCCTGCGGCGGAAATGCTGCCGGCTTCCGAGGCAGGCTAGAAAGCGGTTTCGAAGCTGTGTAGAAGTTTGCGAGGGCAACCTGGCAGGTTTGAGGACTAGGGCACCGTTGGACTCGCCGGGTTGTCTTCCCTGGTCAATACCCAGGTGCCGACGCCCACGACGACAGCGCCCCCAATTCCGATCGCAAGGGGAGAATTCAATATTCCGCCGCCCGCCGCGGGAACAGCTGCCCCGGCCTGCCTCTTGTGCTTCCTCTTGTCCTTGTCGTTATCCGCAGACGACTCATCTCGGGTCGTTTCCTGACCTTGCGCCAGAGTGAAGGTTTCTTTGCCATCGGTGATCGTGAGGTCGCCCTTCCGAGCCGCTATCCGTACGGTTCCATCGGTGTCGGTGACGTTAAACTCCGTCCAAGAGGACGAAGCCGGCGCTACTCTTACATCTCCGGCAATGGTCGCCAGACTCCGCGAAGTCGATACCGTCACTCCTCCGTGTTGGATCTGTACCGAGGCCCCCTCGAACTGCACGAGAGAATCAGACAACACGGTAATAGTCGAGCCAGGCTGGTTGATGTTGGCCACAGAATCAGAGCGTGTCTGCAGAAGATCGCCCGAAAAAATCGCAGATGAGGGCCGGGGAACACTCGCGCCATTCACCCAGGCGGGGCCGTTGGTGTAAAGCATGGCGGCATTCGAATCAGCGGCATACATCGCCGCCGGGAACAGGAACACGAGCACACAGCTCAACGTCCTGCGGAACGCGGACTGACCCATTCCCACACTCCGTCAACAACTTTCTAGGTAACCTGTAAGGAATCGTACCCGCCTGGTTGTTGCCCGTCAATGCCTTTTGTGAGGCACCGGCAATTTCCAGTGGAAAACTCATCTCCCGCTTTCGGTTGTTTCCTGCGTTCGACGGGCGATTTGGCTCACTGCCACCGTTCAATGGCAATCCACCGGAGAAGGCGCAGCCACTCGCCCGCGCAGGTCTTGGCCCACTGCCGGTGGGTCCACCATCGTTTTCCGAACTGGATTTCATCCTGAGCCGCGGCAACGGAAAAAGACTTGCCGCGAACTTCGTGGCGGAGAGTGCTGAGCGCGCGGCGAGTGTGGAAATCGGAAGTGACGATCAGAATCCTGCTGCCTTCCTCCTGCGCCAGGCACTTTTGCGCGTCGTGAGCTTCGGCCCGCGTTGAGAGTCCCTCCAG
>Ga0187771_10000887_pt1 | contig 19282 bp, 10 predicted proteins | sample 0116_SJ02_MP15_1_FD_133139 | JGI IMG/M metagenome (GOLD analysis project Ga0187771, IMG submission 133139) | Tropical peat soil microbial communities from peatlands in Department of Meta, Colombia - 0116_SJ02_MP15_10_MG | ecosystem: Environmental > Terrestrial > Soil > Wetlands > Peat | place...
GCCAAAAATACAAAGAGCAAAAGTGCGGAGGCGAATAAGCCAGCCTTTTTCATTTTGTTCTCCTCATCAAAAAATTACCCACAGAGGCAATCTGCAGGCACAGGGACATTAAACTGAGCAGGTGCATCCTGGAGGGGCTAGTATAGCCGTGAGTTCGCCTGGGAGTCAACAACCGATCCCGAAGTCATCAAATTTGGCAGGTATGAAAAAAGAATAGGGCGGCCTGGTATTTTGCGATATTCTATGAGTCAATGCGGCCGAGCATTTCGGGGGAGTAAAATGTTGGTCAGGGAAATCGGAGAGTTTGGTCTAATCGAGCGCATATCGGCTATGCTTCCGGAGAAGGCGGCAGGGGTCGTAAGAGGAATCGGGGACGATGTGGCCGTACTCGACGCTCCGGGGCACGAATATCTGCTCGCCACCAGCGATATCCAGGTCGAAGGAGTCCATTTCGCCCTGGATGCCATTACCCCCTATCAGTTGGGGCGCAGGGTGGTCGCCGTAAATGTGAGCGATATAGCCGCGATGGGTGGTGAACCGCGCTGGGCTCTGGTCTCGCTTGCGATTTCGGAGGCAACGGAAGTGGGATATGTTGAAGAGTTGTACCGGGGCATGCGAGAACAGGCGGGGTGGGCGGGCGCATGTATTGTGGGCGGAAATTTGAGCCGCGTCAATTCCATTATGATAGTTGATTTCACCCTTTTGGGGGTAATCGCGCCGGAACTGCTCATACTGAGGAGCACGGCCAGGGCGGGGGACGCCATACTGATAACCGGCTCGCCCGGTGAGTCCAGGGCGGGCCTGGAGCTGATACGCCGACCGGACCTCATGCAGAGTTCTTTGTACAGGGAGAAGCTGATAGAAAGGCATCTGTGCCCTCAGCCGCGCCTTGTTGAAGGGCGGCTTCTTGCTCACTCCGGGCAGGTCACCTCCATGATAGACGTAAGCGACGGGGTGATTGGGGATCTTTTTCATATTTGCAAAGCGAGCGGCAGGGGTGCAGAAGTCGAAGCTGCGAAACTTCCGGTCAGCCCTGGGGTTTACGAGGCTGCGCGGGCGGCAGGCGCGGACTGGCTGGAATGGGTCCTGTCGGGGGGCGAGGACTACGAACTTTTATTCACATCTAGTCCCAAGGCTGTTGGCAGTTTAAGAAAAATGTTACTTGATGAGACGGGGACCTTTTGCACCCAGATAGGAACGATAACTGCCGGAGACGGCGATGTACGGGTCCGGCTCGATAATGGAAGGCTGCTCTACCCGTCCCGCACCGGGTGGGACCATTTTGGGGTGCAAAGGTGAGAATACCAAGGGCGCTGACTATAGCGGGATCCGATCCGAGCGGCGGTGCGGGAATTCAAGCCGACCTAAAAACATTTTCGGCCCTCAGAGTTTACGCCGTGAGCGCGGTCACGGCCCTGACCTCACAAAATACACTTGGAATAAACGGAATAATTGAGATAGATGCCGAATTTGTCTCGTTGCAGATTCGCTCCGTTGTCCTGGACATTGGAGTCGATGTCGTCAAGACGGGGATGTTGTGCAATGCCGGTATAATATCCAGGATCTGCGAGGATTTAAAAGATCTGGGAATCCAAAGGATTGTGGTCGATCCTGTGATGGTTGCCAAGAGTGGAGTCAGGCTCATGAGGGAAGATGCGGTCGAGGCCCTTGTTTCGCAACTTTTTCCCATGTCTCTTGTAATCACTCCGAATCTGGAAGAGGCTGAGGCGCTTACAGGCACGAAGGTTGAGAGCACTGAGGATATGAAGCGTGCCGCAAAGAGATTGAAGCTGTTGGGACCGGGACATGTTGTAATAAAAGGAGGCCACCTGGCAGGAAATCCGATCGACCTGCTTTACGACGGCCGGGATTTTCGCGAATTTCCCGGCCCCAAGTTTGAGACCACGCATACTCACGGCACCGGTTGCGCCTTTGCCTCTGCCATAGCGGCATTTATAGCGCGGGGGGCAACAGTGGAGGACGCCGTAGGAGGGGCAAAGGCATTCATAACAGCGGCCATTGCCGGGGGATTGGCTCTGGGCCGGGGACATGGACCCATACACCATTTTCACAAGTTCTACGGGTTCGAGTAGCCGGCGCGATGGTTTTCGATCGGTTCGGCGCATGCGGGGAGCGGTGGACCTCAGTTGTAATTTAAGAATAATTCATATATAAAAGGCCGTATTAAAACTGATGACACAGGGGTCATGATGACGGATCTGGTTTGCGTGCTGCTCATCGATGATGACATGGAGGATTACCTCATAGTTTCCGATATGCTTGCCGAATCGGAAAATATGAGGTTCAAACTCGCTTGGGCCAGGACTTATGAGGAGGGGCTGGAGGCGATTTCGAGGCGGGAGCACGACGTCTATCTTCTTGATTATTTCATGGGGTCTTACAACGGTCTGGACTTATTGAAGGAAGCCATTGAGGGTGGCTGTACGGCCCCTATCATATTCCTTACGGCGCACGGCAACTATGCTGTCGATTTGAAGGCCATGGAGGCTGGCGCATCCGACTACCTTGTCAAGGGTGAATTCACGGCGCCCGTCCTCGGGCGCTCGATCCGCTACTCGATAATGAGCAAGCATATTGAAGAGGAGCTCAAGCGAAACAGGAGCAATCTCGAGGAGCTTGTAAGGAAAAGGACCATTCAGCATGCAGAAGCGCGGGCCGATGCCGAGAGGCGGGCGCGCGAAGCCGAACGGCGGCAGGCAATCCTGGAAGCCCTGCTTGAGCACATTCCGGTTGGGATTGTCCTTGTCGATTCCCCGGATCTCAGAGTGCAGGCTCTTAGCAGGTACGCCGTAGACATGACAGGGCAATGCGACGCAAATGGAATGCGCATGCAGGTGCTTACGGATCTGGATTTTTCTCTTGAGGATCTGTGGCCTGATGGGGCCGGCTTGCTCGAGCAGATCAGAGAGGCCGCCGTGTTGGGAAAGGTGTCACCAGACCGGGAGCATCTTCTTAAGGGGCGCGGTGAAGACCACATTCATGCCCTGGTGAGCGCCGGTCCCATTAAAGACAGTCTGGGCAAAGTGACCGGCGCGGTAGCGGTGTGGAGAGATATAAGCGAGCTCAAGCGGATTGAGGAAGAACTCAGGATTGCCCGTGACAATCTTGAAGTGCGCGTTCTGCAGCGCACTCTGGAGCTTGCGGAAACATTGGAAGAACTCAAAGAATCGAGGAAGGAGCTGAAGCTGCTGGCTTCTCTGCTGCTTCGCGCACAGGAAGACGAGCGAAAGAGAATCGCGCGGGAAATACACGACAGCATCGGCTCGTCGCTGAGCGCCGTAAAGTTTTGCGTGGAGCATGCAGTGGCGCAGATCGGCAACAACCCTGAAGTCCGGGAGTCTTTCACGAGATTATCAGCGGCAATGGAACAGGCGATTGACGATTCAAGGCGCATCATGACCGATCTTCGTCCTGCGATGCTTGACGATCTTGGAATAACTGCCACAATAGGATGGTTTTGCAGGAGGTTTGGGAAGATTTACGCCGATATCACTGTGGAAAAAGATATCAGCCTCGATGAGACCGAGGTTCCCGAGAACCTAAAAATAATTATTTTCCGAATCATCCAGGAGGCGATGAACAATTCGGCCAAGCATAGCAGGGCCAGGAAAATATACTTGAGGCTTTCATGCGAAGGTGGGTCTATTCTATTGAATATCAGCGATGACGGGGTTGGATTCGATCGAGCGGCGATCGCGTCGAGTGGGCAGCGCGCCAAATTCGGCCTAACATCCATGCGCGAGCGGGCGGAGCTGTCCAACGGGGAATTCGAGATTGAATCCTCAGGGGGAATGGGAACCACAATCAGAGTCCGCTGGAAAACGGCCAAAGAATCGCAAAGAGTGAAGAACAAAATCTCGCTCCACTGAAAGGAGTCAGGGGGTACCGCCATACTTATACGTCATATGTGCGCTCTGCTCACCCATCTGTTTTCCGCCTTCCGCGAAATACGAACCGCAGTGGTGTTTTGTCCAGTCCTAAGCTTTCTCTGAACTTATTTGATAGAAAGCGTTCATAGGAAAAGTGGATATCGTTGGGGTAATTACAAAACAGGACGAACATCGGGGGGCGGGTTGCAGCCTGAGTAGCGTAGAAGAACTTGAATCTGCGGCCGCGGACCAGCGGCGGTTCATGTGCGTCGACTGCTTTCTGAAGGGTTCTGTTGAGGATGCCTGTCGAGATGCGGGTGTTGTACTGGGCGAAGACCTCGCGTATCGCAGGAAGCAGTTTTTGCACGCCCCTGCCGGTGAGGGCTGAGAGGGTCAGGACGGGAGCGAAAGGCATAAAGCGGAAACGGTACCTGAGGTCTTCCAGGAAATTTTTTCTTCTTTTGGGGTTCGAGTCGAAGCCGTCCCATTTGTTTACCCCGATAATGCAGGCCCGGTAGCGCTCCCGGACGTAGCCCGCGATGTGGAGGTCCTGATCGGCCGTGCCCTCGGAGGCGTCGATCAAAAGAACACAGACATGGGATTTGTCAATACTTTGAAGCGCTTTGATTATGCTTATCTTTTCGAGTCTTTCACGCGTTTTTCCCTTTTTCCTTATACCCGCAGTATCAATCAGCAGATATTTTTGGTCCTCTCGTTCCAGGTGCGTATCGACAGCATCCCGCGTGGTTCCTGGTATGGGGCTTACAATGACGCGCGGAGCGCCCAGAATTCGGTTCACCAGGGTCGATTTACCTACGTTGGGGCGGCCCAGAATCGATACGCGGATCTGGGAAACGTCGGTTTCTTCATTGTCTTGCGGGTCGCTCGATTCAGCTATGAGCCTGACCATCTCCGAAAGAAGCTCGCTCACTCCAAACCCATGCGCAGCGCTGATCGGGTAAACTTCCTGTACCCCCAGGGTGTAAAAATCGGCCACCAGTTTCATCTGCTCGGGGCCGTCTATCTTATTTACGGAAAAAAAAAGGGGTTTGGAGGTGCGGCGGAGGATTTCCAAAAGACTGGCATCCTCCGGGTGCAGGCCGGTTTTGCCGTCACCCACGAAAAGAAGCATATCGGCTTCTGCGAGGGCATGAAAGATTTGCTCCCGCGTGCCCTGGTCGAAAATGGAATCGTTCTTGCTTATGAACCCTCCTGTGTCGACAATAGTGAAGGCTTTTTCGTCCCAAACGGCCCGGCAATAATTTCTGTCCCTAGTGACACCCGGCAGATCATCGACAATGGCCCGGCCGCTTTTGCTTATCTTATTGAAAAGAGTGGATTTACCGACGTTTGGTCTTCCTACGATTGCGATTATAGCCATCAAGGGCCGCCTTTTTTCATGGAATTGATAATTCGATCAAATACCTGTTTGGAAGGCGAAAGGCAAAGAATAAAAGGGAAAAGCGGGAAACGGCCGTCTGGCCATTTTGCGTTGGGTGCGAAAGCCGATTAAGCCAGGCCGTGGATGCATGTAGACTTCTCATGTGTAAAGTCCGTCTTATTTGCTTAAAGGTCTATAATGGGATATAAGAATTTGTTTGTAGAGAATATCTCTATAGGCAATTCCGGAGATTTTCCAAGCGCCGCCTAAGAGGCCAAGGCGAGGTTCAATTCTTGATCCGTCATGTAATCGAGATAGCGGAGCTTTATTGAAAGGGCGTCACAGATGATACCCAGTGCGCCAACTATAGGTGGAGAAGCCCGATAACTTCAACCGATAAGGACGACCATGGCAACAGCACTTATTACAGGCATTACGGGTCAGGACGGGGCCTACCTAGCCGAGTTTCTGATAAATAAGGGCTATCAGGTGCATGGGATAAAAAGAAGGGCATCGCTCTTCAACACACAGCGGATCGATCACCTCTATCAGGACCCTCACGTGGAAAGCCGGCGGCTGATCCTCCATTACGGCGACCTGACGGATTCCACCAATCTGGTAAGAATTATTCAGCAGGTCCTGCCCGACGAGATTTACAACCTTGCAGCCCAGAGCCATGTGAAGGTATCCTTCGAATCGCCCGAGTACACCGCCGATGTGGATGCATTGGGGACACTCAGGATATTGGAGGCCATACGGATACTGGGCCTTGAATCGAAAACAAGGTTCTACCAGGCGTCGACTTCAGAACTATATGGCAAAGCCCAGGAAATTCCGCAACGGGAGACAACCCCTTTTTATCCGCGTTCGCCCTACGGGGTGTCCAAGCTGTTCGCCTATTGGATTACCGTAAACTACCGCGAGGCGTACAATCTTTTCGCCTGCAACGGAATACTGTTTAACCACGAATCGTCAATAAGAGGTCAGACCTTTGTTACGCGAAAGATCACCCAAGGGGCTGCAAAGATCGTGATGGGTCTTGAGAGCAGGCTCTATCTGGGGAATCTTTCCGCGCTGCGAGACTGGGGTCATGCCAGAGACTACGTCAAGGCGCAATGGCTTATCCTCCAGCAGGAGCAGCCGGAGGATTTCGTCATTGCCACCGGGGAGCAGCATTCGATAAGGGAATTTTGCGAAAAGGCCTTCCAGGAAGTTGGGATAGCCCTTGAGTGGCGGGGAAAAGGAGTCGCCGAGCAGGGCGTAGTTGCCGGATTGGGTTCATCCGCGCTACTAGACAAATACAGCGCCCTGTGGAGGAGTTGTCCCGTCCGGGTTGGCGATCCTGTAGTGTTTGTGGATCCGCGATATTTTCGTCCAGCAGAAGTCGACTCGCTGTTGGGAGACTCCAGCAAAGCCCGTGAAAAACTGGGTTGGGTTCCGCAGGTCAGCTTTGACGAACTCATCCGCGAGATGATCGTTTACGATCTTGAGGAAGCCGCGCGAGAGGCGGTTTGCAAAAAGAGCGGGTTTTCCGTCTTGTCGAGTGTCGAGGTTTACCTGTAAGAATGCAGGATTTCAAATGAAAGTATTGATAACCGGCATCACGGGGCAGGATGGCTCCTACCTGGCCCAGTCTCTGATCGCGGATGGGGCAGAGGTTCATGGTATTGTGCGGCAGTCAAGTTTGTTGCAGCGAACCCGGCTGGACAGTTTGCCAGACCTGGAGAAGGCCCGTTGCGAAGGGCAGCTCAAGCTGTATTACGCGGACCTTATGGACTCAGCCAGCATTCAGACGGTGGTACGCCTTGTAAAGCCCGATTACCTGTATCATCTGGCAGGGCAGAGTCACATTCAAATCTCTTACGGTTTGGCCGAATACACAGCCCAGACGACGGGCCTGGGGACCTTGCGAATTCTTGAGGCGATACGGCAGGAAGTCACGCAATGTCGATTCTTCTTTGCAGCGACGAGTGAGATTTTTGGCGACCCGCTGGAAAATCCGCAAAAGGAAACGACGCCGTGGAACCCGCAAAACCCTTATGCCGCCGCAAAGCTTTACGCCCTGAACCTAGTTCGAATCTATCGCAGCGCTTACGGTCTGTTCACATGCGCGGGCATCCTTTTCAACCATGAATCTCCCCGTCGAGGTGAGAATTATGTAACACGCAAAATCGCGCGGGCGGCCGCAAGAATCGCCAGGGGACGCGAGAGGGGACTGGTGCTCGGCTCTCTGGCGCCGAAACGGGACTGGAGTTTTGCGCCCGACATTGTGCGGGGGATGCGTCTCATAGCGGAAGCTGCTTCGCCATCCGATTATGTGCTTGCATCGGGGGAATCGCACTCCGTGGAGGAATTTTGCCGTCTCGCATTTTCGATCGTGGGGTTGGACTACCGCGATTATGTTCGAAGCGATCCGGCATACATGCGTCCTAATGAGATTTTCGAAACGCGGGGCGATTCATCGAGGGCGCGCAGAGAACTCGGCTGGCGCCCGGAGATAAAGTTTGAAGAATTGGTTCAGATACTGGTGGACTGGGAACTTTCGTCACTCGATAACGGTGATGATCGTTGAGCATGCCCCTCAATGCCTTTTGACCGGGTGGTTAAGTGGCGGCAATCCTGGCAAATATCGAGCGGTTGTTGATTGCGTTGACCCCAGTTAGCTGGGCGAGGTCATACATTCGCAGGCATTCCCCTTCAGTTCCGCCTCAACGGGATAAAGAGGGGCAATTGCTCGTCGATGTCTCGGTCATCCTGCAACATGATGCCGGGACCGGGATCCAAAGAGTGGTCAGGGCGCTTTTAAATCAACTGCTGGAAAACCCTCCGATCGGCTATCGAGTACGTCCCGTCTTTGCCGGGCGCAGCCATCCATACAGGTATGCAACCGTTATCCCGGGTAAGCCGTGGATAGGCGACCTCCGAGCTCTGGGCAACGGGGCCGTTCATGTCGGGCCCGGCGATATTTTTCTTGGGCTTGACCTTGCTGCTCACCTGCTGCCTGGACGGCGGTTCGAACTACTCCGGTGGAAGCGGCAGGGGGTGAGTCTACATTTCGTCGTCTACGATATCCTGGCGGTTCGCAACCTGCACTGGTTTAACCCCAAAACGACAAGGAACATAAGGCGATGGTTAAGGACTTTGGCCATCTTTGCCGATAGTCTTATCTGTATTTCCGATGTCGTAAGAAAAGATGTGGCCAGCTGGCTTGCGGCTCGCTACGGTTTTGAATCCGATGTCATTCCGATAAAACTTATTCCATTAGGGGCAGACATTTCTGCCAGCATTCCCAGTGAAGGTATCTCTGACGACATGGAACAACTTCTTTCACGATTGTCCAGGAGTGCCAGCGTGATGATTGTGGGCACTTTGGAACCCCGCAAAGGACATGCTCAAATATTGGCCGCCTTCGAACGGCTCTGGAGGGTGGGCCGCAACGTGAGTCTTGTGTTGGTCGGCAAACCCGGATGGAAAACCGAGCCCCTTCAGCATCAGTTGAATGCTCACCCCCAGGCAGGGCGCCGTCTGTACTGGCTTGACAATGCAAGCGATGAACTGCTCGAATTGCTCTATGGCGCCGTTACCGGGGTGATCGTAGCTTCGCAAGCCGAGGGGTTCGGTTTGTCTCTGGTGGAAGCTGCGTATCACCGGAAGCCGATTTTGGCTCGCGATATCCCGGTATTCCGTGAAATTGGCGGGGATCGAGCAGCCTTTTTTGCGGGCGGCGGCACCGGGGCCCTTGCGGAATCCATCGATAAGTGGCTGGACGAAATTTCAGCCGGGAAGACATCAACTCCCTGCGCGCCACTACAAACCTGGCATGACAGTGCGTTGAGCCTTCTTTCGTGCCTGGGACTGAAAACAAGCCGTTCGAAAGCGGACTCGGTGTTTTCTTGGCATCCTGCCGGTGAGGAGCAGGCATGAGTATGATTTCCTACGCTCAGAATTTTGAAGACGTCATGCTTTGGCGCGCCCTAGGTCATGTGAAGGGCGGCTTTTACATCGACGTCGGCGCACAGCACCCGACGATCGATTCGGTCAGCAAGGCATTTTACGAGGCCGGCTGGCGCGGGATTCATGTCGAACCATCACCGGCCTTTGCCGATTTGCTGCGGAAGGACCGGCCGGACGAAACCGTACTAGAGGCCGCCCTGGGTGAGCGCGCCGGGATCGTCAAATTCTATGAGATCCCCGATACAGGCATCTCCACTGCTGTGCGAAAAATAGCCCAGCAGCATCGAAAGAAAGGTTTCAGCATTCGAGAAATTTTTGTCGCCTCTATCACATTGGCCGATGTTTTCGCACAGACAGCAAGTCGTGATATCCACTGGCTGAAGATCGACGTGGAAGGCCTCGAATCGAAGGTCCTGTCCGGGTGGGCGGATTCTCCTGCGCGTCCGTGGATTGTGGTTGTCGAGAGCACCCTGCCCCTGAGCCGGGTTGGCACCCACCAGTCCTGGGAGCCAATTATCACAGGTTACGGCTATTCGCGGGTCTATTTTGACGGCCTCAACTGCTTCTATGTCTCGGATGCCCATAAGGAGCTTGAGGAAGCATTCAAGGCTCCTCCCAATCTTTTTGACGATTTTGTCCTGAGCGGTTTTGCAACCGCCCGTTTCTATGGGCTGGTAGAAGATCGCTTAAAGAAGGAAGTCGACGAGGCTACAGTGGTGATCGAGGAACTAAGACGGTCCACCGGTGATGAGATCGAACGCCTTTCGTTGAGCCTTGCCTCAAAAGATAGAGCGTTTGCCGACCGTGAAGAAGAGCTTGTTCAGCAGGTGCAAGCCGAGCGGGAAAAGCTCAGGCGTCTGGAAGAGGCCCTGGGGAAGAGTGAAAGGGAAACCTCAGTGAAGATCGGCCAAATCCAGATGGAGAAGGAAGCGCTTCTGAACAGACTGGCGCAGAGGGAGATAGAGACGGCATCCCAATTGTCGGCTGCACAGGAAAAAGCCTGGCAGGAAATATCAGAGTTGGCGCGAAAACATGGCGAGCGGGAGGGAGTGCTGCAGGCCAAGCACTTCGAACGGGAGCAAGTGCTTGCACGGCAACTGGAGGCCGAGCGGGAAAAACTGGGCCTCCTGGAGCGGGAGCATTCCGTGCGTGAAAGAGATCTCCACGATCGAACCGTCCAGGCACGACAGGAAGCGGAAGCACTCCTTGGCCAACTGCTCCAAAGGGAAAGGGAAGCGGCAAGCCAACTGCTGGCTTTGCAGGAGAAGGCCTTGCAGGAAAGAGCCGAATTGGCAAGAATACATAACGAGCAGAAACTCGCACTGGAGGCCAAGCACTTCGAACGGGAGCAGGCGCTTGAGGAGCAAGTGCGGGCGGAACGGGAAACGTTGCGAGACTTCGAGAGGGAGTGGACGAACCGCGAACAGGCTTTGAGCGAACAGAACTACCTGGCCGGGGAGAAAATCAAGGCCCTCCAGATGGAACTGGCTGAACTGGCCCGGAGCCATAGCGAACGGGAGCGCGCATTCCTGGCTGAACATGCGGAACGCGAGGAGGCGCTCGAGGAGCAACTGGCGGCTGAGCTGGAAAAAGTTGACTGTCTGGAGCAGGAGAAGACCTGCCGTGACAAAGTATTGGCCGAACAAACCGGTGAGGTCCTGCGGGAAAAGCAAGCTCTGCTGGCTCAGGTGACAAAGGTGGAAGAGGAACTCGCGGCACAACATATAGAGGTGGAAAAGAAATTCACGGCGCAACTAGTCGAGCTGTGTGAACAGTCTGAGCGGGAAAAGGCAGAGCAGGCGCAAAAACATATCGAAGAGCTGAGCGCACTGAAGCAAGAAAGCGCCGTGCGCGAGCAGGCCCTCGAACAGCAACTGCAGGGCGAGCGTGAAAAAACACAGGAATTAGACGGGCTGAAGGTTGAACTCGCCCGCCTGGCGAGGGAGAGGACAGAGGCTGAAAAAGCACTGAAGGAGCAGAGCGACCGGGACCGGGAGCAACTGGAATTGCTCAGGCACTCACTGGCCCAGGCGGAGAAAGATGCTGCAGCCCAACTGTCCGAGGCCCATGAACAGGCCAGACGGAATGTGGCCGATCTGGAGCTGAAGCTCGCCGGCCAATTACAGGCCAAGCGGAAAGAACTGACCCAGGCCAGCCGACAGATAGAATTATTGAAGCGCACGCTGCTCAGGGCTAACAAAACCGGATCTGCGGCCTGTATGCTGGAAGAACTTCTGGCGCTCGATGGCGGTTCGTTTATTCAGTGCGCCTATGAAATCTTGCTCGGCAGGGGCGCCGATGCCAGGGGATTAAAACACTATAATGGGCTGCTTAGAGACGGCAAGCCGAAAATGGACATATTGGCGGAACTCTGTTCTTCGGAGGAAGCTATAGAGCGCCATCTGAAGCCGGGAACATTGGGTGCCGCCATCTGTGATTTGCTCAGGGAAAAGTCGACTCGAGAGCCGATCCCCGGTTCACCAGCAATTGAAGATTTGAAGGGCGCACACAAGGCGTCGGAACTCGAAGAACTTCTGACGCTCGAAGGCGCCCGGTTTATTGAATGCGCCTATCAAACCCTGTTGGACAGGGCGCCTGATGGAGACGGGCTTGAATATTTCATGGGGAAGCTTCAGGCAGGCCTACCAAAGATAGAGGTATTGTCGGAACTGGGTTCCTCCGATGAAGCTAAGGAACTTCCAGCCAGGATAGCAGCTTTTGATGCGGCTATCCGCGATTATCGAGCTAGAAAAGTGTCCCGCACGCTGAACGGCCTGTTGGCTTTGCACGATCAAGCGTTCATAGAGTGCGCCTACTATACCTTGCTTGGCAGAGGGCCCGATTTGGAAGGTCTTGACCTCTATCTGGGGCGGCTGCGCTCGGGGGCATCGAAGTTGCAGATATTGGCGGACCTGCTCCTGTCGCTGGAGGGGAGGGAACACTCAGCGGAGCTTCCCGGGCTGGATGCCGTCATCAAACGATACAGGAGGAGAAGGTTACCCCTGCTCGGGTTGTTTTTCAGGCTGTTCCAGGGTGAGGGTGACGAGGGCGCGGCTGAACGCAGGATGCGCAGTTTGGAAAACGAGATATTTCGCTTAATGAATGAAAGCAACAGTAGGCTTGACCGGGTTGAATCGACGCTTTCGGGGTTGGAAGGCTGTCTAGCAGGGCAGGAGGCAAAAACGGCCGTCGGCATGTCTGCCGTCGATCCTGGAAGCGCCCCTGAGGTTTCAGTCAGTCCTGCTTCACCGGGACCCTCCGAGTCCGCAGACCTCAAAGATCTCCCCCCACGAGCGCGAGAGATATATTTTCAGCTTAAAAGAGCGTCGGCAATGAGATGGGGAGACCTGTAATGCGCATAGTGATTGACCTGCAGGCGGCGCAAACCGGTGCTCGCGATCGAGGGATCGGCCGCTATTGCATGTCTTTGACCAAAGCGGTGATCCAAAGCAAGGGCAGGCACGAAGTCCTGATTGTGCTTAACGGGCTTTTCCCCGGGACGGTCGAACAGATTCGCGCCGATTTCGAAGGGCTGCTTTCCGGAGAAAACATTTGCGTATGGCATGCTCCCGGGCCGGTATACCACTTGGAAAATACTTTGCGCAGGAAGACGGCCGAGCTGGTTCGTGAAGCTTTTATAGCAGGATTGCGACCCGATGTAGTGCATGTGCCCAGCCTTTTTGAAGGATGGGGATGGGGAGACAATGCGGTAACCAGTATCGGTCTTCTTGGCAGAAGCGCCCCCACGGCGGTGACCCTCCACGACCTGATTCCGCTGATTGACAGGACGAACTACCTGAACGATCCGCAGGTTGAGTCCTGGTATGAAAGCAAGCTGGATCAGATAAGGAGGGCCGATCTGCTGCTGGCGGTTTCCGAGTCTTCACGCCAGGAGGCTATACGGCATCTTGGCTTTCCGCAAGATCGGGTAATCAACGCCAGCGAGGGAGTAGGCGCGCAATTCAAGCCCATAAAGTTCGGCAGGGCCGCCAGGCACAGAATAATGGAGCGCTATGGGTTGGGGCGTCCGTTTGTCATGTATACCGGTGCGATAGATCGCCGCAAGAATCTCGACGGTTTGATCCGTGCATGGGCCCTGGTTCCCGAATCCTTGAGACTCAACCACCAGCTTGCCATTGTTTGCGCGCTGCATGACCATGGTCCTGTTGTGGAAGAACAGATCAAGCAACTGAGGTTTGCCGAAGATGAGGTGGTTCTGACCGGTTTCGTGCCGGATGAGGATCTGATTGCGCTCTATAACCTGTGCGAGGTTTTCGTTTTTCCCTCATTTCACGAAGGGTTCGGCCTGCCTGGGCTCGAAGCGATGTCCTGCGGCGCACCCGTCGTCGCATCCAACCTCACCAGCATTCCCGAGGTGATAGGGCGGGAAGATGCTTTGTTCGATCCCCACGATGACAAAGCGATCGCGGAAAAAATCTCGCATGTCCTCACAGACGACGCGTATCGCAACGCGTTGATCCGGCATGGTCTTGAACAATCCAAGAAGTTTTCCTGGGATGAAAGCGCCAGAAGGGCAATAGCCGCCTTTGAGCAGCTCCATGCAAGCAGGAAAAAATCCCCGCGCGTGTTCTTGTCGCCCAGACGCCGGCCAAAGCTCGCATATGTCTCGCCTCTGCCGCCGGTCCCCTGCGATGCAGCCGATTTCAGCGCCAGGCTTCTACCGGAGTTGGCCCGTCACTACGAAATCGATGTGATCGTAAATCAACAGAGCATAAGCGATCCCTGGATCAGGGAGAACTGCTCTCCCCGTGATGCCGACTGGTTTTTGCTTAATGCCCGTTCATATGATCGCATTCTATATCATATCGGCAGCTCGGAACACTTCAGCCATGCATTTGACCTGTTGACTCTGGCACCGGGCGTAGCTGTTTTAAACGACTTTTTTCTTGCCGAGTTGCTTCTCCGCAGGGACTTGAATGGATCGGGCCAAAACGGGCTGCAGCGGGAGCTCTACCACTCTCACGGATACAAGGCCGTGCAGGATTTTCATGCCTGCGACCCCGCCGATGCAGTCGCCAAATATCCCTGTAATAAAACAGTCTTCGAAAACGCCCGCGGCATCATCGCCCGCTCGGACGATTTTCAGTTGCTTGCCCAAAAATGGTTTGGGGAAATTTTCCCCGATGATTGGTGCGTTATCCCTGGGCGGCAATCACCTCGCGCCAGTGCCGACGCGTACGCAGAAGCCATCGAGAACTTCTTCCGGCAGGCGGAAACAGGTAAAAACGCCTTGATTGGGGCAGTAGCAAGGATTGAGCCTGCGGCCGCAGGCGAGCAGGATTGGCCCGCTCTAGCCGGATGTATCGCTCAGAACCACCCCCCGCCGAGTGGCAAACAGTTGTTGATAGACATCTCTGAGCTGGTGGAGCGCGATGCTGGCACCGGCATTCAGCGGGTGGTCCGCAATATCCTTGCTGAACTGCTCGGCAATCCTCCCCCCGGGTACAGGGTTGAACCGGTCTATGCGACTGAGAAAAAACTGGGCTATCGCTATGCGCGGCGATTCACACTGGGTTTTCTCGGCTGTCCGGATCATGTGCTTGATGACGATCCAGTGGAGGCTTTCAACGGCGATATTTTCTTTGGGCTGGATTTAAGACCGCGTCTGCCGCCGAAGCAGGCAGCATTCTATCGTCATCTTCGACGGGTCGGGGTGTGCGTCTATTTCCTGATCCACGACCTGATCCCGATACTTCATCCTCATACGTTCCCGAAGGGCACCAAAGGGGTTTTCATGCGCTGGCTCGGGGAGATTGCGCACTCCGACGGAGCTGTCTGTGTCTCCCGCGCGGTTGCGGACGACGTGCTTGAATGGCTTACCGTATTCGGTCCGAACCGTTTGCGCCCTTTCAGTATCGGTTGGTCTCATAATGGTTCGGATTTTACCGGCCCGGTACGCTCAGAAGGGCTGCCGCCGGATGCGAGGCTCCTCCTGGACGTGCTGAGGCTGCGACCGACTTTTTTAATGGTGGGCACGATTGAGCCTCGAAAGGGCCACTCGCAGGTGTTCGAAGCTTTTGATCTACTATGGCGCAATGGCGATGACGTCAACCTTGTGATAGTCGGCAAGGAGGGATGGATGGTGGAAGACCTGGTCGAGAAACTGCGCGGCCATCCCGAGCTGGATCGCCGGTTGTTCCGGCTTGAGGGCATCAGCGACGAATACCTCGACAGGATCTATGAAGGCTCTACCTGCCTGATCGCCGCTTCGGAAGCCGAGGGCTTTGGTCTACCCCTCGTCGAAGCCGCCCGCCAGAAATTGCCGGTCATTGCCAGCGACATACCGGTGTTTCGAGAGGTTGGTGGCAACCATGTGTTCTACTTCAAGGGCGCCGAACCCGACTCGCTTGCGGATGCGATACGCCGGTGGCTTTCATTGCACAGGGCAGGCAAAGCTCCGGCATCATCAGCAATGCCGCGGGTCACCTGGAAACAAAGCACTCAAAACCTGCTCGACGTAATCCTTGGCGGCAAGTGGTACCGAACGTGGATGCCCGACGGTATCAAACGTTTCTGGGGGGCCGACCACCGCATGATTACAAGGGTGGGAAAAATCAGGGGGCGTGAGATTGTGAGCACGGGCAAGGCTGGCTACCTGCTGCGCGGGCCGAATGCCTCCCTGGCTGCGGGAGATTATCGCGTAGTCGTTAGCGGCGCGTTGGGAGCCGGCGGAGCTGCGAAGGCGCGATTCGATGTGGCGCTGGACAAAGGTAATACAGTACTTGCCAAAACGGCCCTTGCCAAGTCCGCCAAAGACGGTTGCCTTGCTTCAGTGTCGATATCCCTGGACGCCCCCTGCAACGGGCTGGAGACCAGGGTTTGGGTTGATGAACACTCCGAAGTGGCTGTCTCTAAAGTGGAGATTCAGCCTTTCCAAAAAACACGCGAGACAGGACACGAGACCGAAACCGGCCCGAAGCGCAGTTAACTTAATCGAGCGAGTGGACATGCATATGAAGAAACGTAGAGCATTCCCCGGGAGGGTCTTTTTTGACCATTTGCCCAAGACTGCCGGCACGGCAATCACCTCATGGCTGAGGCAGGAATTGGGATCGGGCTCCATCAACGCTCACCATTTGTGGGGCGATCACCGGACCCTCATCCGGCAGTACGGAGGGGCCCATTCGATCATCGGCGCCCATTCAGTGTTCCAGGATGCCGAAGGCTTCGATCCCCGGTATCAATATGTAACGATATTCCGCGAGCCAGTGGACAGGGTCCTTTCGTGGATTTACTTCACAATGCACAACCGGGATCCAAGGAGAGTGGACGCCGAGAAGGCGATTTCACACGCGAAAGATTTTATAGATAGCGACGGTCAAGTCGTCCACGAAGTTTTGCTTGGGGACATATCGAACGTTTATGTCGAACATTTTTGCCGTATCTACGGCGACGGTAGAGAAAGCGATGATGAAAAACTTGCCAATTCCCTTAAAGCAATCAAGCAATACGATGTCGTAGGGATCTACGAACGGATGCCCCTATTTCTTACAGACGTCGCCCGCTTGATCGGCTTTCCTGTGCCCGAAACCATTCCTCGTGGACATGTTACCAAGAAACGCCGCAGCGTGGGCGAGACTTCACCCGCGTTGCTGGAGCGCATCGTGGCGCTCAACAGGTTGGACATCCGCCTCTATGACGAGGTGCTTGCCTGGAAGGAGTCTGCGGCGTCCGAAAATGCTCCTGATCCCATTAATGACGGCCAGCCTCGCTGGGAAAAATTCAACCCGGTATGGGGCCGTATGATTTCCACTCCGGACGTAATCATTGGAGGAGCCACCCTGCGGGAAGGCAGCGTCATCGCCCGCGGTCAGTTGATGACCTTTGATTTGGACTTTGTCCTTTCGCGTCAGGTGCGAGAGCTTGAAGTGGGGATACATATCTTCGACCCTGAGCGACGCTGGGTGTTCGGCACCAATAACGTGCTCCTGGGCAGGCCGCATCAATGGGTACCCGATGGCTCATACCGCGCCACCTACCATCTGGTTGCCGACCTGCCGACAGGAAGATATACTGTAGGATTCGCTGTCGCCGAACTTCTGCCGGAAGGTAAACGGGAATTGGCTTGGCGCGATGTGCTATGCGACTTCGATATCTTGCACGACCCCGGAAAGCCATTTGCTGGATATGCCTATCTGCCGGCGGAGCTAAGCCTTCGTCCCGTTGCGCCTGCCCGAAAGATCACCAGGGCTGAAGGGGCCATGAAGCTTAAAACGCCCATCGCGCGTATGAAAAGAGGGGCTGTGGAGCAGGTGGAGGTTGAAATTTTCAATCGAAGTAAGCAGCCATGGGAGTGGAGCTCATATTACCCCATCAGTCTTTGCTATCACTGGTCGAATGATTCCGGGCATTGCGTGCTCATGGACGGAGTGCGCACCCGAATGCCCGTGAAAAGCATCTACCCCGGTCAATCCGCTGCGGCCGATATGCGGGTGCGCGCGCCCGAACAGGCAGGGAAACACATCCTGGTTTTAACAATGGTCCAGGAGAAAGTCTGCTGGTTCGAGGAGAAGGGATTTGAACCCGTGCGGACAGAGGTGGAGGTGACCGCTTGACGGCCGTATGCCCGCAACCGACTTGTCTGCCAAGTCGAAATAACCGTTGAGAGGTGAGGCAAAATGGCCTTGCTTAACCTCAGTCGGTCCATAGATGCCCAAGGAATCGGGACCCGTTGCGAGAGAGAAAGGAAAGGAAAAATCATGAACAATTTGAGACGTATCCTGTTTGCCTCCGTCTCGTTACTGTCCGTTTGCATTATCTTGTCGACGGTCCCGGTTGGAGTCGTAGCGGATTCTCACGACATTCCTCCTCCATTCTGTTCGCCCTGGCCTATTTCCAGCAACACCACTGCAGTCTGCCCGTTCCATTCCAATGACCGTATCATTGGAACATACTATTTCTACTGGTATGACAAATCGAGTAATACTCACATCATCGACCCGAGCACAAAAACCGATGCCTTGACCGATCATCCCGCGACGTTGGATCAATTTTCCTGGAAATCCGTCGAATGGCATAAGAAGCAGCTCTCCGATATGGAGGCTGCCGGGATCGATATGGCGCTGATGGTTTTCTGGGGAGCGCCATCCGAGCATGACCGCGGTACACGGTTGCATTGGAGCTATGAAGGTCTGCCGCCCCTTGTGGAGGCGCGCGACCAACTGCTCAAGGAAGGGAAACATCCTCCCTTTATAGGCTTGATCTACGACACCAGCACGCTTCGATTAAACTCTTGGAAAGAGCAGGTGGACCTGACCACGCAGCGCGGCAAAGAATGGTTCTATTCCACGGTGCGGGATTTTTTCTCTTGTATTCCGCAACGCCACTGGGCAACCATCGACGGACGTCCCATCTTCCTGCTCTACAATGCTGGTTTTGCAAGCAACTACGATCAGTCGGTAATTGACTACACAAGAGCCAATTTCGCCAAGGACTTCGGCCGCGACCCCTATATTGTCCCGCAGTTCTCATGGATTTATCATAATGTCAGGGGGGATAGTTTCTGCGTCTGGGGGGGATCGTCAGGTTTGAAGCATGCGGGCATCTCGGAGCTTGGACCCGGCTTCGATGATTCTGCAGCAATTCACCGCAAGCGGGTGGTTGTGCCGCGTGACAACGGAAAACTCTACGAGGACAGTTGGCGCAATTTCCTGCGCCGCCCGACCCCCATCGTGATGGTGGAAACCTGGAATGAGTTTCACGAAGGCACCGATATTTGCGAATCCAGGGAATACGGCCGAAGATATATCGATTTGACTCGAAAATATGTTTCTCTTTTCAAGCAGGGGAAGACGGACACTGAGAGATCGGGCAAATACGAGGGCGCCGGAAAAGTTGACATTGTCCTGGGCCAGCAGCCGTCTCAGAATGGCGTGGAACTGATACAGGCCGACGATGGCGCGACAGCGCCCGTTACAGTCAAAGGGTCTGAAGCCGTTGCATTGGCAAACCCCCGCTCCCACTACATCTATTTTGCCGTGGATGAATCATTCAAGTGGGCGGATGCAATGAACCTGAAGCTGGCAGTCGAATATTA
>Ga0187771_10000888_pt1 | contig 19281 bp, 25 predicted proteins | sample 0116_SJ02_MP15_1_FD_133139 | JGI IMG/M metagenome (GOLD analysis project Ga0187771, IMG submission 133139) | Tropical peat soil microbial communities from peatlands in Department of Meta, Colombia - 0116_SJ02_MP15_10_MG | ecosystem: Environmental > Terrestrial > Soil > Wetlands > Peat | place...
ACGAAACCTTCCTCGGTCTCGGCGGTTCCCACCCATCGGATGGTGTCGAACCACCTCCCCTTGAGAGCTGAAATGATCGTCCCTGTGCTCGCCTCATACGGGAGGAACGTGTGCAGAATGGGTATCCTTCTTGCTCCACCGTACACGGGCCTCGCCCCAAAGGACTCCCTGGCCTTGTTGGTGACGCTGTATCCCTCAGGAGACCTGACCACAAAGCCGTCATCCTCCAGCCTCTCCAGTGATCTGGAGAGAGTCTCCGGATGGGCTCCCGTTATTCGTCTGAGCCCGTCGAAGGTGAAGATCTCAAGTCCCTCCTCCTCGATGGTCCGGACCACTTCTGCGTCCCTCGAGCTTATTGCAGTTGGCTCGCTTTCGGGTTCAGCGTCCCGCCTCAATGTTCTCAAAAGGATTGGGCTTCACTCCTTTAAAAAACACGCTCTCAGTCGCGTGCATCTGTCCCTGGGACGCGCCCGGTGAACACCAGCTTCTTCCCTTCCTTCTTCATCTCCGCCCTTCCCGTGGCCGCCAGTACGTACAGACCGATGAGGATGTCAAACCGCTTTGCGATTTTGTCTCTCGTTCCGAGTGCCTTATCCAGCCTCGAGTCATTCATCAACGAGGTCGTGGTGACCCCTCCCCTTCCCATGGCCACTGCCAGAGCCTCAACTCTTGCGGAAGAGACTAGGGTCATGTGATAGGACGACGATCCTCTGCTGCTGGGGCTAAACACCAGGTAGTCCCCTCCCGCCGTCCTGAACACTTCATACTTCTGCCTGACCGCCTCCACTGCTCCCAGGGGCACGAGTGCCCTGAATATGTCTGCGACTCCGCCTTCCATTGTCACGCAGGATTCCCACGCGACCATTTATTCCTCCCTGTCGGAACTGCAGAAATATTCCCCTCGACACCACTGCGAGCGTTGGCTCCCTCCCGGAAGATACTCGCTCTGTGCGTGACAGCTGTTGTGGCGCTGCTTGTAGTCTACACGGTTTACGAGTCCAGCAACGTCCCTGGTTCTGTCACAACTGGTGTCCCCTCCAGATTCTCCGTGAACGGGCGGACTCTCGTTTTCACCTACGTCGCCACGACCCAGCAGGAAAGGGAGGCGGGTCTCATGAACAAGAAAGTGACCAACGCCACGACGATGCTCTTCGCCTTCCCCTACTCGAGCAACTGGGCTTTCTGGATGTACGACACCAACACGAGCCTCGACATGATCTGGGTGAACGCAACGGGTGATTCCGGACGGGTAGTCTACCTCATTGCGGCGGCCCCGCCCTGCTTCAACTCCTTTGGGTACGGGTGCGCAACCTATACGCCAAGTGCGCAAGCGAACTATGTGATAGAGGCGAAGGCCGGCTTTGCAGCGGCGTACGGAATCACCACGGGAACGACTCTTCTGTTCGGCTGACTTCGCTCCTAACGTTCTCGTCTAGGAATCTCGACAAGGTCCTCTTTTGCAGCTCCTAGGCCGGATTGAAAGCCATGCAGGCGGCTCCCAAGCCTCCGATGACAAGGGCACAGAAGCTCCGCTGGTACGCCAATCAGCTGATGACCGACGCAGCGGCAGACGAGAAGGCGGGGAACTCCGAGACTGCCGTTTCGCGTTATCTCCAGGCTGCAGATATCCTTCTTCTCCTGGCCAAGGTGGAAGAGAACTACACGGCTTGGAAGTACTACGCGGACAACGCGGCCCTCTGCCAACAAAAGGCAAGGCACCTCATCGCCCTCGCCCCCCATGACGAGGGGGCGCCGTCCCCTGGACCCCGTACCGGTTCGACCCCACGCTCTTAATATACCACGGAGAACCCTTTCCTGCGGAATGACAAAGTGGGAGTGCTACCGCTGCGGACACATATTCGAGGGCGATAACACCCCTGACGAGTGCCCCAACTGCCACTACTCGCTCACCTTCTGGATCGAGGCCAGCGAGTCCACCGTCCCCACCGTCAGGAACTTCGTGAAAACAGACCCGCTCATGATTGATGCCAACGAGTCCGTCTTGAAGGCGGCTCAGATGATGCGCGACAGGGGGACGGGCAACGTCCTCGTCTTGATCAACGGGGAGCCGAAGGGGATCCTCACAGAGCGCGACATTCTGAACAGAATCGCGGCCGATGATCTACTCTCGTCGAGCATCCCCGTAAGGAAAATAATGACGTCGCCAATGATCTCAATTGAAGCCGACAGGCCCCTCTCCGAGGGTGTTCAGTTGATGGCGAAACACAGGATAAGAACGGTCTTCGTTACCGACCACGGCAAGCCGCTGGGGCTACTGAACATGAGGGCCATAGTCGGGGACCAGTTCAGGGTCGCGAAGAGCCTGGAGTAATGAGACTCCGGCCAAGGAGTCATTATATCAGGGAAACTGCGGAACAGAGCCACGAAAACGATCCTCTTCGTCTGCGTTGAGAACACCTTCAGGAGCGTCCTTTCCGAGGAGCTGTTCAACTCGAAGGCGCCTCCCGGCTGGCGCGCCGAGAGCGCAGGCGTAAGCCCGGCTGCTTCCGTCAACCCCAACGTCCCCCAGCTGCTGACCGAAGTGGGTATCGCGCATACCGAGAGGACTCCCAGGATCGTAACGCCCGCCCTCGTCGCCAGTGCTTCACGGGTGGTGACGTTCGGGTGCCTTGACAGGTGCCCCATCGGCGCCGAAGGCAAGGGGGAGGACTGGCCTCTGCCGGGAGCGACGGGGAAGACGTTCGAGGAGCTGAGGGGAATACGGGATGAACTTTCGAGCAGGGTAGACGAATTGATCAGCAGGTACTGCCTTCAGGGCCAAGAGGCGACCAGCAGCCCTCGGGAGCAGGACCCTGGCGTCGAGAAACTGAGGCAGGAGCTCCTCAGGTCAGCCAAGGCCCATGGGACCCTCACCTATGGGGAGCTGATGCGGATCCTTGGGATTTCGAGGGGGCGCCCTCTCTTCGAAGCCATCTCAGCCGTGGACAGGGAGGAATACCGTAGGGGGGCCCCCGGGTTCGCCGCCATCATAGTCCGAAAGGACACCGGTTTCCCGGGTGGAGGCTTCTTCTGCGACGACGGCCTCCCCCCCTCCCTCAGGAGGCCCTTCTCGAGGGCAAACGACCCTAAGCTCTCGGCAGCCGAGATGAACTATGTCAAGGAAGAACAGAAGAAGATCTGGGACTACTATTCAGGCCAGACTTAGACATGGGCGGGATCTGGCGCTTCGATTCCTAGGCCCTACACCGCTGGTTTGAGCCCACGCCTCTTCCACGCGCCGTCAAGTAGCCTCCCGACCTCTGAGTCCTCCACCTGTCCGAAGTCTTTGTAGAATTCTCCTATCGCGAAGAAGAAGCGGGGCTGCTCAAGGCACACGACCCTGGTCCCTTCCCTGGAGAGTTCTGCGACCGCTTCCCGAGGCGCCACGGGCACAGCCACGATCACTTCTTTCGGGCCCCTCTTCGTGACTGACCGGACCGCCGCTCTCATCGAGTTCCCGGTGGCCATCCCATCATCCACTATGACGACGGTCTTCCCTTCCAGATTGGGGTATGGCATGTCCCCTCTCAAACTCCTCATCCTCTCATTCACCTCCGACTTCTTTCTCCGCGCCTCCTCTTGCAGGTATTCGGCATCGGCCCCAACGGATTCCACCGCTCGCCTGTCAAGGATCACGTCCCCTTCCTGTGTGACGGCTCCCAGCGCAAACTCGGGCTCGCCTGGTGCGCCAATCTTTCGGGTCACGACGATGTCAAGCGGCGCCCCCAGCGCATTCGCCACCTCCCTGGCGACGACGACGCCGCCTCTCGGCATCCCCAGCACCACCATGTTCCTCCCCTTAAACTCCACAAGAGCCCGGGCGAGTTCTTTCCCGGCCTCCTCCCTGTCTTTGAAGGGCAGCAAGCGGTCCCCGGCCGGCTCCTCCATCACATAACTAGTTGCCTTGGTGGCGGTCACGTTTCAATGGAAAGCGGGGTACTTGTCCATCGTCGAAACGGCCCCAACCACCCAGACTTCCCAACTATCCCTTATCCGCAGATCCACCAACCCAAGCTTCCCCCGGGGGATCGCAAGTATCCTTCGCACAGACCCGTCCCGAAAGAGGTATGGCTGCAACGAAACGCCGGAGGCGTTCTTCTCCCTGAGCCGCTTCATGTTTGGGTGCGTCTCGCACTCCACCAGCACCAGCTCTTCCGTCCCATTCTCCGATCTGTACCCCATCAGGTCCGGCCTGTATGAGGTCCAGGTGACCTTCTGCCTGGGAGGAGATAGGGGCTCCTCTACTACAGCGTAATGCTCATGCTCAAGCTCCTGCCTGACGACTGCCTTCATAGACCTGTGGACCTGCGACTCGGCCACGCGCCACCTCTGGCTCGGCTGCGATTTCTTCCTTGGGCTTTGCTAACCTGCACCCCGGAGTCATGGTTTTCAGACGCAGGCCAGCGGGATTTGTTGACGGACGAGGTCTACCGCATAGCGTCCCTGACAGGATGATATTGTGGTCAATAGAAAATCTGTTCTTTGTCAGCAACTAAAGCCATCCTAGGATAACAGCCCCGCATACCATTGGGTTGTCAGCTCTCTCGCTGTTGGCTCTGCCAATGGCTGGGGTGCAGTCTCAGTCGACCCCGGAACCGCGCGAGGATCCGCGCGAGTCTGGGAATGTTCAGGGCTGCCCTCGAGTCAGAAGCGGAACCTTGTGCTCGCCAGAGCCCGGTGTGGTTCGACGACCACGCCACGGGAAGGCAGCGAAGCGCAGGCGGGGGTGGAAACGCACGAAGGCGGAGGTACGTCGGAGGGGGGAGAACCCTTCTTCGGCCGAGCGAGGTGTGGAGCCTTATGCTTAGCACCGAACTGGGACGCAGAAGTGTTTGAAACCTAAAGGTGCACCGAAACCCGAAGGGCGGTTCAACTCCCAAGCGCGATTCAAAGCCGGAACGTGGCATGGAAGAAGGACTTCACTCGGAACTGAACGAGCAGACGGAAACAGCGAGGGGCGGCTTGTCTTCCTGCTTAATTATAAGCCCGGCGCAGCTTCGATTGTTGAGCGAAATAACCGCCCAGAACGGCGACACGGTCTCGGTCCACTATGTCGGGAAGTTCCCCGGGGGAAAAGTCTTCGACACCAGCATGAAAGCGGAGGCCGTTAAGGCGGGGCTGTTCAACCTAGCCCGAGACTACAAGCCCCTGCAGGTGGTTCTCGGCAGGCACCAGGTCATCAGCGGGTTCGAAGAGGCGCTAGTCGGCATGAAGATCAACGAGACCAGGGAGATCACCCTCCCGCCAGAGAAAGCCTACGGCAGGTCAGGCAACCATCCCATGGCCGGGAAGACGCTCCAATTCAGGTTGCTCGTGACAAACATCAAGAAACCGTAGGACTTCGCGCCAACCGGTGCTAAGTAGCCCTCAGGTGCCTGTCGTAGAACGTCCTAGACTTGGCCCTGTTCCCGCAGCTCTCCATGCTGCACCACCTCCGGGTCTGGCTCTTCGAGCAGTCCAGAAAGAGCGAACCGCACCCCTCTTCTTCATTCGCGCATTCCCGGACCCTTACCAAGTCATCCGAAGTCAGCAGCATCGCAGCCGATTCGGCGATCTGATACAACATGATGTCAGGGGTGGTGTCGCAACTCAAGCCCCATTCATATCCTTCTCCAGTCTCTTTCACCATCATGCGCGAAAGGCTCTTTGCGAGGTACTCGTTGAGCACATCCAAGTCTCTCAGCGGCGCTCTTTTCTTGTGGGCTATTGCCGAGAAGATACGAAAGATTGCTTCCCTCAGCCGGACCGCTTCGGCCAGTACCGAGGACAGGTCCTCCCGAGCCGCTGCCCGGCCGAGGGCGTCGATCTGCTTCCTGTCCAACAACCCCTTCTTACCGCTCCAGCTCAAGAGAGCCAGGTATGTGTCGAGCCTGTCCTCAGCATGATTGCTTGTCCTCCAGTCCACCGTGTCTGTGAAGTCCAGGCACAGCTCCAAATCGGTTCCCATTGCTCCCCGATTGGCCGCCTGCATGCGCGAATACTTTCAGAGACCCCTATATCAACCTAACCACCATAGTAAGTATTGAGCGTTAGGTTAAAATACCCAACCATGTTGACGCATTGATGGTGGTTAGAAAGAAATGAGCCAGTACAAACACGCCAGTACCCGAAGTCTGGCATCGGTCTCGGTGACGAGGCCGGTGCCCATCGATGAGAGCCCGGAGAGTATCGACTCCATCCGCGAGAGGATCAGGATGGGCAAGGCATTCCTCAAGGTGGTCGAATACCCTTGGGGTGTCGAACTCGACGTGGTCGACGCGGAGGGAAGGCAATGAGCTCAGAAGGAAAGGTCAGGGTGGTCGTAAGGAGCCGAAAGGTCCCCGCAGACGTGGTTGAATTCCATCAGACGGTGTATTCGCCGTCCGGCATTCCTATGGGGACTGTGAGGAACCGCCAAGTACTATACAGGTACGTCCTTGACGAAGATCACCAGCGGACCATTGAGGAAGCAAGCGAACTCGCCCGCAGACTCTGTCTAGAACTGGAGGTAGTCGACTCCGGAAAGCAGGGCCTCCTTGGGCGGCTGCTGTCGTCGCTTGGCCGGAGGGGCGCAAGAAATCCGACAATCGTGGTATCTCCGACTGTATCCGCGATGAATCCAGACTCCTCGCCGGCCCTGCCTCAGCGCCAATAGGGTCCGACCTTGGACCGACAGTCAAACGGGATGGCCCTCACTGTGGGCGCAAGCGCGCTTTGGGGAACCAGCTTCGTGGCTGTGAGTGTCGGCCTCCAGTATTCCAGTCCCTATGTGCTGCTATTCGAGAGGTTCTTCGTCGCGAGCGTCGCAATCCTGGCACTGGGCGTCTTCAGCAGGTCTGCTCGCATCTGGCCTGAGATTCGTCGGCCCCGGACCTGGGCTATCTCGGGAGTTTACGCGGCCGCATTCCTCCTTCAGTTCCTCGGGCAGGATGCCGCGGGCGCGTCCGCTTCCGCTCTTCTTTCCAACCTCTTCGTCGTCTTCGTGCCGGTGGTCGCCTTCTTCGCGCTGAGAGAGCATATCCCCGCTTCGTCGAAGGCAGCGGCAGCGCTGAGCGTGGTCGGAATCGTCTTTGTGCTCCCATCGGGCCTGCATGTCACCAGCACCACCCTGGGGGACTTCCTGCTCTTGGGCGCCTCCGTGGGCTATACGCTGTTCATCGTGCTCGGTAAGAAGTACGACATCTCTTCCTTGGCGAGCTCCTTTGCGATAATAGTATCGATGACCGTGATAATGGCACCGCTGGCAGCGATAGAAGGGGGCCCGTTCGCCCTCAACACTCTCCTCGCCACCGCACAATGGGAGTCGGTGCTCTGGCTCGGTGTTCCGTGCACTGTGATAGCACTTGCCATGTACACGCGGGGACTTTCTTCAATACGGGCCACTCAGTCCGCCACTCTGCTGCTGCTCGAAATCATGATCGGCGTGGTGCTTTCGGTTTCGCTATTGGGGAACATGCTCAGCACGACACAGGTGTTCGGCGCGGGCATCATTGGCCTTGCCATGCTCCTCTCTTCTTACCGGTGAACATCGCGCACAAGCATGCAGTTCAACCCTGCCCCGGGGGTGAGGGCCTCTGGGGCGACCATCCCTCTCAAGTCTTCACGTTCCTTGTATATTCGCCTTGACCCCGAAGCTATTTACCTCAGGTCTGGCATCCCGGTGACACAGACATGGCTAAGCGAGCGTTTACGATAGACACCGGTGCTGAAAAGATACCTGTCGAGGGGCACGCCCACCAGAACGTCGCCGTGAAGTACCTCATGAAACGTCGCAGGAGCCTCATATTCACCAAAGACCCAGCCAAGGTGGAGAAGCTCTTCGCCGAGGTCCCGAAGCGAATAAGCATCATCGGGGCCAACGTCACCAAAACCTACAACGTGACATGGGAGAGGGTCAGCACGGGTGAGTTCGCGGGCGCCAGGTTCACCTTCACGCTGGAAGAGGTCAAGTAGGTCATCCTTTTCTGCCGGCACTATTGCGTTGCCGCGATGGCACCCAGCTACCGCAAAGATGCCTACCGCGACGCCATAGACAAGGTCCGTTCGCAGCATTCAGACTCGATCAGGGCCGCCAACGTCACCGTCGAATGCCCACGCTGCAGGACGAAACAAGTCATTACCGAGGCTCCCGGAATGCGCGTGTGCGTCAAGTGCGGGTTCGAGTTCAGACCACTGCAGCAGCGCTAGCCCCTCCCTGCCATGGTCTTGACTGCCCCGGTCGAGTCGGTCCAGGCCACGTAGCTCGTACCGCAGGAGCTGCATACGAATCTCTGGACTTTCATTGGCTTTCTCGTCCTCGCCCCTCCCACCCACTCCTTGGCATCCGTCCGGTTCTCTTCACCGCACTTCGGGCACCTGGCCAAGCGTCGTGTCACTCTGTCTTCTTGGCGAGGTACTTTTGCAAGGGCTTCCAGTAGTATTCCTTCCATCCCTCAGCGTAATAGTCCACCTGCTCCTCCGGAACCTTCGAATGGACCATTGTCAGCTCCGTCTTCCTTCCCTTCGCCTTGAGGGTCAGCTCTAGGACGGACGGCGGATATCCTTCGGGCCACTCCGTGGTCGTCCACTCATGGAGTATGCGCTTCCCCTTCTCTAGCGCCAGATACTTCCCAGAGATGTATCCGTCCCCGGCCTTGAACCTCCCTCCGACTTTCGGTGTGCCGGTGGCGCTCTGCCCCGTGAAGGTCGCATGCTTCTTCGGGTCGACATAGGCCTCGTATACCGCCAGAGGAGATGCCTCAATCAGCACGGTCTGCTTGATGGTTCCGAATTTCATCCGCTCCTCCTTCGTTCATCCTAATAATAAAACAAGACCCAGCCTACCAAGCAGTCAAGGTGTCCGCCTGATGCCTAGTTCCCTTTGCGGCTCAGCCTGAGTTCTTCCACGCCTGCGCTCTCTTGCAGAAGTCCTCAGCCTCGTCCGCCGCCTTCTCACACCTCTCGTAGTGGCTGATGACCTCCCTCAGCAACTCCTCAATGGGGGTTGGCGCCCCCGGGCACTCTGAGTCGAGCTGGGCCCGTATCTCCATCAGGGGCTGCCAGACGTCTGCCGGGACTACCACAGGCACTCCCTGCTTCTTCGACGCCATGGCCGCACATCAACCCTGCAGGTATTTCTGGGTTGGTGGCCTGGGCTTCAGCTCGTAAGCGAAGCCAACGAGGCATATTTGACGAAGTTGTTCGCGGTAGAGCCTCCTTCGAAGCCCCCCACGGGGTATGTGTTAGCCGACAGGGTCATGCATATCTTCCCGACACTGACCAGGTAATTCGGCGACTGCTCCCATGCTCCTGCCCCTGACGAGGATATCGGGGCGTACTTGACAGCGTTCTTGTAATTGGACTGGATCCTCCACCCGCCCCTCCTAGCTTGGCTGGTCCCGGCCAGGGGACCCTCAAGTTGTGAGCAAGGCCAGAGAAGCGTAGTGGACGATGTTGTCCTCGCCCGCCATGCTATCGAACCCTCCGAAGCAGTAGACGTTTCCTGCTGAGGTAAGGCATGTGGTCCAAGTGCTGTAAGGGAAGCTAGGTGCGGACTTCCAGTTCCCTACTCCGCCGGCTGTCAACGGCGCGTAGTAGACGGCATTGGTGTACGAAGGAGCGGAGTTACCACTGCCGGGGGCGGTTTCACCACCCACACAATATACGTAGCCAGACGAGATGACGCAGGCTTGGCCGGATGCTGCCACGGGGTACGACGTCGTCGACGCCCAGGGCCCCACGCCGGATGAGGATAGGGCGGCGTAGTAGACGTTGGTAAGTGAGTTGTCGTTACTGTCTGCGCCTCCAATGCAGTATACGTAACCGTTCGCCGCATAACAGCTCGGATAGTAGACGTCAGAGGGGTAAGCTGCAGTATGGACCCACGTGCCGATCCCCGAAGACGAAAGCGGAGCGTACCAGACTGAGTTGGTCCCTGCTACGTCGGTCGCGGAGCCGTCGGTCTCGTTCTCTCCCCCTACGCAGTAGATGTAAGATGATGCTGTCACGCACGATTGAGTGTCGATGGGTATCGGATAATGGGTGGTTGAACTCCAGTTGCCAATAGTGCCGGTCGGGCTCAAAGGAGCGAAGTAACTAGAAGCTATGTCGTCTCCACCGCTATCGTAAGACCCACCTATGCAGTATACATTGCCTGACGAGACCACGCAAGACTGGCCGTTTACGTACTGAGGATACGAATCAGAATTGAGCGTCCAACTGGTTACGTTTGGGGACGTTGAAGAGATAGGGGAGGAGTAGTAAACCTCGTTCCGGGGCCCGCCATTGGCATCCAGCCCTCCGATGCAATAGAAGTAAGAAGTGCTGTTGACGCACCCCTGTCCGGCCACGGCGTAGACCCCTCCCACCTCAAGGGGGTACCCTGCCGCGCACCGCCAGGTAGTCGTACAGGTCGGCCCCGCGCTTGAAAAGACCCCCAAGGCGTAGAGGCCGGCAACTATGATGACCGCGACCACCACGACAACAATGATGATTCTTGAGAGCTTCATTTCGGGCGCAACCTTCTAATGAACCGAACGAAGGTTCATTCGAACCGCAGTTGTATTTGAACCCTTGGCCGACGCTTCGGCGAGAGTACCGGCCTCCGTGGCTACAGTCCTATGCTGTTGATTACATTGCCCGAGTTGGCGTCGAGCACCAACACAATTTTGTTTCCCTTGTGTTCGTACCTGGCGAACCAGATTGGCGCATGCAGCAACTCGACATCTCCTAAGTCGGACTCCGTGGTGAGCTTCTGTATCATGTGGTACTTCGCGTGGGCCTTCTCTGACTGTAGCTGGTCGACCAGAGTCTTCGCCTGCCCCTTGGCCGCATCTTCTCCGATGTCACCGTTGAGGACCTTCACGTTCTTGGGGATCTTGGTGATGTCGAAGTCGGTCCTCCCTTCGAGGTTGAACTGGTAGTCCCTCGGCTGATATTCGGTCAGGGCCTTGAGGGCTACCACAGGGAAGTTGTAGTTGGCGTCCATCTGTTCAGACTTCATCATTCCCCCTCCGTAGCCCATCCCCATCCCCCACATGCTGAACCATCGCCCCAACAGGAATCCAGCGGGCAGGCGGGGAGCGCCCACCCAACCCAAGGCCCTCCTCCTTCCACCCATCCCTCCGCCGAACCCCCCTCCTCCTCCCATTCCGCCCAGGATGACCCCCATGAGGGCCGCCGTGGTGGCTGTCTGGCCCACTTCCGCGGCCATGTTTGTGGCGACAACCGTCGTCCTGGCTGAAACGTTCACTATCCAATACGGGATGTAGGACAGCGTCAGCTCCTCCTGCTGGGAGTCTTCGTGCAGGTGCCTGTGGAGGAACCCCTTGTCCATCATAGATGTGATTTCCTTATTTGCGTCGTCCACGCTTCCCAATTTAATGGGAAGCATCGTTTGCTTCTGGATCCCCGTCCACCCCTGATCTCCCAGTGAGACGCTGCTTCCGCAGTATTCGCACGTTATGATCATCTCTCCAAACTTCGGGGCCAACGGGGCGCCGCAGTTCGGGCACTTCATCGACTTCGCGTCCATGGGTGCGACGACCGCAGCCGGCTTCGCAGTCGTACCTGCCGCAGTGACAGACGGCTGCCCTGAGACCCTCGACCCACACTTGTAGCAGAACGTCGCGTCATCCGGGAGCTCGGCGCCGCACTTTGGGCAGTTCATCAACGACACCTATACCTTGGTCCCGCAGTTATTGCAGAACTTGGCCCCGGCGGCAACCGGACTCCCGCAGTTGGGGCAGAATTTGCTGGTTCCCGCTGGGGGTGGCGGGCCCTCAGGCGCGGGCATGCTTGCACCGCAGTTGGGGCAGAACTTCACGTTCGCTGGTACGAGAGAACCGCAATTCGGACAGCTCCTGTTCATGGTGCTCTGGCCCATCCCCTGCGCCATCTGACCCCCTATCACACCACCAACCCCGATTCCCGCTCCCAGACCCGCGAATGTCCCTGCCCCGCCACTCGGATTCTTCGCTGCATCGTCGATAGCCTTCCCCGTTTGGTACTGCATGTAGCTTACCCCCAGGACCTGCATCTCGGACCGGGTGTCTATGGCCTTCTGGACCTCGTCGGGGAGGCTGATGGTGAGACCTGAAATCTTGTTGATCTCAATGCCGTACTGCCCCAAGTGGTCCGGACCTGCCGCCAGAACCTCCTGCTCGATGTTCGTCAGGTTCGCAGCGAGGTCCGTGACCTTGAGACCCTGCTGCTTCATCTTACCGAGAGCATTGTAGACGAGTATGACGAGCTGCTCCTTCAGCCTGTCCTCCACTTCATCAGAGGTCTCGGCACTGAAGGTCCCGACGAACTGGTTGATGTAGAGCTCTGGCGAAGAAATCTTCCACCTGTACTCTCCAAAGACCCTAAGGTTGATGATGCCGAAGGTCGGATCCGTGAACTGGTATGGTTGAGTGCTCCCAAATTTCCCATCCATGTATCTCTTCGGGATGTAGTAGACCTCGGCCCACTGGGTGACTCCGGTGAAGAACTTCAGCAGGTTCCCGACTATGGGCGCATTGAAGTCAGTCAGGGCGTACCTGTTTGGCTGGTCGAAATACGTGAGAGCTTTCCCATCTCTGTAGAACACAGCGGTTTCGTCTTCGCGGACAACGATGTTGTCATTGAGTCTGATTTGCCTTGGTGCCTTCCACAGGACGCTGTTTACCTTCTGGTCGTCGGGCCAGGCGAAGGTTGTGGAACCGAACGCACTTCCGCCAGTCGCCGGAACTTCCGGACTGCTCTTCTTTCCGAATACCATCGCAATCACTGCCCGAGGGCTATGCCCTCTATAGCCTCCACTCTCTGGGACCACTTCTGCTTTATGTCTGCCACAGACCTGGCGAAACCACCCAAGGTCGCCTGTATCGTGTTGGGCGCGGTGCTGTCATAGGTGAGCTTTCCAGGAGACGTCGCGTCGTCCAGTTGGAAAACCGCCGACACGAAGGAGTAGTCATAGTCGTAGAGCTTGTTCAGCTTGTCTTCGTCTATCCGGATGGGCGCCACCCACCCGGCATACCCCTGGGCCGCGTGTCTTACCTCTCCACTCAGGGTCTGCACCTGCGCCATTAGTGACCCTACGCTCGTGAGGTTGGTGAAATCATTGCTCGCCGCGACTTGCTTTCTCAGCTGCTGCAAGTTGTCCTTCACGTGGTCGAGCTTGTCAGCCACCTGGTTCCTGAGGAGCTCGTCTGACACCCTGATGTCCTCCTTGTTCCTGTACCCCCTGAGTCCTGGAATGAGGAGCTCCAGCTTCTTCGCTATTCCCCTATTTGCGTCCACCTGCTGCCTGATGTCCGGATTGCCCTGAGACAAAGCCTTACGTTTGGTTCGTCCCTTGCGCCGCATTTTAAGTTTTGGTAATGTTTATCGGCTTTGAGAACGGTCTTTCCCTTCTTGGACCTTGGCAAGCTCAGGATAGGGTGCAGTGGCTGGTCCTACAAAGACTGGCAGGGCACATTCTACCCCAAAGGGCTCGCCGCCAGGGACTACCTGAGCTACTACGCGAAAGTCTTCGACTGCGTTGAAATCGACTCGAGTTTCTACAGGGTCCCGAACCAGTTCATGGTCACCCAGTGGAGGAACAACACCCCCGACGGATTCCTCTTCTCCCCGAAGCTTCCAAAAAAGATCACGCACGAGAACAAGCTGAAGAATTCGGAGTCTGCCCTGGTGTACTTCTACAGCATGATGAGCAAGCTCAAGGACAAGCTCGGCCCCATTGCCGTTCAGCTCCCCCCGTCCATCAAACTGAGCACCCACGAGGCCGCGATGAAGGAGTTCATCTCACAGCTGAGCCCAGAGTTCAAGCATGCCATCGAGTTCCGCCACAAATCCTGGTTCACTCCCGAAGTCTACGCCCTGCTGAAGAAGAACAACATTGCCATGATTTGGTCCCTCAACCAGTACGTGGAGACTCCTCCCGAAGTCACTGCTGATTTCATCTACCTGAGAATGGTTGGAGACAGGGAGCTCACAGAGTTCACCGGCATCCAGAAGGACAGGTCCGCCGATATGAAGCGCTGGGCCACCGCCGTTCGGGAGAGTGTCGGTAAGTTCGAGTCGGGGTATGTGTTCTTCAACAACCACTTCGCAGGCTTCAGCCCCGAGTCCTCGAACGAGTTCCGGAGGCTTCTGGGGCTCATGGAGCTTGACTGGAAGGGCCAGGGGACGGAGCAGCAGACGCTCTTCGGGACGTAGCTGACAGATGCAGCGAGAACCCAGGGCAATACTTCACGTAGACCTGGATGCCTTCTACGTCTCCGCCGAGACAAGAGAACGCCCGGAGCTAAGAGGGCTCCCGGTGGCAGTGGTGAGCCAAGTCCCAAAGACCGGGGAAGAACGGGGCGTGGTGATAGCATGCTCGTACGAAGCCAGGAAGTTCGGTCTTAGGTCTGGAATGCCGATTTCTCGTGCATACAGGCTGTGCCCTCAGGCGAACTACATTCCTCCGAACTGGGGCCTTTACGAGAGGGTCTCTGAAGAGGTTATGGCAACCCTGAGAGGATTCGCAGACAAATTCGAGCAGGCGAGCATTGACGAGGCATTCCTGGATGTCACGAGCAGGGCGAAGGACGAGGAATCGGCGATGGAAACTGCGAGGCACGTGAAGCAGGCCGTCAAAGAGAGGCATCATCTCACCTGCTCAGTCGGCGTCGGCCCCAACAAGTCGTCTGCGAAGATAGCATCAGACAGGAACAAGCCAGATGGGCTGACCGCGGTCCCATTCGGGGATGTCCCCGGATTCCTAGCGCCGCTCCCGGTCGGGGTCGTGCCGGGTATCGGTAGGAAGACGGGGGAGTTCCTAGGTGAGAAGGGCATAACCACCATCGGCCAGCTTCAGCAGCTAGATGGCAAGCAACTGCTCAACTGGTTCGGTAAGAACGGGGTCTGGCTCTGGGGCGTCATTCATGGCGAGGAGAATGCCGACGTCAGGCAACAGGAGATCCCAAAGTCGCTGAGCGTCGAGAGGACATTCAAGGAAGACGTGAAGGACTTCCGCGTCGCGAGGAAGGAGGCAGCCGACGGCGCGTCGGAGCTGATGAGGAGGGTCAAATCAGCCGGCTACTCGTATAGGGTTGCGGGAATCAAAATCAGATTCCAGGGCTTCGAGACCCACACCAGAGAAAAGACTCTGGTCAGCCACACCGACAGCGAGGGGCCTCTGCTCGAGGCTGTCGAGAGGCTGCTCGACGAGTTCGAGACCCATGCCAAGCCCGTTCGGCTGATAGGCGTCCGGGTCTCAGACATTCAGCGCTCCTCTTCAGGGCCTTCGAAGCTGGATGACTGGACAGCTGGCTGACCTGGTTTCGGACCCTCTTCGGGAAGCCTCGCATCCTTGAACATGAACCAAAATGCGCTTATGCCGACGACGTAGAGGACCGTGGCGTAGTAGAATGGCAGCGCAAGGAGGCCTGCGCTCATCATGCCGTATCCCACCGAAGCGGACAGAGCGTTGGGGAGCCTCCAAATGGCAGCGCTCACCCCTGCCGCCATCCCTCTTTCATCGGGCGAGACAAGGCCCATGATGAGCGATTGCGTGAGCGGGTTGGAGAGGTTCATCAGGAAAACCCTAACGACGTAGATTGATGCCGCCGCCCCGAAGTTAGGGGCAGACGGGAGTACGACCATGAAAACAGTCGAGGCTGCCTGCGTTACGACGGTGGCCCTCACCAAGCCCATCTTACGTGCGAGCCACGGTGTAACGAAAACCACCCCAGCGGTCAACAGGCTGGTGAGGCCGAGCACGAGACCGCTGAGGTCGTCTGACACTCCGTACGCTTGGGAAAACCAGAATGCCATTAGGGGCACGAATAGCCCTGCGCCTATCGCGATGACAACGCTGTAGGCGCCGTACGTGAGGATGATCCGCCATGATTTCCTAGGCAGAATTTCCTTCCTTCTGTCGCGCGCCGATTCCTCTCGAACCCTGAACACCAGAGGTGTTATCGCGAGATCGAGGAGCCCGACGATCACGAACAGAGCGACGTGGGCGCCCTTGAGGGACAAACCGATGCTGTGGAGCGCATCGACCGAATAGATGATGAATCCGCCCAGGGCCCCTGCCACCCAGCCTAAGAAAGCCAGCAGCGAGAACGCTGGCGTCCTCTTCTCGTCACCCGCCTTGTCCGCAATCAGAGCAACGAAGGAGACAGCATAGGCGGCCTCGCCGGCCCCCTCTAGGACGGCGACCATTAGGACGAGATCATAGTTAGATGTCAGGGCGAACCCAATGAGGCTTAGGCTCGCGCAGAGATTCCCCAACACCAGCATCTTCAACCTCCCTACCCTGTCAGCGATGATCCCAAATGGAAGACTCAGCACGACCAATGTGACCCCCATCACGGTAATGGGCCATCCCGCCCCTATACCTTGGAACTTGGGGAGGAAGTAAGAGAGGTCAGTATAGATGAAGCCGATAGCAACGTTGGGTATGAAACTCAGATAGATGAGCAGCCTGGCCTGCCAGGGGATGCCCCTGTATTCACTAAGCAACTCTCGCCTCTACCGCCACTTGAGCAATCAGTATAAACGCAAAGGAACGTCCTGAAGGGGCCTTCAATACTGGTTTTCTCATCCAAGGACGGCGATCTCAAGAGGGCTAGGGCTGTCCTAGCAACCTGGCTGCCCGAATCTCCTCGGATTCAGGAAGGAGATGTCGAACGGGGGCTTCCGGTCGGTGGCGAGGTCAGCCGCGATTTCTCCCATAACGCTGGCGAACTTGAACCCGTGACCCGAGCAGGCGCTCACCACAACGACCCTCGGGTCTGCAGGGTGGGCACCCACTGCGAAGTTCAGGTCCGGCGTGTTCGAGTATATGCACGTGGTTGAAGCGATTGGAGGCCCATCCAGTTTTGTCATCCGCCTCGAAATGAACTCCCTGACCGGGGCGACATCATGTTCAGTGACCTCCCTTCTGACATCGTCCGGCTCGCTGACCTCTCCCCCATGCGTCCGCGCAACTTTGACCCCGTGCCCCACGTCCGGCGTTCCGTAGTAGAACACCCCCTTCTCCTCTTCCATTATGAAGACCGGCATTTTGGGGGGCGAGAAGGTGTCCAAACCTCCGGAGGAGAACCACAGGGGGACCTGTCTCTCGCACTGAAGCGGCACCAGGTCCTGAAGGAGCTGCCCGTTCCAGGCGCCAGCGCAGAAGACCACCTTACTGGCGACTTGGGTCCCATTCGACGTTCGTACTTCGACCCCTTCGGGGCCGCTTCTCCAGGCTTTCACCTGCTCAGAGAACCTGAATTCACACCCGGCCTCGCTTCCGAGCCCCACGAAGGCCCTTACGCACTCCTCCGCGAACAAGACCCCCGCATTCGGTTCGAAGACGGCCATGTACTCCTCACCCAAAGTGAAGGCAGGGAACCTCACCTCAGCCTTTGCTGGAGAAAGTACTTCGCATGGGAGGCCGTGAGTCTCGGCGCTCCTCAATACTCCCTGGATGAGTTCCCCTTTCTCCCTTCCAATCATGAGGCCGCCAGTAATCTGGAGAAGTTTCTTCCCTGACTTGGCCTCTGTCTCCCTCCAGGATTGGAATGCCCTCCTTAGTAGGGGAACGTATCTCTGGTCCTCGTAATATGCGAGCCTGATGATCCTGGTATTGCCGTGCGACGAGCCAGACCTGTTGTTGACTCCGAACCTCTCCAGGTTGAGAACCCGAAGCCCTCGGCTTGCCAGTTTGTAGCTGACCGAAGCACCCATGACGCCGCACCCAACGACTATGGCGTCCCACCTCTTCCGGCCGACGTGCTCCCCCGGCGGGGACTTTACCGTCTGGCTAAGAGACAAAGCTCCTCCGGGCCATCTCGAACTTTCACTCCAGCCATGGGAGCGCCCTGGTGATAAACGGCGGGCCTCGACTTAGTGTAGCAGGGTGTCGCTATAACTATCGTTAAATACACTCCCATGAGCGCCTTCTAGGCCGCTGATTTGGTAAACACCAAGAAATTGATCACGGCCACCCTTTTCGGCGTATTAATTGGCGTCGTGTACGGTGCCCTTCCATTCGAAATTGGCGACTCGTTGATTGTCTTCGAGGCGATAATCCTCTCGCTAAGCTACATACTTCTCGGCCCCGGGGGTGCGACCTACACCGGTCTCATCAACGGGTTGGTTGAGACCCCATTACAGCTCGCGTACGGACCATTCGCGTTCGGCGTTGCCCTCCTCTACGGGGTGCTTGTGGACGTGTTCAGCACTCTGTTCCGGGCCACATCCGAAGGCAAGGACCACACGAAGAGACTGGTTGCCTCCTTGAGCGTGAGCACGGTCATCACGGGTCTGGTCGCCACATACGCGTTCATCACGTTGGGCTTCGGCACGACCGCGCCCTTCGTGGATGTTTACTTGCCAGTACTCATCGTCGGTGCACTGAGCGGAACCATTGGGGGACTACTCGCAGCGAGAATATGGGATCACAACCTGAGGCACAGGTTCGCGCCGCCCGTTCAGGTGCCCCCGCCCGTCTGATTCTCTATCTCGCTTATCTCACGTCGAAGCTTCCTGGTGAACCAGATTAGGAGCATGTACAGGATTACACCCAAGGCTATGAAGGCAGATCCCGCGATGTAGCTGGCGAGCTCTCCTGTGACGAAACCCGCCAGGAGGACGAATGCACCTACCGCTATGATTAGGATGGCTGCCATCTTCGAAATCGGGCTGACCCTTACGGACATGTTCTCATCCCCGTCTGCCAAAGCAAGTTAAACGATTGTCACAGCCTTCGAGGGCTAATTCCGCCTGCCCTTCTTCTCTTCTTCCTTCAGCATCTTGTAGAGCCTGTACTTGTCGTTTTCGCCCGGAGAAAGCGAATATCCGCAGACGCGACAGGTGACTCCCTGGGGCGTCTCCCTCAGGTCGAAGCGCCCGCATTTCGGGCACTTCATCTCGTCGCGCTCGGCCTTCATGTCCTTGTGGCTTGGGAGGCTCGGTTCAAAAGCCTTGGCAGGAGCAGACGCGGTCCTGCATCACCAGACTCGGATGAGCGTACCCTTCGTGAACAGTTCCTCGCCCACGGAGAGGGCGCCGTAGATCCGGCTCGGCATTGAGATGTCTGCGAGGTACAGCTCGCCGACATGGCGCCTGGCCTTGGGGTTCAGGAAACCCGTCTTCGGAAGACCGAAAGTCACAGTGGCTTTGGCGACTATGGCGGGGTCTCCCGGCTCCCCTGTGGTCGCATCGAGCCCCGATGGGATGTCCACAGCGAGTATCGGAATCTTCGAGTCGTTGGCCTTCCTGATGACACTCGCTATGGGCTCTCTGGGGTTCCCCCGGGAGCCGTACCCCAGAAGGGCGTCGACTAGAAGGCGGGCCTTCCCC
>Ga0187771_10000889_pt1 | contig 19275 bp, 18 predicted proteins | sample 0116_SJ02_MP15_1_FD_133139 | JGI IMG/M metagenome (GOLD analysis project Ga0187771, IMG submission 133139) | Tropical peat soil microbial communities from peatlands in Department of Meta, Colombia - 0116_SJ02_MP15_10_MG | ecosystem: Environmental > Terrestrial > Soil > Wetlands > Peat | place...
CAGGGCGCCCGCCAGCGCATCGCGCGGATATATGCTTTCCACCTGGCGAACGAGCGCCCGAAGCCCGGCCCCGGTCATAAAGATCACCGCGTCGAATTCGCCGTTGACCAGGCCGCGCGCGAACTCCAGGGCAAGAGAATTGGAGTCCAGCGGGACTTCGCGCAGCGCCGGCGCGACAACGGGCTGTCCACCGTAGGTAGAAATCAGCCGGGACATTTCCTTCGCGTGGCGGCTCTCCAGCGCCAGGACTCGCAGGCCATGGAAGTTCGCGCTCAGCATGAATCCATCCTAGAACAGAAAATTCGTCTCCAGATATCCAAAGTTTGCATTGGGCCCATCGGGGTAGATGCTGGCGATGACGCTTTTTCCCCAGGCGTGCCCGTAGTAGGCGGTAAGGCTGAAGCCGTAGCGCAGGGGACAATCCACGCTGACGTCCCATGTATCGGCAAGACCTTCGTGGCCGCCGCTGGGCCGGCCCGTATAGCCGAAGGTGCCAGCCTGGAAGGCGCCGCCGCCGAGATACCAGAGGTCTTGCGAGCTGGCCAATCCCAGCACGTGGACCTCGCTGCGCACACCCACGGAGCGCGCAAAGCGCAGAGTTCCAGCAACGCAGTAATCCTTGTTGTTCTCCATGTTGTAGAAAGGAAACCGCGCATAGGGGTGCGGGGTCGGCAATCAGTGCAGAAAAAGAAACGCAACGCCAGTATCTCAAGCTTCCTTAAATCGCAAGCCCACTTGACACGCCCACCTAATCAAATGTACATTTAAGTATGCGGAGCGTACGTTAAGGAGAATTTTAATGACACGGGCTTCCATTGCTGTCAAAAAGGTCACAGCGACCGACCTTCGAGGCAAGCTGAAGACCTACTTAAAAGAGGCGACTGCAAACCAGGTCGTTTTGGTCGAGAACCGTCGCCAACCGCCGAAGTACTTGGTGGATAAAGAGTTTTTGGACTCCCTAGTCAACGAGCGTGAATCAATTCTTGCGACTCTGGAGATACTCGCGGACCGCGAACTCACCGATCGCTTGCTCACGTTGTCGAAGACCATTGACGATGACGTTGAGGCTGGCCGACTGCTTACAACAACAGATGTTTTTGGCAAATGAGCAAAGGGCGAAAACAGCCTTCTCCTTCCAGTCCAGCACCAGAAGGGCTGCCCTCCAAGTCTCCCTTTGAACTCAGATACACGTCAGATGCCGCACAGGATATCAAAGGTCTCGACGGCAGTGTGCGCAATCAACTCCGAAAAGTCTTAGAGAAGAAGCTCGCCATTGACCCCGAAGGATACGGTCTGCCGCTGCGCGGCTCGCTGACCGGGTATTGGAAGCATCAATTTGGCAACCACCGCGTCGTCTACCGAATTTATCCGCAGCATCGCGTGGTAGTCGTTTGCAGTGTCGGGGTTCGGAAGCAGGGGGATGCGGAGGATATCTACCGGCAACTAGAATCCGTCGCCAAGACGGGCCGTCTCGCCGAACAACTGGCGGCAGTCGTCAAGAATCTCTTATCTCCGAGGAAGTAGGATTTCCGAACACGCCTGTGATGTCTTGAAGGTGTGGAAGAAGGAGCAAGGTTCGACAAGCCCGTATATCGTCCCTAGCCCGAGGTATCCTGACCGCTGTAGTGCAGCGAGCCATGCGGCACAGCAGCCTGGAAACCAAACGCCGTTACCAACTCGGGATGGCGGAACAGGTACGTCAGGCCGTCGAGAAGGTGAACCAGCGTTTGTACGGAGAGCGCACGGCGTTACATTTTCGTGACAGTCAGCCGGTCGTGAGCGAGGAGCTCGCGACAGCGGTCCCTCACTAACTCACAGGAAAGGAGAGGTTGGCTCCCCGGGCAGGACTCGAACCTGCAACCCTTCGGTTAACAGCCGAACGCTCCACCATTGAGCTACCGGGGAACTCCACATCATGGCAAACTCCACTCCACAACATTCTTAATCTCATTCTAATGCAACAGGCAGGTGGCCACCATGACCTTAGGACGGCCAATCGCATCGTTCGGCATTCCTGTTGTCAGCAAGCGCGCAGCCGCGCCTGCGTCAAGGCCGACCACAGCAATCCTTCTTTCCCGCAAGGCTGGTAGGCCAGCAGCGCTCCGTCCCAACGAACGATGTCAGACGACCGTTCGCCGCTAGCCCCAACCTACCAGCGTTCAAACGTTGCAATGCGCCAACCGTCTACTGCGTGGCATTCCCGCCGCGTTTCCGCTAGACTGGAGCGTTTCATGACGGATTCCAACCCGAAGCCACGCATCGCGCTGGGCGCGGATCACGCGGGATACCGCGCCAAGGAAGCCATCAAGCGGCACCTCGAGAAGGCCGGATACGAGGTGGAAGACCTGGGAACCTCCTCGGAGCAGTCCGTGGACTATCCCGACTACGCCAAGGCCGTGGCCGAAAAGGTGGCCCGGGGCGAAGCGGCCCTGGGGATCGGCGTGTGCGGAACGGGCATCGGCATGGCCATCGTGGCGAACAAAGTGCAGGGCGTGCGCGCCGCCGTAGCGCATGACGAACTGACGGCGCGGCTGGCGCGCGAGCACAACGACGCCAACCTGCTCACCTTGGGCGGGCGCGTGGTGAGCGAGGCGCAGGCCGCCCGGATTGTGGATGTATTCCTCGGCGCGCGATTCGCCGGAGGGCGTCATGCCCGCCGCGTGAATAAGATTTCGCAAGTCGAAACCGGTTGCGGCAAGCGAGGCGGGAAAACGCGTCCGCCTGGAAGGAGCGCACCATGAGCGAGAAAACCGCGGCCTATGAGCGCATGAACCGTCCGCTGGAACAGACGGACCCGGAAATCGCCGGGCTGCTGCGCAGCGAGGCGCGGCGGCAGACCACCACGCTCGAGCTCATCCCTTCGGAGAATCTCGTCTCCGAAGCGGTGCTCGAGGCCATGGGCTCGGTCTTCACCAACAAGTACGCCGAAGGATATCCGGGAAAGCGTTATTACGGCGGGTGCGAGTTCACCGACCAGGTCGAGCAGCTGGCCATGGATCGCGCCAAGGCGCTCTTCGGCGCCGAGCACGCCAACGTGCAGGCCCACTCCGGCACGCAAGCCAACATCGCGGTATACATGACCGCTTTGCAGCCCGGCGAAACGGTCCTGGGCATGAACCTGGCGCATGGCGGCCACCTGACCCACGGCCATCCGCTCAACTTTTCGGGAAAGATGTACAAGTTCGTGCCCTACGGCGTCCGCAAAGACACGGAAATGATTGATTACGACGAGGTGCAAAGCCTGGCCCTCGAGCACAAGCCCAGGATGGTCGTGGTGGGGGCCAGCGCCTACTCGCGGATCATCGATTTCGAGCGCTTGGGGAAGATTGCCCGGTCGGTAAATGCAATGCTTTTCGTAGATATGGCGCATATCGCCGGACTCGTGGCCGCGGGCGTTCATCCCAGCCCCGTGCCGCACGCGGATTTCGTCAGCACCACCACGCACAAGACCTTGCGCGGGCCCCGCGGTGGTTTGGTGCTTTGCCGCGAGAAGCACGCCAAGGAGCTGGACCGCATCACCTTTCCCGGCACGCAAGGCGGGCCGCTGGTGCACACGATTGCCGCGAAGGCCGTTTGCCTCAAGGAGGCCATGGAGCTGGAATTCCGCGAATACCAGAAGAGGGTGGCGGCCAACGCCAAGGCGCTCGCCGCGGCCATCTCGGCGCGCGGCTTCCGCATCGTCTCTGGCGGAACCGATAATCATCTTTTCCTGGTCGAGCTGCACACGCGCGGCATCACCGGCCGCGACGCCCAGGAAGCCCTCGACCGCGCCGGCATCACCGTCAACAAGAACGCCATTCCTTTCGATCCGCTGCCGCCGGCGAAGGGCGGAGGAATCCGCGTCGGCAGCCCTTCGGTCACCAGCCGGGGCATGGGCGAACCAGAGATGCGCGTGATTGGCGGCTGGATGGCGGACGTTCTCGAGCGCTTGGGCGACGCCGCCGCGGAGCGCCGCGTCCGCGAGCAGGTCGCTGAGCTGGCCCTGCGCTTCCCCGTTTACCTGCGCCGCGCCGGTTTGGCCGACGAGACCGCGCCAGCGCCAACGGCCGGGTTGCGCGGCCGCCTCTAGCACGGGCTGTTCATGGACATTCTCGAAGCAACTGCGGACTTCGAGCGGTGGTTGGCCCGGCAGCTCGCTCCCGACCGTTCGGCCCTGGCTTTGAAGCACAAGCACATGGCCGAGGCGGTCTTTTCATTTTTCCGCGCAACCTTCTATCGCTGGACGCAGATTTGGGCCGCAGTTTGCCCGGAACTGGCCAAGGCCCCGCGGGTGCTGGCCGCCGGCGACCTGCACGTGGAGAACTTTGGGCTGTGGCGCGATGCGGAGGGACGCCTGATCTGGGGGGTGAACGACCTGGACGAGGCTTGGCCCGGGCCTTATACCCTCGATCTCGTTCGGCTCGCGGCGAGCGCGCACCTGGCTCTCCGCGAGGAACATCTTTCCATCCGGCGCCGCGCGGCATCCGAGGCCATCGAAGAAGGTTATCGCGAGGCCATGGCCTCCGGCGGCGGCCCTCTTGTCCTTGCCGAACGCCATCGCTGGTTGCGGTTGCTGGCCTTGAACAAGTTGCGCGACCCCGTGCGCTTCTGGGAGAAGATCGTGGCACTCCCGGTTTACCCGAACCCTGTACCCGCTGGAGCGAAGGAACTGCTGGAGGCCGCGCTACCTTCTGGCGCGGCGCCCTATCAGCTCAAGAAACGCGTGGCCGGCTTGGGCAGTTTGGGCCATCCGCGAATCCTGGCGCTGGGTTCCTGGCGCGGATCGTACGTGGCGCGGGAGGCCAAGGCCATGCGGCAGTCCGCTTGGCAATGGACGGCGAACTCGCGCACTGAGAGCGACGAATGCGCGCCGGGCGAGCCTTGCTCGGACGCCCTTAACCAGAAGGCGGTGCGAGTTCAGGACCCGTTTTTGCAATTTCGCGGCGCGTGGTTGGTGCGGCGTCTGGCGCCGGACTGCTCGCGCATCGAATTGAGTTCCTTGCCCAAGAAGCGCGACGAATACAAGCTCCTGTATTCCATGGGCTGGGAAACTGCCAACCTGCACCTGGGCAGTCCTTCCGCCATCGCGGGCTTGCGCCGCGACCTCGCCGCGCGGCGCGGGCCCTGGCTGCACAAGGCGGCGAAAGCAATGTCCTCCGCCACGCTTGCGGATTGGGAGCGCTGGCGCGAGTCCTGGAAGGGCCGCGCGGCGCGCTAGTCCTTCGCCAGTCCGCCCCGTCCTCCGGGCACTGTTCCAAGACTGTCCGTCGGGGCAGTAGATTCTCGCCACGCGCGATTCTATCGTCTTGTTAGCTGAGCGGGGATGGCGGAGAAGGAGAGCGCCTTCACGCGAGTGGGCCAAGCCAGCAACCTCGAAGGGGAAACGTGAGGGGCTCCGGCGGTTCCCGCTGTGGTTCGAGGTGACACCATGACGGACACGGATGCTTTTGAGGCCTTCAAGGCCGGCTTGACGCTTCTGCGGGACAACTACCCGCAGCAAGCCCTTCCCCACATGCGGCGGGCGGTGGACCTGGAGAAGACCAATCCTTATTACATGTCTTACCTCGGTGTGGTGCTGGCCCGGTCCGAACGCAAATGGGGCGAGGCCGAACAGCTTTGCGACACCGCTCTGCGCATGAAGCGGAACCAGGCTCAGCTTTACTTGAATCTTGCGGAGGTGTACGTGGCCGCCGGCCGTAAAGAAGAAGCCATGGAGGTGCTGCGCAAAGGACTTAGACTGGCGCGCCGCGATATTCGCCTGAATATCGCCATCAATCGTCTGACCGAGCGTCGCCGGCCGGTGCTGCCGTTTCTGTCGCGGAGGCATGCGCTGAACCGGCGCCTGGGAATGCTGCGGCACCGCACACTGCACCTTCTGGGATACGACTGAGCCAAGTTTTCTCCTCAACCCCCAAACACCAAGAGGCGAGCAGCGCCGAGCGGCTCGCCTCTTGCGCTTTTCGCCGAAGTTCTTGGCCAACAACTTCTAGTGATCTGCAATAATGCCCAGCGTCATCAAGATAACGAGCGCAATGCCCGCCCCAATACACCTGGCCCATCAACTTGCGAACGTTCTTTCGGTCAACAAATGCGCATATACGCATCGGCCACGCAGGACAACCTCATCTGGCCGGTCTTGGCCATGCCTTCCCCGGAGCGTCGCAGTTTGTAGGCTGCGCGCAGCGCGAGCGCGCCCGCGAATGCTGATCTTGGGGAAGCTCTTTCTGGGTCGGAGATGGTTTGGCAAGTGTCCATTGTAGGCGCAGCCTTTCGGAGAGATTCTTCGTCGCGCAGGCCCATCCGGAAGGCACAGGTCGCGTCGGTGCGCTCCTCAGAATGACAGTCATTATCGTTACCTCACGATCGCCTCGGGGGCGCGGGGCTAGTGGCTAATCGGCGACGGGGAAGCGCGCGGGCGGCCTTCCGGCAGGCCTACCACTCTAGAATAGAAGGACGGAATGAGCTTCTCGATCCACAGCGTGTGGGTGAACATGCGTTCGGGACGGGTGCGCATCCTGTGGCTCGTTCTAGGGGCCCTGCTGGTGGTCAGCGCGCTGCCCATTCTTCTGTATCACCGGCAGGTGCTGCAACTTAGCCAGGAGAAACTGGCGGACACGGAGCGGGTGCAACAGACCGAACTGACACGCTCACTGGCCGGGGAAGTCAGCCAGTTCCAAGCCAACCTGACGGAGCAATTGGTCAGCCAGAGGCAAATCCTGGCGCTGACCGGCCTGATTCAAGACGTGGAGGACCCGGCGGCGGAACCCCAAGTCACGCGACTGCTGGAGGATTTCGTTGCCAGCAACCCGAACACGTTTCTGTACCTGACCGCCGTGGGCAGGGACGGCAAGGGTACAGAAGCTTCGCAGGGGAACTTCCATCCGGCGGGCGACCCGTTCATCAACCGGGAGCTGCAGCGGGCGTTGCAGACCTGCGTGCAATCCCTGGAGTTCCGCAGCAACCCCTTGGCCCTGGCGCCGGACAACTGGCCGGCGTTTGTGGTGGCCGTGCCGCTAAAGGTGGACGAGAAATTCACGGGGATGCTTGCCGCCGTGGTGTCCCTGGACCCGATTCTGCGCCGGCTCAACGAAACCAGCGTGCGCGGGCGAAGCGTGTTCATTGTGGACCATTCCGGGCGCGTGGTGGCGCATCCGGACACCCGGAACGTTTTTCCGGGCACGGACCTGAGCGGCAGTTCGCCGATCGTGCGCCAGGTGCGCTCCCTGCCTCAGGATTTTCGCGCCACGGAGACGATGCGCTTTTCCCTGATGCAGGATAACAAGCCGGTGGAGATGATCGGAACCTACAGCACATTGGCGGAAACGAATTGGGCGGTCATCGCGCAGCGCAGTCTGGACCAAGCCCGGGAGGACGCGGGGGTCACGGAGCTGAATCGCCAGGCGCTGGCCTTCGTCCTCGTGGTCATCATCGCCGCGGTTGTGTTCGGCTACTTTTTCGCCGTGGGCATCAGCAGTCCGGTACGCGCGCTGGCGGCCTCCACACGGGCCATCAGCCGGGGAGAGTTCCACGAGCGCACCAGGGTCCGGGGAGCGGCGGAAATCAGCGAGTTGGCGGAAACCTTCAATTTGATGGCCAGCGATCTCGAAGAGTACGTGGAACGCCTCAAGGAGGCCGCGGAGGAGAACCGTGAGCTGTTCCTAGGCTCCATCCGCATGCTGGCCGCGGCCATAGACGAAAAGGACCCGTACACGCGCGGCCATTCGGGCCGGGTGGCCAATTACTCCTTGCTCATCGGCCGGGAGTTGGGGCTTTCTCCGGAAGCGCTGGACAGGCTGCGCATTTCGGCGCTGCTGCACGACGTAGGGAAGATCGGGGTGGACGACCGGGTGCTGAAGAAGCCCGGGGTGCTCACACCGGACGAGTTCGATGTGATGAAACAGCATCCCATCAAAGGGGCCAACATCATGCGCCCCATCGCGCAATTGAAGGAGATGCTGCCCGGCATTGAGCTGCACCACGAGCACATGGACGGACGCGGTTATCCCTACGGTCTGCAAGGGCACCAGATTCCCCTGATGGCCCGCATCATCGCCATAGCGGATACGCTCGACGCCATGACCACGGACCGCCCTTACCAGTCGGCCATGGACCTGGAATACGCCCTGGAGAGAATCAAACAGCTTGCCAGCACAAAGTTCGATCCTGCAGTCGTTGACGCCTTGAGCGCGGCCATCCAGAGCGGCGCCCTGCGCCTGGATGCCGCCGAAGTACCGGTTTGAAAGCGCGCTCTCCCTTTTGGCTGTCCGTTCCCCCGGCGCGGGCTCTGTTACAATTTCACCTGACGTCCCATGCTTTCTCTCTTTGGAAAAGAGGCCAAGAAAGATCCATCCCTGCTCGACCGGCTCAAAGAGTCGGTGAGCAAGACGCGAACGACGCTAGCCGCGCGGGTGGAGGAGATTCTCGGCGGGGAGCGGCGCATTGATCCCGCTCGGTTGAGAGAGCTGGAAACCGCGCTGCTCGCCGCGGACATAGGCGTGCGCACGTGCGGGGAGATTCTGGAGACTGTGCGCGCGAAACTGGAGCGGCAGGGCCTTTCGAGCGCTGCGGAGCTGAAGGCGGAGATCAAGTCCCAGCTTGTGAGCATCCTGACCGCGCCGGAGTCCGCCGGCGCGGCGCCGGCTTCCGCGGACGGGGCCGGTCCGCGCGTGTTTTTTATCGTGGGGGTGAACGGCTCGGGCAAGACCACGAGCATCGGCAAGCTGGCCCACCGGCTCCGCCAGGAGGGGTGCAGGATCATCCTGTGCGCCGCGGACACGTTCCGCGCCGCAGCCATCGAACAGCTGGAAATCTGGGCGCAGCGGAATGGGGCAGAAATCATCAAGCAGAAAGCGGGCGCCGACCCAGCGGCCGTGGTTTTCGACGCCGTGGCCGCGGGACGGGCGCGTGCAGCGGACGCGGTCATCGTGGACACCGCCGGGCGGCTGCATACGAAGTCCAACCTGATGGCGGAACTGGAAAAGATGAAACGCACGGCGGGCAAGGTGGTTCCCGGGGCGCCGCATGAGGTCTTTCTGGTGCTGGACGCCACCACGGGGCAGAACGGCTTGGCACAGGCGCGGGAGTTTACGGCCAGCGCCGGGGTCACGGGGATCATTCTTACGAAGCTGGACGGCACGGCCAAGGGGGGCATCGTCATCGCCATCGTTCGCGAGTTGGGCCTGCCGATCCGGTTCGTGGGCGTGGGGGAAAAGATCGGCGACCTCGTGCCCTTCGACGCGCAGACGTTTGTGAATTCACTGTTCGAGTGAGAAGCATAATCCCGGCACTAGTTCCCTTAGAGCGCGCAGGCAGGACGGTCTCGATGGCAACAGGCTCTTGCACCATTTGCATTGCGCGTGCAACACGCGACAGCGGGCCGTATAATCCCCTCTATCCGATTACGCGCGGGTGCTGCCCGGCGAGCTATCCACTAACGGCCAATCTTGTCCGAGGTGTTTCAAGGGAGGCGCGCCATGCTTGGGGTTCCGAAGCGCACGAGAACAACCTTGCCGCCAGCAGTCGCAGGGCGTCGGTGCAAGAAGGAGATAGCCGACACAGGTTGCCTCCCGGCCCGGGCCGTGGGGGTTTTCAGGGGCTCCGGAGCAGCCCTGCCGGTGGCGGTCGCGGCCTTGGCCCTTAATTGTGCGTACCCCGCTGAAAAAGGAGCGTTCCCTTCAAGACCGCTTGATCGAACACAGGTCTTGGTCTGGATGGACTTCGGTGAGGCGGCGGGGCGGGTCGAGACGCTGATTGGCCGGGCGGGAGTTGATTTCAAACCCTCCGACGAGTATCTCGAGTTGCTCAAAAGCATAGGCGCCCCGGCGGACCTTCTTGAGACACTGCGCAAGCTCCAGCCGACAGGCACACCGGCGAGGGATACTCCTGCTCAGCAAGCAGCGTTCGGCCAACTGTCGAAATGCCTGACCTTGGCACGCCAGAGCCAGTTTGTGGACGCGGAAAAAGAGTGCCAGGCGGCGACAAGCGCGGAACCGAGTGTTAGCTACAACGCCCTCGGCGACGTTTTGCTGCGTGAGCAGAAGTTCCAGGTAGCGCTTGCCGCCTTGCGTTCAGCCGAGAAAGCGGACCCCTCGGTCCCGGAGATTCACAATTGGCTAGGGTTGACCCTGAGGCGCCTGGGGGACATGAGCGGGGCAAAGAAGGAATATGAAAAGGCCGTGGAACTCGACCGGGAGTACGAAACACCTCACTGCAACCTCGCTGATCTGGCTCTAATAAAACATGATCTCAAGAGGGCCGAGAGTGAGGCACGGGAGGCTTTGCGGCTGGACCCCAGTTCCGCATCCGCGCATAACAATCTGGCTGGCGTTTTTCTTTTCAAGGGCGATGTTGACGACATGATTGCGGAGTTGCGAACCGCGGCGCAGCTCGAACCGGGCGGCGTTTTCCGGCATTCCGCCCTTGCCCAAGCGCTGTTGATGAAGAAGGACTACGAAGGCGCGGCGGCCGAATATCGTACGGCCCTGAGTTTGGCCCCCGACTGGGCAGAAGGCCACGCGAGGCTGGCCAGGGTTCTCCTGGAACTCCACCGACCGGATGAGGCTGTTGCAGAATGCCAAGCAGCCGGACAAGTGGTTCGACACATGAGTAACGAACTGCGAGCCGAATGCGACGCGATCCGGGAGCAAGCTGCTGCGGCGGCCACGCGCCCCGGAGCGGCTGGGACAACGAGCCAAGGAGGAACAGCCGCACCGCTGCAGGGCATGCCCCTTCCCAGGAACCTGCAGGTGATGCACGACAATATCGTGCAGAAACTACAAGAGATGAAGCCGGAAGAGTTTGCGGCGGTGCAGGGGAAAGCAGCCGCGGGTGACGCGGCGGCAGAGACGATGGTATGCATGGCCCGTCGCCTGGGAAAGTTCGTGCCGCAGGACGACGGGGAGGCGCTCAATTGGTGCGAGAAGGCCGCGAAGCAGAATGACCTCGTGGCCGAGGAAGACGCAGGGCTGCAATACGCTCGGGGTCTCGGCGTCCAGAGAGACACGATGCGCGGGATTGAGTGGCTCAAGAAAGCGGCATCTCAGGGCTCCATCGTTGCCCTTGGTAACCTCGGTTCGATTTACGCCAACGGTTCCGGAGTTCCGGTGGATTACGCGGAGGCGATGAAGTGGTATCGAATGGGTGCCGACCGGGACGATGGGCGCTCGGAAACCGACATCGGCATCATGTATTTGCTCGGCCAAGGAGTGAAACGTGATCCTGCCGAAGCCCTGCGCTGGTTCCGAAAGGCTGCTGACCGAGATTACGCGTATGCTGACTTCTTGCTGGCAATGGTCTACCAACAAGGGTTGGGAGTGACGCAAAACCAGAAGGAATCGCTGAAGTGGGTCACGAGAGCCGCAAACCTGGGCGCCCCTCAGGCTCAGACGGAGCTGGGCTGGATGTATGCAAACGGTATCGGCGTGAGACGGGACTATTCCGAGGCAGTGAAGTGGTATCGTGCGGCGGCGGAGCAGGGGGATGCGGCGGGAGCGTACGGCCTCGGCGTGCGCTACCTCATGGGCCAAGGCGTTAGCCGGGACTATGCGCAAGCCGAGAAATGGCTTTTGGTTGCCGCGGAGGGAGGACACGGCGACGCTTCCTATAATCTCGGGCTGATGTATCTGGGGAAATTCCCCGACCAACCCGGGCCACGCGATGAAGCAAGAGCGGCAAAATACCTTCAAGCGGCAGCGGATCAAGGCATTGGCGACGGTCAGTGCTACCTGGGCAAGCTCTATGCCGAGGGCACGGGGCTGGCGAAAAACAACATCCTCGCCTATCAGTGGATGCTGCTCGCGTCCAAGAACGGAGCCGAGCAATGCCTGCAATTTCTGAAGCCTCTTGAGGCGGCAATGAAATCGAATGAAGTGGAGGAGGCCAGGCGCCGCGCAGCTGCGTGGAGTCCTCAACCGCATCCCCAATTCAATTATTGAGCGACCGGTTGATTGCCATTGTGAATTCGTCTTCGAACGGCGGTGACGACGGGCATGCGAGTTTCGGATGACGCGCCCAGGGCGAGCGCCTTGGGCACAAAACTCGAACGCGGAGAAGCTGCCGTGATGGCGGATGCGCGCTTTATGGAGCGAGCGCTGGAGCTGGCGCGCCAGGGCGTGGGCTTAGCCAGCCCGAATCCGAGCGTTGGCGCGGTGATCGTTCAACAAGAGCGCATTGTGGGCGAGGCTTTCCACGAATATGACGCCCGGGATCACGCGGAGATCGGGGCGATTCGAGCGGCAGGGAGCGCGGCGCGCGGGGCGACGCTCTACGTCACCCTGGAGCCCTGCTGCCACCTGGGGCGCACTGGCCCTTGCACGGAGGCAATCATTGCCTCGGGGATCGGCCGAGTGGTGGCGGCGATGCAAGACCCCAACCCGGCGGTTGCCGGGCGGGGATTCGAGCAACTGCGGGCCGCCGGAATCGCAGTGGAAGCGGGTGCGAAGGAGGCGGAAGCCAGGCAGCTCAACGAGGGGTTTGCCCGGTGGATCAGGAGTGGGAGGCCTTTGGTCACGCTGAAATCCGCGCTGACCCTGGACGGACAATTGGGATTGGCGGGAGGTTGGAAGAAATCCGGGAAGCGCAAGGCCGGGGAGTGGATCACTTCGGAAGAATCGCGGGCGGAGGTGCAGCGCATGCGTCATGGAGCGGATGCGCTGCTCACCGGCATCGGCACGGTCCTCGCGGACGACCCGCTGCTTACGGATCGAAGCGGGTTGCCGCGGCGACGGCGGCTGTTGCGCGTGGTGCTGGATTCGCGCTTGCGGCTGCCTCTGCGGTCGAGATTGGTCAAGAGCGCAGAGAATGACGTGCTGGCGGTGACGGCGCTTGCGAAAGGGCACCCCCGGGTGCGGCGGCTGGAGCGCGCTGGCGTGGAGGTGCTGCGCGTGGCGCGGCGGTCCGGGCGTCCCGACCTGCGCGCGGCGCTCCGGGAGCTGGGCCGCCGCGATATCCTAAGCGTCATCTTAGAAGCGGGCAGCTCACTGAACGGCGCGGCCCTGGAGGCCGGGGTAGTGGACAAGCTCTTTCTGTTCTATGCGCCGAGATTAGCGGGGCGACGTGACCTGCCGCTGGCGCGCGGGCAGAAAGTATTGCCTGGCCCGCTTCAGGGAGTAATCTTTCACCGTTTCGGTCCCGACCTGGCAGTAGAAGGATACCTGCGCGATGTCTATCAAGAACAAGGATGAAGCGGGGCGACGGTGGCGAGAATGACGGGGCGCGAGAAAGTCTTCGTGGTCTGCGGAACGCTCCTGGCCGGGGCTTTCCTGGCTATGTATGTCGCCAGCCGGCCGGGGTTTCACCAGCGTTACTCGGTGGCCCGGGTAGAAGCGGGATTGCGCGCCAATGTGCAAACGGGAATGGAGCGCGCGGAGGTGGAAGCCTATCTGGACCGCGCCGGCTTCTCGCACGCTTTCATTGCGGGAAACAAGGCCCAAGGGGAAATCGGAGGGAGCGAATGGGCCCTGATCCGCAACAACAGCCGAAGCCTGGTATCCCCCGGTGACATACAGGTGCGGTTTCAGTTCGATGAAAACGAACGGCTTGCGGAGTATTCCGTGAAAGAGATTTCCGCGCGGGACTTGGAGCGGACGAACGCGAATGTTCACCGGAATCATTGAGGGCACGGGCGCGGTTGATTCGCTCGATCTTCACTCCGAGGGCGGGCGAGTGACCATCGCCGCGCCGGACATCGCCGGGAGTCTTGCGGTGGCCAATAGCATTGCGGTGAACGGGTGCTGCCTGACCGTGGTGGCTTGCAATGCGAAGCATTTCGCCGCGGACCTTTCCGGGGAGACGCTCCGGCGCACGTCCTTCGGCGAACTGAAACCTGGAGCCTGCGTGAACTTGGAGCGGCCGCTGACGGCGAGCAAGGAGTTTGGAGGCCATTTTGTTCAGGGGCACGTGGATGGGGTAGGCCGGGTTAGCCATCTGAAACCGGAAGGGGAGAACTGGTGGTGGGGGGTGCGCGTGCCGGAGGAACTGGGGCGCTACGTGGCCATGAAAGGCTCGATCGCCCTGGACGGGATCAGTCTGACGGTAGCGGGCTGGCACGATCAAATCGTGGAGATCGCCATTATTCCTTTCACCTACGCGCAAACGAACCTACGCTGCCGGAAGCCCGGGGACGCCGTGAACATCGAGTGCGACGTGCTGGCCAAGTACGTGGAGCGGCTGATGGAGGCACGCTCCGCCGCGGGGGCGCCTCTCACGCTTGAGCGTCTCACCGAGGATGGGTTTTGAGGATTTGCGCCGGGAGGGGGCCTAGAACAGCACGGGGCAATCGAAGGGCTTCCCTGCTTAGGACTGGTTCGCCAAGCGGCGCGCCTTTGTTCTTGCGCCGCGGAAGTAAAGCGCCAGGCCCAAAACCAGTGAGCCGGCTGTCCAGGCGAGCAGCTTGATTTGAAACAGGCGGCGATTGGCGGCGTCGCCGGGCGGCAACACGGACACGACAATGGAAAGAAGCGTGACCAGGAAGGCCGCGCTTCCCGCCAGCCACACGCCAATCTTCCCTCCCGGAATCAACACGGCCTGCGGATTCAGCGCGCGGTCTCTGCGGTAGGCGAGCTTGATGGCCGCCGCGTACATGTACAGGAAGGGGATGAAATACAGAATGATGGCCGCGTCTATCAAGACCAAGTAAGCGCCGCGGGTGGATTCGTTGATCTGGCTGATGAGCAGGACCGCGGCGGAAACGACGGCCTGAACGATGATGGCGACGTAGGGCGTCTTCCACCGGGGATGGATTTTTCCGAAGGCCCGGGGAAGGTAACGATCTATGCCGGCGACAAAAGGGATGCGCGCCACTCCGGCGACGGTGGCGCCCACGCCCCCGGCGTTTCCTATGGTGACCAAGACAGCGGCAAGAATGCCGGCAAAGCCAATCTTGAGCGCCACGGAGCCAATGGTGACGGCATGGAACGCTCCGCTTGTGGGGGAGACCTGGGGAGCGGGAACCAGAGAGAGCACGGCAATCGTGCCAGCAACATATATCAGGGCAATCAGCGCGCCGGCGGCATAGACACCCCGGGGGAGCGTGCGGCGGGGGTCGCGAACCTCGGCGCTCATGGCCGAGACCAACTCGAGTCCGGTGAAGGCGAAGGCAATCTGGGACCAGAAATTGACCGTATCCCAATTCCACGCTGGGCGGACATTGGTCCAGGCAAAGTGCGTGACCGACCCATGACGAAATGCCAGGATGGCGGCAAAGGCAGCCAGAATGACCAGGGGCAAGTACGTGCCCACGCCCCCGGCATTCTGCAGCCACTTGCCGATATTCAGCCCGATGATGTTGAGTCCCACAGCGACAACGAGCATGAGGAAGGAAACCACCAGCAAGAAAGCGCGATCCTCGGTGTACAGTGCGCCCCTCTGGCCCAGAATGTAGGCGCTCATGGCCGCGCTGGCCAGAAGGAGCCCCGGAAAGTAAAAGACCGTGTAGATCCAGTAGTTCCATCCAGCAACGAACCCGTGGAAATCGCCAAAGGCTTCCTTGGTCCATACGTAGAGGCCGCCCTCGGCGGGAAAGCGCGAGGAAAGCTCATTGATCACCAGGGCCGTGGGAACAAAGAAGAGCAGCGCGGCAAGGAGCCAAAGGCTGACCGACGACGGGCCGTTGTGCGCGGCGGCGGCGATCCAGCGGGGGCCCAGGACGGCGGCAATATTGAAAAGCAGCACGTCCCAGAAGCCCATCTCGCGGCGCAACTGGCGGAGCGGATCGCTTTGCGCCGGGCCCGCGACGGTCACAACACCACGTCCATGGCGGGAATCAACTCGTCCTGGGCGCGGAAATTGCTCAGGAAGGGATCGCTGGAGGTCTCGAACTCCGCCCAGGGGCCAAAATAGGCCACCCGCCCTTCGTGCAGAAACACCAGAGCGTCCGCCAGCTTCTTGGCCAAGTGCGTGTCGTGAGTGACCACCACGGAGGTCTTGTGGAACTTTTCCTTGAGCCGGGCGATCAAGTCGCCCATGTGCCCGGCCATGAGCGGGTCCACCATGGTGGTAGGCTCGTCGTACAGGATAGCTTCCGGATTCTGCGCCAGGGCCCGGGCCATGGCCACCGCGCGCTTTGTTCCGGTGGACAGCTCGCTGGGTAGCTTTTCCAGCACGTCGCTGACTTCCAGCATCGCGGCCAACTCCGCGACCCGCGCATCAATTTCTTCCCCGCTCATCTGGTGACGAACTTCCATAGGGAAAGCGATGTTGTCGGCCACGGTCAGAGAGTCGAAGAGCGCGCCGGACTGGAAGACCATGGCCACGTTGCGGCGGATGGATTCGAGCTGATCTTCGCTCCAGTCGGTGATGTCCTGGCCGGCGACGATTACGCGGCCCTGGTCGGGCTTCAGGAAACCGAGGATGTGCTTGAGGGCCACCGACTTGCCCACGCCGCTGCGGCCCATGATGACGCAGGTTTCGCCGCGCTTTACGGTGAAGCTCACGTCGTCAAGCACGAGGTGCTGGTCGAAGGCCTTCGTGACATGCCGGAATTCAATATAGGGGCCGTTCATTAGCAGTTTCAGCCTTCAGTGATTGATCTTACATCTTTTCCCGGCGCATCAGCATGGGGCAAGGCCAAGGGGGCGGTCTGTTAATTATCCTGTTGATCCAGCGATGGTTAGAATGGCAGCGTCCCGAAAGCCGGGCATGATGAGAGTTTCCCCGCTCTTGACACCGTGCCTTGTTTTGCTATATTAGCACTCGGTTTTGCGGAGTGCTAAGCAGCTTCGAGGCACCCCCAGGCTACGGTTTGGATCTTTACTAGACCTCTAGGAGGGAATTTCACGATGGCTGTTAACCTCACTCCATTACACGACCGCGTGATCGTCAGGCGGATCGAGGAGAAGGAAACCGTCCGTGGTGGCATCATCATCCCGGACACTGCGAAAGAGAAACCTCAGGAAGGCGAAGTCATCGCCGTGGGCTCAGGCCGCCGGGAAAAGGGTCAGGTGATCCCCCTGGACGTGAAGTCCGGCGACCGCGTGCTTTTCGGCAAGTATAGCGGCACGGAAATCAAGGTTGAGGACGAGGAACTTCTGATTCTCAAGGAAGATGAGATTTTGGCGAAGGTGAGCGGCGCCGCCAAGGCCGCAAAGAAGTAGCTCTTTCCCGGGGACCAGCCGGTTCCCGGCAAGTTTGAATTCCGAATGACCGGAGGAGGAAAGGGTCTTATGGCTAAGCAAATCGTTACCGGCGAGAACTCGCGCCAGTCCATTCTGCGGGGCGTGAATGTTCTCGCGGACGCAGTAAAGATCACGCTGGGCCCCAAGGGGCGCAACGCGGTGATCGAGAAGAAGTTCGGCGCGCCGGTGATCACCAAAGACGGCGTGACCGTGGCCAAGGAAATCGAGCTGAAGGACGCGCTCGAGAACATGGGCGCGCAGATGGTTCGCGAAGTCGCCTCCAAGACGTCCGACGTTGCGGGCGACGGCACGACCACGGCCACCGTCCTGGCTCAAGCTATTTTCCGCGAAGGGGTGAAAACCGTCGCGGCCGGCTCCAGCCCCATGGCCCTAAAGCGCGGCATAGACAAGGCCGTGGAGGTGTCCGTCGGCGAAATCGAAAAGCTGCACAAGGACGTAAAGGGCGACATGATCGCCCAGGTCGGCACCATCAGCGCCAATAACGACAAGCAAATTGGCACGATCATCGCGGAAGCGATGAAGAAGGTGGGCAAGGACGGGGTCATCACCGTCGAGGAATCCAAGACGATGGAGACCACGTTGGAAGTGGTCGAGGGCATGCAGTTCGACCGCGGCTACTCGTCTCCTTACTTCGTTACCGATCCGGAGCGCATGGAATGCGTGCTGGAAGATCCGCGCATCCTAATCCACGAAAAGAAGATCAGCTCGATGAAGGACCTGCTGCCATTGCTCGAACAGATCGCCAAGATGGGCAAACCCTTGCTGATCGTGGCGGAGGAGGTCGAAGGAGAGGCGCTGGCCACGCTGGTGGTGAACAAGCTGCGCGGCACGTTGCAGTGCGCCGCGGTGAAAGCCCCGGGGTTTGGCGACCGCCGCAAGGCCATGCTGGAGGACATCGCCACGCTGACCGGGGGCAAGGCCATCACCGAGGACCTGGGGATCAAGCTCGAGAACGTGAAGGTGGACGACCTGGGGCGGGCCAAGAAGATCACCATCGACAAAGACAACACCACTATCGTCGAAGGAGCCGGCAAGGCCAGCGAGATCGAAGGCCGGGTGAAGCAGATCCGCACGCAGATCGAGGAAACCACGTCGGACTACGACAAGGAGAAGCTGCAAGAGCGGCTGGCCAAGCTCGTCGGCGGCGTGGCGGTCATCAAGGTGGGCGCCGCGACGGAAACCGAACTGAAGGAGAAAAAGGCCCGCGTGGAGGACGCCATGCATGCCACGCGCGCTGCGGTGGAGGAAGGCATCGTGCCGGGAGGCGGAGTCGCTCTGGTGCGCTGCATTCCCGCTTTGGAGAAACAGAAGCTCGAAGCCGATGAACTGGTGGGCGTAAACATCGTCAAGCGCGCGCTGGAAGAGCCGGCCCGGCTGATTGCTCAAAACGCCGGCTTTGAAGGAGCGGTGGTGGTGGGCAGGATCCGCGATGCCAGGGAGGACAACTACGGCTTCAACGCGGAATCGGCGGAGTACGGCGACATGGTCAAGATGGGCGTGATTGATCCGGCCAAAGTCACGCGCCTGGCCTTGCAGAATGCCGCGTCCATCGCCGGCCTAATGCTGACCACTGAGGCCCTTGTTGCCGAACTTAAGGAAGAAGAGAAGAAGGCGGCAGGCGCCGGGGCGCCGGGCGGCGGCATGGGTGGGATGTACTAATTAACTTGTTGCTTGTGAACCAGTTAGGCTGGGTAGGGGGGGTTCCTATAGACAGGAACGCCCCCTATGTTTTTGGGCAAGGCGGCGGGTGCTGACTCCCTTGTGTCCTCAAGATTTCCGCAATACAGCTACGCCGCTTAGTACCGGCGTACCGTTGACGCCGACAGTTTGCGGGCCTATGCTCCGTGCGGTTAGGGGGTCAGGGAAGGCGTCCGATGGGCGAAGGTCCATCGAAAGTCTTCCTGGCGGTGTTGCAGTATAGGTACGGAGGTCTGTCTCCAGGATGGTCTTGACTAAGACGTAATACAGGATAGAGTGCCTCCAGTAGTATGACACCCTAAACGGAGGCACAAATGTCCAGGATTCGTCTAGTCGCATTGGCGGCCATGTTGGTTCTGACGGCAGCAGTTGGCTTGAGGGTGTTCGCTACAGCCCACGGCAACGGGACGACGAGAATAGCTCTGTGCATCCCGGTGCCCAGGTAGCCCTGGTTGGCACGACAGCA
>Ga0187771_10000890_pt1 | contig 19265 bp, 16 predicted proteins | sample 0116_SJ02_MP15_1_FD_133139 | JGI IMG/M metagenome (GOLD analysis project Ga0187771, IMG submission 133139) | Tropical peat soil microbial communities from peatlands in Department of Meta, Colombia - 0116_SJ02_MP15_10_MG | ecosystem: Environmental > Terrestrial > Soil > Wetlands > Peat | place...
AATCCTCCTTGTCCCATTGCACGACCACGCGCCCCGGCATCGTGGCCGGCTCAAGCGGCACAATCTCGTCGAGCGGTCCGGCGCCGATCACCATCCCGCCGCTATGCTGTCCGAGATGGCGCGGGAGGCTCTGCACGCGCCGTACGAGATCGATGAGCATGTTGATCTTCGGCGCCGCAACATCGACGCCGCCGCGCCGCATCAGCGCGACGATATCGTCGTGGCTGTCGCGAAATTCGTAGGCCTGCACCAGCCGCGCAAGCTTGTCGACCTGATCGGACGGAAAGCCGAGCACTTTGCCGACTTCGCGCATCGCGCTGCGCGTGCGATAGGTGATCACGTTCGCGGTCATCGCAGCGCCACGCTCGCTGTAGCGCTTGTATACGTACTGGATGACCTTCTCGCGCTGATCACCGCTGGGAAGATCGAGATCGATATCGGGCCACTCTCCGCGCTCTTCAGACAGAAAGCGCTCGAACAGAAGCTCCATCTTGACAGCATCGACGGCCGTGATGCCGAGCGCATAGCAGACCGCGCTGTTGGCCGCAGAGCCGCGGCCCTGCGCCATGATCCGGTTCTCGCGGCAGAACTGAACGATGTCCCAAACGATGAGGAAGTAGCCCGCAAGCCGCAGCTTCTCGATCGTCCGGAGTTCGTGTTCGAGCTGACGGCGCACGCGATCCGATATCTCGCGGCCCCATCGCTCACGCGCGCCGCCGTAGGTAAGCGCACGAAGATAGCTGTCGGGCGTCTCGCCGGGCGGAAGCGGATAGTCGGGAAAGCGATATCCGAGATCCGTCAGCGTGAATTCGCATCGCGCGGCGATCTCGCGTGTCATCGCGATCGCGCGGGGCATATCGCGAAACATCGCGACTATGTCGGTGGGGGGCTTGAGATATCGCTCCGCGTTGCTCCAGAGCGCGCGCCCGGCCTCTTCGAGCGTGGTCTTGAGGCGCAGGCACGAGAGGACATCCATCAGGCGGCGATCCGGCCCCGCGTGGCATACGTCGTTGCTGACGGTGAGCGGGATTCGATTCGCTTCGGCGAACGCGCGCATCCGGCGATTCATCCGCTCTTCGTCGGCGTCGAGATGGCGCTGGATATCGATGTAGAAATTGCCGAGGCCGAAAATCGCGCCGAGGCGGTCGGCCAGCGTCGATGGGTTCTCGCCACGGACGAGCGCGCGTGCGAGCGGGCTGCGTGCGCCTCCGGCAAGGCATATGAGGCCCGCGCCGAAGCGTTCGAGATCATCGAGCGTGATTCGGCTTTCGCCCTTGGCGGGATATTCGGGATGGGACGGCGTGCCGTCGGGGGCGGGCGGCGGTTGGCGAAGAATGCGCAGCTTGGAGGCGGTGATCGTCCTGCACAGATTGCGATAGCGCTCGCGGTCGGGGACGAGTACGTAAAGGCGCGATTCGTCGTCGAGCGTGACTTCCGCGCCGACTATCGGTTTGATGCCTGCGCCGGTGGCTGCCTGATGGAATCGCGGATGGCCGTAGACGCCGTCGCGATCGCCCAGTGCGAGAGCAGGGTAGCCGAGTTCCGCCGCGCGCTCAGCGAGGTCTTCAGGCGTGGTGGCGCCTTCGAGAAAACTGAAGGCGCTACGCGCACGCAGTTCGATGTAGTCGGGGGCGATCATCAGATCACTGAATGCTGTTCACCTACATCTCATATCCTCACCCTGACCCTCTCCCTGGTCAGGGTGAGGGGGCGTGGCCGCTAATCGTAGACTCCATCGATAAACCATTGATTCGATTTCAACTCGCGATAGGCGCGATAGACGCCGCCGTCGGCGAGCGCGAATTCGTAATAGTCGCGATGCGCGCGCGCGGGGGCGTCGTCGGCGCCGTCGCGCCACCATTCGACCTCCATCCGCCACGGCCCCGCCGTTGAGACCACGCGCGCACCGATATTCGCGCCACGGACGAATTCCGGAGCGCCGCGATTTTCCAGCACCTCAATTTCGAGTGCAGGCCGAATCGCGCGAACGATAAGCCGGGTGATGTTTTCCGATTCGGCGTCGCCGTTGCGCGATACGACGGGCGAGGGCGGCGCGGGCGCGAAAGGTTCGAGACGAATCGCCTCGGGACGATATGAATTCTCGTGTCTGAGCGTTCCGACATTGTCCGGCCCGCATATCGCAGCCAGCCGCGCGATCGTGGTTTCGAGCCGATCCGGCGCCGGAGTGGGTGGCAGGAACATATCGGCTTGAAAGCCGCGCGCAGGCCGCGCTTCGATTTCGATTCGAATCTGTTCGATCGACGCCGGCGGCGGCGCGGTTTCGAGGTTGAGCATGATCAGGGTGAGGATCGCGCGCGCATCCGATGTCGGCGCGCCGATCGCGACGCGTCGATCGAACTTGCGCCGCCCGTCGAGATCGAGCGCGAGCTTCACCCCTCCCGCGACCATCGCACGCATCGCAAGTCGTTCCATCAGTCGCTCAATCAGTGGACGCACGACGAACGCGAACGCCTCGAGATTTTCGATTCCGTAATCGAGTTCGATCGACTCGGCGAACGTTTCCGCGCCTGGACGCGCAACAAGCGGCGACAATTCCTCGCCGCGTGCGATACGAACCAATCTGACTCCATAGCGTCCGAGCCGGGTGGCGACAGCGTCGGGATTAAGCCGCGCAAGATCGCCAAGCCGGCGCATCCCCCATCGCATCAGCGTCGCTTCGAGCGCGCCCGACGGATCGAATTCGTCCAGTCCGATCGCGTCGAGCGGCATCCAGTCGAGGAATTCGCGTTCGCGTCCCGGCTCGATCACGCGCACGCCGCCGCATCGCGCCGCCAGATATGCGATTTCCTTGTTCGACGCGATACCGACCGCAGCGTCCATTCCGATTCGTGCGACGCGTCGCACGAGTTCGGCGGCGAGATGCTCTTCCGAATCGTAAAGCCGCCCGAGGCCCTTGAGATCGAGCCATACGTGACCGGCGGCGTCGGGCTCGATTACGGGCGAAAGTGAGAGCGCAGCATCGGCGAGCGCATCGAGGGCGGAGCTTTCAGAAGCGGCTGAGCGCAGGACGACACAGAGGCCGGGAAGAATCGTGCGCGCCTGCGCGATCGTCATCGTGGAACGCACTGCGGCGGCGCGCGCATTCGCGGATACGGAAATCAGCTCGCCATGAGGCGCGAGGTTCTGCCCGATCGCGACGGGAACGTCGCGCAGGGCGGGATTCGCGCGGACGAGCGCCGCGATCGAAAAATCCGCCACGGCGATACACGCGATTCGTTCCATCGCACACCAGAATTTCAGCGTTGGAAATTGATTGCGAATTTTCTCGAACCGACCGACGGGAGCGCATCATCAGAGTTCTTCGTGGGCGTCCCGTCGGCATGTTTTTCGGACGGTGTGGGTGCCGCCAGGAATTCGGGCGATCGAAGCGTCTCGTGCGCTGCCCCCGCGAACAGTTCGGCGCGGCGCCCCTGTCCGCCCAGCTTGTTGCGGATAACGACGGCTTCGATTCTAAGTCCGTCGAAGAGTGCAGGCGATTTGGGCGCGACGCGATCGAAGCATGGGCGCGGGCGTCCGAGTCCGAGCGTGATCGCGGCGAACGTGCCGAACATCCGATACGTCCCCATTGTGATGACCGCCGTCCCTGATCGCTCGGCGGCGCGCGCGAGCCTGAGCGCGGCGCTTTGCGTGAGCGGATAGCGCATCGCGCCGAAATCGATCACGAGCAGGCCGAATCCGCCCGCGCCGAGAATCGTCTCTGACGCTTTCAGAGCGTTACGCGTTGAATCTCCCGCCCGCTTTATTGCTCCCGCGCCATCTGAGAACGCCCACAGGATACGACCGAGGTCTGCGCCGGCGGATTCGATAGCGGCGGGATCGAAGGCGTTGGGAAGATCGATCCATGCGGCGACCTCGCCGCGATTTGTCGTCGACGCGGCGAACGACGCGGCAATTGCCGTTTTGCCCGATCCTGCCGGTCCGACGACTTCGCTAATCCTGCCACGCGGGATACCGCCGGCGAGGAGATTATCGAGCGCACGGACGCGCGAACTAAGGCGCGCATCTTTGCGTGTAAGCTCGCGCCCCCGGAAAACCCCCGAAAATTCAAGGATTTTTGGCTGATTGGGCTTTTGATGGACGTCCGGAAGATGTTGATCTTCAGGGGCAAAGCCGAAATTCCAGACGATGGCTGGGGCGGTCGCCATAAGTCCCGTTTTCGCTCTTTTTTCGCCCTCAAGTCAAGGTCTGCACTGAAGACATTAAAATTCAATTAAGCTGAATTTTTCGCTGTTCTCGGTTTGACAATAGGATTATTTCGAATGACTATAAAACTCTCTGTTGATGCCTGTAAACGTTAGGTGGATAAACACGATACAAAATGGAGGGTTAATGAATGAAACAGACGACTCGTATTAAAGCGATACTCAACCGATTCGCACCCGGGCAGACGATGACCGAGTACGCGCTGATTTTATCAGGGTCGCCATAGTCGTTTTCGTCGCCTACCAGACGATGGGGCACATCACAACTCTGGTCAATTCGATCGACAGCCAGATTTAATTGACCAGATTTGAACAGAGGCGCGAGGAGGATCGGCAGCGATGCCGGTCCTCCTCGCGCCTCTGTGCTTTCGCCCATATCAATCAAACCTCGAGCGTGACTTTAGCGATGCCGTGCAGGAACGGTTCGGCGCGGCGGGCGAGTGTGGAAGCAAAAATCGTTTTTGCGAGCGCAATCGCGGGAGCGCTTAACAAGGCGGCGCTGATTACTCCCGGCGCGAACAATACAGACGGACCGAATTGCTGCATCGCCTGAATTCGCGCGACTTCGGGTTGGCGCTCGGCTTGGATGCGCGACGCCGCAGTATCGAAATCGCGCACGCTCGCATCGTCGCGAGCGGCGACGGGCACAAGGTGATTCGCGGCGACGATGGCGTCGCGCAGCGCGATGTTGATTCCCTGTCCGCCAACCGGCGACATCGGATGCGACGCATCTCCGATCAGAATTGCACCGGGCGATGTCCAATCCGCCAATCGATCGCAAATCACGTCCAGCAGCACAGGCTTTGCCAGAGCGCTGCGATTGCCCTCGAGAAACGCGGCCAGCGCCGGCGATACGTGCGGGGCCATCTCCGGTACCCATCCTCCGGCGCCCAACCGTCGGATATCGGCGAACCGCCCCTTGTTAATGACCCATCCGATTTGCAGATGTCCGAGCGGTGAGGGATACGTCAGGGCGAGATGGCCCGGACCCGCGTATGCGCGGAAAGCCGGTTCCTCGCCGTAACCCTCGATAGGAGCCTTGGCCCAGATGACATCGAAAGGCTGCAGGATGCGGGCAGGCGTGAGAGCGAGGCGTTTGCGGATCACTGACGCGCGGCCGTCTGAGGCTACCACTAAATCCGCCTGAAACTCGCGCGGGCCGTCGACGGTGTCGGCATGAACGCCTGCTACGCGATTGCGATCCATGATCAAATCGCGAACTGTTGCGCCCCGATGGATCGCAAAGCCGGCGAATTTCGAGGCATCGCCCACGAGCATCTCGAGTAGCTGCGGTTGAGGCACGACTCGCGGCATCCCCGTCGCCGGTGCGAGCGCTATCTCGGCGACAAAACGGGATCCGCGGTAAATCTCGACCCTTTGGACCGGTGCGTTCGGGATCGCCTCCAGTTTCTTCGCCAGTCCGGTCTGCGCCAGCGCCTCGATCCCAGAGGGCATCAGGACCTCGCCGCGGAACTCGCGTTCGAAGTCGGTCTGTCGTTCGAGAAGCGTGACCCGGATCGAGCGGCGGGCGAGAAGATATGAGAGCGTCGCTCCTGCGGGTCCCGCGCCCACGACGATGACGTGCTTCGGCATTTCGCACCCTCGCAACGCTGATCTTTGTTCAGCTTAATTGCCCATCAATCTTCAACGAAATACAAGAATTTCGGCGTGGAAAGCTCGGTTGCGTGCCCCATACCCATGACCTATAAGGGGCTGAGAAATGGCGATTGGAAGCACTTCTATTTCGCCGGCATCGACCTCATCACCGATTCGCGAGATTCTCGACCGTGCGCTTGCGGGCGCACCGCTCGATGAAGCCGAAGCGATCGCACTCGTCGAATGTCCGGCACGGGATCTGCCGGATGTAATCGCGGCGGCATCCGAGCTTCGCGATCGCGGCAAAGGCCGCGACGTCACTTACTCGCGCAAAGTTTTCCTTCCGATCACCAATCTATGCCGCGATCGATGCACCTACTGCACGTTCCGCAAAGACCCGGGCGATCCCGGTGCGTGGACGATGATGCCCGACGAAATCGCCGCATGGTCGCGTCGCGGAGCGGAACTCGGATGCAAAGAGGCGCTGATGTGCCTGGGCGACAAGCCCGAGGTCGCGTTCAAGGAATATCGCGAGACGCTTAAAGAACTCGGTGTCCGTTCGACGATCGAGTACGTCGCGCGCGCATGTGAAATCGCAATTGATGCGGGGCTGCTGCCGCATACCAATGCCGGCCTGATGAGCGTCGACGAGATGCGGATGCTGCGTCCGCTCAACGCGAGCATGGGACTGATGCTCGAAAACATCTCGCTTCGGCTGCGTCAGAGCGGCGGAGTCCATCAATGGGCGCCCGACAAGGATCCCAAGCTTCGGATGCGGATGACCGACGAAGCGGGCGAGCTTCAAATTCCGTTCACGAGCGGAATCCTGCTTGGAATCGGCGAGACTCCCGCTGAGCGCGCGCAGAGCCTGATCGCGATACGCGATTCGCACGAGCGTCACGGTCATATCCAGGAAGTGATCATCCAGAACTTCCGCGCGAAACCCGAGATCCCGATGGCGGATGCGGCCGAGCCTGACGAAACCGATATGGCACGTGCGCTCGCGACCGCGCGCCTGGTGCTCGGCCCTGCGATGAACGTGCAAGCGCCGCCGAATCTGTCGCCGAACCAGATCGAACTTTTCCTCAACTGCGGCATCAACGACTGGGGCGGGATATCGCCGCTCACGCGCGACTATGTGAATCCCGAAGCGCCGTGGCCTCATCTGGAGCAGTTGGGTGAGCGATGCGCCCGCGCAGGCTTCCGACTCATTCAACGCCTCGCGATCTATCCCGAGTACACCAACAAGCGCTGGCTCGATTCTGCGATTGCGCCAAGGGTTGAAGCGATGCAGTATCGAATTTCCGGAGGTGTGGCGTGAACCTCGAGTATTGGAGCAACTGGGTCGACGAAATCGAAGCTACCCCGCTTGAATCGCTTCTGGGCAAGGCATCGGCGCCTGTCCGAACGGCGCTGGAAGATTGCCTGGAACGTCGCGAGATTACGCCCGAGCAGGGTCTGACGGTTTACACCGCCCAGGGCGACGATCTGCGCGCGTCGGTGAAATGCGCCGATATCGCGCGCGCCGAAGACGTGGGCAACGAAGTCACCTACGTCGTCAATCGCAACATCAATTTCACGAACATCTGCTTTGTCGGATGCCAGTTCTGCGGATTCAAGCGCCAGCGATGGGAAGCCGACGCTTACGATCACTCCGATGCGGGAATTCTCGCGAAGGTCGCCGAGGCGGTCGAGCGCGGCGCCACCGAAGTATGCATGCAGGGCGGTATCAACCCCGAGATGCCCGACTTCAAATATCGTGACCTTGTGACGCTGATCAAAGGCGCGTTTCCCGATATCCACATGCATGCGTTCTCACCGATGGAGATCATGTTCGGCGCGCGCCGCGTGCGCATGGACTATCCCGAGTACATCGGGATGCTCAAGGAAGCGGGGCTCGGTTCGATTCCCGGAACAGCGGCCGAAATTCTCGACGACGACGTGCGCGAGGTGCTGAGCCACAAGAAGGTTGATGTGGCCACTTGGGTCGACGTCATCACGAGCGCGCATTCGGTCGGCATGCCGACGACCTCGACGATCATGTACGGGCATCTCGAAAATCCGCGCCACGTCGTCAACCATCTCAGCCTGATTCGCACGATTCAGAAGAACACGCACGGATTCACGGAATTCGTGCCGCTGCGCTTCATCCACGAGAACACTGTCCTGTATCGCAAGGGTCTAGTGAAGCCGCCCGAGACCGGCGTTCTCGATTTTCAGATGTACGCGTTCGCCCGCCTGTTCCTGCGCGGCGCGATCAACAATATCCAGACTTCGTGGGTGAAGCTGGGTCCGGATCTGGCCGCTCTGACGCTGAAGGCGGGATGCAACGATTTCTCCGGCACGCTGATGGAGGAAAGCATCACGCGCGAGGCAGGCGGCGAGGCAGGCGAATTCATCGCGGTCGACACGATCGAAGAAAAGGCGCGCGCGATGGGCCGCGTTGCTGTCGAACGCTCCACGCTCTACAAAAAGCTCCACGGTAAGAAGGCTCCCAATGGCGCACGGCCGACCCTCCATTCCCACAACGGCGCGGATAACCACGCTAGCGGGGGGAGTGGGGGCGGCTAAGTTCATCCGGGGCCTGGTTCGCAAGATTACCCCCGAGCGTCTGACCGTCGTCGTTAATACCGGCGACGACGAAGACTTTTACGGGCTTTACGTCTCGCCGGACGTCGACACCGTCACCTATACGCTCGCAAATGTCGTGCATCCGAAGCAGGGATGGGGACGGTGCGACGAGTCGTTCAAAGTGCTCGAGGAGCTGACACGGTTTTATGGCGACGCGTGGTTCCGCCTCGGCGATCGCGACCTCGCGACCCATCTGTATCGAACGCATCGGATGCGCGCGGGAGCGGGACTCGGCGAAATAACAGAGGAGATCGCGCGACGGTTCGGAATCAAATCGCGCGTAATCCCGATGAGCAATGATCGCGTGCGCACATTCGTGAAATTGCGACGCCGCAATGCAATCCCGTTCCAGGAGTATTTCGTCAAAGGGCGCGCCGCTGGCGACGTCGAAGCTATCGAGCTGCGCGGAATCGACAAGGCGCGACCGCTGCCCGCGGTGCTCGAGGCGATCAAGTCGTCGCGCGGGGTTATCCTCGCTCCGTCAAATCCGTTCGTGTCGCTAGGGCCGATACTCGACTTGAGCGGCGTCCGATCAGCCCTGGCATCGGTGAAAACTCGCGTCGCGGCGATAAGTCCGATCGTCGGCGGACGCACGATAAAAGGACCGGCTGACAAGATGCTGCGCGGGCTCGGGATGGAGGTTTCGCCGCTGGGTGTCGCGCGCCTGTATCGCGATATCGTGGGCGTCTTCGTACTCGATCAGGTCGATCGCGACTGGATCGAGCCGGTTCGCGCGCTAGGAATGAAAGCCGTCGCCACCGACACTATCATGTCCACGCCCGCGCGCGCGGCGCGCCTCGCAGGCATAGTGCTCGAAGCTTTGGCAGTGTAATTTAACCCATACATGGCTTCGATAACTCTGACCGCGATTGAAGGAATCCCGATGGTGAAGGCGGGCGACGATCTCGCCGCATTGATCGCCAGGAGCATCGCGCAAAGCGCTGTCCGTCTTCAGGACGGCGATATCGTCGTCGTGTGTCAGAAGATCGTATCCAAATCCGAAGGCCGGGTCGTCGATTTCAGGGACGTCGAACCGTCGGCGTTCGCGCGTGCGTACGCCGCCCGATGGGAAAAGGATCCGCGCGCAGTCGAAATCGTCCTGCGCCAGACGAGCCGTATCGTGCGCAACGACAAGGGCGTTCTAATCGTGGAGACGGGGCCGGGATGGGTGTGCGCCAACGCGGGCGTCGATGAATCCAACAGCCTTGCCGATGAGCGCGCGATCCTGCTTCCCGAGGATCCCGACGCTTCCGCGCGCAGGATTCGCGACGGGCTTAGGAATCTGTGCAACGCGCGATGCGCTGTCGTCATTACCGACACGTTCGGGCGCCCCTGGCGCGACGGGCTCACAGAAATTTGTCTCGGCGTCGCGGGAATCAATCCGATGCTTGATCTGCGCGGCACCAATGATCTCGGCGGGCGCGAGCTGCATCACACCGTGGTCGCGATTGCCGATGAGATCGCATGTGCGGCCGGACTGCTGATGGAAAAAGCGGCTGCTATTCCCGTGGTTCACATTCGCGGCTACAAATACGAGCCGTGCGAAGGAAGCGCGAAGGTCTTGATTCGCCCGGCGGAAGCGGATTTGTTCCGATAAACCGTGTCTAGCGCAAACGCATACCTGCCACGGCATGCGCCAATGAATCCCGCTCGCTTGATCGAGAAGGATCTGGCGGCGACCGAGGCCAAGTTGAAGCGGATGCTCGACTCGAACGAGTCGATCATCGCCGAGATCTGTCATTACCTCGTTGACGGCGGCGGCAAGCGCCTTCGTCCGACATTTATCCTGCTTACGTATCGAGCGTGCGGCGGCAACGACAAGAATGTCGAAGACGCGATCGACGTGGCGATTGCGCTTGAATTGATTCACTCGGCCACGCTGCTCCATGACGATATCGTTGACGCCGGGATGCTGCGTCGCGGCAAGCCGTCGGCGTTCGCGCGATACGGCGCCGGCGCAACATTGATCGCGGGCGACTATCTTTTCTGCCGCGCTTTCAAGCTTTGCGGCCGTTTCGAGGAGCGGTTGATACTCGCGGCGGCCAACGCATGTATCCAGCTTACGGAAGGCGAAGTGATGGAAGGCCGTTTCCGCCACAGCGCCGGCGCAAATCTCGACGATTACGTCGCAGTAATCGAGCGCAAAACCGCATCGCTGTTCGCCGCTGGCGGTCTGGCCGCCGCGGACGTCGCTGGAGCTTCGAAAACCACTATCGAGGCAATGCGCCAGCTTGGCGACGCGATCGGGCAGGCGTTCCAGATGGTTGATGACATCCTCGATGTTGTCGGACCCGAGGAAAAAATCGGCAAGCCGGTCGGATCGGATTTACGCGCCGGAATTCCGTCGCTGCCGGTCGTGCTTGGCATGACGCGCAATCCTGAGTTGCGTGCGTTTTTCCAAAACGGCTCGATGTCGGACGATGCCACGTTCCAACGCGTGCTCGCGATATTACGCTCACCGGAGATTGTCGCCGAGGCGCGCGCGATGGCGGCGGCGCGCGTCAAGAGCGCACGCGACTTGCTCGCCACGCTCAAGCCCTCGGTCTATCGCGACGCTCTCGGCGTGATTCTCGACGAACAGGTCGACCGCGAGCTCTAGGCGTCTTCCTATTGCCGCCCCAATTCTTTGCCATGGGGGACGGTCAGGGAGGGGTGCAGAGACCCGCGCGGATAGTCGAATTTAAAAGAAAAAGGCCGGCGCACTGAGTGTGCCGGCGCTTCTTTGAGTTCCCAATCGTTGCGAGCTAGCGGCTTTCGGAAGACTCCGGATTCACCACGGGCTCGATTCGCACTCGGCGCTTGTCGCCGCGGTACGATTCATATTTGACGATTCCATCGATGCGCGCGTAAAGCGTGTAATCGCGACCCATCCCGACGTTCGCGCCCGGATGCACTCGCGTGCCGAGCTGGCGTACGAGGATGTTGCCGGCCTTCACGGATTCGCCCGCGTAAATCTTGACGCCGCGATGTTGTCCCGGGCTGTCACGCCCGTTGCGCGTCGATCCTTGTCCTTTTTTATGCGCCACGGTTGGTCTCCCGATAGAGGCGAGCTGATTCTCGCATTCGGATCGAAATTACGAAAACCGAGTACGGTCGCGTCGCGCGCGATTTCACGCGCCGGTTGCGATCTCCTCGATCTTGAGAACGGTTAATTCCTGCCGATGCCCGCGCTTGCGGCGATAGTTCTTGCGCCGCTTCTTCTTGAACACGATCACCTTGGCGCCACGCGGTTGCTGAACGATCTTAGCGTTCACAGACGCATTGGGAACCGTCGGAGTGCCGACCGACGGCGATTCACCGCCGATCGCCAGCACTTCGGTCAGGGAAACTTTTGATCCGACATCGCCTTCGATGCGCTCGACCGTGATCTGATCGCCCGCAGCGACGCGGTACTGCTTGCCGCCAGTTTTTACGATTGCGTACATGTGCAAACCGGAACCATCTTAAATATCGGTCAGGACGATACGTGTCAACGCGATGCGCGCCAATCGTCCTCCGATAAGCCATCGACTCCGCATCGCAAAAAGAAAGGAGGCGGTCCGATAGGACCGCCTCCCGCTATCGATTAGGCGGCGCGGGTTAGTCTATACCGAGGCGCTCACGCCCCTCGGCGGATATCATTTGTGGATTCCACGGAGGATCCCATACCAAATCTACATTAGCTTCCGAAACTCCGGGAAGTAAGCTCAACTTCTGACGGGCGTCGTACGCGATCGATGCTCCCATCCCGCATCCCTGCGCGGTCAGCGTCATCTTCACGTCAACGCGATTTCCACCGTTTTCGAGCTTCGAGATCTCCATCCCGTAGACGAGTCCGAGATCGACGATGTTAACAGGGATCTCAGGGTCGTAGCAGGTCTTCAACTGCTCCCACACCATCGCTTCGAGATTGCCGCCGGCTGCCGACGTTTTGGTTTCCTCGGCGGATTTACCGAGCGCGTCGGCGTCGCTCCCGGCGATCCTGAATAGTCCACCATGCGACGGCACTTGAACGGTATACGTCCCGCCGAGAGCCTGCGTGATGTAGACCTCGAGTCCTTTTTCCAGCTTGCGCTTGAGTCCACCCGGAATCTGGACGGCTTCACAATCGCGGGTTAGTTCCACACGCTCCATTATCGTTCCCCGTTATGAGTGAATTGTAGACCATAACAGGCCACTTTTACAATCGCTGCTCGCCCGCGAGTTGAAACTGCCTATTTGGGTTCGTTTGGTAATTCGCGAATTGCTTTCTGTCCTCGCGTTAGCGACTGCGGAGAGAAACTCTGCATTAAATCGAATGATTTCACATCGAGTCACGGAGGAAAAGACCTCGAGGCCAAAGGAGAAAGGACGCTTCGTCGGTCCGCTATCGTAGTTGCTGCTGTCGTTTTCGCCCGTTGTTTGCTACAAGTTTCGCGAGGTCAGGATTGTGGGGGCGGGGACAGACGAGGTCGTCAGAGAATCAGGCGCGTATCGCGCGACGGTAAAGGAGAAGCTGTTTGCGTTTCTCCAATCGCGTCCGGCGGGCGCCGACGCAAGCGAGCTGGTAGGATTGCTCCTGAGCGGCGCCGGTTCCGATCCTGAACTGGGAGCGCGTATCGTCGCGACCGTCCTCGGCGAAGATCCTAATTTCCATTTTGATTCATCTTCGGGACTGTGGTCGCTCGCCGCGTCGAATTCGATTCGCGTGGCGCTCGACGATGCGCGATTCACGGTCGTCGATCTCGAAACCACGGGCGGGCGTCCCGGTCCCGGAACGATAATCGAGATTGGTGCGTGGCGGATGGTCGGCAAGCGGATGGTCGATTCGTTCGAATCTCTAGTCCGACCACATGGGCCGATTCCGCGATTCATCAGCGGGCTGACTTCGATCACCAACGAGATGGTGCGCGAGGCGCCGCCCGTCGAGTCTGTTCTGCCGCGATTTCGCGAGTTTATGGGCGATTCGGTGATGGTCGCGCATAACGCGGCGTTTGATTTTGGATTTCTCGATTTCGAATTCCGCAGAGTCTTCGGTCTCGGAATCGCGAATCCTGTCCTGTGCACGATTCGGATGGCTCGTCGATTCGTGCCGTCGCTCAAACGTCGGCGTCTCGACTCGCTGGCGGAGCATTTCGGGCTTTCGCTCGAAGGGCGGCATCGCGGATGGGGCGACGCGCGGATGACCGCCGAACTGCTTTCGATATTCCTCGATATCGCGCAGCAGATGGGAATCACGCGTCTCGATCGCCTGATCGATGACCATCAGCGGGGCGCCGCCGGACGCCGCATCGAACGTCACGTGCCGCCCGAGGAGATCGCGGCGATTCCCGCGTCGCCGGGCGTATACATGATGCGCAACGAGCGCGGCGATCTTCTCTATATCGGCAAGGCGCGCAGGCTTAAGGATCGCGTCGGCTCCTATTTCAATTCGACCGTGAGCGCCAAGACCGCGGATCTGATTCGCCATGTATGGAAGATCGAAACGCGCGTCACGCGCTCGTCCCTCGAGGCCGCCTTGGAAGAGGCGCGCCTGATTCGCGAGCTCAAGCCGCCGTACAATCGGATGCTCAAGAGCGCCGCGCCGGCGTATTTCGTGCGTATCGACATGATGGACGAGTTCCCGCGCCTCGTCGTGACGCAGAAGCTTTCGGCCCGTCGCGGCGTGATGCAACTCGGCCCGTTTATCGGCAAACGAAGTATCGATAATTCCGCGCGTGCGCTGTCGAGGATGGTCGGACTGCGGACCTGCAGCGAAAAGCTCGCGCCCGATCCCGATTTCTCCGTGTGCATGTACGGCCAGATGGGACACTGTGCTGCGCCCTGCAACGGGAGCATCGACGCCGACGAGTACGCATCGCGAGTGAATCGGACGCTTGGGTTTCTGCGCGGACGGAGCGGATCGCTTCTGGGCGAACTGTCGCGCGCGCGCGAACAGGCGGCGAGGGCGATGCGTTTCGAAGAAGCGAATCGGCGCCATCGCGATCTCGAGGCGCTGGTTACGTTCGCCTCGCGTGCGAGCCGTCTAAGCCAGGTCGTGACCGAGAATAATCTGGTGATCGTAACGGGCGCGCCCGGCGACCGCGTCGCGCACGTCGTGTTATCCGGGCGGCTGGCGATGTCGCGTGAAATCGATTCGCCCGAGGCGAGCGAATCGATCGCTGCGTTCGTGCGGGAGAACTTCGATCGTTATCGCGAGCGGCCTGTTGCGCGCGACGAACTGGAGCCGATGCAGATCGTCGCGCGATGGCTTCGCGAACGCTCCCCCGAAGAAGGCCGCGTGATCTACCTAGGCGGCCCCGATTTCGATCCAGCCGCAATAATCTAAGTCCGGGGTAGGGTCGTCAGCTTCGAGCGCATAGGTCGCGCGTGTCGCGCGTCTTCTTCAGACAGTATGAGGCTTCGGTCGGCCCTGGACCATGCAAGGTCACCGTTCGAAAACGCAGACGCGCAGGAACCACAGACATAGCGCTCGTGCCGCGCGGGCTAAGAAACGGTTCGACTTCTGCAACCGAATTTCAAACTCAGTCCACTTCGGAACCCCTGCATAAGTAACTGCACCCCCCTCGGTACGAACCGGCAAGATAGGTAACAGAATAGACCGGCAGCAAAAGTAACACTTTTCGCGTTGCGATGCGGGGAAGGCGAGGAAAGGGGGTGCTGACGAGCACTTGCGCCGAGCTTCCCTAACTCTCGGGGCGATACCATTCGGGTGACGGGCCGGCCGCGCGTTCGATTTCGGGTACGAACGTCCGGTCGAGCTCTGCCACGAGCGCTCCTAGGTTCTCGACGATCTTCTCCCATCGCTCTGCGTTTCCGATCGGATACTGCGCCTGGGGAATTGCTTTCGCGCTTACCGGAAGAAAGAGCGTGGCCTTGAAGCCTGCTCCGAACACGCGAAACATCGCGAGCAGGCTGTTGCTCCAGGTTCCACAATCCAGATGCAGTTCCGCAGTCAAATTCGCCGCAGTTCGACGAGTTAAGGTGAAGGCTCCCGTACTGCCGCGGCAGTTATAACCCATTGGTTTGAACACCCGCTCGAGCGCGGGTTTCTTCGGCCCTGAAGAAACACCAACGGGGGCTTCCTTCCTCGCCTCGAGGCCTGAGGCCGCAAGGTCATGAGGCAATCGCGCGTGCTCGACGATTTCGGCCATCCGCGCCCGGTAGTCGAGGACGATCGGCTGGACAGCCTGCACCGCTTTCGGATTTGGACTCGGTACCACCACTCCCAACGTCGAGCGGACGGCCGGAGCCACCTCTCCGGGTTCAGCCATTGGAACCTGGACCGTGCGACGGATTTTCCCGCAACCTGCGAAGATGGTCGCCAGCGCGTCTGACGGCGGCGGCAGTTTCTTCGCGGCAGGATCGCCTTCGACGATGGTGCAGGCCGACAGCGATCGGTTGCGCCCGTTGACCCACCAACTGTCGACCACCAGGACGCCGGCCATAAATTGAGCGGTCCGACCCGCAGCGGGAGAGCGTTCGCCAAAATCAGGCGAATGGAACTGGATTGCGACACTATGGAAGGGAAACGAGCGCGGCACGCCTGCGGCAATCTCGCGCAGCGTGGCGAAGGGTATCGGTTCGCCGGCACCCTGCGACAGCGGCCCGTTGGAAATCCGACGGGCTCCCTGAATCCCGGCTGCAGGAGCGGCGCTGGTTACGAAGCGTTCGAGTTCCGGATGACGCCTGAGTACGCGATCGACGGACGAGACTCCGCCCGGGATGGGCGAGTCGCCGAAATTGAATTGAATCGAAGGTTCACCGCGGCCGACATCGAGGAACCCCTTACGGACCCGGTCCAGCATGTCGGCGAGGGGTTCCTTCCGGCTTGCGGCGAACGTTCTCAGAATCGCAACCCGCATCGAAAACGCCTCCCGGCGCGAAATATGCCGACGTCCGAGCGTATCAGAACGTCAGCTTTAACACTCCGGCGCTGTCGGTCGTCGCGTTGTTCCCCACTCCGATCGTTACGACGTTGGCGTTTCCGTTCGGCGTAACCGTCGCCCCATAGGACGTGTTCGGCGCGAGGCCCGTCACAAACATCGTATGAACGCCCGTGGGCGCGGGCAGCGTCGTCGACGCGGACGCCGGATTCGCGTTGACCGGGAAATACACGGCGATACTGCCGAACGCCGCGCCATCGAACGGGGTCCCGGCGCTGGCCTGCACGTGCGATGCGGGAACCATCGCAGCGCCCGCATCCGCCCCCTGCAACACGTGCAGGAATCGCGTGTCGGTCGGATTCGAACCGTCCTGAACAGTCATCACGTATTGGGTCGGCTCAAGCTCCGCGACCGTTGTGAGATCGCCTGCCGCGTAACGCGCCGTTATCGAGGGCGCCGCCGGAAGCAATGTCTGTACGAACAGCTGCTGGCCGCTCGAGAGCGTCTCCGTCGCGACGTTGTCGTTAATCACGGGATTCGTGATCAACGTCAGATTCCATCGCTTGAACAGGCCGGTGTTTATCGATGTCGCGCGATCGTAGGTCACGATATAGTCGTTGTTGACCCACAGGATCGAACGCGTCGCCTGCGTGATGTTGTCGATACTCTGCGACGGCGTCCAGATATCGGGACGATTGTAGAGATTCGTCAGATCGCTCGATGCGTATACGTAGCCGGGACCGCTGCTGATCAGATTCGTCGGGTCTCCAGCATTATCGCCGAGCATCCACTGGCTGCCGTTGGCGAGCTCGCCCTGTTCGAACCAATCGACCACAGGATTGCCGCTCGGACACGTGTTCTGGAGCCCGAGCGAGTTGAGATAGTAGGTGGTTTCTCCCAGCCAGTTGTTATCGTAATTGCTCATCTCCTTCGTGAGCCACTCGCCCTTGCGATAGAGCTCAAACTGGCCGGCGTTGCCGTCCTGATGGTTTATCGACTCCCAACTAGACCGATAGTCGAACATCGTGCCGGTGGGACTCCAATCGCTGTGCGCGACGATACGGCCTGCGCCGGGATCGACGAATAGGGTCGGATAGTTCGGACGCGGATCGGTCGGCGTGGTGTACGGAACCGACGGGTCATACAGCATGTAATAGAGGATTGTTTCGATAAAACTGTACGGATCGGTCATACGCGTATAAAACGCGTTCGGTCCTCCCTGCGCGATGTTGTAACTGAACCATCGCGCATCCGCGACGTGCGTCGATTGTCCGTTCTGCTGCTCTAGCAGCGCCAGTAACGAGAACGGTTCCATATAGTCGGGCGTCACGTAGAAGCGAAGCAGATCGCCGTACGATGCAAACTGGTACTCCTGTCCCAGGTAGGCTTCGCTGCCGGTCGGGAAAATCGCAGTAGGAGTCAGCGATGAGAATATTCCCTGTACGTAGCGATCCCACATCGGCATCGAGATCATCGCGATCTGCGGCCCTGTGTAGCTCGCGTACGTCGGATCGTTGAAGCCTGCCGTCTGCAGCGCAAGCAGTCCCTGCAGGATGTTGCCGTAGGAAATTCCGTAGAGCATCCCTTCCGGCGGCAGGCCGCCGCTGGCGAGTCCGAATCCTGCTCCGTTGCCGGGGATTCCATACGCGGCGGCTACGGTAGGGCCGTCGCCGTACATCGCGTACTGTTGATACATCCACGCGCCGAGCGCATCGGTAAGATAGCTGCGCAGCGAATTTCCGATCGTCGCGCCGGAGACCGAGGAGTTGACGGGCGGGTCGTCGCTCGGATCGATCGCCAGCGCCAGCATCGTCATCAGCCGTGCGTGCGCCGTGTAATAATTGTTCGCCGCCATCCGATACGGGAGATTGCCCGGTAGGAGTTGCGTGCTGTTCACTACGCCCGGAATTTGCGGACTGTCGCCTCCGGTCGTGCTGGCGGTTTCGCACGCCGCCTCCCACATCATGAAGACGTTGCGAATTGTCGCCTTGTCGCCGGCAGTCAGGATCGGCTGCCCTTGGGCGTCGACTGCGTTGTAAATCCAATCGACGATCAGCGGCCATTCCTCACCCGATTCGCTGGCGCGATTGTACGTCGCAAACATCGGATCGCGGAACGGCGCGCCGGCCAGCGTGCCCAGCGCCGCCTGATTCATCGCGTACATCAGCATGTTGCGCGCGTATTGAGCGTAAAGGATGCGATTGCTCGGATTCGGATCGATGAGCGAGTTGAAGGCAAGAATCGCTCCGTACTGCTCGGTCAGATAGCCGGTGTATCCTTGTGTATCACCCGGATCGGGATAACTGGGATTCGGCTGTCCGCCCGGAAAGAACTGTGTGTTGTAAAGGTTGACCGCGGTTTGAAGGACCGGGAGCAAGCCCTGCGTGTATACGGAGTTGCTCTGCGTCGCCCAGCTTCTCAGCCGAGGCAGATCGTTGGGCGTAATCCAGAGACGCGGATGCGTCGCGACGGGGTAGGGGATCGATCCTGCGGGGCCGGGAGTTGGTGTGGCGGTCGGGGAACCGACTGAAGTCGGCGTCGCGGTCGGCGATACTGTCGCGCTCTGCGTCGGAACTGGCGTTGGTGTCGGGGTCGCTGTCGCCGTCAGAGTTGGCGTCGGCGTTACGGTGCGCGACGGCGTCGGGGTTGCCGTGCGGCTCGGCGTCGGAGTGGCGGTGCGAGTCCTGGTTGCGGTCGGCTTCGTCGTCGGAGTTGGCGTTGAGGTCTTAGTCCGCGTCGGCGTTGCGGTCGGCCGTGGAGTCGAAGTCCTGCTGGGTGTCGGAGTTGGAGTACGTGTCGACGATGGCTTCGGAGTCGCGGTCTTGGCCATCGATGGCGTCGCGCTTGGTGATGCGGCCGCGCCTCCGACAGGCACCGTGATGCTGTTGCCGCAAATCGATCCGGGATTCTTCACGCAAAACGACGCCGTGCTCGCCGGCCCCTGATAGGCGTTGGCCGTGATCGTCGTCGA
>Ga0187771_10000891_pt1 | contig 19263 bp, 17 predicted proteins | sample 0116_SJ02_MP15_1_FD_133139 | JGI IMG/M metagenome (GOLD analysis project Ga0187771, IMG submission 133139) | Tropical peat soil microbial communities from peatlands in Department of Meta, Colombia - 0116_SJ02_MP15_10_MG | ecosystem: Environmental > Terrestrial > Soil > Wetlands > Peat | place...
AGCTCATCCGGAAACTCGACCCCCGCCCCGGCCAGCGCTACAACAGCATGCAGGCTCGGCTGATCGAGCCCGACGTCGCCTTCGTGAAATCGGGTGAGGACTATCAGGTGGTGATGAACGAGGACGGCCTTCCCCAGTTGCGGTTAAGCCACCATTACCGGCGTTTGTTGGGAGAGGGCAGCACCACGCGGGAAGTCCGCAACTACGTCAAAGAACGCTTCACCTCCGCCATCCAGCTCATCAAGAACATCGAGCAGCGCAAGCAGACCATCATCAAAGTGTGCGAGGCGATCATCCGGCGCCAAAAGGAGTTCCTGGACAAGGGCATTGACTTCCTGCGCCCCATGATGATCAAGGAGGTGGCCGAGGAAGTCGGGGTCCATCCCTCCACCGTCAGCCGGGCCGTCGCCAGCAAGTACGCCCACACCCCCCAGGGAGTTTACGAACTGCGCTACTTTTTCTCGGAAGCCGTGCAGGGACCGTCGGGGCTGTCGACATCCCTGGTGAACCTGAAGCGCCTCGTCAAGAAAATGATCGAGGAAGAAGATGTCGCGCATCCCCTCACCGACGAGCAGATTACGCACCGGCTTAGCGAGCTGGGGTTCTGCGTGACTCGTCGGACCGTGGCCAAGTACCGCGAGGATATGCGCATTCCCAGCACCCACCAGCGCCGGGTAAAAGCGTGAGGAAGTTCCAAGCAGTCCATTGCCTCTTGCGCAAAGCCGAGGAGGTCAACCCATGCGTATCGATTTCACCGGCCGCCAGATGGAAATCAGCTCGGATTTGCGCCAATACACGGAAGAGCGCCTGCGGAAATTCACCCGACTTCTAGGCGATGGGTTTGACCTGCACGTCATCCTGACGGCCCAGAGGCACCGCCGCATCGCGGAAATTACAATGCGAGTTCGCGACCGCGTTTTGGTTGGCATCCATGAAACCGGCGACGCCCGGTCCTCCATCAATGGCGCCCTCGACAAGCTGGAGCGACAAGCCGTGCGCGCGCTGGAGCGGCGCCGCACGCGGAAGCGGCGGCCCAAGCCGGCCACTGCCATCGTGCTGAACGTGCTGGGGGCGGAGCGCATCGACCACGACGAGCACCGGCTGATTGAAACCGAACGGGTGGCCATCAAGCCCATGACCGTGGAGGAGGCCATCGAGGCTTTAGACCAGAAGCACGTGGGGGCCGTGGTCTTCCGCAACCCGATGACCGAGCGGGTGAATGTCATTTACCAGCGGCCCGACGGCAACCTGGGCTTGATCGAGCCCGAGCCCTGAGAGAAAAGTGAAGCCCACCTCGCATCGCAAGCGCCTCAAGCAATTCGTGCTCATTACCGGGCTCAGCGGGTCGGGCAAGGGCTCGGTGCTGAAGGCTTTCGAGGATCTCGGTTACCACTGTATTGACAACCTGCCGATCGATCTCATTGCCCAATTCGCGGATATGTGCCGCCAGTCCGGGAACCGGATGAACCGCGCGGCGGTGGTGGTCGACATTCGCGAGGGCGAGGCGATCAGCCAGCTCCCCACCCTCTACCAGAATCTGGCCCGCGACAACCTGAAGATTTCTGTGGTTTTCTTGGAAGCCTCGGACCGGGCCTTGATCCGCCGCTTCGAGGAGACCCGCCGGCCTCACCCCCTGGGACGCGACCTGCCGGTGCGCGAGGGCATCCGCCTGGAGCGGATATTGCTCAAGCCGATGCGCCAGCTCGCCGATACGGTGATTGACACCACCCGCCTGAACGTGCACGAGTTGCGCGACCTGATCCAGACCCGCTTCGGCGGCCTCGCCGCGCGGAGCTCGGTGCTGGTCTCCGTGGTGTCGTTCGGTTATCGCTACGGTGTGCCCTCGGACGCGGACCTGGTATTCGACGTCCGTTTCCTTCCCAACCCCAACTTTGTTGCCCGGCTGAAAAACAAGACGGGAAAGGACGCCGCCGTCCGCCGCTTCATGGACTCCTATTCCCAGACGCGGGAATTTCTCAATCGCTTGATGGAGCTGCTGCTTTATCTCCTTCCCAATTATGTGCGCGAGGGGAAGAGCTATCTCACCATCGCCATTGGCTGCACCGGAGGCCGTCACCGGTCGGTCGCGCTGGCGGAGCGGGTCAGCCAGGTCTTGGCCGGCGAAGGTTACAAGTCGAAAGTTTCCCATCGCGACATTGCGCGCGCGTAAGGTGGCCTACTGCTGTAGCGGCGGTCCGCGACCGCCTTGCTTTCGGCGCTCATAGAGCCTGCCTGCGGCAGGCACCGCTACAGAAATAGGGAGGGTATCGTGAACAACGTTCTCGCGATTGACATCGGGGGATCGCACTTCCGTGTGGGGCTGTTTGACGGGGAGGGCCGGCGTCTGCTCATTTCGGAGGGCGAGACGGACCGAGCCGCCGGCCGGGAGTGGATGCTCCCGCAAGTCCTGAAGCGCTGCCAGGAGCTGCTTGCTCAAACGGACTATCCCGTGCAGGCGTGCGGCGTCAGTTTCGGAGGGCCGGTGGATTTTGCGCGCCAGCGCGTGACGTCGGTGCACGCCCCGGGGTGGAAGGACTTCGAGATTGCCGACTGGGTGCGGGAGAATCTGGGATTACGCTGCCGGGTTGACAACGACGCAAACGCCGGGTGCCTCGGAGAGGCGCGCTTCGGGGCGGGCCGCGGGTGCCAGACCCTGAGTTACGTCACCCTGAGTACAGGAATTGGCTGCGGGCTGGTCTGCGACGGGAAGATTCATCGCGGGCATGACGGGATGGCGGGTGAGTTGGGGCACATCCCGGTTTCGGATTCGGGATACACGTGTTCCTGCGGGGCAAAAGGCTGCCTCGAGACGTTTTGCTCGGGCTCGGCAATCGGTCAGAGAGGGCGAGAGTGGGGCGAGCGCCGCCCCGAGGCCGCGGCGCGCATTCTGAAGCTGAGTGGAGGCAGACTGGGGGTGATCACCGCCAAGGAAGTGATGCAGGCCGCGGCGGAAGGAGATACGGCCGCCCTGCACATCGTGCGCGAGGCCGCCCGCTGGCTGGCGCGCGGCCTGCTGACGCTGATTCGAGTATTCAATCCTGATAAGGTCATTCTGGGGGGTGGAGTAATGCAGTCCGGCTCCGTCCTGTTGGAGCCCATGCGCGGCTTCCTGGACGAGTTTGCTTCTCCGACTGTCGGCTATTCAACCCAAATCGTCACGGCAGAGTTAGGGGTCCTATCGCCTCTGTACGGGGCGGCAGCCATGGGTCTGGAGCAACTGTAGACTGTGACGGCAGTCTCTGACCCCCTAGTGGGAACTCATAGAGTGCTGCCACAGTCGCTTGTAGCGCCGGGTTTCATTCCAGCATGTGCCCCGGCGCATCAAGGCGCCACGGGCATCGTCATGAGCGCTACACGCAGTGGCACATTGCAGTTCTTGGACTTTTTCGAGTAATCTAAGACTATGACGGCAGAGGAAAAGGCTCGGCTTGATGAAATCGTGTGGTTCCACCCAGACCGCATGAGCGGTCAACCCTGTTTCAAGGGAACCCGTGTTCCGGTGCAGGCGCTGATTGACCATATCGAGGGAAACTCGACCCTTGAGGAATTCTTGAAGGGCTTTCCGTCTGTGCGCCGTGAGCAGGCTATCGGGTTCATCGAACTCGCCAAAGACAACCTGCTGGCGTGCGTATCCTCTTAGACGAGTGCGTGAACGCGGGAGTCAAAGCAGCTTTCCCCGGCCACAAGGTCAAGACGGTGGCTGAGAGCGGCTGGGGCGGCAGTGCGGACGGACCTCTGTTGGCCCATGCCCAAAAATCCTTCGATGTTTTTGTGACCATCGATCGCAAGTTGGAGCACCAGCACGATCTCAAAAGGCTGAGGCTTGGGGTCGTAGTCGTACGTGTTCCCGACAATCAAATTGGGTCCTACCAAGTTGTTTCAACTGAATTGTTAAAGGCCGCCGAAACCGTGAAGCGGGGCCAAGTTATCCACGTAGACAGCCCGTCGACCAATTAGCCGGCGGGCGGCCGGGATATGATTGGACCAACTGTTGAACTCGCTGCAAACCTGGCATCGAAAGGAACGCACAGTGAGCATTCCAGGCAACGTCATCGAATCCATTGGAAACACCCCCCTCGTCCCGCTGCGAAAGGTTGTGCCGCCGGGCAGCGCGCGCATCCTTGCGAAGTTGGAATGGGCAAACCCTAGCGGAAGCATGAAAGATCGCGTGGCGAGGGCGGCGATTGAAAGCGCCGAAGCGTCTGGGCGCTTGTCCGCGGGCGAGACGGTTGTCGAGTACACGGGCGGGTCGACGGGAATATCTCTGGCCCTGGTTTGTGCGGCCAAGGGCTACAAATTGAATATCGTGTATTCCGATGCTTTTAGCGAAGAGAAGCGCGTCACCATGAAAGCCCTGGGGGCCCAGATCACTGACGTGCCCAGCGACCAAAAGCAAATCACTGAGAAACTCATCAAGACCATGATCCAGACTGCGCGGCACATAAGCGAGCAACCGGGGCACTGGTGGTGCGACCAACTGAACAACCACCACGCCGCCGACGGATACCGTTCCTTGGGAGAGGAAATCTGGGAGCAACTGGAGGGCAAGGTTGATGCGTTCGTGCAGGTGGTGGGAACCGCGCATTCGATTCACGGAGCCACCAAAGCCCTGCGCCGGTACAAACCTGACCTTCACGTCGCGGCTGTCGAGCCCGCCGAATCCGCCGTTCTTTCCGGCAAGCCATCGGGCTCGCACAAGATCGAAGGGATTGGGCTCGGGTTCGTCCCGCCCCTTTGGGAGCCTCACCTGGTCGATGAAGTTCTTACTGTCTCGACGGAAGAAGCCAAAGCCATGGCGCGGCGACTGGCGCGGGAAGAAGGGTTATTCGCAGGGACGTCTTCCGGAGCCAATGTGGTGGCGGCTTTGCGCGTCGCGGACCGACTGGGAACTGGTGCGACAGTCGTCACTGTGATGTGCGATTCGGGCGTCCGCTACCTGAGTACCGACCTCTACCGGCAACCGTAACGTCCCGGTTTATTTGGGGGGAGCTAATCAGCCACTCAGTCCGGGTGGAGATTTGTCCGCAGGCGAAGGGACCCGTCCTCCTCCAGCTTTTGGTGACAGTCCCACCCGACGGGGTAGCGCACGCCTTTCACTTCAATGTCCGCCTTGAGTCTCAGTCCCTCCCAATTCGTTCTCCTGGGCAAGACGAACTGCGCTTGCCGGACTTTTCCGGGCAGAGGATAGCCGGGATCGAGAGAGCCGCCCGCCACGACCTTGCCATCGTCACTCGTCAGGGTCACGCGCAGCGCTCCCGGCACCCCGGCGATTCCGTCGTTGGCGAAGCCGATCACCAAGCCGGGTGTCCCCTCCTTTTCATATGCCCACACGAACGATGGCCTGACGCGATATCCGATCCGCCGTCCGATCTCGTCAATGGCCTGGGGATATTGGCGGTAGTAATTCATGATGGATTCGGCCTTGATACGGTGGAAATTCCAGAGCGACCAGTAATTAGCGCCCACGTCCATGACGTGGGTGATTTCGTTGTCGGTGTAGGGGATTCCTTCGCTGATGCGGAGCGATCCGGGCGAGCCATCGGACATGCCGACTTCCACAACCGCGGCGATCCAGGGCGGGCGGTTGCTGAGGGCCTCAATCTGTTCGTTCTCGACGAAGATCGTATCCGTCCGCAGCCAGTTCGCGCTGCGCACAGTCCGGTCCACGACCTCTGAGTTGCCGACCCGGCTGAAGTCCGGTTGAGTATTGGTGACCAGCGGAGTCTTGCTCCAGTGCTTCCGCTGCAGTTCAAACATGTTGATCCAGGTTCGCTCGGCCGTCGCGTAGTCCGGAAACGGATTATTGGCGAACGGCCAGGTGTGTCCCTCGCCCCAAAAGCCGTACATAAACGTATCCATGAACTCGACCAGCGGATTGCCATTCAGTTCCGAGGCGAGCAGGCCGTTTAACTCCTCGAAGGCGGCTTGAAAGGCGGGGTGGTCGTATCGTGGCTCGGAGTAGTTCCGGCGGTGCCGGACAACGTTCGGGCTGCCTTTCCACTCGCCCTGCAGCTTCACCAGGGGGACCTTCTCGAGGACAAAATCGGGGAGCGCTTCTCCCTCATAGTCGGGAGCGCGCATTTGAATCCGAAAGGCAACGCGTTTGCCGTGCTTCCGCGCCAGCTCGAAAGTGAGCTTCCAATAATCGGGAAACTCCAGGCGTCCAGGACGCGGCTGAACTTCCCGCCAGGTGGGGCGCAAGTACAGCTTCTGCCCGAGAGGAACGCGCACCAGGTCTTCGATGGCCTGCGGAATGTTGTCGGACTGGATTTCCGCCTTGCCCATGTCGGCAGTGATGTAAGTGATGAGGCCCCTGCCGAAGCTCGGCGCGATTTCCTTCGAGGGCGTCGTGGCCATGACCACCGAACTGCCCGGCACCACTTCCTCGGGCGGGTATTGCGGAAAGGGGCCCTGGTCCAGACGATCGGAGATGGGAGGACCAAACCCGAAATCATACTTGTCCCAATTGTGGGCGGGGACAAACGCCCGGCCAGGTCGCCCGGCGATTCCGCCGACCGCCCCCGTAACCCCAGCCGTCTTGAGAAACTCTCTCCGGTTCATGTCAGCGCCTCCCGGTTGGTTGTCTCGCCTTAATATGCGCGTTGGGCCGAAATCCTACGCCAACATCCTTGCCGATGGAAGGTCAAACGGGGTGGCCGGATCCTTCAAGGAGCAACATCGCACTCACCTGGGGTGGAGTGCCGCGCTGAGGGTCGACGCAACGGGAAGCGTAGCGCACCATATAGGGCCGGCTCTCAGGGGAACATGCTGCGTTTAAGATAGCTATTTGCTTGACGGGCGTCCCCTCGGTGGCCTAAAATGGGTGATTTTGAGCCCCTTCCGGACGCCTCCGTCTGGGGGCGGTGGAGCGGATGAGCCAAGTTCAACGCCTGCTGGGGTCTCTGCGCCCTTACACGCTGCGCTTTATTCTTGCCTTCATTCTGATGGCGGTGGTGGGTGCATGCGAAGCGATCACCGCCCTCTTGATCAAGCCGGTTTTTGACCGTGTCCTCGCCCCCAACGCCGACGGGGGTGGAATTCTTCTGTTTACCTGGCCCATCGGACACCGGGCGATCTATCTGCAAGATATTTTTCCGGCGCGCATTCACAATGCCTGGGGCCTGGTGGCGGTGGCCATTATCACCGTCACTTTTGCAAAGGGAATTTCGGAATTCCTGGCCACTTATTCGATCAATTTCATCGGCCATTCGGTGGTACGCGACCTTCGCAATCTCCTCTACGCGCGGCTCATTGACCAGTCCATCGCCTTCTTTACTAAGAACCCCACGGGCCGCTTGATGTCGGCGATTACCAGCGACATTGAGAAAATCCAGTACGCGGTCTCCCAAAGCGCCGCGGATTTCCTCAAGCAGTCCTTCACCCTGGTGGGGTTGCTGGGGGTGCTCTTTTACATGGACTGGCGACTCGCGCTCGTCTCCCTGCTCCTTGTCCCCTTCGTGGTTTTACCCTCCGCCAACATCGGGCGCTACATTCGCGTCTCGAGCCGCTCCAGCCAGGATAAGATGGCGGAGCTCAATAGCGTCCTGCAGGAAACGTTCAGCGGAATTCAGATCGTCAAGGCCTTCGGGATGGAGCTGTTCGAGATTGCCAAGTTCAAGGCGGCCACCCGCCGGCTCCTCAAGGTCAGCCTGCGCTGGGTGCGGGCGCAAGCGGTGACTTCGCCGCTGATGGAAATCCTGGGCGCGGTGACCATCGCCGGGCTCCTGCTCTACGCGCGGACCGAGATTCTTCACCACGTGCAAACCACGGGCGGGTTTGTCGCCTTTCTCTTCGCGCTGATCAAGACCTACGAGCCCATCAAGCGGCTGACCGGCGTCAGCAACGCCTACCACCAGGCCATCGGCTCTTCCGAGCAGGTCTTTCACTACCTGGACGCCCAGCCGGAAATTGCCGACAAGCCGGGCGCCATCGGACTGGCGCCGCTGGCGAGGGAGATTGAATTCCAGGGCGTGGATTTCGACTACGAGGATGGCGTCGCGCTGCTGCGCAACGTCAACCTGCGCATCCGCAAAGGCGAGGTGGTGGCCATCGTGGGCTCGAGCGGAGCGGGGAAAACCACGCTGGTCAGCCTGATTCCGCGCTTCTTCGACGTCAGCGGGGGCCGCATCCTTGTGGACGGCCACGATATCCGCGACGTCCAGCTCCGTTCGCTGCGCGCCCAGATTGGTATCGTAACCCAAGAGATAATTCTATTTAACGACACAGTTTACAACAACATATGCTATGGCAGCCAGCCGCCCAACGACAGGGCGGTTCGCGAGGCCGCCTGCGCCGCCCTCGCGGAAGACTTCATCCAGGAAATGCCAAAGGGCTACCAGACTTTGATTGGCGAGCGAGGCCAGCGCCTCTCCGGCGGCCAGCGCCAGCGCCTGGCGATTGCGCGGGCGCTGCTCAAGAACCCTCCGCTGTTGATTCTCGATGAGGCGACCTCGGAACTCGACACGGAATCCGAGCTGCTGGTGCAGCGAGCGCTGGCCAATCTGATGGCGGGACGAACCGTGCTGGTGATCGCCCACCGGCTTTCCACCGTGCGCCGCGCGGACCGGATCGTGGTGCTTGATCGGGGCACCATTTCGGAAATTGGCACCCATGAGGACCTCGTCAGCCGGGGCGGAATTTACCAGCGGCTTCACGATCTGCAATTTGTGGATGCGGAACCGTAAGCAGACAAGGCAGAAAGCAGAAGGCGGAAGGCAGAACGCGTGGGGGACAGAAATAAGGGCGTCCGATATCCTGCAGAATGCAGAGGAAAGAATCCGGAATTGGGAATCTGGAATTGGGAATCACGAATGACCGAAGCCGTACGCCAGGGCCGGATTGCGGGTGGGTGAACGAGGGCGTATGACTGCTGCCAACTGAAAACTGGCAACTGGCAACTAATTATGATTCGTAGCATGACAGGCTACTGCCGGGCGGAAGCGGGCGAAGGCGGGGTCTCGCTTTCCGTGGGCATTCGGAGCATCAACCATCGTTTTCTGGACGTGCAGGTGCGCCTGCCGGCAACCCTGGAGTTCCTGGAGCCGCAGGTGCGCCGGCTGGTCAGGGAACGGGTGGCGCGAGGGCACGTGGAAGTCACCGTGGCGCTCGACCAGGCGGGCCCCATGGAGCTGCAACTGGACCGGAGCCTGTTGACGGCTTATGCGGCGGCCTACCAAACGTTGCGCAAGGAGCTCGGATCGTCCGCGGAGCCGGACCTCGTGGCGCTGCTGCGCATTCCCGGCATGGTGGCCGCCCGCAACGGGGCCATGTCCTCAGAGGAAAGCGCGCGCATTCAACAAATCCTGGAAAGCGCGGCGCAGCAAGCTCTAAAGGGATTGAACGACATGCGCGCGACGGAGGGCGAGGCGCTGGACCGCGACCTGCGCGCGCGCTTGGCCCAACTCGATGCGCTTAGCGCGGAAATCAAGAAACTCTCCGAGGCGGCTCTGTCCGCCTACCGGCAACAGTTGGAGGAGCGAGTCCGGGAGCTCTTGGGCAACGTGGAGCTCGATCCCTCGCGCCTCGCCCAGGAAGTTGCCTACTTGGCCTCACGGTCGGACATTACCGAAGAGCTGACCCGCTTTCGCAGCCACCTGGAGCAAACCCGGCGCCTACTGGAGGAAAGCGCCCCCATCGGCAAGAAGCTGGATTTTTTGTTGCAAGAAATGAATCGCGAAGCGAATACAATTCTGTCCAAGACGACGGACGTGCCGGAAGTCGGGCTGGAGATTACCCGGCACGCCATCGAAATGAAGACCGAAATCGAGAAGTTGCGCGAGCAGGCGCAAAACATTGAATGAGTGCGGGAAGAGTCCGGCAGCCCCGCCGCGGCCGGGGCAGCATCATCGTGATCTCGGCGCCTTCGGGAACCGGGAAGTCGACTTTGGTGAAGCGGCTGATGGCGGCCGCTCCCAATCTGGGTTTTTCCGTCTCTTACACCACCCGCCCGCCTCGCGCGGGCGAGAAAAACCGGCGGGATTACTTTTTTGTTTCCCGACGGCAGTTCGAGCGAATGGCTGCGCGGGGCGAGTTCGTGGAATGGGCGAACGTGTTTGGCCACCTTTACGGCACTGCGAAAAAGCAAATCCGGGCCGCGCAAAAAAGGGGGCAGGACATCCTGCTGGATATCGACGTGCAAGGCCACCGGCAAGTCCGCAGGAAGCTGCCCGAGGCGGTCAGTATCTTTGTGTTGCCGCCCTCATTCCGGGAATTGGAGCGCCGGCTCCGGCATCGTCACTCAGATATGCCGGAAGTCATCGCGCGCCGGCTGCAGACCGCGCGCCGCGAGATAACGCACTGGCCCGAGTATGACTACCTGGTGGTCAACGACCACATCGTGGGCGCGGGGAAGGCCCTTCTGGCGGTGGTAGAAGCCGCGCGGTTCCGGCGGGAAATGCAGGTCGAGCGGGTTCGAGACATCTGCAAGACTTTTGGAGGATAGGCGGGATGGATCTGCCTCAGAATATGGATAGCAAGTTTCGTTTCATCCTCGTGGCGGCCCGGCGCGCTCGCCAGTTGCAGGCAGGCGCGAAGGCCCTCATCCAGACGCCTTCGAAAAAAGTGACTCGGGTCGCGCAACAAGAGGTGGGCGCTGGACTCGTGCCTTTCGATGTCCCGGAGCCCGCCGCAGACGACGCCGAAAAGGGCAAGAAGGCAAAGGCATCGAAGTAGGGTGTAAGATAGGGTTTGGGATCCAGGATTCAGGGTCTAGGACTCTCGGATCAGTTATCTCGCGCCCCTCGCTCCTAAATCCTCAATCCTAAATCCCAGATCCTCGATTTTGACATCCCATGCGTGTGGCTCTCGGAGTCTCGGGAGGGATCGCCGCTTACAAGGCGGCAGACTTGCTCCGCCTGCTCCAGGACCGCGGCCTGGAGGTCCAGGTCGTGATGACGCGCAGCGCGCGCGAGTTCGTGGCCCCGCTTACTTTCGCGGCGCTGTCCGGGCGGAAGGTGATCACGGACATGTTCGGCGAGGCCTCCGGCGAGCCGAACGTGGAAAGCGCGATCGAGCACATCGCCGTGGCGCAGGCGATTGACGCGCTCATCATCGCACCCGCCACGGCGAACATCCTGGCGAAAATCGCCGCCGGCATTGCCGACGACTTCCTGACCACGCTCTGCCTGGCCGCGAAGGCGCCCCTCATTGTCGCTCCCGCGATGAATGTCAACATGCTGGAGCACGCGGCCACGCAGGCGAATTTGGAGACTTTGCGAGCGCGCGGCGTCAGGATCGTCGAGCCGGAAGCCGGATACTTGGCGTGCGGGATGGTGGGGCCGGGCCGCCTGGCGCCGGTGGAGCGTATCGCGCAGGCGGTCTTTGAGACGTTGGGGCTGCGCGATGACCTCAAGGATGCGACTGTGCTTGTGACTGCCGGGCCCACGGAAGAGCCGCTCGATGCCGTGCGCTACATCAGCAACCGCTCGTCGGGGAAAATGGGCTACGCGCTCGCCGAGGCCAGCCGCCGCCGGGGCGCGCATGTGATCCTGATCAGCGGACCGACGCACCTCGAGCCGCCTGCCGGGTGTGAGCTGGAGCGGGTTCAAACCGCAGAAGAGATGGCCCGGGCAGTCTTGCGGCGCCTAGGGGAGGCCGGAATCGTGCTCATGGCGGCGGCCGTGGCCGACTTTCGCCCCGTGGAAGTTCACGCGGGGAAAATCAAAAAACAGGGCGGGCCTCCTCTCGTGAAGTTTGAACCCACGCGCGATATCCTGGCGGAAGTTGCCCGGTGCCGACGGCCGGACCAAATCATTATCGGCTTCGCGGCGGAGACCGAGCACCTGCTCGAAAACGCGGCCGGCAAGCTTCGCGAGAAGCAACTCGACTTCATTGTAGCCAACGACCTTTCCCAGGAAGGCGCGGGTTTCGACCTCGATACGAACGTCGTCACCTTGCTCTTCCCTGACGGCCGGAAGAAGTCGCTGGAAAAGATGAGCAAGTTCGACGTGGCCAATAGGGTTCTCGACGAAGTGGTCGAAATTAAAAAGGCGGGTACCAGGTTCCAGATGCCAAGTGCCAGAAATACTTAGACTGATACCTGCCACCCAGCACCTGACACCTGTTTGCCTATGGATGAGCCTCTGCGCAACGAGTTGGCCGCTTGGCTGGAGTTTTATCGCGAACTTGGCATCGAGGGGCTGTATCGTCGCGCGCCAGGAGCGGCCGAAGTCTCAGAGCACCTAAGGCATGTCGATTCGGCGACGGCCCGGCCGGTCATCAAATCCGCGCCTCCCACCACTGTGGCTGCTCTATCCTCATCGCAGGCGGTGCCCGTCCTGCGGCCGGCACCGATCAGGCCTCCCGTGCCAACTTTAAGTCTCTTCGAAGCGCCTCCTCCACCCAGGCAGGGTCCCGAGACTCTGGAGCAGGTCCAAAAAGACCTGGGCGATTGCCATCGCTGCAAGCTCGCCGGCGGCCGCAAGACAATCGTGTTTGGGGAAGGGAATCCCCGCGCGGCGCTGGTCTTTGTCGGCGAGGGCCCGGGTGCGGATGAAGATGCCCAGGGCCGGCCTTTCGTGGGCCGCGCCGGGCAGCTCCTGAACCGCATGATCCAGGCCGTCGGCTTGAAGCGCGCAGACGTTTATATCTGCAACGTGGTCAAGTGCCGGCCGCCGGAAAACCGTACGCCGGAGAAGGATGAGATTGATACGTGTTCGCCCTTCCTGTTCCGCCAGGTTGAAGCCATTCAGCCGCGGCTAGTCTGTTGTTTGGGCGCCCCGGCCATGCGGACGGTGTTGGGCCTCAAAGAGGGAATCACCAAAGTGCGAGGGCGGTTCTTTGATTACGGGGCTGCCAAAGCCCTCGTCACCGTGCATCCGGCCTACATCCTGCGCAATCCTCGGGAAGAGAATATCCTTCGCGAGGATTTCGAGAAAATTCGCGAATTCCTGGCGGCGAAATAACCTGAGACCTCCTCATCTGAAAAGATTGCTCCCGACGAACCCAGGCTAGGTAGCTCGTACTCGTTGCGCTAGGCTTGTACTTCCCGCCCATCCCAATTACATTAGGATTATAACAGGGTGCTGAAACGCCCCCGATTGTCATGCTGAGCGAAGCGAAGCTTCTCGATCTGTTTTGCCTCTGAAGGACTTTGATCCTTCGCGGAGTTTACCCTGAGCGCTCATGGCGAGATCCTTCGCTTCGCTCAGGATGACAAGGGACGGGCTCAGGAGGACAGGCTCCAGGAGATCCCTGCATCCTCCTAAGCCTGGACAGTTCATTCCGCACACCTTCGGGTGCGCGAGTTTTTGACTTTCATTCGACTGCTAACCGAAATATGACACTGAAAGACAAACTGCTTGATTCGTCGGTCCCGGTGATTTTCTTCGAGCAGGTGCCTCCGGAGGCGGACAGGCCGGAGTCCGCCGAGTCCACTCTCGCGGAGTTGAGCAAGCTCTCAGGGTTTGTCGATGCCATCAACCTGCCGGAAATTCGGGACGAGGGTCGCAAGGGTGAGCGCACCTATAAGTTTTCGCCACGCCTCGAGCCTCGGGTGCTGGGGGCGCGGATACGCCGCGAGTTGAACACCGAGGTGGTCATCAATCGCGTGGTCGTCCACGAACCTGACCAGCTTTCCTGGTTTCGCCGGTCGCGCCAAGAATTCGGAATCGAGAACTTCGTGGTGGTGGGAGGGGAATCGGCCGAGAGACAATATCACGGCCCCAGTGTAATCGAAGCCGCCGAGCAGGTTCGCGCGGCGGAGCTGCCAGTCTGCTTGGGAGGCATCACAATTTCCAGCCGCGCCCACGAATCGGACCGCATCCGCGCCAAGAACGCGGCGGGCCTGGATTTTTTCACCAGCCAGATCCTCTTCGACTCCAATGACGCCGTCTGGCTGATCCAGCGTCTAAACGGGCTGGCGGCCCGCGTCTTTTTGAGCTTCGCTCCCGTCAGCCATCCGGGAGACCTGAAATTCCTGCGCTGGCTGGGCGCCGACATTCCCCCGGACCTGGACCGTTTCCTCTTGCACAGCAAGGAAGGCTCAACGGCCGCAGCCGAACCCGGAGCGTGTTTTGATCGCTCGCTAAACCTGGCTCAGCGTATCCTGATGGACGTCTTCGATAACCTCCCCCCCGATCCGCCCGCCTTGGGCCTCAACATCGAGCATATCAACCAGCGCAATTACAAGGGCGCGGTGAAGATGCTGGAGCAACTCGGCAACCTTTACAAAGATTTGGTCGCCGCGCGCGCCCGCCTGGCGTAGTTCGAAATTCAAAACCCGCAGGATGGCGCAGACCTTTCCTTTCAGGTCTGCGGCAGCCCGACCAAAGCCCACGACACACAAGGCGTGTCGTGGCTACCGCTGAAACCTGACACTTGACACTCGACACTTGTACAATGCTGGCGTGGCCCGGAAGAAAGCCTCAAAGCAACCATTGATTGACGTGGCGGTGATGGCGGCGATTCGCCACCCGCTCACCTATCGAGTTCCGTCCCGCGACGGCGCGGCCGAGATCCAGCCCGGCCAGCGCGTTGAGGTCCCGCTCGCCACGCGCAAGGCGGTGGGCATCGTGCTGCGGCCCGTGGTTCGCCTGGCCCCGGGGATCGAGGTGCGAGAAGTCCTGCGTGTGCTCGACCCGGAACCGGTCCTCTCCGTGGAGCTCCTGGAATTGGGCAAGTGGATTTCAGACTACTACCTCGCCCCGCTCGGCGAAGTCTACCGCGCGATGCTGCCCCTGCGGGCGGAGACTCGCCGCGCGCGTCTGCTGCGGCTCACCGAAGCGGGAGAGCGGAAACTCCAAGAGCTCAGCCAAAGCTTGCTTGCGGAAATGCAAGGGAGTGAGGAGTCCGTCTTCCTCCGCTATCTTCACGCGCGTCCCGGAGCATCCTTCGAGGGAGTGCGGCAGAAATTTCCCGGCATTCTCGACAGTGCCCTGGAGGAAAAGTGGGCGGCGATTGAGCAGGTCGAGCGCGGTCGCAAAAAGGTTTTTGCGGTTCGATTGGCGGGTCCCCTGCCGCCCAGCGGGGCGCGAATGTCTCCAGTCGCGCGCCGGATTGTTGAGGCTTTGGAGCGGGCGGGGCCGGTGGCGGACCATCGCCCGCTTCTCCAGGCGGCGCACGGCGACCTGAAAGTCCTGAATAGGCTGAGCGAGGCCGGGTGGATTGAATTGAGCGAATCGCGAGGTCCTGCACCATCTGGCCCCGGGCGAGGCGAGGAAGAGACTTATCCGGGCGTGCCGGAGGCCGGCCCTGAGCTAACGGCCGCGCAGGTCGCGGTTTTGGGCGACCTGACGAAACGCCTGGAGGCCGGGCGGTTCGAAGTCGTGTTGCTGCACGGCATCACGGGCAGCGGCAAGACTGAGATTTATCTCCGGCTGGCGGCGCGCTGCCTGGAGCGCGGGCGCTCCGCTTTGATGCTGGTTCCCGAGATCGCCTTGACTCCCGCGGCGCAGGCGCAGTTTGTCGCTCGATTCGGGAATCAGGTGGCGGTCCTCCACAGCGGTCTGACGGAGAGGGAGCGGGATGAAGCGTGGTGGCGGGTGCGCCGGGGCGAGGTCAAGGCGGTGCTGGGGACGCGCTCGGCGGTTTTCGCACCCCTCTCCAACCTCGGCGTGGTGATTGTGGATGAGGAGCACGACGCGGGCTACAAGCAGGAGGAGACACCGCGCTATCACGCCCGCGACGTGGCGGTGATTCGCGCCCGCGACGCAGTCGCGCTGGCGATTCTTGGCTCCGCGACCCCGTCGCTCGAATCCTACTGGAACGCGCAGCAGGGAAAATATCAGCTGATGACGCTGCCCGAGCGCGTCGCCGGCCGCAGCCTGGCAGCGGTCGAAATTGTGGACATGCGCCAGGAGTTTCGCGAAACCCACACGCAGATGCCGATTTCCCGCCGGCTGAAAGCGGAGATCGAAACCCAGCTCCGCACCTCGGCGCAGACCATGATTCTTCTCAACCGCCGGGGTTATTCCTGGTTTCTCCTTTGCCGAAGCTGCGGCGAGACCCGGCGCTGCGTGAACTGCTCGATTTCACTGACCTACCATCGCCGCGAGCACCGCTTGATCTGCCACTACTGCGGGTATTCCGCGCCGCTCCCCGCGCGCTGTCCTGTGTGCGGGAGCGAGCACCTTTATTACGTGGGCGAGGGGACGGAAAAGATCGAGCAGAAGTTTGCCGAATTGTTTCCCCAGGCGCGCGTGGCGCGGCTGGACCGCGACGTGGCTCGCCGCGCCGGGCAATACCGCCGCCTGCTTGCGGATTTCCGCGAGGGGAAAATCGACATCCTGGTGGGAACACAGCTCATCGCCAAGGGGCACGACTTTCCCGGCGTGACCCTGGTAGGCGTGGTTTCCGCCGATCTCGGCCTGGGGCTGCCGGACTTCCGCGCCGCGGAGCGGACCTTCCAGCTCCTGACGCAGGCGGCGGGACGCGCCGGGCGCGGGGACACGCCAGGCCGCGTGCTGGTGCAAACGTTTTATCCCGAACACTACGCCATCCGCCTGGCCGCGGAGCAAAACTATGCAGGGTTTTTCAGCAAGGAGATGCGCTTCCGAAGGTTGATGCACTATCCGCCGGTCACGGCGCTGGCGAACGTCATCGCGGAGGATACGAGACTCGACCAAGCGGCCCGGGTCGCTGCCGAGATCGGCGGCTTCCTGACCAGAGTGGAGGGGCGGTTCCAGGGAATCAAGGCGCTCGGGCCGAGTCCCGCGCCCCTGGCGCGAATCGAGGCCCGCTATCGGATTCAGTTCCTGCTCAAGTCGAATTCGCGCTCCCGCCTGAACGCGCTCCTGCGACAGCTCGCGGCGCATTGCGAGGAGCAGGGCATCCCTCCCCGCGCGGTGATGATCGATATGGACCCGGTCAGCGTTATGTAGCGGAGAGCTCCCGTACGGTGCGCGTGTTTTCGCCGATCTGGTCTGTGTAGCGCGGGTACATCCCCACGATGACCGCGTCCGTGGGCTTGATATTCTTGAAGGCCCATTCGAAAGCCCGCTGAACTTCGCCGGGCGAACCGCACTTCCGCCCCGCCGCCAGGATCTTGTAAGCCAGACAGGGTCTATTAACTTTGCGGATAACGGCGCACATGCGTGGCGGGTCTTCCGAAAGATAGGTTTCCCCCACCGGCACGGCGCCAATTTCTTTCTTGAAGTCCTCCTCGGTGCGCGTGAGGTAGTACAAGGCGGTCATATAGAAATCCACCGGCCAACCTTTGCTTTCGAGCGCCTCCAGCATGACCGGGTTATGGGTGGAGATTCCCGCCAGGCATCCCACGTCGTGGACCTTGTCGATGTAGGTTTTGAGATAGTCGATCTTGCCTGCCCTCCAGAGAAAATCCGTGTCCGAGCCGTGGTGGACCATGCCGATAGGTTTGAGCTTCAGGACCGTATCCACAGCCTTGATCTGGCCGTCGCGCACCCACTCGGGCGTCTGATTCTTCATTTGGGGAATGACGTCGCCAGGCGAGGTCAGGCAGATCCACTGGAGGCTGCCACCCAGCTCCCTGAGCAGTTCGAAATGCCGCAACAGCCGGGGCTGATAGTAGCTTGATTGGAAGGTGTTGATGCCCGCCTTCTGGCAGTCGAGCAGCACCTGCGCCGCGCGCTCATCGGTATACCATTCGACCATGTGCTGGCTGTATTGCTGGTTGAAGTGTGAGTAGCCGCGGATCGGGTTGCTCCCCACAATCAGGCGGCTCACCCGGCGTGGGCCCAGCGGTACGGTGGGCAACGACTCGGCTTGCGCGCTCTTCCCCAGCCGCGCGGTCATGACCCCAGCGGCGACGGTGGTGGCGCCAATCAGGAAGTCACGCCGGCTGGCGTCGCAGGGGTTGGCTGGCAAGGCGGCGGACGAAGATGATTTTCTCGGCATGACACCCCTTTGTGTAGCCCGCTAGTGGACCGAAAATGGTGTGGGAACGAACGTCAGAACAAAGATAAGCAAGGCGACGAGGGCGAGCAGTCTTCTTCCCTTGTCGAGCGGTTCGGAAGGCGCCGTCACCACCGGGTGCCGCAGGCCGATCAGGAGCAGGATCGCGGCCCACACCATCCAGCCCGCCCAGCAGAAGACTCCCATCGGGACCAGAGCGAGAAACAAGCCGCGAGAGACTGTGCGGTGTTTATCTCCCAGAACGGCATAAAGGATGTGTCCGCCGTCGAGTTGGCCGGCGGGGAGGAGATTCAGGGCGGTCGCGAACAGCCCCACCCAGGCGGCGCACCCGATCGGGGAGAGCGAGATCCCCGCCGGATTGATTCCGGGGCGTAAGAGTTTGGTCAGCAGGATGACGACAAGCGGGTTTCCCAGCGTGATGCTGTCCGGAGGGCTGAGCGGCACGGAGGCTCTGGAGTACGCGATGGCCACGGCCAGCGCCGGGATGGCAAATATAAAGCCCACGAGCGGGCCGGAGATGCCGACGTCGAACAGCGCGCGCCGGGTCACGATTGGCGACTTGATACGGATGAAGGCGCCCAGGGTCCCGATCAAAGTAGGCGCGGGAATGAAATAAGGATAGCTCGCCCGGATGCCATAGTGCCGGCACGTAAAGTAGTGGCCGAGCTCATGCGCCAGCAGAATGCCGAGCAAGGTCAGGGAAAATGGCACGCCGCGTTCCAGCAGCAGGGGATGCCGCAGCAGGGTTGAGAAGAAGGCGCTGGAAACTTCCCAATCAAATGCCGGCAGCCGATGCGCATAATTCAGCGAGATGTGAGCGCCCACAAGCAGCGTGGTCAGGATAGTCAGGACGAACAACAGGAGATGGAACGGAAGTGACGTGAGCCAACCACGCCAGCCCCGAGCCTTGGGCGCGTACAGCCCGGCTGATGCGGCCAAGGGAGGCCAGTCGGTAAGAATCGGCCGGTGGAAGGAATCCGGATAAGAGCCGTTGCCCATAACCAGTCCGAGCCCTGCACTCTATTTTCGCCTGCGCGCGGGCATCTGTAAAGTCTGATGGTGAGGTTAATCAGCCAGGGAAGATGTCATCCAGAGATATCTGGGATGTGGGCGACCCGGAATTGGGCACAGCCATCCCTGCGTCAGGGAAGCGCTTGGAGTTCCTTGCCGGGTTTGAAGCGCACCGCCTTTCCAGGAGGGATGCTAACCTCGGCGCCCGTGCGGGGATTGCGGCCGATGCCCGTCTTGCGGGGCTTGACATTGAACACGCCGAATCCGCGGAGTTCTATGCGGTCGCCTTTCATGAGCGCGCGCTTCATGGATTCGAAGACGGTTTCCACGGCCATCTCGGCCTTCGTCTTGGTAATCCCGGTGCGATTGACAACCTCGGTGATGATATCCAGCTTGATCACGCGAATCTCCTGAAAATACAGG
>Ga0187771_10000892_pt1 | contig 19263 bp, 15 predicted proteins | sample 0116_SJ02_MP15_1_FD_133139 | JGI IMG/M metagenome (GOLD analysis project Ga0187771, IMG submission 133139) | Tropical peat soil microbial communities from peatlands in Department of Meta, Colombia - 0116_SJ02_MP15_10_MG | ecosystem: Environmental > Terrestrial > Soil > Wetlands > Peat | place...
CCAGAGCGAGTCTACAAACGGCTCTGAAAATACTGAAATGACGTCTTTCCATTCGGTCCCCCAAGCTGTTAGGTTTCGCGCAGAAACGTCAAGCGTACTTTGCTAATTTGAACAACTCCTAAAGCACTGTGACGCCATTCTGAAAGGATGTAGCGATGGGCGCAATGCAACGCCAAGTCTTAACGAAAGCCATCAAGGTGTTTGACCTACTGGTCATGATTGTCTCGTTCGGAGTTGCTACCCTTCCCCATCTTGCGAGCGGCGGGCTGATATCATTCGCTCAATTTCTGGAACTTCGAATCAAGCTGCAAAACTTCATCGCTTTCTTCGGTTTGTTGTGTATTTGGCACGCCATTTTCAAGATCTTTGGGCTGTACGGTTCCAAGCGTCTGGCACGCCGCAGGTCAGAGGCTGTTGATCTAATCAAAGCAACGTCGCTAGGAGCTCTGTTACTTGCTCTCGCCTCTTTCCTACTTCACTTCCGGATGGTGACGCCGGGCTTCGTGGCGATCTTCTGGGTATTCAGCACATGCACCGCAGTAGGGAGCAGGCTAGCTCTTCGCACATGGCTCCGTCGATTGCGTGCCCACGGGCGCAACTCCCGGAACATGCTGATTGTCGGCTCCAATAGACGGGCTATTGAGTTCGCCAAGGCGATCCAATCTAAACCTGAACTGGGCTACCGGGTGATCGGTTTTGCGGACGATGAGTGGACCGGCGCTCAAGAACTAAGAAAGGACGGGTGGTCGCTGGTGTGCAACCTGGATGACCTCCGTGATTTTTTGCGCCGCAGTGTAGTGGACGAGATCGTGCTAGCCGTACCTTTGCGTTCGTTTCATGATCATGCCTCTGACATCGCCACCATGTGCGAACAGCAGGGCATCCTCATCCGCATCTTGTCTGACCTCTTCAATCTGAGGAACAGATGGTCGACGGCGGAGGATTTTGAAAGCTCAATCCTAACCGCGCCTTACCCCGGCATCCAGGAAGGCTGGCCCATTGTGATGAAGCGCGCGCTCGACTTCACAGTCTCCTTGCTGTTGCTCATCATGCTTGCGCCGGTGCTATTGGCCGCAGCTATCCTGGTCAAGCTTACATCTCCTGGGCCCGTGTTCTTTGTGCAGAAGCGGGTCGGTCTGAATAAACGGACCTTCTACATTTACAAGTTCCGGACGATGGTGGTAAATGCGGAAGACAAGCTGCGAGAAATCGAGCATCTGAACGAGGTCTCTGGGCCTGTATTCAAGGTCAAGAACGATCCTCGGCTTACTCCCATCGGTAAGTTTCTGCGACGAACCAGCATTGACGAACTGCCCCAACTGTTCAACGTCCTCAACGGTGATATGAGCTTGGTTGGACCGCGTCCGCTGCAATTGCGTGACTATCAGTTGTTCACAGAGGATGGCGAAGATTGGCAGCGCTGCCGTTTTAGTGTTCGACCCGGGATCACTTGCCTGTGGCAAGTAAGCGGACGAAGTTCTCTGCCATTTCAGGAATGGATGGAACTGGACCGGCACTATGTCCGCAACTGGTCGTTGTGGCTTGACTTGCAGATCTTGGCCAGGACCATCCCAGCAGTCTTTCGTGGGTCGGGTGCCGCCTGATCCGTGGCCATCCGTCGGCTGCCACCGTTTCGCTGTGCGGCGAACATACCCTCCGAAATCTCAACTCATTCCCAGCAATGACAGGCACCCTCAGGAGCAGGCCTTTACCGGTGGAGTCGGCAGCTCTTGAGTCCGGAACCAGTCAGGTAGGGTCGAAACAGATGCGGACCCAGGAGCACATAGCTTATTGGGAGCGTCAACTTTGGGGAGCGCCGATTTTGAGTCTACCTACGGACAGGCCTGGGCCGGCGACACCAGGGTCCTGCTCTGCATTTCGGTTAGTGGTTGTTGACGAGAGCCTCAGCAAAACCCTCCGCCAGCTTAGCCAGAGGGAACAGGTGCCCCTCCCGGCCCTACTCTTGAGTGCGTGTCATGTTTTGCTTCTTCGCTATACCTCGCAAGAAGACATCGTGATCGCTTGTTCGTTCCCGGATTTCGTTGAATCGACAAGCGGGGGCGCGGAGAGTGGGCAAAAGGAGTTCTTCTCGCGGGTTGCCCTTTCTGGCGATCCCACCTTCCGCTGGTTGCTAAAACAGGTAGCGGCTACAGTGTCAGCCGTGCCTCGTTGTCCGTTCACCCTTCGGCAATTGGTTGGAGAATTGACGTCACTTGGTATCGCCCCAGGGCTTTTCCGGGTATCATTCTCCTATCGAACCTCCCATACCGGCCGAAATACTCTTCCGTCCCGCGAGGTAGTGGCGGACGTTGCTGGCGACTTGCACTTCCAGGTCGAGTGTGCTGGAGACGAGCTCGAACTGCGTTTTTTTTACACTCCGGAGTCGTTCGAGGCGGCGAGCGTCAACCGCATGCTGGGCAGCCTGCAGACGATTCTGAGGGCGATTGTAGCCAACCCTGACGAGCAATTGTGGAGATTGCCGATTCTCTCTGAACGCGACCGGCGACAGATCCTCGTCGATTGGAACCAGACCGGCGCCGAGTATCCACGAGAGAAATGCCTGCACGAGCTCGTAGAAGCGCAGGCAGAACACGTACCGGAAAAGCCAGCGGTTGTCCTTGGCGATGCTCGACTGACGTATGGCGAACTCAATTCTAGGGCCAATCAGTGGGCGCATTATTTGCGGAGTCGGGGCGTTGGACCAAATGTTAGAGTTGGAATTTGCTTGCCTCCGGCGCTGGATTTTGCCATCGCTACATTGGCGGTTCTGAAATCAGGCGGGGCATGTGTTCCGCTTGATACGAAGTATCCCGCGGATCGTCTCGCTTACATGCTGCAGGATGTGCAAGCACGCCTTGTCATCACGGAGAAGGGCTTGTTACCCGAAGCTGTTCTGAGTGGCTCTGAGGCGCTCTTCCTGGCAGACAATGCGAAAGAACTAGTAGGCCATCCGCTGACGAATCCCGGCAGCGGTGCGACCCCTGGCGACGTGGCATATGTGCTTTATACTTCTGGCTCTACGGGCAAACCACGTGGAGTGCTTCTCACCCATGCCGGCTTGGTGAACTACAATTTCAACGCAGCGCGGACATATTCAGTCACTCCGGACGACCGGGTTCTGCAGTTTTGCTCCATTAGCTTTGATATCGCAATCGAAGAAATGTTCATCACCTGGCTTGGGGGGGCGACGCTCGTGCTCAAGTCGGACGATATGCCACTGGCGGTCCCGGATTTCCTGGAATGGATCGCGCAGCAACGAGTGACAATTCTGGACCTCCCAACGGCTTATTGGCACGAGTGGGCAAACCAGGTTGCCGAACTGAAAAGACCGGCTCCGAAGAACCTGCGGCTAGTTATTGTAGGAGGCGAAAAGGCGTCGGCAAGAGCATACTCTGCGTGGCGGAAAAGCGTAGGCCCCGACTTGCGCTGGTTCAACTCCTATGGTCCCACGGAGGCCAGCGTCTGCGCGACTGGCATCTTCGATCCCCAGGAACCGGTTCCGGACAATATCCCGATCGGCCGTCCCCTGCCGAACTGCCGTGTTTACCTGCTCGACCGCCATCTCAACCTTGTCCCCATGGGTACTCCGGGCGAATTGTACATTGGCGGAGTGGGAGTTGCTCAGGGGTATCTCAATTGCCCCGAACTGACGGCTGAGAGATTCATATCCGACCCGTTTTCTTCTGAACCGGCAGCACGCATGTACAAGACCGGTGATCTTGCGCGGTACTTGCCGTCAGGTGAGATTGAGTTTCTGGGACGAACCGATGACCAAGTCAAGATCCGAGGCTTCCGGGTCGAACTAGGGGAGATTGACGGTGCGTTGGCTAATCATCCCAGTGTGCGTGAAGCAGCCGTGATCGCCAGAGAAGATGTACCGGGCGACAAACGGCTAGTTGCGTATTTCGTGCCTGTGCGCGGTGCAAACCCCACTCCGACCGAACTGCGGCGCTACCTGCGGAAGGAGTTGCCGGAATTCATGGTGCCGTCGGCTTTTGTCATGTTGGAGGGCATGCCCTTGACGCCGAACGGCAAGATTGATCGACGCGGGCTGCCCGCACCGGAAGCCGAGGCTCTCTTGGAGGAGTCCGCAGCCGTCACTGACCCCCTGCAGTCGCAGTTGGTGAGGATCTGGGAAGCCGTGCTGGGCAAGAAGCCAATTGGTATTAAGGACAACTTTTTTGACTTGGGGGGACACTCTTTGTTGGCAGCCCGGCTCATGCACCGAACCGGCCAAGCGCTGGGCAAGACGCTGCCATTGGCAATGCTCTTCCAAGCCCCCACTGTAGAGCAGCTAGCCGCTGCCTTACGTCAGAACGGTTGGGCGCAACACTTTTCTTCGGTGGTGCCGATCCAACCGAGTGGCTCCCATCCGCCGTTCTTCTGCATTCACGGCGTGGGCGGCAACGTTCTGGGTTTTCATGAACTGGCAAGCCGCATGGCGCCTGATTACCCCTTCTTTGGTCTTCAGTCCCAAGGTCTGGACGGGACACGCCCGTGCCATAGGCGCATGGAGGAAATGGCGGCACATTACCTGAATGAGATCCGTAACGTGCAGCCCAAAGGCCCGTATTTCTTGGGCGGATTCTCCTTTGGCGGTCTGGTGGCATACGAAATGGCTCAACAGCTTTGCGCGCAAGGCGAAGAGGTGGGGCTGTTGGTATTGTTCGACACTTACCCCGGCAATGTGAAGAGGGGCACGGCTTTTCTGGCCAGAGCTTTGCTCATTCCCAGCTGGCAGCATTGGTTCCGAGACCTGCCGAGGGCGGTACGAAAACGAGTCCGGCGCACCGTGCTGGGCTGGCTGTTGCCCCGCGTGCTTAGAGATGTGCGCGACTCAAACGTGGCAGCTTCCGACAATTACGTTTTGCGGCCATACCCTGGCAAGGTAACCCTGCTGCGTGCAACCCAGAAATTGGCAAGAGGTGCTGAAGATCCACATGCCACCTGGACTAAGTTAGCCGCCAGCTTGGAGATTCATCTTATGACAGGCGACCACTATGATATGCTGGTCGCGCCACAAGTTGATAACCTGGCGGCACGCCTCAAGAGTTGCATGGATAACGCCCAGGCGGAATGCGAGCAAGGCAAGCTAACGTTCAGGTCTTCATAAGCCTTCCCAAGACTGTGTTGGGACCTTCGACACTGAGCATCAAACTTTCCCAAGCAGGAGCACGAAAGATCTCAGTTGGTTCAACCGCACATGCAGCACCGAGTAGATATGGCTGAGAAATCGGCCGTAAGCGAATCCGTCCAAAAGATGGCGAACAACGGTGCCAGCGAGCTCTTCGGCGTTTACCGCGGGTTGTCGCCGAAAAGAGTGTTTCACTGGGCCCAGAAGGGCGGTTTCGCCATTCTTGACCAAGGGCTGATATCAGGCTCGAATTTTCTGATCAGCATCTTGTTAGCGCGCTGGCTGGTTCCGGAACAGTATGGAGCCTACGCCTTGGCGTTCGGTGTTTTCGTTCTCCTCTCGTTGGTTTACCAGTCCCTGGTGTTGGAGCCCATGGCCGTATTCGGTGGCTCTACCTACCACGATTGCCTGCGGGGATACCTTCGCTCCCTGCTATGGATTCACGCCACGATCTCGTTTTCGATTGTGGTGGTTTTTGGCGCGTCAGCTCTCGTCGCCTGGAAGTCTTACCACTCCTCGGTGATGGCTGGGGCGCTCGCCGGTGTCACTGTTGCTTCTCCGTGCGTGTTACTTTTCTGGTTGGCCCGGCGCACGTTCTATCTTCAGCTTTCGGCGTCACGCGCTGCCCTGGGCGCGTTTGTGTATTCCGCCCTGAGTATGGGCGGCTTGTTTTTGGTGTATCGAAACCACCTGCTTTCACCGTTCAGTGCATTTGGGCTCGTGGGGTTGGCAGCGTTAGGAACAGGCTCTTACAATCTGCTCCGGCTACGTGCGGGATTGCGGCCGAATACTTGCGCGTCCCCTGCGGTGCAGGAGAGCTGGCAGAAACATTGGGGATACGGTCGATGGGCACTTGCGGGCTGTGTGGCGAACTGGATTCCTGCCTATGTATATTTTCCCTTACTCAGTTCATTTGTCAGTATGGCAGCGTCGGGTCAACTGAGAGCGTTGATGAATTTCACCCTTCCTCTCGAACAGACCAAAGCTGCTGTGAGCTTGCTGTTTCTTCCTTACGCCGCGAATATCCAGGCCCGGAAGGGGCCATCGAGCGCCCGCCCGCTGAGCACTCGCATGACTCTCGTTGCGCTGGGCATCGGTGGCGCCTACTGGGCTGTGGTACTGCTGTTCCGACAGCCCATCTTCCATTTCCTCTACTCCGGCAAATACTCGGAAGTTACCCAATTGTTGCCGGCGGTGGCCTTCGGATCCATGGCTTGGACCATGTGCTTTGGTCCTGCAATGGCCTTGCGAGCCATGCAATCCCCAGCCTCCGTATTTACGGCATATTCGCTGGCCACTTGCATGTCTCTGGTGATCGGTGTTCCGATTACCTGGAAGTTCGGCCTTGCGGGAGCAGTTTGGGGCGTCAATCTCGCCGATGTTTTTTCCTGGGTGATCGTGCTTGTGGTGCTTCGCCGCAAGATCACCGGCCAGCTGGACACGTCGGGACGAATGACTTCTTGGAAAGGTGGGAGCTCGCCGGCCATGACCACGGAGCTCCCAATTGAGTAGGTAGTTATACCCAGATGCAAACTGGCGAACTCAAAATTGCAAGAGCGCAGTCCAGGCCTAGCGCGGCAGGGGCCTTCCGCATAACCGTAAGCAGGGGGACGGTTGTCTGGATACTGGGCTTGGCGACGGTAGGTTTTGTCGCGAGCGCCAGTGCGTCCGCTATAGCTCAGCATTACTCAGCGCTAGGCGTAGCGATGATACTGGCGATGTTTGTGTTGGGCCCAATCTTTGTGGTCTCGACCGCATGGGCGATACCTCAAGCTCGGCACAAGTTGGCCGGACTAAGACAGGAACTTCGCTGGTGGCACGGGCTGTGGTTTGTACTGTATTTCACAGCCATGATCGGGGGGTTCCGAAGCAAGCAGGCAGACGCGGTGAACCCGGAAAGCGTTTGGAGTGCCCTGCGAGTTGGTCCGGAGCTGATCATAGCTGCCGTATTGACGATCCGTCTGGTTCGCTTCCGGCCAGCGTGGTCCAAGTACTTGTTCACTGGGCTTCCTGGCGTGCTGGCGCTCTACGCTTTGGTCTGCGCAGCGTCTTCCTCCTGGTCCGTGTACCCGTCATGGACACTGTACAAATCCCTGGAGTACTTGCTCGATGTAGCCGTGCTCGCCGCTGCGCTCGCCAATCTGAGCTTGGAAGACTACAAAAGCCTGTTTGACTGGACCTGGACAATTTTTGCGGCCGAACTCGCATGGGTGTGGATGCAATGGCCGTTCTGGCCTGCAGAGGTCTTTGGGAACGAGGGGCGTTTTCAAGGCGTGCACCCCTACGTGGGCTACAATGCCGTCGGCCAATCTGGGGCTTTTTTGGCGGTGCTTGCTCTGTGCAGACTCTTGCCGCTTTCCGGCCGCAAAGCGGGGCGTGCTTTCTACAGTTGGTTATTCGCCTTTGGTATTGCCTCCCTCTTACTGTCTCACACCCGTAACACCCTGGCGGCGTTTGTGGTGGCCGCTGCATTGGTATTGATCTTGACGAAACATTTCTGGCTGACGGCGGTGATGGGTGGGCTCGGTGCTGTGGCGTGGGCGTTCACCGCTACCAGCAGCGCGGTCATGAGCTACGTCATGAGGGATCAAAGCGAGGGAGCACTTAACAGTTTGACTGGACGTGCTGACCCATGGACCTATGCGTGGGAACTGTTTCTCTCTCACCCGCTGACTGGTTTGGGAGCCTACGCAGGCGGCAGGTTTGTCGTCTTGCAGAAAGTCGGTGGCATGGTCAATATGCACAGCGATTGGATGGAATTGCTGGTCGGCATCGGCTGCTTGGGTGTGATTCCCTTTGCAATCGCCGTTTTGGGTGTCTGGTGGTTCTTGCTCCGATCGATCCATGACCGTAGTCTCCAAGTGGAGGCACGACAGACGGCTCTTGAGGCAACGGGGGTGTTCTGCGTAATCTTCATACACTCTTTTTTCAACAATGAACTAACCTTGCACGCGCCGCTGCTGCTGCTCGTGACTCTGGGCTATGCTGAGATGCTCCGCCGCGCGATAGCCCTAAGAGCCGGCGCTGTATTCCTGCACAGCCGCTAAGCGAAGAGGACTGCGAAACATCTGCAGTTCCAACTTTGCCTCGGGACGTTAGGGGGCCGAAACCACTTGTGCCCTTTCCGGCTTTCTCAGCACGATGATGAAATCGGTGAAGTACGGGTCAATCCTGCCGAAGCTGAGGGCTTGGAGAAGCGGTGCGAACAGCCGGTATGCCAAATCGATAGGCCAGTGTTTCTCTCTCAACCGGGTTTGCATAGCTTCGTAGGTAATGAAGTGTTCGACGGACAGCTGATTCTGGCGGGCAAAACGCTGGAGCGAGCGCGGTGACATCGAATACGCGAAGAAGGTTGGAAACGGCCCGTACCCCTTTTCCCCGGCGTGCTTTGACCCCAGCAGGTACCGATACACCCAAACATGAAAGCAGTGAGGGGTGTACTTGGTGATGAGCCCCTTGATAGAGGTGACGATCGGCGAACCCAGCACGATAATGCCACCTTCGCGGATGGCTCGAAGAAAATTCTGTAGGGCTTGTTCAGGATGGGGCACGTGCTCTAGCACGTCCCAACAGAAGATGATGTCGAACGAAGATGGTTGCAAGGGAAAGGTTTGAATGTCCCCTAGGATCTTCTGATCTAAAACCTGGCTACGTTCCAGTTGCTCTGGCGAGATATCGATGCCAACCACATAGGCATCTGGACTGAGCCGGATGTGCCCTCGCGAGCCACAGCCGGCTTCGAGCACCCGCAGTGGCCTGTTTGCCCGCGACATCCCATCGACTATAGCCTGTACGCCGTCACCGACATCACTCGTAATCAGTGTATCCACTCAAAAATGGTCGCGAAGAATTAGCAGCATAATACTCTCTCCCGAAACCACCCGCAACTGCGATGTGTGACGGTGCGGAATACGGTAGCGCAACTATGCATCTTTCGTTACCTTGGACTATGAACGACTGGGCCTTGAGAAAAGACGCCTTCTTGGATGTAATGGCAGTTGCCCGGCAACGGGCGTCTTATGTGAGGTTGAGATGTATTTCAACTGCGCACCTTGGTTCCGTCGCTCCACGGAGCGTGTCGATCACGGTTTCCTCAAGAGCCACGCCTCAAGATGTCGGAGGAGTAATGCTGTCTGCGGCCTAGCCGCTGCCATTCTGATCCCCGTCATTCTGGTCCTTTCTAGCTGTGGTGGTACTTCGAGCCCCTCAATCACCAGCGTCTCCTATCCAATTACAACCCCCGGTACCGGCGCAACCGGATCTTTCTTTGGGCAGGACACTAACGTCGTTGACAGCGCGGGTGATCCGTGGCCAGGTACTGTGGTTCCTGTCACTACTTGGCGGACTCTTGGTGCAAGCGTTAAATGGGCAGATATTGACACTGGTGTCATTTCTGGCAGCGAGGATACGTATGATTTTACGCGGTTGGACCGGGCGCTCACTTTTGTGCAACAAAGTGGGATGGATGTCATATTCACGATGTACGCCACTCCTAGTTGGGCCTCCTCGCGTGGTAAGAACTGCACTGGCGTAGGTAGTCCAGTCGGCTGTCTAGGCCCCGCCAACATGGATTGCGCATTCCAACAGCAAAACGGACCCGGTATCTGTGATCCTCCGATTGACTTGAGCTGTGACGGTACGGGGAGCAACCAGATCTTTCAGAATTTTGTCACCGCCCTGATTCACCACGTCGGCCCGGGAAAAATCAAGTACTGGGAAATGTGGAATGAGCCAAACATATCCACAGAATGGAACGGAGGCAACGACTGTGCTGGCTCGGGAGTTGCCCACGCCGGTGATCTCATGCTTGCTCGAATGGCACGGGACATGAAGGTCATAATCACGACGGTTGATCCGGAGGCGAAGTTCACAACACCGGCAGTGAGCGGGGACGCAGGGGCCTGGATTGCGGATTATTTCAATAATACCGACGGTGGAGAGTCCGCCGACATTATTGCCTTTCACGGCTACACCTCTCAGACGGGGGGGTGCCCCTCCGATTGCCCGTTAGCGGAGCAGATTGCTGATCAGACCGATCAGATAGCTGCTGACTTGCCAGCATCCCAGCTAGGAAAGCCACTATTCGACACTGAGGGAAACTGGGGGTTCGTGCGAGATGAGAACGGCAACCTGGCCTCTGCCATTACCGATCCCGATGAGCAAGCGTCTTTCTTGGCACGCTTTTACTTGATCCAGATGTGGAAGCAGGTGGCAAAGTTCTCTTGGTATAGTTGGGACTATCCTCTCACTCAGCTCTATGATCCGACGACGGGCTCGCTAACCGAAGCGGGCAGCGCCTACGTGCAAATCGTCAGATGGACCAACGGTGGCACCGCTGCGGTGGGACCGTGCAGCGCGAATGGGACGGTGTGGACGTGCACATTAACAGCCACGAATGGCGCCCAGGCAGAGGCGATCTGGGACACGTCGCAAACCTGCAGCTCAGGGAACTGTACGACCAATGACGTGACTGTCCGGTCGCAGTTTAATGCCTATCTGGATTTGGCCGGAAACGTCACGGCAGTCGCCAACGGCACAGCACCGGTAGGACTGAAACCCATTCTGCTCATTGCCCAGTGACTTCTCGAAGACTCCCGTATGATCCGGCATCCCAGAGGAACTCTCTGACCGGGATCCCAGCAAGTGGGCCTCGCTGACACCCAGCGGGAAATCAAGTCGCGCATCTGCTCGAAACCCTGTTGTTATCCTTCGGGTCCAATTTGCTATCTCTGTTAACTGAGACGTTCTCAGCTTGCAACGACAACTTACTGCCCGTATATTGCTGCTACAGGCTGGCGGAGTCTGTGGACATTAGCGGAGTTGGGAGGCTAGTTTAAATGGGTAGACGCACAATTGCGTATCTCACGGAGCACCCGATCATCGCGTTCTTACTGATCTTCCTGGTGTCATTTGCAATCCGATTCATGCTTCTGATCCACTACCGACACGACATTGTGAACGTCGGCGAAGCGCCCCGGATCGCGTTTGCATTGATCTCTAAGGGACAATATGCTGATCCGTATGCGATACCCACTGGACCGACGGCGCACACCACCCCTTTTTTCCCCATGCTGCTTGCAGGTATCTACAAGGTCTTTGGCACTGGCTTCAGAGGACAGTTTGTCAGGTGCTTGATAGTCATCCTGGGTTATTCATTGTTCTATGCACTTTATCCCACTTTTGCTTCCGCTTTTGGATTTCCCCGCCAGGTAGGTCTGTTTACGGGCTTTATTGTGGCCCTATTACCGGTAAAAAGGTCGTTTGAGGTGTTTCGCGGTTGGGACGAGCCTTGGGCGGCAATGATGTTGGCCCTCGTGTTGTTGCTCACCCTGAAACACAGTAACTCCCCCCGACGTAATCTAGGGAGTGCAATCTGGCTCGGCGTATGCTGGGGAGCTACCCTGTACTTCAGTTTTTCCACTTTTTCCGCCATGGTTGGGATGCTATTTGTAGACTTGTGGAACAATCGTTCGTTCCGTGTCCTGCGTGACGTTGGCATCACCTTCATCGCTGCCGTGGCCGTGATTTCACCCTGGGTGCTGCGTAATCACAGACAATTGCACGGCTGGGTGATGCGTAGCAACTTTGCCTTGGAGCTTCGGATTTCCAATAATGACCACGTTTACCCCTCCGCTGAGCTGAATACGACTATGCCGGGGGTTGAAGATTTGCATCCTTCGAGCAATCTCCCAGAGGCGATGCTTGTGAGGGAAATGGGGGAGATCAACTACGGACACCGGGAAATGCATATTGCGCTCGCTTGGATCTCGAGTCATCCCCGAGAATTCGCCTGGTTGTCGATTCAGCGTTTTTTTTACTTCTGGTTGGGGCCGCCCCAGCATCTCTTCGAGATAACCGTCACGAGTATTTACACACTGCTCGGTTTGGCTGGGCTCGGGTTCATCCGAAAACAGCTGGGGAGTCTTCAATTCCGGATGTGGTGCACTGTACTCATCATCTATCCTTCGCTCTATTACTTTTTTCAGGCTGTCCCCCGATACCGAGTGCCTATTGACTGGATGATCTGGCTTTCAGCGGGATTGTTCGTGTGTGTGGTGGTTGATAGGTTTGCTGGAGAAAAGGCTGCCATGGCGGTTCAAGCGGGGTAGGTGACCAGGGTTCGACGCAGCGCTTCGACAGCTTGGGGATTCGATATGACCAAAGCTGAGTTTGCGCGCCGAATTGGTATTTCCCAAGGACACCTCTCGTCAATAGACATTGGGAGAAGGAGCTTTGGCGCGGCGGTACCGCTGGCTAGCAGCCGGGCATTTTGGGAAATCTATTCGATTGGCTGCTCGCTGGAGAGATCAAAAAAACAGGCCTCTCATCCTCGCTGCAAGTTTGTCGCTTAGTTGTTTCCTGCCGGATTAGGATGCATTGTCTTTGAGCTGGTTCGTCACGACACGCGGTACAAGAAGTCGGGTGTTCAGGTGCTGTTACAATCCTGGCATGCGGCTTTGTCTCATAGTAATCGTTCTGACTGGCTTTATGTTGTTGTCTTGTACTCAGCAATCGAGCACGCGTCCCTCACAAGGGCTAGACAGGGATCAGGTTCTGCCAGCGCCGGTGTCGACGCTGAGCGAAGACCAGCTAGCACGAGTGAGAGAAGTGTATTCGATTTTAGGAGAGGTTAGCGGTATCACCCTCCATGAGTGGATCAAGAGCACTGAGAGGAATAGCAATCCAGAGGGGCAAATCCGCAGCTGGGGGGCAATTGCCAGGGCGTACCAATCCTATTGTTCAACGCATTCCTCCAGTGCCGAAGGAAAGAAGGAAGTTTTCGACATTCTGCTGCTGCGTTCACAAACACCAGGAGGCGAAGCGGAAGCGCTTCGCTGGCTTCAACTCAAGGTCCTGACGGAAGGTGAGGCCCGTGCAGTGATGGACTCCTACCAGGGTGACTAGCGGAACGGGCCCGGCAAGGATATCCCCGTGAACTTGGGAGACTTCAGGGACTGCGCGAGCTATAACCGCACGAAACAAAAGCTAGAGTCCATGAAATAAAAACGAGCGCGAATTGAAGAAAGGTGCGAACTGGCTTACCGAAGCCACTACACAATTTGGGTCCACCATCTCGTTATGATGAATCCTGGCCACTTTCGACGGCCTCTCGTATGGCAACAGCCTAAGGGTAATTGCAAGAAAGGCCTTTCAGGCTTAGAAAACCATTGGTAGGCGTTGCTCTGGAAAGGTGATTGGCAATCATTTCTCAATTCGCTACTTTTGAAATTCCGAATGCACTCTGACATGACAGCGGGCCCGCAGCCAGGCTGGGGATGATCCGAACCCATGGTCTCCTAGAATAGGTTTCGGAACCCCCAGAAGAGGAAGCCCGCCAGAACCATCGACGCCGGCAAAGTCAGCACCCATGCCATCGCCAAGTTACGCACCGTGCTCCACTGCAGGCCCGAGTGGTTCGCCGCCATCGTTCCCGCCACTCCCGATGACAGCACGTGCGTGGTGCTCACCGGCAGTCCGAACCAGTCTGCTGCGCCAATCGTGAACATGGCAGTGATTTCGGCTGCCGCTCCTTGCCCGTAGGTGAGATGTTCCTTCCCGATCTTCTCTCCGACGGTGACCACAATCCGCTTCCAGCCCACCATCGTCCCCAACCCCAGCGCCATGGCCACCGCGACCTTTACCCAACCCGGGATGAAGCGCGTAGAGCGATCGACGTGTTTCTTGTAATTCCCAAGTACTTCCCAATCCGCGGCGCTCAAAGCGGGCTGGTTGGCCTTCTTCATCAGGCGCAAAGCTTCGCTCACCAAGTACATGTCGTTGCGAAAGTTGCGCACGCGGTCGTTTGGTACTTTTGCAAGTTCGCCGAACAGAGCCGTCTCATTTCCTACGTCGCTCACCAACTGGCGCATGGCCAGCATCGTGTTCGGCGTGAATTCTTTGGTACGGATGTACGTGGTGACTTCTTCCCGATCGTCGCCGACCACCGCGTCTGGACTGACATACTTGGTAAGCGTCGTCGCGGCTTGCTGCGACACAGCGATGAAGTCCTCCGACTGTTTGTGGGTCACCGCGTGATTCAGAGCGTAAGCCGTGGGAACCGTGCCGACCAGAATCAGCATGATCAGCCCCATGCCCTTTTGTCCGTCATTCGAGCCGTGCGCGAAGCTGACTCCGGTGCAGGTCAAGAGTAACAGGGCGCGAATCCAGAACGGCGGCGGCTGATCGCCTTCCGGTGCCTCATACAGCTTGCGATTCATGACCACCAACTTCATCACGGACAACAGCAAAGCCGCGCAGAGGAAACCAACCAGCGGCGAAAGCAAGAGGGATTTCCCAATGTTCGTGGCCTGCGCCCAGTCCACACCGCTGGTGCCTGTTTTCACCGACATCAACTGATTGGCGATTCCTACGCCAATAATCGAGCCGATCAACGTGTGCGAGCTCGACGCGGGCAGCCCAAAATACCACGTGCCCAGGTTCCAAATGATGGCAGCCACTAGCAGCGCAAAAACCATAGCGAAGCCAGCCTTGCTGCCAACTTGCAGGATCAATTCCACCGGCAGCAGCGAGATGATCCCAAATGCCACCAGACCGCTCGAAGTCAGCACTCCAAGGAAATTCCAGAAGCCAGACCATATGACCGCCATATGCGGCTCCATAGAATGCGTATAAATAACCGTCGCTACCGCGTTGGCGGTATCGTGGAACCCGTTCACAAATTCAAATCCCAGCGCCACCAGGAGCGCGACACCCAGAAGAACGTAAGGCGTAATGGATCCGGAGCGGACGGTGGAGAGATCGGAAAGCAAATGAAATCCCGCGTAAACAATCCCCACCAAAAACACGATGCCGAAGCCAATCATGCCGATCGTGCCGGGGCGTCTGTCGAGCTTTGCGTGAATCGCCGGTGCCGCAGTTGCCACTGCTTATCCCTCCTAAAAGTTTGCCAGTTGTAGAGGCGAATTGAGGCCATCCCCACAACGCAGGGGCAACTATACCGGAGCATTGTTACAGGAGCGTTACAATGTCGCCAATGATGTCGAAGCGCCGCTTAGTAGTTGTGACACTGCCTCCAGTCGAACGTTGCTCATCTTGCATCCTGTGATCGCGAGATTCGCGTGCCCGAGTTGCAAAAATGTCTCCCTCCCAGCGAAAATCGTCTGTGGCATCCCAAGCACCCTCAGCAAACGGCCAGCCCGACGCCAATCCGTTTCGGCGCGGAACCATGGTCGTGGCGACGCTAGGCAATCCGCGAGAAAAATTCTGGGGCGTGATCCTCTCTCTAACACCCGAAGGACTCAGCCTCTGCGGCATCGAGCTCGCCTCTTTTGAAGACCTGGTTTCGATTGTGAAAGAAAGCGAGCCTATCTCTTCAAGCGTCGTATTCTTTCCCATGCATCGAGTGGAGCGTATCGAGCTGGACCTGCCGGACGGCGCGATTCCATCGCTCTCTCAACGTTTCGCCGCCAAAACCGGGGTTGAGCCAGTTCAGATTCTCCTACACCACGGCGTTCCCAGTGCCCAATCGGAGGCCAAGCCGTGAAGGCTTCGGAAATTCTCACTGCGCCCAACCAGCTCACGCTGCTACGGCTGGTGTTTTTGCCGTTCATCATCATCAAACTGGTTGAAGGCCATTACGGCTGGGGGCTGGCGCTGTTTGTGCTGGCCGGGCTAAGCGACGCCCTCGACGGACTGCTCGCCCGCGCCCTGAAACAGCAAACCCTTCTCGGTCAGTATCTCGATCCCATCGCCGACAAACTTCTTCTGAGCACGGTTTTCATGGTGCTTTCGATTCTGCATAAAATCCCTTGGAAATTCACCGTTCTGGTCTTCAGTCGTGACATTTCAATTCTCTGCGCCAGCGCTGTGCTCTATGCCATCGCCGGGCTGCGCGACTTTCGACCCAGCATTTTTGGCAAGGCCAACACGTTTGCCCAAGTGGGAGCGGTTTTCTTTGTCTTGTTGTTGGAGGTGGACCACGCCCGCTGGGTGTGGATCGCCCGCCTGACTTTTCTGCGGGCGACGTTTGCGTTCACCATTATTTCAGGCTTGCATTACGTGCTTCTGGTAGGGCAGCGCCTGCGGGCTGCTGGACATCCGTCGGTAGACCAGTCGCCGAACGCTGCAGGAAACTGAATCTTGCCGCTCGCACCAGCCTCCGCAGTGCTTCGCAGTCCAGTCGCTGAGAAATGCTCTAGAATGAAAGATTCTTTTGGGTTTTTCTTTTTATTCTTATGGCGCTCCAGCTCTATAACACACTCTCAGGTAAGGTCGAGGAGTTTCACACCATCAATGACAACCAGGTCCGCATGTACTCTTGCGGGCCCACGGTGTACGACTATGGCCACATCGGGAATTTTCGTACCTTCGTCGCGGTCGACCTGCTGCAACGCTTTCTGCGTCAAAGCGGATATCAGGTCCGCTGGGTCATGAACATCACCGACGTGGATGACAGAATCATCCACAACTCCGCTCGCGACGGCGTGAGCGTCAAGCAGTACACCGCCAAGTACGAGAAGGCGTTTCTGGAGGACGCTGCCACGCTGAACATCGAGCAACCGATTCTGGTACGCGCCACCGACCACATCGAAGACATGGCGAAGTTCATCGCCAGGCTGCAAGAAAAAGGTTTCGCCTACCGCACCGACGATGGATCGTACTATTTTCGGATTTCCAGCTTCCCTGAATACGGCAAGCTCTCGAAAAAAGATTTTGCCGGCATCGAAGATGGCGCGCGCGTGGATGTGGACGAATACGACAAAGACAGCGCCCGCGATTTTGCCCTATGGAAGGCGCCGAAGCCGGGCGAGGCTTTTTGGGACACCTCGATCGGATCCGGCCGCCCCGGCTGGCACATCGAATGTTCCGTCATGTCGATGCAGGAACTGGGGGACAGCTTCGACCTGCACGGCGGCGGCGAAGACCTAGTCTTTCCGCATCACGAAAACGAAATCGCCCAGTCAGAATCGCTGACTGGCAAGCAGTTTGCGCGTTTCTGGTTCCACGTTCGGTTTTTGCTCGTGGAAGGCGAGAAGATGTCCAAAAGGCTGGGCAACTTTTACACCTTGCGCGATCTCGTGCTCAAGGGACACAAGCCGTCGTCGATCCGCTTTCTACTGGCTTCAGTTCCTTATCGCAATCAGTTGAACTTTACCTTTGACGGACTCAAGCAAGCGGCGGTGTCGGTCGAGCGCCTGCGCAACCTTCAGGCGCGCCTGACCACCGGACCATTTGCCGCCGGAGCCACGGACGCCATGACTGAATTGGCGCGTGAAACCCGCGAACGCATGACAGCCGGGATGCAAGATGACCTGAACACAGCGCAGGCACAGGGGGCGATCTTCGACATGGTGCGTAAGGCGAACGTTGCCATCGATGCCGGACAGTTTCGTAAGGATGACGCTGCGCCGCTCCTGGCTGCACTTCAGCAATTCGACAACTTATTCGACGTGCTGAAAGATGATGATGCCGCGAAGGTTGCCCCCATCGTCGCTTGGGCCAAAGCCGAAGGCCGCGAAAGCGAGATCAGCCGCGAACTTCTCGAGATCGTCGGAGCACAGCAGCTGTCCGACGATGCGATTAGCAAGAAGATAGCTGAAATGGAAGCCGCCCGGCGGGCGCGCAATTTCAAAAGCTCAGACGCCATCCGCAGCGAGTTGACCGCCGCGGGCATCATCGTTGAAATCACCAAAGACGGCCCCCGCTGGAGGCGGAAGTAAGTGTGTGGGCGGACACTCCTGTCCGCCGAGCGAGACGCGGCAGTAGGGGATCAACATAGCTGCGGGCGGCCTCGCGAGCCTGATCCATGTGAGGTCGAGGGGGCAAGCGGACGCTTGACTTACATGTCATGATGTGTGAAACTCTACACATTAGTAGCGTAGATCATGGCAACGAATCTGGCGCTAGACGACCGGCTTATTGAGGAAGCTCAGCGAGCGGGCAAGCACAAGACCAAGAAAGAAGCGGTAACGGCCGCGCTCGCGGAATACATCCGCCGGCGCAAGCAACTCCGCATTCTGGAATCGTTCGGCACGGTAGATCTTGACCCCGGCTACGACTACAAGGCGGAACGGCGCAGACGGCACTCGTGAACGTCCTAGTCGACACACCGGTGTGGTCGCTGGCGCTGCGGCGCAAACCCGCCGATCTTAGCGCTCGCGAGGAGGCGCTGACGGAAGCGTTCGCTGAGCTCATTCGCGAGGGCCGCGTGGAGATGACGGGCGTGGTCCGTCAGGAACTGCTCTCCGGCATTCGCGAAGAGGAGCGATTTCGCAAGCTGCGCGATTCTCTGCGCGCCTTTGAGGACGTCGTCCTGAAGACACAGGATTACGAAGAAGCCGCTCGCATGCACAACGCTTGCCGGGCTCGGGGTGTTGCTGGATCAGCCATCGACTTCCTGATCTGCGCGGTGGCAAACCGGCGCCACTGGCAGATTTTCACCACCGACCGGGATTTTGAGAGATATCAGCGGGTTCTTGGGATCAGATTGTTCACAGCTTGGCGAGCAGGGTAGGCTGATCCATCATCCAAAATGCCGCAGCAGATCAGCAATGCTCACCACAAACTGTCCCCGGCCATGGTGAATGAAGATTCCGATCTGCGCAATCAGGTTATATGCCAGGGCAAACTGAGCCAGGGCCGATCCGGCGATGGTGAACTGGCTGATGCTGACTAATCCAACTCCAAACTGTGAAATCGTGATCACGCCGATGGCAAACTGCCCGATGGCAATGATCCCTTTGGCCGGTACCGGCACGCGATCTGGCCGATACTTGAATGACACGTGCAGCAACGGCAAGCCGAACATGGTGGCCTGCGATTTGTACTCAAAGCCGTGACCGTCCCACTTCTCTTTTGCAGGATAGGGCGCGCCGCAGTTTGGGCAAAAGGTCGCTTGCTCAGAGATGGCGTGCTCGCACTCGCGGCAGGGCTTCATGCCGGCAGTGTAGCACTCGCGCTGTTTCTCTCAACGCGCCTGGAATCTCCTCAGTAAGCCGCCGACTTGCGGAAAAGCATGGCTTCAGCCATGCTAAATCTGTCCATAATTCCATGCTTGATCTTAATTTTGTCAGAGACCACATCCCCGCTGTCGAAGAAATGCTGCGTCGGCGCGGCATGAACCCCGCCGAGGTGCTGAAGGATTTCACTCAAGTCGATGCGCAACGCCG